>Ga0247820_10000790_pt1 | contig 17517 bp, 11 predicted proteins | sample 13C_Glucose_Day1_2_FD_192480 | JGI IMG/M metagenome (GOLD analysis project Ga0247820, IMG submission 192480) | Soil microbial communities from agricultural site in Penn Yan, New York, United States - 13C_Glucose_Day14 | ecosystem: Environmental > Terrestrial > Soil > Agricultural land | place...
AACGCACCCTGACGCCGCCTTCACCGGACGGCGTCTCTATTTCCTGATGGGGAAACAGCATGGCCCGAATTCTGATTGTCGATGATTCGCCGACAGAGATGTATCGATTGACCGAATGGCTCGAAAAACACGGCCACCAGGTGCTCAAGGCCAGCAACGGTGCCGACGGCGTGGCCCTGGCTCGCCAGGAGAAGCCCGACGCAGTGCTGATGGATATCGTCATGCCTGGCATGAACGGTTTTCAGGCCACCCGCCAGCTGAGCAAGGACCCGGAAACCAGCGCCATCCCCGTGGTGGTGGTGACCACCAAAGATCAGGAAACTGACCGTATCTGGGCCACCCGCCAGGGCGCCCGGGACTTCCTCACCAAACCGGTGGAAGAAGACGCCCTGATCGCCAAGCTGCAAGAAGTACTCGGCGCTTGACCACCCGCCCCCAGGGCGCGTCGCTGACCGCCTTCGAGCTGTTGCTGGACATCGACCGGCGCTGCCGTCTGCTGGTGGCCGACCAGCCACCGCAGGACATCCGCCTGCAGCAGTGGAGTGGCATCGGCTTTCGCATCGCTGGGCAATGGTTCGTCGCGCCCATGGGCGAGGTCGCCGAGGTGCTGCGCGAGCCCCGCAGCAGCCGGGTGCCGGGCGTGCAGCCCTGGGTCCGCGGGGTGGCCAACCTGCGTGGGCGACTGTTGCCGGTGATGGACCTGTGCGCGTTTTTCGGCCTTGGCCCGGCGGCGGCGGGCAAGCAACGGCGGGTGCTGGTGCTCGATCACGAGGAGTTGTTCGCCGGACTGCTGGTGGACGAGGTGGTGGGTCTGCAGCACTTCGCCCTGAGCAGCCTCGAGCTGTCGCCGCCGCAGCCATTGATTCGCGCGGCCGCACCCTTCGTGCAGGGCCATTTCCCCCGTGAACGCAATTGGGCGATCTTCAGCCCGTTCGCCCTGGCCCAGGCCCCGGGTTTTCTCGATGTGGCGTTGTAGAGGATTTTCGACGTGAACAAGCCAGGACCTTCCGTTGCCACCGCCGGCGTTTTGCCAGCCGCCGTGGCTCAGCGCCCGCGCAGCACCGCGCAGATCACCGTGCTGTTCGTGGTGCTGATCCTGTCGATCGTCCTGCTGTTCGCCAACTTCGCCTACCTCAACACCCAGGCCAACCACGACAAACAGTACATCGGCCATGCCGGCGAGCTGCGCGTGCTGTCCCAGCGCATCGCCAAGAACGCCACCGAGGCGGCGGCGGGCAAGGCACTGGCGTTCAAGCTGCTCAGCGATGCGCGCAACGACTTCGAGCGGCGCTGGAGCTACCTGCGCGAGGGCGACAAGACCACAGGCCTGCCCGCCGCGCCGGTGACGGTGCGCGACGAGATGGACGCGGTGCGCCAGGACTGGGAGAACCTGCGCAAGAACACCGACACCATCCTCGCCAGCGAACAGACCGTGCTGTCGCTGCACCAGGTCGCGGCCACCCTGGCCGAGACCGTGCCGCAATTGCAGGTCGAGTACGAGAAGGTGGTGGAGATCCTGCTGCAGAGCGGCGCGCCGGCCAATCAGGTGGCAGTGGCCCAGCGTCAGCTGCTGCTGGCCGAGCGCATACTTGGTTCGGTCAATACCGTGCTTGCCGGCGACGAGACCTCGGTGCAGGCCGCCGACGCCTTCGGTCGCGACGCCAGCCGCTTCGGCCAGGTGCTCGAAGGCATGCTCGCCGGCAATCCGGCGATCCAGGTCACCCGGGTCGAGGACGCCGATGCCCGGGCACGGCTGGCCGAGATTGCCGAATTGTTCCAGTTCGTCTCGGGCTCGGTGGACGAGATCCTTGAAACCTCACCCGAGCTGTTCCGGGTGCGCGAGGCCGCCGGCAATATCTTCAGCCTGTCGCAGACCCTGCTCGACGAGGCCTCGCACCTGGCCAACGGCTTCGAGAACCTGGCCGGTGGGCGCACCCTGGACACCGTCGGCGGCTACGTGCTCGGCCTGCTGGCGCTGGCCTCGATCATCCTCATCGGCCTGGTGATGGTGCGCGCCACTCACCGCCAGCTGCGCGAGACCGCCGAGAAGAACGAACGCAACCAGCAGGCGATCATGCGCCTGCTCGACGAGATCGAGGAACTGGCCGACGGCGACCTGACCGTCACGGTGTCGGTCACCGAGGACTTCACCGGCGCCATCGCCGACTCGATCAACTACTCGGTCGACCAGTTGCGCGACCTGGTCGCCACCATCAACCACAGCGCCGAGCAGGTCGCCGCCGCCGTGCAGGACACCCAGAACACTGCGCGCCAGCTGGCCAAGGCCTCCGAGCACCAGGCCGAGCAGATCAGCGAGGCCTCCGAGGCGGTGGGCGACATGGTCGAGTCGATCGACCGGGTCTCGGCCCACGCCTATGAGTCAGCCAAGGTGGCCGAGCGTTCGGTGGCCATCGCCAACAAGGGCAACGAGGTGGTGCACAACACCATCCACGGCATGGACAACATCCGTGAGCAGATCCAGGACACCGCCAAGCGGATCAAGCGCCTGGGCGAGTCGTCCCAGGAGATCGGCGACATCGTCAGCTTGATCGACGATATTGCCGAGCAGACCAACATCCTCGCCCTCAACGCGGCGATCCAGGCTTCGCTGGCCGGCGAGGCCGGTCGCGGCTTCGCCGTGGTCGCCGACGAGGTGCAGCGCCTGGCCGAGCGATCCTCCTCGGCGACCCGGCAGATCGAGGCGCTGGTGCGGACCATCCAGGTCGACACCAACGAGGCGGTGATTTCCATGGAACAGACCACCGCCGAAGTGGTGCGTGGCGCGCGCCTGGCGCAGGATGCCGGGGTGGCCCTGGCGGAAATCGAGGGCGTTTCGCAGACCATGGCTGAACTTATCCACAGTATCTCCGACGCCGCCCAGTTACAGACCTCCTCGGCGGGGCAAATTTCCCACACCATGGCGGTGATCCAGCAAATCACTGCGCAGACCTCCGCCGGCTCCGGCGCCACCGCCGACAGCATCCGCCATTTGGCGCGCATGGCCAGCGAGATGCGCCGCTCGGTGTCCGGCTTCACCTTGCCCAAACCGGTGGAGCGCTCGTGAACGAGGCGAACCTGAACGCGCCCGGCGAGCGTCACGACACGGTGGCCCTGGCCTGGACCAAGGCGCCGATCCTCGATTGCCTGGGTCAGGCGCGTCAGGCCCTGGAGCGCTTCTCGGCGGAGCCGGGCGACCTGTCGATGCTGGCGTTCTTCGTCGACAACCTGCACCAGGTCCACGGCTGTCTGCATATGCTCGCGCTGCCGGGCGCGATGCGCCTGGCCGAGGAGCTGGAACTGCTCGGGCGGGCCATGGCCGACGGCCAGGTGAGCCCGCGTGGCGATTGCCTGGGCGCGCTGTTCCGCGGGCTCGAGCAATTGCCGCCGTACCTGGACCGCCTGCGCGGCGCGCGCCACGACCTGCCGTTGGTGGTGATGCCGCTGCTCAACCAGCTGCGGGTCTGCCGAGGCGCCGAACCCCTGGCCCAGGGCAGCCTGCTGGGTGACCTGGGGCAGCGGCTGGCCGGTGCGGCGGACCTGGCCAACCTCGACCTGTCGCTGGGCAGTTGGCGTGAGCACATGCAGGCCGGCGCCGGGCGCGATGCATTGCGCTCGGTAGTGATGGCCCTGTGCGACGACCTGATGCGCATCAAGGATCGCCTCGACCCCTTCGTCGGCGGCGAGCGTTCGCCCAGCGAGTCACTGGAGTCGCTGCTGCCGCCCTTGCGGCACGTGGCCGATACCCTGGCGGTGCTTGGCTTCCAGCAGCCGCGGCGGGTGATAATCGACCAGGTGCTGGCGTTGCAGGCACTGGTCGAAAAAGACGGCGGCGTGGACGAGGCTGTGCTGATGGATGTCGCCGGGGCACTGCTGTATGTCGAGGCCACCCTCAACGGCATGGTTGGTCCGCTGGAGGAAATCAGCCCCGGCAGCCTGCCCGGCTCGGACCTGGCCGAAATCCGCCAGCTGGTGCTCAACGAATCGCTCAACGTGCTGCAACAGTCCAAGGACCTGATCGGCGATTGCCTGGAGTCCGACTGGTCACGCCAGCGTCTGCAAGCCCTGCCCGGGTTGCTGCAACAGGTGCGCGGGGCGCTGGCGATGCTGATGCTGCCAGCCGCCGCCGAGGTGTTCGCCGGTTGCGCGGGCTATGTGCAAGGCTGGCTGGTGCACCTGGAGGATGAGCCGCAAGCGGACGAACTGGCGCACCTGGCCGATGCCCTGAGTGCCGGCGAGGCCTGGCTGCAATGGCGGGTGGCCGATCCGCTGGCCGACGCCCAGTGCTTCATCGACATGGCCCACGCCAGCTTGTCCGCGCTGGGCGTGCAGTGCGTGCGCGACACGTCAGTCGCGGGCGGTGAGCAGGCGCTGGATGGTATCGACGATGAGTTGCGCGAGGTGTTCCTCGAAGAGGCTGGCGAGCTGCTCCCGGAAATCGAGCGCCAATGGCTGCGCTGGCGAGCCGACAACGGCCTGCGCGAGGCGTTGATCGAGGTGCGCCGGGCACTGCACACGCTCAAGGGCAGCGGGCGGATGGTCCATGCCGAAGCCGTGGCCGAGCTGGCCTGGGGCGCCGAGCACCTGCTCAATCGGGTGCTGGAAGGGCGCATCGTGCTCAGCGCCGAAGGCCTGGTGGCCCTCCAGCAGGTGTTCGTGCGCCTGCCCGACCTGCTCGCTGATTTCGCCGCCAGCCAGTTGCCGCCCACGGCCGAGATCGAGCAGCTGGCCGGGCACCTGCATGCGCTGGCGCTCAACGACACGCCGGTCAGCGCCAGTATCGATGGCCTCGATCCGCACTTGCTTGAGATCTTCCGCAACGAGGCCCAGGGCCATTTGGCCGGGCTCGATGGGTTCCTGCAGACGGCCGCCGGCCAGGGCATCGCGGTCAACGACAGCCTGCAACGCGCCCTGCACACCCTCAAGGGCAGCGCTGCCATGGCCGGCGTGATGCCGGTGGCGGAGCTGGCCACCGCCCTCGACCGCCTGGTGCGTGAATACAAGGGGCACCAGTTGCCCCTGCAAGTGGCCGAGATCGAACTGCTGGAGGCGGCTCGCTCGCTGTTGCACCTGGGCCTGGCCCAGCTGGGCAGCACGCCGCTGGCGCCGATCCCCGGGGCCGCCGGGCTGATCGAACAGGTCGGGCAGACGGTTGACGCCCGGTTGGCCCAACTCCAGGCCGAGCCGCATCCGCCGCGCCGGCTCCGGCGCGATCCGCAGCTGACGGCCACCTTCCTGACCATGGGCATGGATATCCTGCTCGATGCCGAGGCGCGGCTCGCCAACTGGCAGGGCGATCCCACGCAACACCATGAGTTGCACCTGCTGCTCGAGGAGATGACCACCCTCGGTCACGGCGCGCACCAGGCCGAGCTGTGGCAGGTGGATGAGGTCTGCGAAGGGCTGCTCGACCTGTACGGTGCGGTGGAGGAGGGCAGCCTGGCCGTCACGCCGCGCTTCTTCGCCGTTGCCCGGCAAGCCCATGAGGCGCTGCTCGACCTGTTCGACGAGATAGCCGCCGGCCAGGACCCGAATCCCCGGCCCGAATGCCTGGCGGCCCTGCATGGCCTGCTCGATGATGCCCTCGACCCTGCAGCATTGGGTTTGGTCGGGGCGAACGGCGTCACGGTGCTTACGGCTCCAGGCGAGTTGCCGGACCCGGCGCTGGTCGAGCTGTTCCTCGAAGAGGCCGGGGATATCCTTGACGGTGCCGACCAGGCCTTGCGGCAATGGAAGGCCGATCCGGACAGCCTGTCGCCGCTGTCGGCGCTGCAGCACGATGTGCTCACCCTCAAGGGCGGGGCACAGATGGCGGCGATCGGCGCCGTCGAGGTGCTGGCCCAGGAGCTGGCGCTGCTCTACGAAGGCTTGGTGGACCGCCGGCTGGGTGCCAGCCCGGCACTGTTCGAGCTGCTCCGGCGCAGCCATGACGCCCTGGCCGAAATGCTGCGCAGCCTGCGCGAGGGCCAGGCACCGCTGTCGGCGGTGGCGTTGCTGGGCGAATTGCGTGAGTTCCGCCACAGCGCCCCGCCTCCCGTCACCTCCGAGCCGCAGGACGACAACGAAGAAACCGAGAGCGACAAGGAACTGCTGGAGGTCTTCCTCGAAGAGAGCTCCGATATTCTCGAGAGCGCGGCCGAGTCCCTGGCGCGCTGGCAGGCCGATCCGCGCAACACGGTCGAGGTGGAGAACCTGCTGCGCGACCTGCACACGCTCAAGGGCGGCGCGCGCATGGTCGAGATCACCGCCATCGGCGACCTCGCCCACGAACTTGAATTCCTCTACGAACTGCTGGCCGCCGGACGCCTGCCGTCGACGCCGGCCTTGTTCAGCCTGCTGCAGAACTGTCATGACCGCCTGGCGCACATGCTCGACGCGGCGCGCCTGGGCGAGCCGCTGCATACGGCCACGGCGCTGATCGACTACATCCGCAACTTCTCCAGCGCCGCGCTGACCGACAGCGTGGCCGGCCAGCCCCAGGCCGAACCAGCTCCCGCCGAGGCCACGGCTGTCGCTCCCGAGCGGGCGGGCGACATGGTCAAGGTTGATGCCGAGCTGCTCGACGACCTGGGCAACCTGGCCGGTGAGCATTCGGTGATCCGCGGGCGCATCGAGCAGCAGGTCAACGATGCGCAGTTCGCCCTCAACGAGATGGAGACCACGCTGGAGCGCATGCGCGATCAGCTGCTGCGCCTGGACATCGAGACCCAGGGGCGGATTTCCAGCCGTCACCAGTTGGAGGGTGACGCCTATGACGATTTCGACCCCCTGGAGATGGACCGCCATTCCCAGCTGCAGCAATTGTCGCGGGCGCTGTTCGAGTCCACCTCGGACTTGCTCGACCTCAAGGAAACCCTGCTGCAGAGGGCCCAGGAAGCCTACAGCCTCCTGCAGCAGCAGGCGCGGGTCAACAGCCAGTTGCAGGAGGGCCTGACCGCCACCCTGATGGTGCCCTTCGAGCGTCTGGTGCCCCGTTTGCAGCGGGTGGTACGGCAGGTGGCCAGCGAGCTGGGCAAGCAGGTCGAACTGGTGGTCGGCAACGCCGAGGGCGAGCTCGACCGCAGCGTGCTCGAACGTATGGTTGCGCCCCTGGAGCACATGCTGCGCAATGCCGTCGACCATGGCCTGGAAGCTCGCGAGGCGCGCCTTGCGGCCGGCAAACCGGAGCAGGGCACCATCCACCTGAACCTGCTGCACGAAGGTGCCGACATCGTCATCGAGATGAGCGACGACGGCGCCGGGGTACCGCTGGAGGCGGTGCGCAACAAGGCGATCAAGCGTGGTCTGCTCGATCCGCAGGCGCGCCTGAGCGACCACGAGATCCTGCAGTTCATCCTGCGCCCCGGTTTCTCCACGGCCGAGAAGATCACCCAGATCTCCGGGCGCGGCCTGGGCATGGACGTGGTCCATGAAGAGGTCAAGCAACTGGGCGGCTCGATGAGCATCGAGTCCAGCCCCGGCAAGGGCGCGCGTTTCCTGATCCGCCTGCCGTTCACCGTGTCGGTGAACCGGGCGCTGATGGTGCACGTGGAGGACGAGCAGTACGCCATCCCGCTGAACACCATCGAGGGCATCGTGCGCGTGCCGCCGGCGGAGCTGGAGGCCTGTTACCGGCTCGACCCGCCACGCTACAGCTATGCCGGCCACGATTACGCGCTGCGCTACCTCGGCGACCTGTTGCAGGGCGGCGGCCAGCCCGGGCTGCTGGGGCAGAGCGTGCCGCTGCCGGTGCTGCTCACCCATTCACACGAGCAGTCGTTCGCCATCCATGTGGACAGCCTGTCGCCCAGCCGCGAGATCGTGGTCAAGAGCCTCGGCCCGCAGTTCGCCGCGGTGCCGGGGCTGTCTGGCGCCACCCTGCTGGGGGACGGGCGGGTGGTGCTGATTCTCGACCTGCTCGGCCAGTTGCGCGGCCAGCAACGGCGCCTGGCGCGCCTGCCGGGCGTGGCCGAGGGCGCGCATGGGCTGACTGGCCCGGTGCCCCGGCGGCCATTGCTGGTGATGGTGGTGGACGACTCGGTGACCGTGCGCAAGGTCACCAGCCGCCTGCTCGAGCGTCACGGCATGAGCGTGCTGACGGCCAAGGACGGCGTCGATGCCATGGCGCTGCTCGAGGAGCACCGTCCGGATGTGCTGTTGCTGGATATCGAGATGCCGCGCATGGATGGCTTCGAAGTGGCCACGCGGATCCGCCGCGATGAACGCCTGAGCCAGCTGCCGATCATCATGATCACCTCGCGTACCGGCCAGAAGCACCGCGACCGGGCCATGGCCATCGGCGTCAATGAATACCTCGGCAAGCCGTATCAGGAATCGGTGCTGCTGCAGAGCATCGCCCACTGGAGCAAGCCCCATGCTTGAACATATTGCCGGCCAGCGCAGCAGCCTGACCGGGTTGCTGCTGCCCCTGGGCGACCGCACCCTGGTGTTGCCCAACGTGGCGGTGGCCGAGCTGATCGGTCACCGTGTCATCGCCTGCGAACCGGGGGAGCCGGCCTGGCACCTGGGCTGGGTGAACTGGCGCCAACAGCGGTTGCCACTGATCGGCTTCGAGGCCGCGTGTGGCGGGCAGACTTCCTGCGGGGAGCGGGCGCGGGTGGTGGTGCTCAACGCCCTGGGGGATACCGGGCTGCGCTACCTGGCGCTGCTGCTGCAGGGGATTCCGCGCTCGTGCAAGCTCGACAGCCAGCTGAATTATGTCGATGTGCCGTTGGCAGGGCTGGAGCTTGCGGCGGTGCAGGTGGGCGAACAGGTGGCGCGGGTGCCTGACCTGGCGGGGTTGGAAAGAATGGTGCGTGACGCGCAACTGCAATCCTCGCCGGAGTAGTATCGAAGTGCCACAGTCCCTGTAGGAGCGGCCTTGTGCCGCGAAAGGGCTGCGCAGCAGCCCCTGCGGAACTTGCGAGTCATAGAGATCCTGGGGTCGCGTTGCGACCCTTTCCGGCCGGTCCGACGCCTCGGCCGCTCCTACAGAACGTGTGCTTTCTGGAACCTCATCTGCTGCGGGAGGTCTTTGCTTGCATGTACCATGGTGAACGTTTCAACGCCTGGACCCACCTGGTCGGTGCGGTCCTGGCCTGCATTGGCGCGGTCTGGCTGATTGTCGTGGCCGGTCTGCAGGGTGATCCCTGGAAGATCGTCAGTTTCTCCATCTACGGCTTCACCCTGCTGTTGCTCTACAGCATCTCTACCCTCTATCACAGTACGCGAGGGCGGGCGAAGCGCATCATGCGCAAGCTCGACCACCTGTCGATCTACCTGCTGATCGCCGGCAGCTACACGCCCTTCTGCCTGGTCAGCCTGCGCGGGCCCTGGGGCTGGAGCCTGTTCGGGGTGGTCTGGGGGCTGGCGTTGGTCGGCATGTTGCAGGAGATCAAGCCGCGCTCGGAGGCGCGGATCCTGTCGATCGTCATCTACGCGCTGATGGGCTGGATCGTGCTGGTGGCGGTCAAGCCGCTGCTGCACAGCCTGGGCGGCGCCGGCTTTGCCTGGCTGGCTGCCGGCGGCGTGTTCTACACCGTCGGCATCATTTTCTTTGCCTTCGACAGCCGGTTCCGCCACTGGCATGGCATCTGGCACCTGTTCGTCATCGCCGGCAGCCTGATGCACTTCGTCGCGGTGTTCTTCTACGTGTCCTAGAAATCGCCCCACAACTGCTGCGCCACCGACAACGCCACTACCGGCGCGGTCTCGGTGCGCAGTACGCGGGGGCCAAGGCGGGCGGCGTGATAGTTGCTGGCCTTGGCCTGTTCGACTTCTGCATCGCTCAGGCCCCCCTCCGGGCCGATCAGGAAGGCCAGCTTCGCGGGTTTTTCATGGCTGGTCAGCGGCTCTGCCACCGGGTGCAGCACCAGCTTGAGGTCGGCCTCGGTGCCCTTGAGCCATTCGACCAGGGTGACCGGCGGGTGGATCACCGGCAGGGTCGAGCGGCCGCACTGTTCGCAGGCACTGATCGCCACCTGGCGCCAGTGGGCCAGGCGCTTGTCGGCGCGCTCGTCCTTCAGGCGTACTTCGCAGCGTTCGCTGACGATCGGGGTGATTTCGTTGACGCCCAGTTCGGTGGCCTTCTGGATCGCCCAGTCCATGCGCTCGCCGCGGGACAGGCCCTGGCCGAGGTGAATGTGCAGCGGCGAGTCGGCCTGGCCGGGGAGGGCCTGGTCGAGGCTGACGCGCACGCTTTTCTTGCCCACCTCTAGCAGTTGGCCGAGGTATTCCTGGCCGCTGCCGTCGAACAGCTGCACGGCGTCGCCGGCGGCCATGCGCAGCACGCGGCCTATATAGTGGGCCTGGGCTTCGGGGAGCTCGTGCTCGCCGAGGCCAAGCGGGGCGTCGATGAAGAAGCGGGAGAGTCTCATGGTTCTACTCGGAATCGGAATGGGGGCAACGTCCCTGTAGGAGCGGCCTTGTGTCGCGATAGGGCCGCAAAGCGGCCCCGGCAATTTCTGCTGCGAAGCTGAAAACCTGGGGCTGCTCCGCAGCCCTTTCGCGGCACAAGGCCGCTCCTACAGGGGGCTGTGAGAAGGCATTGGGCCTAGCCCGGATCGCGGAAATCGGGGTGGAAGTCGGCCGGCACCGCCACGCTGACGCTATCGCGGGTGGCAATGTCGATCCCTTCGCTGGCCACCTCGGCCAGGAAGTCGATCTGCTCCGGGGTGATCACGTAGGGCGGCAGGAAGTACACCACGCTGCCCAGCGGACGCAGCAGCGCGCCTCGGCTCAGGGCATGCTCGAAGACCTTCAGGCCACGGCGCTCCTGCCAGGGGTAGGCGACTTTGCCGGCCTTGTCCTGGACCATCTCGATGGCCAGGGCCATGCCGGTCTGGCGGATTTCGGCGACATGGGCGTGGTCGGCCAGGTGCGCGGTGGCGCTGGCCATGCGCGCCGACAGGGCCTTGTTGGCCTCGATGACGTTGTCCTGAGCGAAAATGTCCAGGGTCGCCAGGGCTGCGGCGCAGGCCAGCGGGTTGCCCGTGTAGCTGTGCGAGTGGAGGAAGGCGCGCAGGGTCGAGTAGTCGTCGTAGAAGGCCTGGTACACCTTGTCTGTGGTCAGGCAGGCGGCCAGGGGCAGGTAGCCGCCGGTCAGGGCCTTGGACAGGCACAGGAAGTCGGGGCGGATGCCGGCCTGTTCGCAGGCGAACATCGTGCCGGTGCGGCCGAAGCCCACGGCGATTTCGTCGTGGATCAGGTGCACCTCGTAGCGGTCGCAGGCCTCGCGCAGCAGTTTGAGGTACACCGGGTGGTACATGCGCATGCCGCCGGCACCCTGGATCAGCGGCTCGACGATGACCGCGGCGATGCTGGCGTGATGTTCGGCCAAGGTCTGTTCCATGGCCGCGAACATGTTTCGCGAATGCGCCTCCCAGCCCATGCCTTCGGGGCGCAGGTAGCAGTCCGGGCTCGGCACCTTGATGGTGTCCAGCAGCAGCGCCTTGTAGGTCTCGGTGAACAGCGGCACGTCGCCCACCGACATCGCCGCGATGGTCTCGCCGTGGTAGCTGTTGGTCAGGGTGACGAAGCGTTTTTTCTGCGGTTTGCCGATGTTCTGCCAATAGTGGTAGCTCATCTTCAGCGCCACTTCGATGCAGGAGGAGCCATTGTCGGCGTAGAACACCCGCTCCAGGCCGGCCGGTGTCATCGCCACCAGGCGTTCGGACAGCTCGATCGCCGGCTGGTGGCTGAAACCGGCGAGGATCACGTGCTCGAGCTGGTCGACCTGGTCCTTGATGCGCTGGTTGATGCGCGGGTTGGCATGGCCGAACACGTTGACCCACCAGGAGCTGACCGCGTCCAGGTAGCGCTTGCCCTCGAAGTCCTCGAGCCACACGCCCTCGCCGCGGCGGATCGGGATCAGCGGCAGCTGCTCGTGGTCTTTCATCTGGGTGCAGGGGTGCCACAGGACCTTGAGGTCGCGTTGCATCCACTGTTCGTTGAGGCCCATGGGCACTTCTCCTGGCGTTACGGCTCGGTTTGACCGCGTAAGCCTAAGCAATGCCGGAAGGCAGGACAACCGCTCAGTGACGCCAGGCCGGGCGCCATTCCAGCTGGCGTATGTGCACAGTGCACAGCGGCAGGGTGGAGAGGACCAGGCGATCCAGGGGGCCGGGCACGTCGTGCCAGAAGGAGCCGAGCGTGGCGGGACCGGGCATGAACTCGGTGTAGTCATGGTCGCGCAAGGTCAGCCAGTAGGCGGTCGAAACGGCGCTGCCTAGCGTATTGATCTCCACTTCGAGCAGCAGGCAATCGACCGTCTGGCCGAAGATGATCTCCATATCGCACTGGCCTCGGACGACCAGTTCCGTACCGCTACGCCCTTCGTCGGTCTGGTAGCGCGAACTGTAGGCGGTGCCATTGGAGATGATGCTCAGGCCCGTGGGGGTGCGCCAGGTGATTTCCGACATCGGTGCCAAGGGCTGCCACCTGGCAAAATCTTCCGTGTAGATCACCGCTGTTTCTCCGGCCTGATTCTGGAGTGCGAGCCAAGCCTGCCTGCCCTTGCGACAAACGGCTACTGACAAAATTACCAGTTGCCAAAAGCACTTGATGTCACTGCGGTGGCAGGGTGGGCAGAGGTGACGTATTCTTAACGCATCTCTCCCGGGGCATTCTTCCCCGTCTCTTCTATCGCTTCTCTAACCGGAGTTCGCCATCATGGCTGCTGCTTGGGTGCGCCTGTGCGCGTTGGTATTGATCGGGGTGTCCAGCGGTGCCGCGCTGGCCAAGGACAAGACGGCGATCGTCGTCGGTGGTGGCCTGGCGGGCCTGACCGCGGCCTACGAGCTGCAGGGCAAGGGCTGGCAGGTCACCTTGCTCGAGGCCAAGTCAGGGATGGGCGGGCGTTCGGGGCTGGCCACCAGCGAGTGGATCGGCAACAGCAAGACTCAGCCGGTGCTCAACCAGTATCTGGAGCAGTTCAAGGTCGGCACCTTGCCGGCACCGGAGTTCGTGCGTAACCCCGGCTACCTGATCGACGGGGAGTATTTCAGCGCCGCCGACCTCGCAACCAGGCAACCGGCCACCGCCGAGGCCCTCAAGCGTTATGAGAAGACCCTCGACGACCTGGCCCGCTCCATCGAGGACCCGTTGAACCCGGCGGCCAACAGCACCCTGTTCGCCCTTGACCAGATGAACGTGTCCACCTGGCTGGACAAGCTGCAACTGCCGGCGACCGCCCGTCAGCTGGTCAACCAGCAGATCCGCACCCGTTACGACGAGCCATCGCGCCTGTCGCTGTTGTATTTCGCCCAACAGAGCCGTGTCTACCGCAACGTCAGCGACCGCGACCTGCGCGCCGCGCGCTTGCCGGGCGGCAGCCCGGTGCTGGCCCAGGCGTTCGTCAAGCAGCTCAAGACCATCAAGACCAGCTCACCGGTCACCGCCATCGTCCAGGACAAGGACGGGGTGACGGTAAAGGTCGGTGCCGTGGGTTACAAGGCCGATTACCTGGTCATGGCCGTGCCGCTGCGGGCCCTGGCCAAGATCCAGATGACCCCGGGCCTGGACAACCAGCACCTGGGCGCCTTGAAGGGCACCAACTACGGCTGGCGCGATCAGCTGATGCTCAAGTTCAAGAACCCGGTATGGGAAAGCCGTGCGCGCATGTCCGGCGAGATCTTCTCCAACACCGGCCTGGGCATGCTGTGGATCGAACCGGCGCTCAAGGGCGGCGCCAACGTGGTGATCAACCTGTCCGGCGACAATGCTCGCCTGTTGCAGGCCTTCGGTGACAAGCAGATGGTCGACCAGGTGCTGATCCGCTTGCACGCCTTCTACCCGCAGGCCCGTGGCGCCTTTACCGGTTACGAAGTGCGCCGTTACAGCACTGATGCCGGTATGGGGGGCGCCTACCTGGCCTACGGCCCTGGGCAGATCAGCAAGTACTGGCGCCTGTGGGAGCGTCCGGTTCAGCGCATTGCCTTTGCCGGCGAGCATACCGACGCGCTCTACCCCGGTACCCTCGAAGGCGCCCTGCGCAGCGGCCAGCGCGCCGCGAGCCAGGTTCAGGACCTGGCTGCGGGCAAATCCTTCGACCCGGCCAAGGCCGCACCGGTTGCCGCCGCAGCCGCTGCGGGAGCTGCGGGCGCGGTCGTGGCGAAGGACAAGGGCGGGTTCTTCTCCAACCTGTTCGGTGGTGGCTCCGACAAGGCCCCGGCCAAGGCGGAGCCTGTGAAGGTCGAGGAGGCCAGGCAGGACAAGCCGGGCTTCTTCTCGCGTCTGTTCGGTGGTGCTGACAAGCCAGAGGTCAAGGCCGCGCCCATCGCCAAGGCCGAGGAGATTGCGCCGGTGCCTGCCGCGGCCCCCGCGCCTGTCGCTCCGGCGCCTGTGGCCAAGGAGGAACCGGTGAAGCCGGCCGCCACCAAGCCAGCCCCAGCCAAGCCTGCGGCCAAGCAGGCGCACAAGCCCGCCGCCAAGCCGGCGCCGGTGAAGAAGGCCACCGCCAAGTCGGAACCGGCCAAGAAGCCAGTGGTCAACAGCCAGGCCAAGGCCGGCTGATCTTTCGACAGGCAATTGCCCTGTCTCCTGTGGGAGCGAGCAAGCCCGCTCCCACAAATTTGCCGACGGTGGCAAGCTCCTACCAAACGACTATCGTTAATGTTTCCTTAATAGGAAGCTTGCACACTAAATATCGGGTTTTTAGATAATCCGAAGCAATTTTTTACGCTTTTATTCGATGCGTTACGCGCTAGTCTTGTGCACAGCTTTCACGGGGAAACACGCCAACATGCAACTGCGCAACTCATCTTCCCGCTATGGCCTGGTCAGCATCGTCCTGCACTGGGGCGTGGCGCTGGCGGTCTTCGGCCTGTTCGGCCTGGGCCTGTGGATGGTCGGTCTCGACTACTACAGCCCTTGGCGCAAGACCGGGCCCGATCTGCACAAGAGCATCGGCCTGGTGCTGCTGGCCGCCATGCTGCTGCGCGTACTCTGGCGTTTCATCAGCCCGCCACCGCCGGCGCCGGCCAACCATGGCAAGGTCACCCGCCTGGCCGCCAAGCTGGGCCACCTGGCGCTGTACCTGGGCCTGTTCGCGGTGATGGTCGCCGGCTACCTGATTTCCACCGCCGACGGTGTCGGCATTCCGGTGTTTGGCCTGTTCGAAGTGCCGGCGCTGATCAGTGACCTGCCTGACCAGGCCGATACCGCGGGGGTGATCCACCTGTGGCTGGCCTGGGGCCTGGTGATTTTCGCGGTGCTGCATGCCCTGGCGGCACTCAAGCACCATTTCATCGACCGTGACGCGACCCTGACCCGCATGCTGGGCCGCAAAGCTTGACTCTCAACCTCAATTGCAAAGGAAGGAAGTAAGGATGTTGAAAAAGACTTTTGCCGCTCTGGCGCTCGGTACCGCCCTGATCTCCGCCGGCCAGGCCATGGCCGCCGAATACAAGATCGACAAGGAAGGCCAGCACGCGTTCGTTGACTGGAAGATCAGCCACCTGGGCTACAGCTTCATCCACGGCACCTTCAAGGACTTCGACGGCAACTTCACCTGGGACAGCGCCAAGCCCGAGGCCAGCAAGATCAGCGTCGACCTGAAGACCGCCAGCCTGTGGTCGAACCACGCCGAGCGTGACAAGCACATCGCCAGCAAAGACTTCCTCGATGTGAAGAAGTACCCGGATGCCAAGTTCGTCTCCACCAGCGTCAAGTCGACCGGTGAGAAGACCGCCGACGTCACTGGCGACCTGACCCTGCACGGCGTGACCAAGCCGGTCACCTTCAAGGCCGTGTTCAACGGTGAAGGCAAGGACCCGTGGGGTGGCGAGCGTGCCGGCTTCAACGCCAAGACCACGCTGAACCTGAACGACTTCGGGATCAAAGGCCCAGGCCCGACCTCTCAGACCCTGGATCTGGATATCAGTGTCGAAGGTGTGAAGCAGAAGTAATTAGCGTTAGCTGAATGACCGAGGGGCCGCTACGCGGCCCTTTCGCGGCACAAGGCCGCTCCTACAGGTACTGCGCTATGCCAAAGGGCTGCACTGAACCTGTAGGAGCGGCCTTGTGCCGCGAAAGGGCTGCATAGCAGCCCCTCGGTGTTTCAATCAGCCCTTGCGGGTCAGCAGCGCCGGACGCTCACCGCGTGGGCGGCTCGGCAGGTCGTCCAGTTGCTCGGGCGTCGGGTAACGGTCGAGCTTGGATTCCTTGCGAATGATCACCGGCGCACTCTGCGACTCGCGCGGGTTGCGCACGGCGGGTTCCTGGCGAGCCGATTCGTCACGGCGGTTACGGCCACCGTTGTTGTCACGACGAGCGCCGCCATTGCTGCCACCACCGTTGCGCGGGCGTTTTTCACCCGAGCCCTGGCCTTGGCGCTGTTGGCCATTGCCACGGCCTTGACCTTGCGCCTGACCACCGCCGCTGCGTTGGCCTTGCCCTTGACCTTGTCCGGCATTGCCACCCGGGCGACGGTTGCGGCCCTGGTTCTTGGCATTCTGGTAAGGGCTGACGTAGTCGGCGCGGTTGCCGAAGTTATCCACATCGTCGTCCAGGAACTCTTCCGGGTCACGATTAGCGGGTTTCGACGGGGCGGTGTTCAGGCCTTGGGCATCCTGCTGCTGGCGTGGTTTCTTGTCACGCGGCTTGCGCTGCTGCTGGCCTTGCTGCTGTTTCTCGCCGGCCTTTTCCTTGTCGGCCTGCTTCTCGCCCGCAGGCTTGTTGCGGCCTTTGTCCTTGCCCTTGTCCTTGCGCCCGCCACTGCCTTCCTTGCCGCCTTCGCCGCGAGGTTGCTGGTTGCGGCCACCGCGGCCAGTGTTCTGCTGGCGCTCGCGGACTTCTGGCTTCTCGGCCTCGACCTGGGAGGCGTCGAAGCCCATCAGGTCGCCATCCGGGATCTTCTGCTTGGTGACGCGCTCGATGCTCTTGAGTAGCTTCTCTTCGTCCGGGGCGACCATCGAGATGGCCTCGCCCGAGCGACCGGCACGGCCGGTGCGGCCGATGCGGTGAACGTAGTCTTCCTCGACGTTGGGCAGCTCGAAGTTGACCACGTGGGGCAACTGGTCGATGTCCAGGCCGCGGGCGGCGATGTCGGTGGCGACCAGCACGCGCACGGTGTTGGCCTTGAAGTCGGCCAGGGCCTTGGTGCGGGCGTTCTGGCTCTTGTTGCCGTGGATCGCCGCAGCGGTCAGGCCGTGCTTCTCGAGGTACTCGGCCAGGCGGTTGGCGCCGTGCTTGGTGCGGGTGAACACCAGTACCTGTTCCCAGGCACCCAGGGTGATCAGGTGCGCCAGCAGGGCACGCTTGTGGCTGGCCGGCAGGCGGTAGACGCGCTGTTCGATGCGCTCGACGGTGGTGTTCGGCGGCGTGACCTCGATACGCTCGGGGTTGTGCAGCAGCTTGTCGGCGAGGTCGGTGATGTCCTTGGAGAAAGTCGCCGAGAACAGCAGGTTCTGGCGCTTGGCCGGCAGGCGTGCCAGCACTTTCTTGACGTCGTGGATGAAGCCCATGTCGAGCATGCGGTCGGCTTCGTCCAGCACCAGGATCTCGACCCGCGAGAGGTCGACGCCCTTGGCCATGGCCTGGACC
>Ga0247820_10000791_pt1 | contig 17514 bp, 18 predicted proteins | sample 13C_Glucose_Day1_2_FD_192480 | JGI IMG/M metagenome (GOLD analysis project Ga0247820, IMG submission 192480) | Soil microbial communities from agricultural site in Penn Yan, New York, United States - 13C_Glucose_Day14 | ecosystem: Environmental > Terrestrial > Soil > Agricultural land | place...
GGGGCCTCGACGGGCCTTCCCTGCACCGGACTCCCGGCGCCCTCCCCACGGTTCCCACCGCGCGCGTCCGGCACCACCCGTTCGGCGAACCCTCCCCGGAAACATCACGTCCGCACGACGGCAAAAAGCCGGCCCCCGTGACGCGAGTCGCGGGAACCGGCCTTCGTGGCGGGCGGGTTCAGAAGCCCACGGCCGCCAGCGCGCCCAGGCCGACGTCGGCGTAGGAGTGCTTGCCGGAGACGAAGATGTTGACGCCGTAGTAGTTGAACAGCCAGCAGCCGAAGGCGAGCAGGGCCAGGTAGGCGGCCTTGCGGCCCTTCCAGCCGGCGGTGGCGCGGGCGTGCAGGTAGCCGGCGTAGGCGACCCAGGTGATGAAGGACCAGGTCTCCTTGGGGTCCCAGCCCCAGTAGCGGCCCCAGGCGTCGCCCGCCCAGATGGCGCCGGCGATGATCGTGAACGTCCACAGCGGGAACACCGCCGCGTTGACCCGGTAGGCGAACTTGTCCAGCGTGGCGGAGGCGGGCAGCCGCTCCATGACCGAGGTGGCGAAGCTGCCGGGCTTGCCGCCCTTCGCGAGCTTGTTCTCGTACGCGTCCTTGAACAGGTAGAGGATCGTGCCGACCGCGCCGACGTAGAAGACCGCGCCGCACAGGATCGCCGTGGAGACGTGGATGTAGAGCCAGTACGAGTGCAGGGCGGGGACCAGCTGGTCGCTCTCGGTGTAGAGCCAGGTGACGGCCACGCCGAGGTCGAGCAGGACCGTGGTGGTGAGGAACAGGCCGAGCCAGCGGACGTTCTTCCGCAGCGCCAGCAGGATCAGGTAGACGCCGACCGCGGTGGTGGAGAAGGTGATGTTGAACTCGTACATGTTGCCCCACGGCGCCCGCTCCACGGACAGCGCGCGGGTGAGCACGCCGCCGAGGGAGAGCAGGAACGCGAGCACGGTGAGGGAGATGGCGATACGGCCGTAGAGGTCGCCCTTCTCGTCACCGCCGTGCGCCCCGGGCCCGTCGGGCACGTCCCGCGATCCGCTCGCGGCGCGCACGACGACCTTCGGCCGTTCCAGCACGGCGGTGCCGCCGCCCTGCTTCACGGTGACGGCCGGCGCCTTCTTCGCCTGCGTGCCCGGAGTGAGGGCGGAGGCGGTGCGGGCGACCTTGCTGCGGCTGCCGAAGGTCCACTCCGCGATGTACGCGAAGAAGGCGAGGGTGTAGACCGCCATCGCGGAGTAGATCAGCACGTTGCTGATCTCCGCGAGGTTCTCGTTGGTCGCGGCGGCGAGAATCACGGCTTTTCAGCCCCTTCGGAAGGTACGGCTTCGGGATCGGGGTCAGGATCGAGGTCGGTGGAGTCGGACGGGTCCGGGGCGGGATCGGGGGCGCCCGGCGCCCGGTCGTACAGGATCCCGGCGAGGTCGCCGAGCTCCTCGGGAACCTTCGCGGACTCGCTGCGGCCGAGGCCGGCCATCTCGACGACGGTGACGCCGTCGGGGCCCTCGACCGCGCGCACCCACACGCGGCGGCGCTGGATGAACAGGGAGCCGGCGAGACCGGCGATCGCGACGACGGCGCCGCCGAGGGCCCAGCCGCCGCCCGGCTCCTGGACGACCTGGAAGCCGGCCCACTCCTTGACGTCCTTCTCGAAGGTGACCGAGCCGGCGCCGTCCGGGAGCGTCATGGTCTCGCCGGGCGTGAGCAGCTTCTTGAACAGCTCGCCCTCGGAGTCCTTGAACTCCTTCATCTTGGTCTTGTCCATCTGGTACACGCTCTGCGGAATGCCGGAGTCGGCCTTCAGGTCGCCGTGGTAGGCGGACAGGGCGAGCACCGGATAGTCCAGCGCGGGGAACTGGGAGAGCATCGTGCCGCTCTCCGAGCCGCCGAAGGTCGGCACGAAGAAGGCGTTGAAGCCGAGCTGCTCCTTCTTCCCTTCCGGGTTGCGGTAGCCGTCGAGGACCTTGACCACGCCGGAGGAGGTGACGTTGGCGTCCAGCGGCAGCAGCGGCACCGCGTCCTGGAAGACGATCTCGCCCTTGCCGTCGCGGACGGTCACGACGGGCGCGTAGCCGTGGCTGACCAGGTAGACCTTGGCGTCGCCGAGTTCCAGCGGCTTGTTCACCTTGACGACGGCCGTCTTCTCCTCGCCGTCGGCCCCTTCGGTGTAGGTGACCTCCGACTGGTACGTGCGCGGGGTGCCCTTGTTGGGGCCGGTGCGCTCGTAGGTGCCGGTGAACTCCTTGACGTCGAAGCTGAACGGCTCCAGGTCGTCGTTGGTGAAGAGGTTGCCGGACTTGAAGTCGTCGTACTGGGTGAGCGTGTTGGAGAAGCCGTCGCCCTCGACGATCAGCTTGTTGCCCTCGGACTTGAACAGCTGGCCCCAGGCGAAGGCGATCAGCATCACGATCAGCGCGATGTGGAAGAGCAGGTTGCCGGCCTCGCGCAGATAGCCCTTCTCGGCGGCGACGGCGTCACCGACGACATGGGCGCGGAAGCGGCGCTTCTTCAGCAGGGCGAGCGCGGCCTCGCGGACCTCCTCGGGCGGTGTCCCGGTGCGCCACGTGGTGTGGGCGGGCAGCCGGGTCAGCCGGCGGGGCGCGCCCGGCGGGCGGCCGCGCAGCTGGCCCACGAACTGCCAGGTGCGGGGCAGGATGCAGCCGATGAGCGAGATGAACAGCAGGATGTAGATCGCGGAGAACCACACCGAGCTGTACACGTGGAACAGGCCGAGCTTGTCGTAGACCGGCGCGAGGACGTCGTGCCGCTCGCGGAAGTCGGCGACCTTCGTCTCGTCGACGCCGGTCTGCGGGATGAGCGAGCCGGGGATCGCGGCGAGCGACAGCAGCAGGAGCAGCAGCAGCGCGACCCGCATGGAGGTGAGCTGCCGCCAGAACCAGCGGGCCCAGCCGATGACGCCCAGGGCGGGCAGGTGGGGCGCGTCCTCGGTGGGCGCGGTGGACAGCTGGGAGCCGGCGGCGCCGAGGTCCTGGTCGTCGGCGGCCGTCGGGGCGCCGTCGGTTGTCGTCTTGCTCATCGGGTCAGATCCCCACAGTGAAGCCGTTGGACCAGGTCTGCATCTCCGCCACGAGGCTGTTCCACGCGCCGGTCAGCAGGAGCACGCCGGTCACGATCATCATCGTGCCGCCGATGCGCAGCACCCAGACGTAGTGCCGCTTGACCCAGCCGAAGGCACCGAGCGCCTTGCGGAAGGCCACGGCGGCGAGCACGAAGGGCACACCCAGCCCCAGACAGTACGCGACGGTCAGTATGGCGCCGCGTCCGGCGCTCTCCTGCTGCGCGGACAGGGTGAGCACGGAGGCGAGGGTGGGGCCGATGCAGGGGGTCCAGCCGATGCCGAACAGGGCGCCGAGGACGGGCGCGCCGAGCAGCCCGGTCGTCGGGCGCTTGTGGAAGCGGAACTCGCGCTGGGTGAGCCAGGGCATCAGGCCCATGAAGAAGACGCCCATGAGGATCATGAAGACGCCGAGCACCTTGGACAGGACGCCCGACTGCTCCTGCAGGGTCTGCCCGAAGTAGCCGAAGAAGGCGCCGCCGGAGACGAACACGGCGGTGAAGCCGAGGACGAACAGGGAGGCGCCGGCGACCATGCGGCCGCGCCGGGCCTCGGCCAGGTCGGTGCCGGAGACTCCGGTGACGTAGGAGAGGTAGCCGGGGACCAGCGGGAGCACGCAGGGCGAGAAGAAGGAGACGAGCCCGCCGAGCAGCGCGATGGGCAGGGCGACCAGCAGGGCGCCGTTGAGCACCGTGCCGTTGTAGCCCGTTTCGGCGGCGAGCGTGTGCAGGGCCGTCACGTCACTTCTCCGCGACGACCGGCTCGAGCATCTTCAGCAGGCGCTTCTCGTCGAGCGCCGTCAGCGAGCGGGCCGCGATCTTCCCTTCCCGGTCCAGGACCAGGGTCGAGGGAACGGCCTGCGGGTTGAGGGTGCCCTTCTCGAAGCGGAGCATCAGCTTGCCCGTGGGGTCGTACAGGCTCGGGTAGGGGATGCCGAAGTCCTTCTCGAAGGCGAGGGCCGAGGTGGTGCTGCCGTCCCGGGTGTTGATGCCGACGAACTGCACGTCCTTGTCGGCGTACGCCTTGGACACCTTGGCGAAGTACTTGGCCTCCGCGCGGCACGGGTTGCACCAGGAGCCCCAGACGTTGAGGACGACGACCTTGCCCTTGTAGTCGGCGACGTCGAGCTGCTTGCCGTCGATCGTCTCCCCGGACAGCTCGGGCGCGGTGGCGCGCTCGCCCTTGGCCGCGGTGGAGATGCCGTCGGTGCCGACGACGAAGTTGGTGTCGCCGCCCCCGCCGGAGGTTCCGCCGGATCCGCACGCGGAGACGAGCAGCGCGGCCGCGGCGGCACCGGCGGCCATGACGGCGCGACGGTGGACGCGCAGGGCGCGGTGCGAGCTGTGCGGGGCTCGGTTCGAGCGCTGGGGGGCGCGGCTGGCGGCACTCATGTGAAAAGTTTCGCATGCCCGTTCCGGGGATCTTGAGCACCCCCCGTGCGGGCGGAAACCCGCATATCAGGCGGCGTCGCCGGCGCCCGTCCCGGCGGTGGCGGAGCCCTTGGCGGAGTCCTTGGCGAAGGCCTTCCAGCCACCGGCCGGTTCCTGCCCCACGTCCAGGGTGCGGAGTTGCTCCAGTACCTCCGGCCGCTGCACGTCCAGCCAGTCGGCGAACTGCCGGAAGGAGACGAGCCTCACGTCGCCGCCCTTCTCCTTCTCCCGCGCGATGTGCGTCAGCGCCTGCTCCACGGCGTCCATGTAGATGCCGCCGTTCCACTGCTCGAAGTGGTTGCCGACGAAGAAGGGCGCGCGATTCGTCTCGTATGCCCGCTTGAAGCCGGATATGTACGCCTGTGCCGCCTGCCGCCGCCAGGCCGGGTGGTTGTGGGCGGGCGCGTTGGTCGAGTTGACCGACTGGTTGGCGAGCATGTTGTAGTCCATCGACAGGACCTCGAACGAGCGGCCGGGGAACGGTATCTGCTGGAGCGGAAGGTCCCATATGCCCTGCTTCTTCGACGGCCAGACCTGGCGGCCGCCGGGCGAGGAGGCGTCGTAGCGCCAGCCGAGGGCGCGGGCGGTGGGCAGCAGCCTGTCCTGGCCGAGCAGACAGGGCGTACGGCCGCCTACCAGCTCCTTGTCGTAGTCGAACGGCAGCGGCTCCAGGTCGGTCCAGCCGGAGTTGGTCCGCCACTCCTTGACGAAGGACTTCGCCTGGTCGATCTCGCTGCGCCACTGCCGGGGCGTCCAGTTGCCGACGCTGCCGGAGCCGCCGCAGAAGTGGCCGTTGAAGTGGGTGCCGATCTCGTGGCCCTCGAGCCAGGCGCGGCGGACGTTCTTCAGGGTCGCCCTGACGTGGCCGTCGGTGAGGTAGCCGATGTCCGAGGCGCCGCGCGGGTTGTTCGGCGGGTCGTAGAGCCGCTTCTTCGACTCGGGCAGCAGATACAGGCCCGAGAGGAAGAAGGTCATGGACGCGCCGTGCTCCTTGGCGAGGTCCAGGAAGCGCGGGAAGAGCCCGTTGCCGACCTCACCGGCCCCGTCCCAGGAGAAGACGACGAACTGCGGGGGCGTCTGACCCGGCTCCAGCGGCACCGGCTTCGCGGGCTGGTGGGGCTGCGCGCCGGTGAAGGAGGTGGAGCCGTCGCCGATCGGGCGGGCGGTCCTGGTCGGCTCGGGCTCCGGCGTCCGGGAGCGGCCCTCGCCGCCGGGCCGGGAACCGCCGGCGCCGCCGGTCCCGTCCGAACCCTTGTGGCCGCCGCAGCCGGTCAGCGAGACTGCGGCCGCGGCTCCCGCCCCGAGCCCGAGCATTCCCCTGCGGGTGAGACTGCGCATGGCAACCCCGTTCGTCACGTCCTCTGGTGGTCACCCATTCAGAGGACGTGACGAAGCGGGAGGTTCCCGTCGAATGCGAAGGTTTCGCAACGGAGTTCGAAGGATGGCCGCCTAGGGGGCCGCCTGGGGGGCCACCTCCGCAGCCCCCTCCGCGGGCCGTCTTCGCGGGACCCTACGCCCCGAAGGCCTTGCTCTTCCCCTTCACCGGCTTCGCGCCCGCGAGCAGGTGCGCCGGGACGAGGTCACGGGCCGGCTCGCTGTAGCCGACGGAGACGATCCTGTCGCCCCGGTAGGTGAACGTGGTCAGCGAGGCGAGGGTGCACTGCCGCTTGCGCGGGTCGTGCCACAGCCGCCGCTTCTCGATGTAGGACCGCACGATCCAGATCGGCAGCTGGTGGCTGACCAGCACCGCCTCGTGTCCGCGCGCCGCGTCCTTGGCCGCGTCCAGCGCGCCCCGCATGCGGATGACCTGCTCGACGTACGGCTCGCCCCAGGACGGCTTGAACGGGTTGACGACGTGCTTCCAGTTGGCCGGGCGGCGCAGCGCGCCGTCGCCGATGCCGAAGGTCTTGCCCTGGAAGACGTTCTCGGCCTCGATCAGCCGCGCGTCGGTGGCGATGTCCAGGCCGTGCGCCTTGGCGATCGGCTCGGCCGTCTCCTGGGCGCGCTCCAGCGGCGAGGCGCAGACGTGGACGACGTCACGGGAGGCGAGGTGCTCCCCGACCCGGTCGGCCATGCGCCGGCCCAGCTCGGAGAGGTGGTAGCCGGCGAGCCTGCCGTAGAGCACCCCGTCCGGGTTCTCGACCTCGCCGTGCCGCATCAGGTGGACGACGGTGACGTCGTCGTCATGGGTCGGGGTGCTCACGCGGTCGCCTCCGCTGCCGCTCGGGCCGCCGCCGGGAGGGCGTCGGCGATGCGCTGGACGGCCTGCTCGTCGTGCGCGGTGGACACGAACCACGACTCGAACGACGACGGCGGCAGGTAGACGCCGTCGGCGAGGAGGGAGTGGAAGAAGGCGGTGAAGCGGAACGACTCCTGCGCCTTGGCGTCCTCGTAGTCGCGCACCGGCCGGTCGGTGAAGAAGACCGAGAACATGTTGGAGGCGTTCTGCAGCGTGTGCGCGACGCCCTCCTTGGTGAGCGCCTCGGTGACGAGGGACTGGATCTGCGCCGAGACGGCGTTCACCTTCTCGTACGCGGCGTCGTCGAGCAGCCGCAGCTGGGCGAGCCCGGCGGCGGTGGCGACGGGATTGCCGGAGAGGGTGCCGGCCTGGTAGACGGGCCCGGCCGGGGCGAGGTGACCCATGACGTCGGCGCGCCCGCCGAAGGCCGCGGCCGGGAAGCCGCCGCCCATCACCTTCCCGAAGGTCATCAGGTCGGGGCGGACGCCGTCGACGCCGTACCAGCCGGCGCGGCTGGTCCTGAAGCCGGTCATGACCTCGTCGGAGATGTACAGCGCGCCGTTCGCGGCGCAGGCGTCCTTCAGCCCCTGGTTGAACCCGGGCAGCGGCGGCACGACGCCCATGTTGCCCGGCGACGCCTCGGTGATCACACAGGCGATCTCGCCGGGGTGCGCGGCGAACGCGGCGTGCACCGCGTCGAGGTCGTTGTACGGCAGCACGATCGTGTCGCCGGCCTGGGCGCCGGTGACGCCCGGCGTGTCGGGCAGCGCGAACGTGGCGACGCCGGAGCCGGCGGAGGCGAGCAGCGAGTCGACGTGCCCGTGGTAGCAGCCGGCGAACTTGACGACCTTGGTGCGCCGCGTGAACCCGCGGGCCAGCCGGATCGCCGACATGGTGGCCTCGGTCCCGCTGGAGACCAGCCGCACCTGCTCCAGCGGCTCGATCCGGGCGACCATCTCCTCGGCGAGCGCGACCTCGCCCTCACCGGGCGTGCCGAAGGACGTACCGCGCGCGACGGCCTCCTGCACGGCGGCGATCACCTCGGGGTGCGCGTGTCCGAGGATCATCGGGCCCCACGAGCAGACGAGGTCGACGTACTCGCGCCCGTCGGCGTCGGTCAGATAGGGACCGGTTCCGGACACCATGAACCGGGGCGTGCCGCCGACGGCGCGGAAGGCGCGCACCGGCGAGTTCACGCCGCCGGGCGTGACGGCCGAGGCACGGTCGAACAGCGCCTGCGAGGCTCGGGCTTCGTATGAATATGGCAGTTCGCTCATGACCTGCGACTTCTCCGACCTTCTCCGACATTCCGGGGGCTTCCCGGCTCCGGGTGCGTATGACGTGTCCAGGGTAGGCCAGGGGCGGCCTTCGGCATCCGGCCCCCGATCGGCCGTGATCTGCGAAACTTACGTTTGATACACACAGCTCACACGGCCGGGGCGGCCGGAGGCTGCGAAGCTCCCGCGGGCAGATGTTTCACCGCACGTTTCGGCGGGCGGCCGTGGGGGAGGTCACTGACACGATGATCGGGTTGCGCGGCGGGGGCCACGCGTCCTAGAAAAGCAGTCGGGTGGAGATATGCATCGCGGTGGCGGACTGGGCGAGGGGACTGACGACCTGGGTCCTCGACGTGCCCGGCGGGGAAGGCACCGACGCGAGGCGGAGGACCCCGAGGAGACGCGCCGGACACGCGGCGAACCGGAGCGGACGGGCCCCCTGAGGGGGGCGGGGAGCGGGAATGGTGGTCGGGTGGGGGTGACGTACAAGTACTTCGGCGCGCCGGACGGCGCCACGGCGGCCCGGGTCCCGATCTCCATGCGCCCCGAGGAACTCGGCGGCGACGAGCTCGGCATGAACGGCATGTTCACCAAGATCAAGCCGGAGACCATGGCCGCGATGGTCCTCACGGGCATCGAGGGCGTCCCCCTGCACAAGGTCCCGCCGCTGGAACTGGTCGTGCTGCACCCCGACTACGCGGTCGTGAAGCTCCCCATGACGGTCGTCGACCCGCTGCGCGGCATAGGCGAGGAGGCCGTCGGCGCGGCGGCGTTCATCTGGTCCACGGTCCCGGACCGCGGCGGCCCGCGCGACGCGTTCAACGTGTACCAACTGCTGCACGAGTGGCAGGACTTCAGCCACCGCCTGCATGAGGCGGGGCATCAGCCGTACTGCCTGGTGTGGCCCTGAGTTGGGATTTCGTGAGGGTCGGGCGGGGTCTTCGGGCCTCGCCCTTTTGCGTGCCGGGGAGGGGTTGTCAGGCGCCCGCGTGATCCGCGCCCAGTGCACGTGCCCGTGCGGGACAGGCCCACAGCGCAGTGCTGCCCGATGGAGCACTCAGCACTCAGGCCCACGGGGCAACCACCGTCTCGACCCCGCAGTCGCGAGTGCACCGGCGCTGATCACGACCGCGCGGACAGCCTCGGGGCAAGCAGCTCCAGCACTTCCTCCCAGCGGTAGCGGTCGGCCCCGCCTCCCGCCTTCGGCCGGTGAGGCTCGTAGGAGCCGACCAGGACACCCATCTCGCGCAGCAGGTCCAGACTCCGTCGGTATGCAGGGTGGGCGGCCTGGGCAGAGTTCAGGTACGGCAGCACGGCGACCGGTACCCCCGTGGCGGGCGCCTCGCACAGGATGCCCAGCGCGAGATTGTCCGAGATCCCGGCGGCCCACTTGTTGACCGTGTTGAAGGTGGCCGGGGCGACCGCGATCGCATCCGCAGGCCGGCTCGGGCGTGGCTCACCCGGTGACCGCCAGGCCGAGCGAATGGGGCAGCCGGTCTGGGCCTCGACCGCCTCCACATCAAGGAAGCCGACTCCTTGCGGGGTGGCTACGACGCCGACGTCCCAGTGCCGTTCCTGTGCTGCCGTGATCAACCGGCCGACGTCGGCGGCGACCCCGGCCGCGCAGACCACGATCTGGAGGAACGGCTTGTCGTGCTGGTCACTCACGCGGGCACTCCCAGTTGGCGGCTGAAGTGGTGGAGCTCGGGCAGCGCCCGGCGACGGTCACGGGCTGCCATGTCGGCGACCAGTTCGCGTACGGCCGGGCGGCGGACGTCCTGTGCCGCGCAGCTCTCGGCGATGCGCAGGGCCTGGTAGCCGTCGGCGAGTCTGCCCTGCTGACTGTAGGCGCGGGCGGCCTCCACCCAGAGCGCGGCCCGTCGCTCGGGGACGGGGATGTGCCGCCGCATGAGGGGGCGAGCGGTTTGGAGGGCGGTTCCGGCGTCGCCGAATGAGACAGCCGCGCTGATCTCGTGCAGGGCTACGTTGGTCGGGCTGAAGTTCGCCCAGGCGTCCGGCCTGTCGAATGCGACGTAGCGGGCCACCTCTTTGGCCTCGGTGAGGAAGTCGTGGGTGGTTTCGCGGTCGCCGTTTCTGCCGGCGGCGGTTGCTCCGCGGAGCAGCAGCAGGCCGACCGCTGCCAGGTATCGGGGCGAGCGTTGGTCGTAGGAGCCGGCGCCGGGCGCCGGACGGAACGGGCTGTTCAAGGGCGCCAGGACGCCCGTCTAACACGCCCGCCGGGAACCGGTGGGCCGAGTCCCGGTCACGCCGCGTCACTCACCCGAAGGGCTTACTTGAGGAGAGCGGCGGAGCACCGGGGCGGGTCGGATGAGGCGAGGCGCCACCCCCTGGGCGCCCCCGAAGGAGGACATCGTGTACCGCCATTCGCTACGCGGCCTCGTCGTCGGTCTCTGTGCGATGACCGCGGCCGCGCTGACGGCCCCCGCCTCTGCTCTCGCCGCTCCGGCCGGCGGCGCGCCCCCCGCTCCGCACACCACCGCCCCCGCTCTCCACGAGCAGACCCTCGCCGATCTGGACACCGCCATGCACGGTGAGGCGTACGCCTACGCCGCCTACGGTCTCTTCGCCGCCGAGGCCGACCGCACCGGGCACCAGGGCGTCGGCCGGCTCTTCCGCTCCACGGCGCGCACCGAGCTGACCGAGCACCTGCGCGAGGCGGCCGAGCTGGTCGGCGTGGTCGGCACGAACGCCGCCAACCTGCGCCAGGCCATCGACGGCGAGACCTACGAACACCAGGTCATGTACCGCGGCTTCGCCGACCAGGCCCGGCAGGACGGGGACCTCCAGGCCGCGGAACTCTTCAGCGAGATAGCCGGCGACGAGGGCCGCCACCGCGACGCCTTCCGCACGGCGCTGACGGCCGTGACCACCGGCGGCACCGTCCCGGCGCCGCCGAAGGCCGACGCGGTGCCGGTGCCCGCCGGGCCGCCGAAGGTGAAGGCCGGCCGCACCAAGGCCAACCTGGCCACCGCCATGCACGGCGAGGCGCTCGCCCACGCCAAGTACATGCTCTTCGCCGCCCACGCCCGGCAGACCGGTCATCCGGCGACGGCCCGCCTCTTCGAGGGCACGGCCGAGGTCGAGTTGCGGGAGCACTTCGCCGGCGAAGCGGTCCTGGCCGGCCTGGTGCGCGACACCGGTGACAACCTGCGCACGGCAGTCACCGGGGAACGCCACGAGGCGACCTCCATGTACCCGGAGTTCGCCGAGCGGGCCACCGCCGTCGGTGACACTGCCGCCGCCCGCTTCTTCCGCGACACCGCCGCGGACGAGGCCCGGCACGCCGCCGCCTTCCAGAGGGAACTCGACCGGCTGCGCTGACCGCCCCGTAGCCGCGGGGCAGAGGGCCGGGCCGGCCGGGCGGATCGCGGACCGCCCGGCCGGTCGTGGCGTCGCCTCCGCGGCGGGCGTGCCCGCCCCCGGGGACGAACGGCCCCTGCGCGATCGCCCGCGGACGGCGCAAGCTGGAGGACAGGAGACGTCGGCGCGGCCGGCGCCACCGTCCGGGAGGCGGGTGACGCGCATGAGCGGGCAGGCGAACGGCCCGTCGGAGGACACCCGGGTGCTGGTCGTGGAGGACGACCGCGGCATCGCGGAGTCCCTGGAGCGCGGTCTGCGGCAGGCCGGCTACGCGGTCGAGGGCGTCCGTACCGGCCGGGCGGCCCTGGCCGCCGCGACGCCCGACGTCGTACTGCTCGACCTCGGGCTGCCCGACATCGACGGTGTCGAGGTGTGCCGCAGACTGCGCGCCCGCTCGGACGCGGCGATCATCGCGGTGACCGCGCGGGGTGAGGAGGCGGACCGGGTGGTGGCCCTGGACGAGGGCGCCGACGACTACCTGGTCAAGCCGTTCGGGCTGGCCGAACTGCTCGCCCGGATCCGGGCGGTGCTGCGCCGCAGGCGCCCCGCGGAGCCGGAGCTCGTGCGGCACGGCCCGCTGACGCTCGACCCGCGCACCCGTCAGGTGTCCGTCGACGGCCGGGTGGTCCCGCTGACGCCGAAGGAGTTCGGGATCCTGGAGTGCCTGGCCGCCGACCCCGGCCGGGTGGTGAGCAGGCAGCAGATCCTGGAACGGGCCTGGGACGCCCACTGGTACGGCCCCACCAAGGTGCTCGACGTGCACGTGGCGGCGCTGCGCCGCAAGCTCGGCGTTCCGGGACTGATCGAGACGGTCTACGGGCACGGGTTCCGGCTCGGCGCGGCCGGGGAGCCGTCGTGAGCCGGCGGATCACCTGGACGCTCCTGATCCTGACCTCCGTGCTGCTGGTGCTGGCGGTCGTGCCGCTGGCGGTGTCGCTGACGGCCCATGAGCGGGTGTCCTTCCGTGACAGCCAGCGGGCGGCCACCCGCGTGATCGCCTCGGCGGCCGAGGAGCACCTGTCCGACCGCGAATCGGCGGCCCCGATGCGCCGGGAACTGGACGCCGCGGCCCGGGCGGGGGACTGCGCCGCCGTGTACGACGCCTCCGCGCGCCTGGTGGCCGCGACGCCCTGCGCCGCGGCCCGGGGCGAGGAGGCGGAGGAACTGGTGGAGCGGGTCCTGAACGGGCACGAACCGGAGCCGCCGGAGAACGAGGGCCGGCTGCTGACCGTGGAACCGGCCGGTGAGGTGCGCCGGCCCTCCGGCGCGGTCGTGCTGGCCCGCTCCGCCGCCCCGCTGGACGCCCGCGTCGCCGCGATCTGGGGCTGGTCGGCCGTGATCGGAACGGCCGGGCTCGCCGCCTCCGTCCTGCTGTCCGTCCGTCTCGCCCGCTGGGTGAGCCGGCCGCTGTCGACGCTGGACGCCGCTGCCCGGCGGCTGGGTGAGGGTGCGCTCGACGAGCGGGCCGACGTCGGCGGCGGGCCGCCGGAGGTCCGCCGGCTGGCCGCCACGTTCAACACCATGGCCGCGCGCACGGAGGCCCTGATCCACGGCCACCGGGCCGTGATCGCCGATGTGTCGCATCAGCTGCGCACCCCGCTGGCCGCGCTGCGACTGCGGCTCGACGTCCTCGCCACCGGCGCCGAGGGCGACACCGCCGAGGAACTCGCCGCCGCCCAGGAGGAGATCAGCCGGCTGTCCCGGCTGGTCGACGGGTTGCTCGCGGTCGCGCGGGCCGAGCAGGCGACGCCCCACCCGACCGCCGTCCGGATCGACGAGGCGGTGGCCGAACGGGTGGCCGCCTGGTCCCCGGTGGCCGAGGAGCGCGGCGTCCGGCTGACCGCCTCCGAGGGCCCCGCCCTGACGGTCGCGCTGGGCGCCGGCCATCTGGAGCAGATCCTCGACAACCTGATCGCCAACGCCGTGGAGGCCGTGTCCGAGGGCGGCAGTGTGACGCTCGCCCACGAGGCCGCCGGGGCGTCGGCCAGGGTGCTGGTGCGGGACGACGGCCCCGGCATGAGCGCCGCGGCGCGGGCGGTCGCGTTCCGCCGGTTCGGCAACCCCGAGGCCAGGGGCACCGGTCTGGGGCTGGCCATCGTCCACCGGCTGGTCACCGCCAACGGGGGGACGGCGCGGCTGGAGGACACCCCGGGCGGCGGGCTGACCGTCGTACTGGACCTGCCGCTGCGCGCACCCGGGCGGACGGCGCCGCGGGGCGGCCGGGAGCGGCCCGGCGGAAGCGGGTAGCGAGCGCGAGCCCGTCCGGCGGGCCCGAGATCTTTACCGGTTCTGAAGAAGACGTGAGCCGGTTCCCGGGTGCCGTGCGCGGAGCCTGGAGGTGCACGCAGCCGATCCGGACCGCCGACCCCTCAGGAGCCGCTGCCATGGCCCCCTCGCCCGACGACTTCGACCGCGCCCCCTCGCCCGCCGGTTCCCCGCGCGCACGCGACCTCGGTCTGCGGCGGGCCCGGCGCCTCACCCGGTGGGCCGGCGTCACCGCGGTGACCGGCGCGGCCGCCCTGGGCGGCCTCTACTCCCACCTGCTGCCGGGCGGTACGGCCGACCCGCCCGCACAGAGCCCGTCGGCCCCGTCCACCGCCGGAAGCCACGAGGGGGACGACGGCGGGCACGAGGACGACGGTCCCGCCGCGCCGGGGCCCCCTTCCCAGCCCCCCACCGCCACCCAGCAGCAGCCGCACACCACGACGGGAGCGTCATGACCACGCGCGCCCCGGCGCCGGCCCGGTCCGTCTTCCCGGCCCTCGGCACCACGGCCACCCTGCTCGTCACCGACCCGCGCGCGCTGCCGGACGCCGAGGCGGTCCTGCGCGCCGAGCTGACCGCCGTCGACGTCACCTGCAGCCGCTTCCGGCCCGATTCCGAGCTCAGCCGCGTGAACCTGACCGCGGGCGCCCCCACGACGGTCGGCGAGCGGTTCGCCGGGGCGCTCCAGGACGCGCTCCGGGCCGCCCGGCTCACCGACGGCGCCGTGGACCCGACCGTGGGCAACGCGCTGATCGACCTGGGCTACGACCGCACCTTCGCCTCCGTCCGTCCCGACGACGCCCGTCCGCTGCCCGTGCCCCGCGCCGCGCCCGGCTGGCGGCGGATCGTCTTCGACCCGCGCACCCGCGTACTGCGCCTGCCCCCGCGCACCCGCCTCGACCTGGGCGCCACCGCCAAGGCCCGCACCGCCGACCGGGCCGCCCGGCTCGCCGCCATGGCCACCGGCTGCGGGGTCCTGGTCGGTCTCGGCGGCGACCTGGCGGCGGCCGGACCGGCGCCGCGGGGCGGCTGGCGCGTCGCGCTCGCCGACGACCACGCCCGGCCCGCCACCGGGCCGGGGCCGGCGGTCGCGGTGACCGCGGGAGGGCTGGCGACGTCCGGGGTCCGGGTACGCACCTGGCGGCGCGCCGGACGCACCCTGCACCACATCGTCGACCCCGCCACCGGCGAGCCGGCCCCGCCCGTGTGGCGCACCGTCACCGTCGCGGCCGCCACCTGCCTGGACGCCAACGCGGTCAGCACGGCGGCGGTCGTGCTCGGCGACCGGGCCGTCGACCTGCTGCGCTCCACCGCGCTGCCCGCCCGTCTGGTGCGTCCCGACGGCGGCGTCGTACGCCTCGGCGGCTGGCCGCCCGACTCCGACGCGCCCGCCCCCGGAGGCTCCCGATGACGACCCTGGCCCTGACCGGCAGCCCGCTGTGGTACGCGAGCCGCGCGGGCGGCACCCTCGCCCTGGTCCTGCTCACCGCCACCGTGGTGCTCGGGATCGCCTCCGGCGGACGCGCCGCGCCGCGGCGGATCGGCAGGTTCGAGATCGGACTGCTGCACCGCGACCTGTCCCTGCTCACCCTGGTCTTCCTCGTCGTGCACGTGGTGACCGCGGTGCTCGATCCGTACGTGCACCTCGGCTGGGCGGTGTCCGTGGTGCCGTTCGGGGCGTCGTACCGGCCGCTCTGGCTCGGTCTCGGCACGGCCGCGCTCGACCTGCTGCTCGCGGTGCTGCTCACCAGCGCCCTGCGACTGCGTCTGGGGGTGCGCCGCTGGAAGGCCGTGCACTGGCTGGCGTACGCGGCGTGGCCGCTCGCCCTGTTCCACGGCGCGGGCGCCGGCACCGACACCCGGCTGCCCCTGCAGCTGTGGCTCTACGCGGGCTGCCTCGCCGCGGTGGTCGCGGCCGTGTGGTGGCGGCTGGCCAAGGCAGGCCCGGGCCGGGTCGCCGGGCGCCTGCTGGCCGCCACGGCCGCGACCTCCGTGCCGGTGGTGCTCGGCGCGTTCCTCGTCGCCGGCCCGCTGCAGCCCGGCTGGGCACAGAGCGCGGCGGCCGCGACCCTCTCCCTGGGAGGCGCACGATGAACCGCCCGGTCCCGCCACTCCGCCCCGACGGTCACGGCGCTCCCCCGCCGGGCGGCCCCGGCGACGTCCGGCTGCTGGCCGACTGGTACGCCACCGGGCGGCCGGCCACCCTGGCCGATCACCTCGAGCGCCATGGACCGCCCCCGGTCACCGCGGCCGACGGAAGCCCTCCGTCCGTGCCGCTGGTGGAGGCCGTCGAGGCGGCCGGGCTCACCGGGCGCGGCGGCGCGGGCTTCCCCACCGCCCGCAAGCTGCGCGCCGTGGCGGGCCGGCGCCGTCGCGCGGTGGTCGTCGTCAACGCCATGGAGAGCGAACCGGCCAGCCGCAAGGACCAGTTCCTGCTCGCCGTCGCCCCCCATCTGGTCCTCGACGGCGCGGTGCTGGCCGCTTCCGCGGTCGGCGCGGACACCGTGCACGTCTGCCTGCCCCGCGACCGCCCCGCCCAGTACCGGCGTATGGACGCGGCCCTGGACGAGCGCCGGCGCGCCCGCCTCGACCGGGTCCGGCTGCTGGCGCACGCCCTTCCGCACACCTATGTGTCCAGTGAGTCGACGGCGCTGGTGCACTGGCTCAACGGGGGCCCGGCACGCCCGCAGGGCGGTCCGCCGGGCAACCGCGAACGCGGCGTCGACCGGCGCCCCACCCTGGTGAGCAACGCCGAGACCCTCGCCCACCTCGCGCTCATCGCCCGCCACGGGCCCGGCTGGTTCCGGCGGCTGGGGACCGGGGACGAGCCCGGCACCCTGCTCGTCACCGTCGCCGGCGCCGTCGCCGACCCGGGCGTTCTGGAGGCCGCGTCCGGCACGCCGCTCGCCACGCTGCTCGGCCGCGCCGGAGGCCCCACCGAGCCGCTGGGGGCGGTCCTGCTCGGTGGCTTCGCCGGCACCTGGCTCCGCGCGGAACACCTGCACACGCCCCTCACCAGGCGCGACCTCGCCCCGCTGGGCGCGGCACCCGGCGCGGGCGTGCTGGTCGCGCTGCCCCGCTCGGCCTGCGCCCTGACCGAGACGGCACGGCTGCTCGGCTACCTGGCCGCCCAGAGCGCCCGCCAGTGCGGCCCCTGCCGCCTCGGACTGCCCGCCGTGGCCGAGGACTTCACCGTCCTGGCCACGGGGCGGGCCGACCAGGTGCTGCTGTCCCGGCTGCGCCACCGCACCGCCCTGCTGCCGGACCGGGGCGCCTGCCGCCACCCCGACGGCGCCGCCCGCCTCGCCGCGTCCGCCCTGGACGCCTTCGCCGAGGACGTCGGCCACCACCTCGCCCACGGCCCCTGCCCCGCCGCCCGACGGCCGCCCCGCATCCCCGTACCGCCCGCGACCCCTCCGGAGACATGGCGATGACCCGAATCCGAAACCTGCGCGTCGACCGCCTCGCCTGCACCGGCCGGGGGCTGTGCGCCGAGCTCCTCCCCGAGCTGATCGGCCTCGACGAATGGGGCTACCCCGTCCTGAAGGACCGCACCGTGCCCGCCCATCTGCGCGCCCACGCCCGCCGGGCCGTCACCGCCTGCCCCCGCCTGGCCCTGCACCTCGACCGGGTGCGGCCGTGACCGCGGGGATTCCCGGCGCGGGCGTACGCGCGACGGCGTGTGGCGGCGCACGCCGACCGGAGGCGTCGGGGTGCGCCGCCGGGGGTGGGGCCTCCCGTTACTGCGGGTCGCGGTCGAAGCGGGACTTGGACCAGCGGTAGCCGAGTGCGGCCAGGCCCAGGGACCAGGCGACCGCGAGCCAGCCGTTGTGGCCGATGCCGGTGCCGAGCAGCA
>Ga0247820_10000792_pt1 | contig 17512 bp, 17 predicted proteins | sample 13C_Glucose_Day1_2_FD_192480 | JGI IMG/M metagenome (GOLD analysis project Ga0247820, IMG submission 192480) | Soil microbial communities from agricultural site in Penn Yan, New York, United States - 13C_Glucose_Day14 | ecosystem: Environmental > Terrestrial > Soil > Agricultural land | place...
GGTATTCGTCGGAGCCGTCGAGCCAGCACTGCGTGGTGCCGCCCACCATCGACGCGGTGAGCGCGAGCGCGTTGGCGGTCTGCGCGGCCGAGAAGCCGAGCACGCGCGCCACCGCCGCGGTGGCGCCGAAGGGCGTGTAGAGGCAGGTGGAGCGCAGGCCGCGCGGCGTGGTGCGCGGCGAGAACTGGCGCGACAGGCCCGTGGCCGCCGCGTAGCCCACGGCGAGGGCGTCGAGCAGCGTGCGGCCGGGCACCGCGCGGCCGCCGGCGGCGGCCATCGCGGCCGGCAGGATCACGGTGGCCAGGTGCAGGTTGCCGATCGGGTGGAAGTCGTCCTGCGTGCGCGCGTGCATCGCGGCGGCGTTGTAGAACGCGGCGGCGCCCGCGTCCGCCGTGCGGCGGCCGTCGAACAGCACGTGCGGCCCGCCACCGCCACCAGGAGAAACCGGCGGCTTCGGCAGCGTGGTGATCGACGTGCCGGCGACGGCGACCGTCGCATTGGCCAACACGCACAGCAGCAGCTTGTCCTGCGCCGGCTTCGACAGCGTGTCGAAGCCCACCGGCTCCAGCCGGGCAACGATGTCGTGGATCATTTCGTGGCGCCCTCGATGCAGCACAGCGCCGCGGCCGGCACCAGCGCCTTCTTCTGGATCTTGCCCGCCGGGTTCTTCGGCAGCTCGCGCATCAGGTAGACGCGCTTGGGCTTCTTGAAGCCGAGGTGCGGCCGCGCGAACTCGAGCAGCGCGCGGCCGGCCGCCTCGTCGCCGCCGCTCTTCAGCACGGCGTAGGCCACCACGGCCTGGCCCCATTCCGGATCGGCCTCGCCGAGCACCGCCACCTCGTGCACGCCGGCGTGCTGGTAGAGCACGTCTTCCACCTCGCGCGGGGCGATGTTGTAGCCGCCGCTGATGATCATCTCGTCCTGCCGTCCAAGCAGGTAGACGAAGCCGGCGTCGTCGATCTTCGCCATGTCGTTGGTGTGAATCCAGCCGTCGCGCAGGGTCTTCGCCGTGAGGTCGTCGCGCTTCCAGTAGCCCCTCATCACGTGCGGGCCGCGCACCAGCAGCTCGCCGATCTCCCCGCGCGCCAGGTCGCGGCCCTGCTCGTCGACGACGCGCGTCTCCACCGTGGCCCACGGCCGGCCGGCGGAGCGCAGGCGCTCGGGATGCGCGGGGTCGCGCCGGTGCTCGTTGCCGTGCAGCACGGTGAGCGTCACGGGGCATTCGCTCTGGCCGTAGATCTGCACGAGCCGGCCCTCGCCGAAGACCTCGATCGCGCGCTTCAGCGGCTCCTCGGGCATCGGGCTCGCGCCATAGACGATGGCGCGCAGCTTCGGCAGCTTCTGCGCTTCGAGGTTCGGCAGGCGCAGGATGCGCTGCAGCATCGTGGGGATCAGCTTGATCATCTCCACCTGGTGCTCGTGCGCGAGGCGCAGCACCTCGGCCGGGTCGAACTGCCGCATCACGATGCACACGCCGCCCTTCATCGCCTGCGGCAGCACGAAGAAGCCGGCGCCGTGGCTCATCGGCTGCATCAGCAGCACCTTCTCGCCCACCTCCAGCGGGCCGATCTCCATGAGCAGGTTCCACGCCACGTGCAGCATCGCGTGGTGCGAGAGCATCACGCCCTTGGGCCGGCCGGTCGTGCCGGACGTGTAGAAGAGGCAGTAGAGGTGCTCGGCGTCGAAGTCGGCCGGCGGCGCCTGGGTCGCGCCGCTGCGCAGGAAGGCTTCGTAGTCGTCGCTGCCGCCGCGCGCGGACGCGCCTTCGGCCACGCGCAGCACCTGCTTCAGCGCGGCGGCGCCCTGCACCACGGCATCGATCTGCGCGTCGAACGACGCGCCGTGCACGAACGCGCGCGCCTCGGCGTCGTCCAGGATGTAGCGCGCCTCGGCGGGCGTGAGGCGCGGGTTGAGCGACACGCGCACGAGGCCGGCCTTGGCGAGCGCGAAGTCGAGCTCGATGCAGGCGAGCGAGTTCTCCACCCACGTCGCCACGCGGTCTCCGCGGCGGCACCCGGACGCGAGGAAGGCCTGCGCGAGCCGGTTGCTGCGCTCGTCGAGCTGCGCGTGGGTGAGCGCGGCGTCTCCGCAGATCGCGGCGGGCAGGTCGCCGTAGAGCGCGGCGACGCGATGAAGCGCTTGTGCGACGTTCATGCGCCGCCCTCGACCGGCTCGTAGGCGAAGCCCACGCGCCCGTCGCTGCGCGGCAGCAGCACGAAGCGCAGGGCGAGGCCGGGCTGCAGCGGATGGTCCACCGGCGCGAGGATCGGCGCGAAGGTGCGCGGGCCCTCCTCCGTCTGGATCTGCCCGATCAGGTAGGGCGCGTCGAAGCCGTCGGCCGGGTGGTAGACGCGCGACGAGAGGCCGAGCGTCGCGTGGCGGCCGATGCACGCGGGCGCCACCGCGCGGCCGAGGCAGGCGGGGCACACGGGCACGGCCTGCAGCACGACGGTGCCGCACGCGGTGCACCGCGTGCCCTTCAGGCCGGGGCCGCCTTCGACCTCGCCGTCGGCGTAGAACAGCGCGGGGTTGGTCTTGATCATGTCGACCTCGCCGTTTCCGCTTCGAGGATGTGGACGACGCTGGCCGCCGGGTCTTCGCCCACCCAGCCGCCGGAGTTGTGGGCGAGCGCGATGCGCGGCCTCTCGACCTGCCGTGCGCCGGCGTCTCCGCGCAGCTGCTGCGTGAGCTCGACGAGCTGCGCGACGCCGGTGGCCCCTACCGGGTGGCCGCGTGAGTTGAGGCCCCCGCCCGTGTTCACCGGCAGCCGGCCGCCGATCTCGGTTTCGCGCTGGGCGACCATGCGGGCGACCTCGCCGTGACGGCAGAAGCCGAGTTCGCGGTAGTAGATGAGCTCGGCGGGCGCCATGGCGTCGTGCACCTCGGCGACGTCGATGTCGTCGGGGCCGACGCCGGCCTGCTCGTACGCGGCCTTGGAGGCGAGTGTCGGGCCGGGCTCGTCGTTCGGCTTCAGCCGCCAGGGCGAGGAGACCACCGAGGACGCGCGGATGCGCACCGCGCCGCGACCGGGGCGGGCGGAGAGCACGATGGCGGCGGCGCCGTCGGAGATGGCGCCGCACATCAGCAGCCGGATCGGGTCGGCGATCATGCGCGACTCGCGCACCTGCTCGGCCGTGAACGCCTTGCGGAACTGCGCGATCGGGTTGTGCACGCCGTTGGCGTGGTTCTTCACCGTGACCCACTCGAGCGCGCTGTCGTCGAGCCCTTCTTCCTCCATCACCTCGCGCACGCGGATGGCATCGAGCGCGGAGAACTGCAGGCCGATGTTGCTCATCACCTCGATGTCGGCCGAGGTGGCGAGCGCGGCGAGCGTGCGGGCGGTGTCGCCCACCACCATCTTCTCGGCGCCGAGCACGAGCACGTTGCGGTACATGCCGCTCGCGATGCCGGCCACGGCCAGGTGCGCGGCGCTGCTGCCGCTGGCGCAGGCGTTTTCGACGTTGATCACCGCCGCGCCCGACAGGCCGATGCCGCGCAGCCAGGTCTGGCCGCGGATCGATTCCTGTCCGTTGAGCAGGCCGCCGTAGGCGTTGCCGCAGAAGGCGGCGTCGATGTCGCGCACGTTCAAGCCGGCATCGTCGATCGCCGCGAGCGCCGCGGTGCCCGCGAGCTCCTTCAGGCTCTTGTTCGGCCAGCGGCCGAAGGGGTGGTAGCCGATGCCCGTGATGTAGACGGGAGGAAGCATGGGGAAGTCCTTGTGACTCAATACGCCCGATCCAGATTCACGTTCTCGTTGATGAACGACGTGATGTCGCTCAGCGACGATCCAGGGCCGAACAGGCCCGTGATGCCGAGCGCGTTCAGTTCGTCCCGCACCGGCGGCGGCACGATGCCGCCGACCACGAGCAGCACGTCGCCGCAGCCCGCCGCCTGCAGCGCCTGCTGCACGCGCTTGGTGAGCGGCAGCACCGCGCCCGAGAGGATGGACAGGCCGAGCACGTCGGCGTCCTCCTCCATCACGATGCGCGCGATCTCGTCGGGGGTACGGCGCAGGCCGGCGTAGATCACCTCCATGCCGGCGTCGCGCAGGGCCTGCGCGATCACCTTCACGCCGCGGTCGTGGCCGTCGAGCCCGACCTTGGTCAGGACGACCCGCACCGGCCGCCGTGTGCTTGCTTCGTTCATCATCCGTTCCATTCGTCAGAAACGCATCGCCTGGGGCACGTACTCGCCGTACACCTGGCGCCAGACCTGGGCGATCTCGCCCACGGTGGCATAGGCCTTCACGCACTCCACCATCGCCGGCATCACGTTGCCCGGGCCCCCGCAGACCTCGGCCAGACGCGTGAGCGTGCGGTCGACCGCGGCCTTGTCGCGCCGCGCGCGCACCGCATCGAGCTTGGCGATCTGGCGCTCGGCCGCGGCCGGGTCGAGCTTGAAGGTGGGCACCGGCTGCGGCTCGGGGGTCTGGAACTTGTTGACGCCCACGATCACCTGGTCGCCCGACTCCACCGCGCACTGCTCGCGGTACGCGCCCTGCGACAGCGCGCGCTGGAAGTAGCCGCCGTGCACCGCCTGCAGCGCGCCGCCCATCGCGTCCACCTCGCGGATGATCTCCTCGATGCGGCGCTCGAACGTGAGCGTGAGGTGCTCCACGTACCAGGAGCCGCCGAGCGGATCCACCGTATAGGGCACGCCGCTCTCGTAGCCGATGATCTGGTTCACGCGGATCGACGTGCGCGCGGCCTCTTCGGTGGGGATGCCCAGCGCCTCGTCGAAGGAAGCCGTGCGCGTCTGCTCGCAGCCGCCGAGGATCTGCGCCAGCGCCTGCAGCGTGATGCGCGAGATGTTGTTCAGCGGCTGCTGCGCCGTGAGCGGGCGGCCCGAGGTGGCGGCGTGCAGGCGGAAATGCTGCGCGCGATCGGTGGTGCCGCCGAAGCGCTCGCGCACGAGGCGCGTCCAGACCTTGCGCACCGCCCGGTACTTGGCCACCTCCTCGAAGAAGTCCATCTCGGTGCAGAAGTGCAGTTCCACCGTGTGGCCGAAGTCGTCGATCTTCATGCCCTTGCCCAGGCAGGTCTCCACGTAGGCGATGCCGTTGCAGATGGTGAAGGCGGCCTCCTGCACGCAGGTGGCGCCGGCCTGCTTCATGTGCGAGCCCGACACCGAGATCGGCAGCCACTCGGGCGCGGCCTGGTTCAGGTGCGCGATGACGTCGGTGGCCAGCCGCACCGAGGCCTCGATCGGCAGGAACTGCGTGCCGCGCGCCACGTACTCCTTGATCGGGTCGTTCTGGATCTGCACGATGCAGTCGCCGGTGCGCGCGCCGCGCTTCTCGTAGAGCGCGAGCATCCAGGCCGCGAAGATCGGGCCGATGCAGTTGGCGGTGGAGAAGATGTGCGCCACCTTGTCCAGCGGGATGCCGTCGAACACGCGCTCCACGTCGTCGAGCGAGGTCAGCGCCACGCCGATCTGGCCGACCTCGTCGCGCGCCATCGGATGGTCGGAGTCGTAGCCGATCTGGGTGGGGAGGTCCAGCGCGATCGACACGCCGCCGGTGGAGCCGTGCTCCATCAGGTAGCGGTAGCGCTTGTTCGCGTCTTCGGCGGAGCCGAAGCCCGCGTACATTTCCATCTTCCACAGCTTGGCGCGGTAGCCGGCCGGCGTGAAGCCGCGCGTGTACGGCGGCTCGCCGGGGTAGCCCACGTCGCGCTCGAAGCTCCACTGCTCGCGCTCGAGCGCGGCGGGCGTGTAGAGGGGGTCGACGTCGAAGCCGCTGGACGTGCGGAAGCGGTCGCGCCAGCCGTGGGCCAGCGCGTCGGCATGGCGCTCGCGCCAGGCGGCGTCGGAGATCGTGGGCTTGTCGGTCATGGGTCTCCTTCCGTGGGGCTGCTCACTCCATCTGGGAGGGCAGCCAGGTGATCAGCGAAGGGAACGCGATCAGGATGGCGATGAGGATCAGGTGCGCGAACACGTGCGGCCAGATGCCGGCGAACACCTCGCGCGTCGAGCGCCCGGTGTAGCGGGCGACGACGAACACGTTCAGGCCCACCGGCGGCGTCAGCAGGCCGATCTCGGCGATCACGATCACGAGCACGCCGAACCAGATGGGGTCGAAGCCAAGCGCCTTCATCACCGGCAGCACGACGGGAATCGTGAGGATGAGGATCGCGATCTGGTCCATGATCGCGCCGAGGATCAGGTAGATCACGACGATGAGCGCGAGCACCACGTAGGGCGACACGTGCCACGCCGAGATGGCGCCCACCACGTCCTGCGTCGCCTGCGTGAGCGCGAAGAAGTAGCCGAAGATGCGCGCGCCGACGATGATCAGGAAGATCATGCAGCTCGTGCCCGCCGCGCGCACGAGCGCTTCGGTGAGCGTCTTGCGGTTCACCTTGCGCGCGTGCAGCGCGAGCAGGAAGGCGCCGAACGCGCCGAGGCCGGAGGCTTCGGTGGGGGTCGCGATGCCGATGTAGATGGAGCCCGTCACCGCCATGAAGAGCGCGAGCATGGGGCCCACCACTTTCAGGCTCGCGAACTTCTCGCGCATCGTGTAGCGGCTGCCCGGCGGCGCGCGCCGCGGATCGAGCTTCACCAGCACGTAGACCGTGAGCGCGATGGTGAGCGTGACGAGCAGGCCGGGGATCACGCCCGCGATCAGCAGCTTGCCGATGTTCACGTCGGCGATGATTCCGTAGAGCACGAGCGCGACGCTCGGCGGGATGAGCATCGCGAGCGTGCCGGAGATGGCGACCACTCCGCACGCCATCTTCGGCTCGTAGCCCTGCTTCATCATCGCGGGGATGGTGATCGCGCTCAGCGTGGCCGCCGATGCCGTGCTCGAGCCGCTGATGGCGCCGAAGCCGGCGCCCGCAAGCGCGGTGGCGATGCCCAGGCCGCCCGGCACGCGGCCGACCCACGTGGCCGCGGCACGGAACAGGTTGTTGGCCACGTCCGAAAGGATCACGAACTCGGCCATCAGCAGGAACATCGGCACCGAGATCAGCTCGTACGAGCTCACCGACGAGAGCGGCGCGGTGCCGAGGATGCCGGAGGCGATCGACGTGCCGCCGATGGCGAGCAGGCCCGCGGCGCCGGACAGCGCCAGCGAGAACGCGACCGGCAGGCCCGCGGCGAGCAGGATGAAGAGCATGCCCGTGATGGAAAGTGCCAGCATGGTCAGGCTCCAACGTCCAGGTTCGGGCCGGCCGGCGCGCCGTCGCCGACGTCGCTGCCGGCGTAGGGCTGGACGTCGATCGAGCTGCCCATCAGCTTCATCGCAAGCACGATCACGCCGAGCGCGAGGCGCACGACCATCGCGCCGAAGCCGAGCGCGGCGATCGCCGCCGGGATCCACGTCGGCCAGGTGTAGGCGCCGACGATCACGTCGCCTTTCGTGTAGCGGTCGAACGCCGTGGCCGCGGCGAGCCAGACGATCCAGCCGAACAGCAGCGCCGACGCCACCCAGCCGACGAGCTTCAGCAGGCGCCGCACGGTGAGCGGAAAGCCTTGGTAGGCGATGTCCACGTTCACGTGGTGCTCGAGCCTCAGGGTGTGCGAGACCGACAGGAAGAACGCCGCGCCCATCAGGTAGATGGAGATCAGGTCGAACGACCAGGGCAGCGGCGCGTTCATCAGGTAGCGCAGCGCGACGTCGGCCACCACGATGATCATGATCAGGAACACCGCCACGGCCGAGCCGATCGCCAGCGCGTCCTCCAGCCGCTGCAGCCAGCGCTGAATCGGCGCGCCCGCGGCCTGATGCTCGCCCGGCGGCGCGAGCGTCTGGTGCATCGTGCTCACTTCGCGCCGTCCTTCAGCGCGGCGCGGAACTCCTTCAGCGTGGCGCCGCCCGGCTTGCCGCGCTGGTCGAGCTGGTCGGCCCACTCCTGCGCGACGGACTCGAGGATGCCGGTGAGGGACTTCTGCTCGTCGGCGCTGATCTCGAGGAAGTGCACGCCGCCGGCCTTCAGCTTGTCGCCCAGGGGCCCGACCGCCTTGTCGGCCACGTCGCAGCCGTTGCGGCTCGCCGCCTCGCCGGCGTCCACCAGTGCCTTCTGCACCTCAGCCGGCAGCGACTTGAACTTCGTCTCGGAGATGGCGTAGGTGACGATGGCGCCGCCGAAGTTCGCACCGCGCGTGCCGGTCTTCACGAGCCGCGCGAGGTCGTACGACATCACGGTGGGGTAGCCCATCAGGCCGCCGTCGATGGTGCCGCGCGACATCGATTCGTTGATCTCCGGCGCCGAGATGCGCAGCGGCACGCCCTTGAGCTTGCGGATCGTGGTGTCGGTGGCCGCGCTCAGCGAGCGCAGCTTCTGGCCCTCGACCTGCGCGAGGCTCTTGAACTGCTTGGTCGACACGAGCTGGAACGGCGCGAACGCGTGCGCGATCAGCACGCGCACGCCGTTGGGCGCGAACTCGCTCTTCGCGAGGGCGCCGTTCTCGCGCACGAGCTTGAGCAGCGCCATCGTGCCTTCGCACGACGAGCCGTAGAGCCCGGGCAGCTCGGCCACGGCCGACAGCGGCATCTTGTCGGAGATGTACGACGGCACGATGAGGCCGATGTCGGCCACGCCGGTCTGCGTGAGCGTGAGCAGGTCCTTGCCCTTGCCCAGCTGCTCGGCCGGGAAGTACTGGAAGTCGACCGCACCGTTGGTGGCCTTCTTCACCTGCTCCATGAAGCTCTTCGCGGTGGACTCGGCCACCGGGTGGCCGATCGGGTAGACGTCGGCCACGCGCAGCGTGACCTTGGCTTGCGCGTGCGCGTTGCCTGCGCAGACCGTGATCCCGATCGAGAACGCGAGCGCGGCGGCGAGCGCGAGGGGGTGCGGGTGGTGAAGCGTCGTCCTGTTCATGGTGTCTCCGGGGCGTTCTGGTGAGCCACCGGGGCCACCGCGTCGGCAGCGTGCCGCGCGGCGGTCCACGGATCGAGGGAATGCTCGGCCATGCGCTGCTCCAGCGCCGGCCATTCGGTGCGGCTGGCCGCGTCGGCGCGCTCGACGACGAGCTGCACGAAGAGCTGCTGCGCACGCCAGCGGTCGCGGCGGCGGTCGCGCGCCACGTCGTCGCCGTTGTCGCGCAGCATCTGGCGGTGGGCGTGCAGCCGGTCGGCCAGGCCGGCCACGCCGTCGCCCTTCATGCCGTTGGTCAGCAGCACCGGCGGGTGCCAGCGTGCGCGGGCGCCGGGGGCGTCGTTGCGGCCTTCCTTCAGGTGCTGCGCATTCACCGGCAGCGCGAGCGCCTGGCGCAGTGTCTGCGCGGTGGCGTCGGCGCCGGGCAGGTCGCACTTGTTCACGACGACGAGGTTGGCCACCTCCATCACGCCGGCCTTGATCGCCTGCACTTCGTCGCCGAGGCCGGGGGCGCAGACCAGCACCACCGAGTGCGCGAGCTCCATCACCGCGACCTCGGACTGCCCGGCGCCCACCGTTTCGACGAGCACGATGCCGAAGCCGGCCGCGCCCATCACGCGCACGAGGTCGTTCACGCAGCCGGCGAGCGCGCCGGAGCCGCCGCGCGTGGCCACGCTGCGAAAGAACACGCTCGGCTGCGCCTCGCCGGTGTCGCGGATGCGGTCGCCAAGCAGCGCGCCGCCGGAGAACGGGCTCGACGGGTCGACCGCCAGGATGCCCACGCGCATGCCGTCGCGTGCAAATTGCCGCGCGATCAGCGGCACCAACGTGCTCTTGCCCGCACCGCCCACGCCGGTGACGCCGATCACCCACGGCACCGGCGCCTCGCGGCAGATGGCGGACATCAGCGCATGCGCGCGCGGGTGGCCGCTCTCGGCCCAGGTGAGTGCGCGCGACAGAGCGCGCGGATGACCGGCGCGCAGGTCGGCGAAGAGGCGTGCGGCCTCGTCGGTACCGCCGGCAACCGGCGTGTCCTGAAGCGACGGCACGGCGCTCATCACCAGGCGGCCTCCAGCAGGGCTTCGACTTCGGCGGCGCTTTCCGCCCGGCGCGGGTTGAAGTAGAGACCGCGGTCGCCCATCGCCTGCCTTGCGATCGCGGGCAGCAGCGCGCGGTCGAGGCCGGTGTCGCGCAGCCGGTGCGGCACCCCGATGGCGCGCTGCAGCTGCTCGACGTGGCGGGCGACCGACTCGCCGTCGTCGTGCTCGCAGCCGAAGGCGTGGGCAGCCAGCTTCAGCGGGCCGGCCGCGATCTCGCGGTTGTAGCGGATGGCGTGCGGCAGCATCACCGCGTTGGCCACGCCGTGCGGCAGGCCGCCGAGCGCGCCGAGCACGTGGCAGGTGCCGTGGTGGATGCCGACGCGCGCGTTGCTGATCACGAGGCCGCTCACGTGCGCGCCGACGAGGGCGTCCAGGCGGGCGTTCGAGCGGGCGGGCGTGTCGTCGTCGCTAGCCGTCGAGCGCACGGCGCGCAGCGCGGCATCGAGCAGCCGCAGGCCCTGCAGCGCGAGGCCTTCGGAGATGGGGTTGCGCGATCGCGAGTACAGGCCTTCGACGCAATGCGCAAGCGCGTTCATGCCGGTCGTGAGCAGCACGTCGGCCGGCACGTCGGCGCAGGCTTCGGGGTCGAGCAGGATGAGGCGCGGCACGAGCTGCACATCCCAGAACAGCAGCTTGTGGCCATGCACGTCGCGCACGCCGAGGCCGGGCGTCACTTCGGCGGCCGAGAGCGTGGTCGGCACCGCGACGATGGGCAGCTTCGCGTGCGGCAGCGTCTTCTGGTCGTAGCGGTCGGGCGGCGTGAAGACGTTCGCGTGCTGTTCGAGCGGCCCACCTTCGGCGAGCAGGATCGCCGCGCCCTTGGCGGTGTCGGAGGCACTGCCGCCACCGACGGCGACGAAGCCGTCCGCGTCATGGTCGCGCGCGAGTTGCGCGACGGCGTCGACGGTGGCCACCGACGAGTGCTGCGGCACGCCCGCGAACTCGCGCAGCGCGGTGGCGGAAAGCGCTTCGCGCACGGCGGCGGCGGCGGCGCCTCGGGACGAGCGTCCGCCCATCACGAGCAGCGGCCGTTTCACGTTGAGGGCTCGCAGTTCGTCCACGAGCGTGCGTCGCACGACGCCGGCGCCGGTCGCGAGCTTGCTGCGGCCGCTGAGGTAGACGAAGCCGTCAGTCATGAGCGGCTCCAACAGATGAATGCGCGGGTCTCAGCGGCCATGGAACTGCGGTTTGCGCTTCTCCGTGAAGGCGAGCAGCGCCTCGCGGTGATCTTCGGTGTGCTGCGCGATCGACTGCAGCGAGGCGGCGAGTTCCAGGCTCTCGTGCAGCCCCAACCGCGCGCTGTCGCGCAGCAAGCGCTTGTTCAGCCGCACGCTGTGCGGCGGGTGCGCGGCGATCTGGGTTGCGATGGCCATCGCCCGGCCTTCGAGCGCATCGGCCGCAACGACCTCGGAGACCAACCCCCACGCCGCGGCCGTGGCCGCATCGATCGTGGCCGCGGTCAGCGTCATCTGCGCCGCCCGCGCCGGGCCGATCGCGCGCTGGAGCAGCCACGCGCCGCCGTCGCCCGACACGAGCCCGAGGCGCACGAAGCTCTCGGCGAACGTGGCGCGATCGGAGGCGATGCGCACGTCGCACATCAGCGCCAGGTCGAGGCCCGCGCCGATCGCCGCGCCGTTCAGCGCCGCGATGACCGGCACCTCGAGCGCGTGCATCACGACCGGCACGCGCTGGATGCCGATGCGGTAGGCGCGCCGCATCTGCGCTGCGCTGCCGCTGAACATGCCGGTGCCGGCGAGCATGTCCTTCACGTTGCCGCCGGAGCAGAAGGACTCGCCGGCGCCGGTGAGCACGATGCAGCGCGTGGCCGAATCCTCGCCGACGGACAACATCGTGTCGATCAGCGCGCCGGCCAGCTCGTCGTCGAGCGCGTTGCGCGACGCCGGGCGGTCGAGCGTGACGCGCACGATGCCTCCGTCGAGGCTTTCCACTCGCACACCGTTCATGCCCATGCCGCTCTCCTCGCGCTCGACGCGACGGCCGGCGCGCCCTCCGGCTCCACCCGGTACACCGTGTCGCTCAACGCCGACTCGCCGAGATGGCGCTCGACCCCCGCGCGCAGCAGGCGCACCAGCTCGTCCTGCTTCGTCTTGATGGTCTTCGACCAGCCGCCGATGCCCACCGCGAGCGGCCAGCTCGCGCTCGCCGCCGCCGGCAGCCGCATGCCGATCACGCCCGCGCCCGCGGTGATGCGGTTCAGCGACACCGCGTAGCCCTGCGAGCGGATCGTCAGCAGGTCGCGCCGCAGCGCCGCCAGGCTGATCTGCTCCTTCGCGTGCGCGCCGTCGTTGTGGCGCAGCACCATGCTGCGCAGCTGCGGCTCGTTCAGGTCGATCGCGAAGAGCCGGCCGAGGCCGGACAGCAGCAGCGGACGCAGCGTGCCGGGGCCGACGTGCATGCGCATCGTCGTCGTCGCGGGCACCACATGCACGTACTGCACCTGGTCGCGCACCGGCGTCGCGAGGATCACCGTCTCGCCCGTGGCCGCGCCGAGCTCGTCCATCATCCGTTGCACCGGCCCGCTCGGCAGCAGCATGGGCTCCAGCCACGACCCGAGCATGCTCACGCGCGGCGTCGGGAAGTAGCTGCGCCGGTCCGCGCCATGGCGCAGGTAGCCGAGCTCGGCCAGATTGCCGAGCAGCACCGACGTGCTCGATTGCGGGTAGCCGAGCTCGCGCGCGATCTCGCTCACCGTGGCCTCGCGCTGCACGCGGTCGAAGAACTCGAACACCTCGAGCACTCGCACCGCGGATTTCACCGGCTTGTGCATATCACTTCTCCACCGCCGCGAAGCGCGACCACCCCGGCACAAAACGACCCCACCAAGGGCCTTGCGCGGATCCGGCTCTGCCGGTCCGCAGCAAGAGCCCCCTCGGGGGGCAGCGACGGGAGGAGCGTGGGGGCTTCATTTCCCCGTCATGACGGCAGTCACGAACTGCCACAGCGTGCCGTCCGACGCCAGCAGGCGCCGGCCGAGCAGCTCCTGCCATTCCATTTCGGTGCCGTCTTCGTCGCGCCAGCTCCACAGGCGACGCGTGTAGCGGTGCAGGTCGTGCTCGCGCGTGTAGCCGATCGCCGCCACCACCTGGTGCGCGGCCTCGGTGACGGGCACCACCGCCTCGCCGGCCGCCGCCTTCGCGGCCGCCGCGAGCAGCGGGTCGCCTCGCATGGCAAAGCCGGTGGCCGCGCTGTCGGCCGCGGCGCTGAGCAGCGCGACCTGCCCGGCGAGCTGCGCCAGCATCTGCTGCACGGCCTGGAACATGCCGATCGGGCGGCCGAATTGCACCCGCGTGCGCGCGTGCTCCAGCGCGATCGCGAGCGCGCGCTGCGCGGCGCCGGCCATCGCAGCAGTGCGCAGCACCGCCGCCAGCGCCCGCGCCTGCGCGGAGGGCAGCGGCGCCGAGCGGCGCACCCGCGATGCATCGAATGCGAGCACGGCGCGCGGCTCCCCGGCGAGGTTGGCCCCGGGCAGCGGCGCGGCGCCCGCCGTCTCGAACTGGAAGGCCATGTCGTCGGCAAACACCACCACCTCGCGCGCCTCGGCGCCGTAAGCTGCGCTCACCAACGTCGGCGACGCCAGTCCGACGGCCGCAAAGGCGTAGGTCGCGAGCCCCTGCTCCCACGCCGGACGACCCCAGCCGCATTGGGCGTAGGCCCATGCCGCCACGAGCGACTCGATCACCGGCGCGCGCGCCGCGGTGCGGCCGACCTCGCGCGCCACTTCGCAGGCTTCGGGCAGGCCATGCAGGTCACCGGGGGCCATGAGCGTGAGCAGGTCGCTGGCCACGAGCGCGGTCCACAGCCCGCGGTTCAGCGGCTCGTCCGGCACGCAGCCGAGCGCGTCGGTGTGGTCGGCAAAGAGCCGCTCCGCCAGGTCCACGACCATGCGGTCCGGAGCATTCATTGGACTCCCCTCCGCGCGGCGCGCTGCGGGGCGAGCGCTTCGGAGCGGCCGCGCGCGCTCATGCTACTTCCAGCCGCTTCGCCACGATCCCGCGCAGGATCTCGCGCGTGCCGCCGCGCAGCGAGAACGACGGCGCGGCAAGCAGCAGCGGGCCGATGAGCGCCTGCAGCGCCGCACCGCGGCCGGCGGAGAGGCGGCGTGCGGTGTCGGCCACCGAGCGTTCGTAGGTGGCGCCGAGATCCTTCACGAGCGCGGCCTCCACCTCGGGCATGCGGCCGGCGGCGATCTGCGCGGCCAGCGCCCCCGACATCTGGCGCAGCACCATCACCTGCGCCACCTGCGCGCCCAGCGTGCGCAGCGTCGCGGCTTCGGGGGCGGACGAATCCGCCGAGGACCAGCGGCGCGCCTCGCGCAGCAACTCCTCGACCACGGCGTGCGAGCTCAGGAAGCGCTCGGGCCCGCTGCGCTCCCACGCCAGCTCCGACACCACGAGCCGCCAGCCGTCGCCCGGCTGGCCGAGCACGTCGCCGTCGGGCACGAACACGTCGTCGAACAGCACCTCGTTGAAATCGGCGCTGCCGGTGAGATCGATCATCGGCCGCGTGGCGACGCCCTCGGCGCGCATGTCCACCACGAACTGCGTGAGCCCCGCGTGCCGGTCGTCGCCGGCGGACGACGTGCGCGCCAGCACGATGGCGAAATCGGCACGGTGCGCGTGCGATGTCCAGAGCTTGCCGCCGTTCAGGCGCCAGCCGCCCTCCACCGCCTCGGCGCGCGTGCGCACGGCGGCGAGATCGGAGCCCGCGCCCGGCTCGCTCATGCCGATGCTGAAGCAGCACGTGCCCGCCGCGATGCGCGGCAGCACGCGATGGCGCAAGCCCTCGCTGCCGTGGCGCGCGATCTGCGGGCCGCTCTGGCGGTCGGCGATCCAGTGCATGCCCACCGGCGCGCCCGCCGCGAGCATCTCCTCGAGCACCACGTGGCGATCGACCGCGCTGCGCTCGTGGCCGCCGTACGCGCGCGGCAGCGTGAGCCCCACGAGCCCCGCATCGCCGCAGCGCTTCGAGAACGCGGCGTCGTACTGCATCCAGGAATTGGTGGTCGGCGACCAGCGGCCCGCCTCGAGCTCTTCCGCCAGGAAGTGGCGCACGCGCTGGCGCAACTCGTGCGCAGAGGCCGGCAGTTCGGGAACGGGGAAACGGAACATGGATCGTGGTCGCAACGCGAAGACAACTCGCAATTCAGTGTAGGTGGCAACGAAAGCCCCGCATCACGAATCGGATCGAGAAATCACATCCGTGATGTCTTGTGCGGTGCACACAAGCACGTGCGGAGCCACACTGCGGCGTCGCCGTGCGACAGCGAACCTCCACCCGTGCAAGCACCGTCCCCCTCGCCCCTCCAAGCGCTCTGGCGCGCGGGAAAACCCGCGCTCGGCACCTTCGTGTTCATGCGCGACGCGGCCAGCACCGAGATCGCGCTGCAGGCCGGCCACGACTTCACCATCCTCGACTTCGAGCACACCGCGCTCGACCTGCACGATGCCGCCGCGCACCAGCGCGCCGCGGACGCGCAGCGCGCGCCGATGCTCGTGCGCCTGCCCGGCTACGACCATTCGCTGCTTGGCCGCCTGCTTGATCTCGGCGTGGCGGGCGCGATGCTGCCGCACTTCGGCGTGTCGGTCGACGAAGCCGAGCGCTTCGTCGCCACGCTGCGCTACCCGCCGCGCGGCACCCGGCCGGCGTGCAGCGGCGTGCGCGCCGCGGGCTATGCGCTCGGCTCGTTCGCCGACTACGCAGCCACCGCAGATCGCAGCCTCGCCGCGGTGGGCCTGGTGGAGGACATCGAGGTCGTCGATCGGCTCGACGAGCTGCTGAAGGCCGCGCCCCTGGACGCGCTGATGCCCGGCCCGGGCGACCTCTCCACGTCGATGGGCCTGCCTGGACAGCCGACGCACCCTAAGGTGCGCGAAGTGGTGGGGCGCATCGCCGAGGCGGCGCGGCGCGCGGGCGTGCCGATCGGCTTCTATCTCAATTCGCCGGAAGAGTGCGAGACGTGGGGTCGCTACGCGCCCTCCTTCTACGTGCATCTCTTCGACAGCAAGGTGCTGGCCCATGCGCAGCGCGCGGCCGTGCGCTCGATGCGCCAGGCGCTCGATCGACAGGAGACGACATGATCAAGGTGGTTTCGATCTGGGCCTTGCCCAGCGGCATGAGCGAATCTGAGTTCGAGGACTGGTACGTGGGCCGGCACATCGCCGACGCGAAGAAGATCCCCGGCCTGCGCCGCTACACCGTGAACCGCGTGGTGGCCGAGGAGCGCGCCAACAGCCGCTTCTACCGCATGGCCGAACTGAGCTTCGACTCGCTGCCCGAGGCGCGCGCGGCGTTCGAGACGCCCGAGTGGAAGTACGCGTTCTCCGACGCAAAAAGGTACATCGGCGACTTCATGCGCTTCTACTTCGACAGCACCGACAGCATGAAGTGAAACGACCCCCACGCTCCTCCCGTCGCTGCCCCCCGAGGGGGCTCTTGCTGCGGACCGGCGGAGCCGGATCCGCGCAAGGCCCTTGGTGGGGTCGCTTCATGCGTTCGCGGTCGCGCTTGGCGACGGTGGAGAACTGAAATGAGGTGGCACCCATGACGAGCTTCCCCGACATCGGCTGGTTCCACGCCTACGCGCGCGGGCTGGAGAAGAACGAGGACTTCCGCACCTTCTGCCGCTGGTTCAAGGGCGACATCGCATTTCGCGTCGACGGGCAGGCCACCACCGTGGGCTTCGACGACGGCCTCGTGACCGGCGTGCGCGAAGGCATGGACGGGGCGCAGTACGTTATCAACGGCAGCGCCGCGTCGTGGGACCGGCTGCTGCACCAGGACGTGACGCTGCTGCGCCTGTACCGCGCCGGCGAGGTGGAGATCCGCGGCAAGAACACGGAAATCATGAAGAACTGGAAAGCGCTGTTCTGGATCGCCGAGGGCATGAAGTCGGTCGACGCCGCCGGCGGGAGGGCATGAAGTGAAACGACCCCCACGCTCCTCCCGTCGCTGCCCCCCGAGGGGGCTCTTGCTGCGGACCGGCGAAGCCGGATCCGCGCAAGGCCCTTGGTGGGGCCGTTTCATGCCGGCGGGGTCGCGCTTCGCGGCGGTGGAGAACTGAGATGCCTTACATAACGCACGACGGCGCGCGGCTGTACTACGAAGAGGCCGGCAGCGGCCGCCCGCTCATCTTCACGCACGGCGCGAGCCAGGACACGCTGTCCTGGCGCGACAACATCGACCACTTCGCGAAGCGCTACAAGGTCTACGCGATCGACCTGCCCGGCCACGGCAAGTCCGATCTCGTGCAGAACCGCCCGATCCGCTCGACCGACGATTTCGCCGCGGCGATCTCGCGCTTCATGAAGTCGCTCGACATCCGGCGCCCGATTCTCGTCGGCCACTCGATGGGCGCGGCGGTGTCGATCACCGCTTCGCTGAACTACCCGGCCGACATCGCCGGCGTGGTGGCTGTGGACGGCGGAGCGGCCTTCTCGGGCGCCGCGGGCGTGAACTACCGCGGCAACATCCTGGCCGATTCGGAAATCAACCCGGGCGACTGGATGGAGACCTCCATCCTCTCGGTGCTCGGCAAGACGACGCCGATGGCGCGCCGCAAGCAGATGGCCTTCG
>Ga0247820_10000793_pt1 | contig 17506 bp, 10 predicted proteins | sample 13C_Glucose_Day1_2_FD_192480 | JGI IMG/M metagenome (GOLD analysis project Ga0247820, IMG submission 192480) | Soil microbial communities from agricultural site in Penn Yan, New York, United States - 13C_Glucose_Day14 | ecosystem: Environmental > Terrestrial > Soil > Agricultural land | place...
TCATCGCGGCGAGCGCGAAGGCGGCGGCGGCCGTGCCGGTGAAGACCAGCGAGGATTTGAGATTGCGGTTCATGTCCATCTCCTTCGAGCGGGGTGGATGTCCGGACATGGCGGGCCGCTCGACCCCGTCTGCCCTGCCCTGGTGCGGACAACACCAGGGAAAGAACGGGGCGAAGTATGGAAACGGCACCTCGATGCGCAATGCCACCGACGGCCATCGAGAAGGCAACCCGGTTTAGGTGCGGACTAAACCGGGTTTAGCGAGTTCGAGACGAACGTTCAGTTGTCATCCGGTGTGCGCTGCCTATCATGCGTGGGACCCCTGCAGGGCCCCGAGGCACGCGATGCACATCCTGATCGTCGACGACCATCCGCTGTTTCGCGAGGGGCTCAAGACGCTTCTCGCCGCGCTGGAACCGGGCGTTCGCATCTCCGACGCCGGCAGCGTCGACGAAGCGGTCGCGCTGCGAGGCGACGACGCTCCCGACCTGATCCTGCTCGACATGAACCTGCCGGGCACCAGCCGCCTCGACGCGCTGCACCAGGTCAAGGCCGCGCACGAGAGCGCATCGGTCGTGGTTGTCTCGGGCGACGAGAACCCGCTGCTCATCCGCAGCGCGGTCGATGCCGGAGCCGCCGGCTACATCCCGAAGAGCACCGATGCCTCGCTCACCATCCAGGCGCTGCGCCTGGTGCTGGCCAACGGCATCTACCTTCCGCGCGCGGCCCTGACCGGCAGCGGCGCGGGCGTCGCGTCGCCGCATCCGGCCAACGCGACCGGTTCGCCCGAGTTCAGCGACCGCCAGCTCGCCGTGCTCAAGTGCCTGCTGCAGGGCAAGGCCAACAAGGTGATCGCACGCGAGCTCAGCATCGCGGAAGGCACGGTCAAGGCCCATCTGTGGGCGATCTACCAGGCACTGGGCGTGAACTCGCGCGCGCAGGCCATGTACCGGGTGCACGAGCTGCACCTCTTCGACGGCGTGCCGGCGTGAGGACGCGATGGATGCCCAAGGCCGCGAAGGCCCCTCCAACGAGCGCGTCAGCCCCGAGCTGGCCGGGGAGCTGATCGAGCTCTTCGCCCGCGAGGCCGTGCGGGTGCCGGTGCCGGTGTTCCTGTCGTCGCTGCTGCTCGCCTCCATCGCCTGGAACCAGCTCGGCGGTGCGCTGCCCTGGGTGTGGCTGGCCGTCGTCACGGTCGTGCTCGCCGCGCGCTGGAAGGTGCTGGGCGGATTGCCCGCGGCCTCGATGGACCTGCCCGCCAAGCTGCGCGTCGCCGTGCTGATGAGCGGGATCAACGGCCTGGTGCAGGGCGCGTCCATCGGTTTCGGCATCGCGCTGGACACGCCCGAGCGCGCCGTGCAGTCCATCCTGCTGCTGACCTTGTGCGCCGGCTCGGTCGCCACGACCGGCGGCTACCGGCCGGTGTTCGTCGCCTTCGTCGGGCCGATGCTGCTGGCGCTGATCGCGATGTGGGCGATCGGCACGCCGGGCGTCGCGCACGCCTGGGTCGAGTACTTCATAGCGGGCCTGGTGATCGTGTTCGGCATGCTGATGCTGCAGCTGGCCAAGGACACGTTCCGGCTGCTGAAGGCCTCGTTCGACATCCGCCGGGAACAGGCGGTGCTCAACCGGCAGCTGCGTTCGGCGCTCGAGGAGGCCGAGGCCGCCAACCGCGCGAAGACGCGCTTCCTGGCCTCGGCCAGCCACGACCTGCGCCAGCCCATGCACACGCTCTCGCTGTTCGGCGCGGCGCTGATGATGCGGCCGCTGGACTCGGCGACGCGTCCGATCGTCAACCACATGAACACGGCGCTGCAGGCCCTGAGCGCGCAGATCGACGCGCTGCTCGACGTGTCCAAGCTCGATGCCGGCGTGGTGCCGGTCCACCGCACCACCTTCTCGCTGTCCGCGTTCCTGGAACACCTGCACGCCGAATACGCCGAACTGGCGCGGGCCAAGCGCCTGGCCTTCCGCACCGAATGCCCGCCGCAGGCGTGCTGCGAAACGGATGAGGTGCTGCTGGCGCGCATCGTGCGGAACCTGGTGGAGAACGCGATCAAGTACACGCCCAGTGGCGAAATCTCCGTGAGCGTGTCGGCGGCAGGCCCGGAGCACTGGGGACTCAGCGTGGAGGACACCGGCATCGGCATCCCCCTGGCCGAGCACCAGCGCGTGTTCGAGGAGTTCTACCAGCTGCACAACCCCGAGCGCGACCGCTCGCGCGGGCTCGGCCTGGGACTGTCGATCGTGCGGAGGCTGGGACAGCTGCTGGGCATCCCGATCGACCTGCGCTCGGCGTCCGGCTTCGGAACGCGCTTCGAGCTGAAGGTGCCCCGGGTCGACCGCGCCGGCGCCGCGGGTGCCGACGCCGTTCGTCCCTTCGATGCGATGCATCCCGGCACGTCGCTGGAAGGAACCCGAGTGCTGGTGCTGGACGACGAAGAGGCGGTGCGCCAGGGGATGGAAACGCTGCTGCAGGCCTATGGCTGCGAAGTGCGTCTCGCCGGCTCCATCGCCGAAGCGCTGGAGCATTGCGAGGCCATGCAGCCCGACATCGCGCTGGTCGACCTGAGATTGCGGGGAGAAGAGAACGGCATCCGGGCCATCGAGCGGCTGCGCGCGACGGCCTGGATGCCGGCCATCCTCGTGAGCGGCGACACCGCGCCGCATCGCATCAAGGAAGCGCACGACGCGGGCATCCCGCTGCTGCACAAGCCGGTGGCGCCGCAGACGCTGTACGAGTCGATCGAACGCGAAGTCCGCACAAGGAGCACACGCCATGGCCGAAGAAACGTCGAATGGGAGCGAGGACCCGCCTGAGACGAGGTCCACCCGCTGGCTCGCGCACGGGTTCGAGGCGCTCGCCGCCTCGCTGGAGGGCAACCCGGAGCGCGAGCCCGCGGACATCCACTTCGACGCGGTGATCGTCGGCAGCGGCTACGGCGGCGCGGTCGCCGCCGCCGAGCTCGCGAAGGCGCGCGGGGACCGCCGCATCTGCGTGCTGGAGCGCGGCAACGAGCACCTGCCGGGGTCGTTCCCTTCGCGCATGTCGGAGCTGCCGGGCCACGTGCGCTTCTCCACGCAGGAGGCGCGGCATGCGCGCGGACGGCGCGACGGCCTGTTCGACGTGCGCATCGGCGAGGACCTCTGCGCGGTGGTGGGCAACGGCCTCGGAGGCGGTTCGTTGATCAACGCCGGTGTGATGGCTTTGCCCGACAAGGCCGTGTTCGGTTCCGCGCGCTGGCCGGCGGCGTTCCGTGAAGGTGCGACGGTGGACGCGCTGTTCGCATCGGCCCGCGCCCTGCGTCAGCGGCTGGGCGCGACGCGCACGGTGCAGTCGGTCGACCAGCCCGTGCCGATCAAGCTCCGGGCGCTGGGCCGCTTCCACGGCGGCGCCAAGGTGGACGCCTTGCCGATCACGGTGGCGCTCGCCGACAAGGACGAAGACGGCTTCCGCACCGGCGCCGGTGTCCGCATCGACGCCTGCGTGCGTTGCGGCGACTGCGCCACCGGCTGCAATCACAACGCCAAGGTCTCGCTCGACGTGACGCTGCTCGCGCAGGCGCGGCAGCACGGGGCGGAACTGTTCACCGGCGCGACGGTGCTGAAGATCGAGAAGCACCAGGACCGAAGCGGCGCGCCCGTGTGGCACCTGCACGTGGTCCACACCGACGAGCCGCTCCGGCGCCGGCAGCGCGAGGCCACGGTGGTCCGCGCCCGCCGCGTCGTGCTGGCGGCGGGCACCTTCGGCTCGACGGAGATCCTGCTGCGCTCGCAGAAGGCGGGCCTGCGGCTGTCGCACAAGATCGGGCACCACGTGTCGTCCAACGGCGACCTGATCGCCGCCGCCTACGACGGCAAGGACGACGCGAACTGCGCCGGCAACGAGGACGTCGATCCCACGCAGGTGCCTGCGCACGAACGCGTCGGGCCGACCATCACCGGCATGCTCGACCTGCGCGCCACGGACGGCATGCTCATCCAGGACCTGGCGGTGCCGGGTCCGCTGCGCCCGCTGCTGGAACAGAGCGTGACCACGGCCTGCGCCATCCACCTGCTGGCCGAATCGGACGAAGCCCCGCACGGGCCGGACACGCGCGATGCCTGCGCGGTCGATCCGGACGCGATCCGCCGCACGCTGATGGTGGCGATCATCGGCCCCGACAACGCCGACGGCGTGATGAAGCTCAACGCCGGCAAGGGGCTGCAGCAGGACGACGACGGCGATGGCGCGACCAGCGTCCGCTGGCCGACGCTGCGCGACGATCCGCGGCTCAAGGCGCGGCATCGCCGGTTCGAGGAGCTGCTGCGCGGCTCGGGCGCCCGCGCGCTGCCCAACCCGATGTGGCAGCTCATGCCCGAGAAGCTGCAGAACCTGCTGGGTGGCGAGACCGGGCCGCTGCTGACGGTGCATCCGCTCGGCGGCTGCCCGATGGGCGACGACGCGACGTCCGGCGTGGTGGACGACTGCGGCCGGGTGTTCGATGCCGTGGCGGGCCACCCGCACGCGCGGCACGAGGGGCTGGTCGTGCTGGACGGTTCCATCATCCCCGCCTCGCTGGGCATCAACCCGGCGCTGACGATCGCCGGCGTGGCGCTGCGCGCGATCGGGCAGTTGCGGACCGAGTGGGGCTACACGGCGGACGCCGCCGCTCCGGAGAAGATCGGTGATCGTCCCCGCTTCAAGGCGCCGGGTCCCGTCGAGCCGGCCAGGGACACGGCGATCGAGGTGCTGGAACGCCTGTCGGGCGCGGTGCCGCTGCGCGGCATCGGTGGGACCGGCCCCCTGGCGGCGCATGTCGAGCTGACCCTGCGCTTCGACCCGATCGCGATCAAGGACCTCACCTCGGGCACGTCCGCGGCCACGCTGAAGCTGCAGCCCGCGCACGGCTGCCTGCGGATCTTCTCGGTGCGACCGGCCGACGACACCGAGGCGCCCGACCAGGAAGCGCTGCTGATCGCCTCGGTGAAGGGCACGCTGCGCACCTTCGCCCACAAGCGAAGCTCGAGCGCCGGTCGGCGCTTCCAGGGCCTGTGGGCCTGGTTCCGCAACCGCGGCCTGCGCGACACGGTGCTGTGGCTGGTCGACCGGTGGAAGGGCCAGGACGCGGCGCCGACGAACGACAGGACGTTCGCGCAGGAGGCGGCCGAGCGGACCCGGAGCCTGTGGGCGCTGAGTTCCCGCGCGGGCGGTGCTCGGCTGTTCGAGTACGAACTGGAGATCGAGAACGTCCGGGCGTCAAAGCTGCCGGAGTACATGCGCAAGTCGTTCACCGGCGCGGCGATCCGGGCCGTGAAGGAGCTGACCTACTCGCGGCGTTCCAACCCCTGGCGGCAGATGTCGCAGGTGAAGCTGACGGCGTTTCCCCGCGAGCGCGGCACCGGCGCCGTGCTCGAGCTCGACACCGGCCACCTGGCGCGCCAGAAGGTGCCGCTCTTCCGCATCGTGCAGCAGCAGGACCACGCGAAGGCGCTGATGGACGTGGCCGCGCTCGGCCTCTATCTCACCCGCATGCTGATCCACCTGCACGCGTGGAGCTTCCGGCTGCCGGACGAGCCGCCGCCGCGCGATATCCAGCGCCTGCCGGGCTACGTGCCGGGGCTGCCGCCGCCGCAGGTCCACGAGTTCCCGGTGGCGGGGCTGCGCGAAGGCCGGCCGGTGATGGTGCGGCTGACGCACTACCCGTTCTCCGCGGCCAGGCGGTCGCGGACGCTGGACGCGAACCCGCAGGCACGCGAGGCGGTCTTCACGCCCATCCTGCTGATCCACGGCTACAGCGCCAGCGGCACCACCTTCGCGCACCACTCGGTGCGGCCCAACGTCGCGTCCTCGCTCTGGGACCGCGGCCGCGATGTCTGGATCGCCGACCTGCGCACGAGCGCCGGCATGCCGCACGCACGCGAGCCCTGGACCTTCGAGCAGGTCGGCATGGCGGACATCCCGGTCGCCGTGCACCAGGTCTGCGCGATGACCGGCGCCGCGAAGATCGACGTGTTCGCGCATTGCATGGGTTCCGCGATGCTGGGCATGGCGCTGCTGGGATCGGAGTCGCCGCGCGAAAGCTTCCTGCCGCTGCGGCGCGAGCTGCCGGACCGCATCCGGCGGCTGGTGATGTCGCAGGTGGCGCCGGCCGTGGTCTTCACGCCGGACAACACGTTCCGCGCCTACGCCATGCAGTACCTGCGGCATTTCCTGCCGATGGAGGACTACGAGTTCCGCCCGTCCGGCCCGCGCTCGCACAAGGACCGGCTGATGGACCGCTTCCTGGCCACCCTGCCCTATCCCGAGGAGGAGTTCGATCGCGAGAACCCGTTCTGGCCGCCCTGGCGCCGCACACCCTGGGTGGGCACGCGGCATCGCATGGACGCGCTGTACGGCCGCGACTTCAACGTCAACAACCTGCCGCAGGAGATGCTCGACTGCATCGACGACCACTTTGGCCCGCTGAGCATCGAGACCGTGTCGCAGGCGGTGCACTTCGCGCGGCTGCGGGCGATCACCACGCGCCAGGGCTTCAACGACTTCGTGCGGCCCGACCGGCTGCGCGAGAAGCTGCGCTTCCCCATCCTGCACGTGCACGGCCGGCAGAACGGCCTGGTGTCCAACCGCACGCCCGCGCACTACCGCAAGGTGCTGACGGACAGCGATGCCCGCTTCGAGAGCCCGCAGCACTTCCAGCCCATCCTGTACGACGCCGGGCACCAGGACCTGCTGATCGGCCGGCCCGCCGCGGCCATGTTCGAGGACATGAACCGCTACCTCGAAGCGCCCTTCGCCCCAGTGGTCCAGGAGCAGGTCGGCGGCATCCGCATCACCTTCGCGGCCCGCATCCCGGCCCATGGCGTGCGCCTGCCGCCGCCGTTCGACGGCCACGAGCGCTGCTCGCTGGGTGACGAGGGCGCCAACGGCGCGCCGGTCGCCGCGTTGCTGATCCCGGTGGTGCGCCACGGGGAGCGCTACCTGCCCGTCGACGACGACGGCCACGCGTTGGAGCCGACCGTGCAGGCCCTGGCCGAACGGGTGGACTGGCGGGCGCTGACGCCGGTCTCGCCGAACGAGCTGGCCACGCGCTACACCTTCGAGCTGGACGGCCGCGCGCAGCCCGAGGGCGCCGGCCTCCTGGTGCTGGTGCTCTACAACCAGTCGGCCGCGCTGCAGCCCGGTGTCAGCCGCTGCGACGCCGAGCTGGCCATGCGCGTCGCCTCACGTTCGCCGGGCGGCCGGGGGCTGGCGGGCCTGGCCGGCATGGCGGCCGATCCGGACACCATCGCGCTGGCCGGCGCCGACGGCGCGCAGGACCTCACCGCCCGGATCGTGAAGGCGATGGCGGAATCGGTGCGGCGCGCCTTCGAGCGCGCGCCGGTCGTCGAGCTCAGCCTCGGCATCCTGCGCCCACCGCCGCGACGCGATCCGTCGGCGTCCTCGACCCGCAGCTTCGCGCTGGCCAGCTGCCAGTATCCCGGCGACATCCTCGACCGCACGCCGCCCGGCACGCCGGAGCGTTCGGCACCGCCCGGGCCGAGCGACGCGTCCTACCTCCGGCTGCTGGACCTGCTGGAGGGCCGGCGCGAAGCGGGTGCCATCCCGCAGTTCCTGGTGCTCGCCGGCGACCAGATCTATGCCGACGCCACGGCCGGGCTGTTCGATCCGCGGCGGCTCGACGACCGCTTCCGCGTGTCCTATGAAGCCTTCTTCGGCGCGCGCGGTCCGCGGTCGGTGCTGTCGCGGTTGCCGGCGGTGATGCGGGCCGACGACCACGAGATCGCGGACAACTTCGAGCCGGCGCCGCAGGGCACGGACGACGCGAGGAAATCCGACCGGCTGGGGCGGACCGGCGTGCGCGAGTTCCTGCGCAACCAGTGCGACGAGGACGCCCTGGGGCCCGTGCGGCCCCGGCTGTGGCACGCGACGCCGGTGCACGGCCTGCCGTTCTTCTGGGCTGACGCGCGGACGCAGCGCACGCCGCGCACGGCCGCCACGGTGGGCGACGCGAGCATGCTGGGCGACGACCAGGCCGATGCGCTCGACCGATGGCTCGCGGACAAGGGCACGCCCGGCCCGCGGTTCTTCGTTTCCGCGCCCATGGTGCTGCCGCGCAACCTGCAGTCGCGCGGCGCCGACCCGGCCAGCGCGATCCGCTCGGACGCCTGGGACGGGTTCCCGGCCTCGCTGCACCGCTTGCTGGCGAAGGTGCATGCGCGCGGAGGCGACGACGTCTTCTTCCTGTCGGGCGACGCCCATGTCTCCAACGTCTGCCGCATCGAGATCCGCAAGCTCGGCGAATCCGGCGTGGTGGTCGCGCACTCGGTCCACAGCTCGGCGCTGTACGCGCCCTACCCGTTCGCCAACGGGATCGAGGAGGACTTCGCGGCCGAGGATGCGTTCGATTTCGAATACGAAGGCGCTACTTACGAATGCAGAGTCAGGACGCGGTTCCCAAGGCGCGGTGACGGCTTCGCGGTGTTGTCGGTCTCGCAGGAACCGGCCGGATGGCGCGTGGACGTCCGCTTCGACCGCGAGAAGGATCCGCCCCGGGATCCCCGCAACAGCTTCGCCATCCCCGTCGGCACGCAGGAGCAACAGTCCCCGGCGTCACCGCAAGCGGCCGTGCCTGCGTGAGCGGAGGCGCCGCTGAGCCCGGGTCGGGGTATGCTCGGCCGCCCGCGCCACCACCCGATGACCACAGCCTCCGACGACGACCTGTCGGCGCGCCTCCAGCGCGCGGAGCGGGCCATCGCCGCGCGGGACGACTTCCTGGCCATCGCCGCGCATGAACTGCGCTCGCCGCTCAACGCGGTCGCGCTGCGTCTCGCGGCGCTGGAGATGATGGCGGCGCGCGAAGGCAGCGAGAGCCTGCGCGTGGAGATCGAACGCACGCGGCGGACCGTCGACCGCTACGTCGGCCGCGCGGTCGTGCTGCTGGACGTGAGCCGCCTCAACTCATCCGGGATGCAGCTGTCGCCCAGCCGCGTCGACGTGGCCGAGCTGGTGCGCAACGTCGTCGAGGCCCACAGGGACGAGGCGGCTTTCCATGGCGCGCCGCTGCACGCCGACGTCGAAGGCGGGGCCACGGGCTTCTGGGACGCGCACATGGTGGAGCAGATCCTCTCCAACCTCGTGAACAACGCGATCAAGTACGGCGACGGCAGCCCGGTCCGGGTGAAGGCCTGGACCGACGAGGCGGGCGGCATGGCCCATTTCGAGGTGACGGACGGAGGCCCCGGCATCGACGCTGCCGCGCGGTCGAGGATCTTCGAGAAGTTCGAGCGGGTGGTCTCCAGCGCGCGCGACCACGCCGGCTTCGGCCTCGGGCTGTGGATCGTCGGCCGCATGGTGGCCGCGCATGAAGGCGTCATCGATGTGGCCCCGGTGGCACAGGGCGGCTCGCGGTTCCTGGTGAGCCTGCCGCTCGCGCCCGCCCGAGTCGCAGGCAGGCAGGAAGGAAGGTAGTACGTGAGCACAGGCGCAGAGAAGACATCGCCGATCGACCGCATCCCCACCGGCGTTCCCGGCCTGGACGAGATCCTGGGTGGAGGCCTGCTGCGCTCGGGCGTGTACATCTTCCAGGGCTCGCCCGGCGCGGGCAAGACGATCCTGGCCAACCACATCGTGCACCGGCACGCCGCCGGCGGCGGCAAGGTCGTGTACGTCACGCTGCTGGCCGAGTCGCACGCGCGGCTGTTCCAGCACATGGAGAGCTTCACCTTCTTCCATCCCGACGTGGTGCCCGAGAAGGTCTACTACGTGAGCGCCTTCCACGCGCTGCGCAGCAACGGCCTCAAGGGCGTGATCGACCTGCTGCGCGCCGAGATGCGGTCGCACCAGGCGGGCATCGTGGTGCTGGACGGACTGGTGATGGCGGCCAGCGCGGCCGAGTCGGACGAGGAGCTCAAGCTGTTCATCAGCGACATCCAGACCCACTCGACCCTCTCGGGCTGCACCACGCTGCTGCTCACGAGCGAGAACGCGGATCGGCCGGTCTCGGCCGAGCAGACCATGGTGGACGGCATCGTGCTGCTGCGCGAGAGGGTCTTCGGCGTGCGGCGCGAGCGCAACCTCGAGGTGGTCAAGTTCCGCGGCAGCAAGACGCTGCGCGGCAACCACTCGTTCCGGATCGGGCCGCAGGGCATCGTCGTCTACCCGCGGCTGGAGTCGGCGCGCCGTCCCGGCCCGACCGACTGCGTGCAGCGCACGGGCGTCTCCACGGGCGTGGCCGGGCTCGACGAGATGTTCGCCATCAACGGCTATGCCAAGGGCAGCGTCACCGCGTTGTCGGGGCCGTCGGGCTGCGGCAAGACCACGCTCGCCCTGCACTTCGCGGCCCAGGCCCGTCCCGGCGAGAGCGCGCTGTTCGTCGGCTTCTACGAGTCGCCGGCGCTGCTGGGGCAGGTGGCCGCGACGCTGGGCCTGCGGCTGCCGGACGATCCGGCCGTGCTGGAGTTCATGTGGCAGTCGTTCGGCGAGAACATGCTGGACGAACTGGCCGCGGGCATCCTGGAGCGGGTCGGTCGCAGCCGGCACGCGCGCGTGGTGATCGACGGCGCCGGCGGCCTGATGGCCACGCCGGGGTTCAGCGACCGCGGCGGCGCCTTCCTGGCCGCGCTGACCAGCGAGCTGCGGGCGCTGGGCACGACGACGCTGATCACCGTGGAGCAGATGGACACGACCCGCGCGCTGGTCCTGGACAGCGCCACCATGTCGGCGCTGGCCGACAACGTGCTGGACCTGCACATGATGAAGTCGCCCCGGATGCGCCGCTTCGCGACCATCCGCAAGAGCCGCGTGAGCCGCTGCGACCTCCGGGAAAGGGAGCTGACGCTGACGCCGACCGGCGTGGCCTTGGTGGAGGTGCCGAGCATTGGGGACTGAGTCTCTTGCCCAGGAGGGTTCCGGATGACGGCGCCTCGCATCCTGCTGGTTGAAGACGAACTCTCCAGCGCGGAGGTGCTCGCGCTGCTGCTCGCCGACGACGGCTACGAGGTCACGGTCGCGCCCGATGGCCGCCAGGCCCTGCTGCGCCTGGAGGAAGCGGCGCCGGACCTGCTGATCACCGACTTCATGATGCCCGGCATGAACGGGGCCATGCTGGTGCAGGCCTTGCGCGCCATGCCGCAGTACGCCGCGCTGCCGGTGCTGATGATCAGCGGCGCCCCGGAGTCGGCGCTGCGGGCGTATGCCGTGCCCTACCAGGCCTTCCTGCGCAAGCCGTTCTCGCTGGATGAGTTCCTGAAGATCGTCGGCCGCCTGCGCGCCGTGCGCGGCCGCGGATCGGCCTAGCCCGGCGCCTTGCCCACGGTTTTCGGCGCCCGCAGGAAGTCGAAGTCCACGCCCTGGTCGGCCTGGGTGACGCACTGCAGGAACAGCTTGCGGTAACCGCGTTCGGCGGTCGGCTCGCTGAGCTTCATCGCGGCCTTTCGCTTCGCCAGCTCCTCGTCCGGAACGAGCAGCGCGATCTCCCGGTTCTTGACGCTCAGCCGGATGCGGTCGCCCGTCTTCACGCAGGCCAACGGACCGCCGACAGCCGATTCCGGCGTAACGTGCAGGACGATCGTGCCGAAGGCCGTGCCGCTCATGCGGCCGTCGGAGACCCGGACGATGTCCTTGACGCCTGCGCGAGCCAGCTTGCGAGGAATCGGGATGTAGCCCGCCTCGGGCATCCCCGGCGCGCCCTTGGGGCCGATGTTCTTCAGCACCAGGATGTCGTCGGCGGTGACGTCCAGCGCTTCGTCGTCGAGGCGCCGCGCCAGGTCTTCCGAGTTCTCGAACACGACCGCCCGTCCTTCGTGCTCCATCAGGTCGGGATTCGCCGCCGACTGCTTGATGATCGCGCCGCCCGGCGCGAGGTTGCCGCGCAGTACCGCGATGCCGCCTTGCGGATAGATCGGGTTCGAGCGCGGCCGGACCACGTCCTGCGCGAAAGGCTTGCCGCTGCGCTCGATCTCTTCGCCGAGCGTGCGGCCCGTCACCGTCATGGCTTCCAGCCGAAGCAGCGGCTTGAGCTCGCGCAAGAGCGTGGCCATGCCGCCGGCCGCATGGAAGTCCTCCATGTAGTGCTGCCCCGAAGGCTTCAGGTCCAGCAGCACCGGCGTGGTGGCGCCCATCTTGTCCAGGCGGTCCAGGTCGATGGCTATGCCCATGCGGCCGGCGATCGCCGTCAGGTGGACGATGCCGTTGGTCGAGCCGCCGATCGCGAGCAGGACGCGCAGCGCGTTCTCGAAGGCCGCGGGCGTGAGGATCTTGTCGATCGTGAGCCCTTGCCGCGCCATCTGCACCGCCTGCACGCCGGTCTGCTCCGCGATGCGGATGCGGTCGGCGGTGACGGCCGGCGGCGAGGCCCCGCCGGGCACCGTCATCCGCATCGCCTCGGCCACGCACGCCATGGTGCTCGCCGTTCCCATCACCGAGCAGGTGCCGACGCTGGCGACGAGCTGGTTGTTGACGTCCGAGATTTCCTCTTCGTCGATCTCCTCCGCGCGGAACTTGCCCCAGTACCGCCGGCAGTCGGTGCACGCGCCCACGCGCTCGCCGCGATGGCTGCCGGTGAGCATCGAGCCGGTGATGAGCTGGATGGCGGGGATGCCCGCCGACGCCGCGCCCATCAGCTGCGCCGGCACCGTCTTGTCGCAACCGCCGATCAGGACCACGGCGTCCATGGGCTGGGCGCGGATCAGCTCCTCGGTGTCCATGGACATGAGGTTGCGCAGGTACATGCTGGTCGGCGCCGAGAAGCTCTCGTGCACCGAGATCGTCGGGAAGTCCATCGGCAGGCCGCCGGCCAGCATGATCCCGCGCTTGAGTGCCTCGATGAGCTGCGGCGCGTTGCCGTGGCAGGGGTTGTAGCTGCTGCCGGTGTTGGTGATGCCCACGACCGGCCGGTCCAGCGCGTCGTCGGTGTAGCCCGCGCCCTTGATGAAGGCCTTGCGCAGGAAGAGCGAGAACTCGCGGTCCCCGTAGTCGACCAGGCCCTTCTTCACGCCCTTCGGATCGTTGCTCACTGTGTCCCCTCCGTCTCGACGATGACGGGGACCATTGTGCGGCGTCGATCAGTCCTTGCGGCCCAGTTCGAACCCGGACGACTTCTCGAGCGCGCGGATGAGCGCCGAGTGGTCCCAGCCGGCGCCGCCGTCGGCGATGCAGGCATCGAGCAGCTCCATGGCCGTCGACGTGTTCGGCATCGCGAGGTCGAACTCCCGTGCGCTCGACAGCGCGAGGTTCAGGTCCTTGCGGTGCAGCCCGATGCGAAAGCCCGGCGCGAAGGCGCGGTCGATCATGCGGGGCCCGTGCACCTCCAGCACCCGCGACGAGGCGAAGCCGCCCATCAGGGCTTCGCGCACGCGCGCGGGATCCGCGCCCGCCCGCGCCGCGAACAGCAGCGCCTCGGCGACGGCCTGGATGTTCAGGGCCACGATGACCTGGTTGGCCACCTTGGCCGTCTGCCCATCGCCGTTCGCGCCCACCCGGCTGATGTTCCTGCCCATCAGCTGGAACAGCGGCAGCACGCGCTGGAACACGCTCTCTTCGCCGCCGACCATGATGGACAGCGTGGCGTTGCGCGCCCCGACCTCGCCGCCCGACACCGGCGCATCGAGGTAGTCGCAACCCAGTGCGTTGATGCGGCGCGCGAAGTCCTTGGTGGCCACCGGCGAGATCGAGCTCATGTCGACCACCACCTTGCCCGGCGACAGGCCCGAGGCCAGGCCGCGTTCGGAGAAGAGCACGGCCTCCACGTCCGGCGTGTCGGGCACCATGACGAAGACGATGTCCGCGCGCTCGGCGACGCCGCGCTGGCTGGTGCAGAAGGTCGCGGGCCCCTGGGCGATCGCGTCCGGCACCTTGCCGCGGGTGTGCACGAACAGCTGGTGCCCGGCCTGGATCAGGTGCTCGCACATCGGCGCGCCCATGATGCCGAGGCCCACGAATCCCAGTTTCATCCGCACAGCGCCCTCCTCCAGTCGAGGCCGCCTTCGGTGGTCGCGGCCGGCTTGTATTCGCACCCGACCCAGCCGGCATAGCCGAGCCGGTCGAGGTGCTTGAACAGGAACTCGAAATTGATCTCGCCGGTGCCGGGCTCATGGCGGCCCGGGTTGTCGGCGATCTGCACGTGGCCGATCCTGCGCAGCTCCTTCTCCAGCGTGGCCGCCAGTTCGCCTTCCATCCGCTGCGCGTGATAGAGGTCGTACTGCAGCCGCAGGTTGTCGGCCCCGACCTCGTCGATCAGGTCCAGGGCCTGGCGCGTGCGGCAGAGATGGAAGCCGGGGATGTCGAAGGTGTTGATCGGCTCCACCAGCAATCCGATGTCCTCCTCGCGCAGGCGCTTGGCCGCGTAGCGCAGGTTGGCCACCAGCGTTTCGTGCAGCCGCGCGGCCGGCACGCCGGGTGGCGCCTTGCCCGCGAGGCAGTTGAGCTGGCGCACGCCCAGGGCGCGCGCGTAGCGCAGCGCCAGGCCGACGCCGTCGCGGAACTCCGCCACCCGGTCCGGATGGCAGGCGATGCCCCGCTCGCCGGCGGCCCAGTCGCCCGCGGGCAGGTTGTGCAGCACGAGGTAGAGCCGGTGCTCGTCGAGCCGCTTGCGGATTTCGGCGGCGGGATGGTCATAGGGGAAGAGGAACTCGACCCCCTGGAACCCGGCCTGCGCGGAGCGCGCGAACCGGTCGAGGAACGGCACCTCGGTGAAGAGCATGGTGAGGTTGGCGGCGAACCGGGGCATGTCGTCTTCCTCAGTCCAGCAGCGCCAGTGCCATCGCCGTCGGCGCATCGGCGGCGCTCTCGGCGAGTTCCTCGAACTCGACGATGTTGTCGATCTCGGTGCCCATCGCGATGTTCGTCACCCGCTCCAGGAGCACTTCGACGACGACCGGCACGCGGTACTCGGCCATCCAGGCTTCGGCCTGGTGCAGGGCCGCGGCCAGGTCGCCGGGCTCGCGCACGCGGATCGCCTTGCAGCCCAGGCCCTCGACCACCTTCACGTGGTCGACACCGTAGCCGGCGGCGGCGTCGTCGTCCCGCACGTTGATGTTGTCGAAGGCCAGCTGGACGCAGTAGTCCATGGCGAATCCGCGCTGCGCCTGCCGGATCAGGCCGAGGTAGCTGTTGTTCACCACCACGTGGATGTAGGGCAGCTTGAACTGCGCGCCCACGGCCAGCTCCTCCAGCATGAACTGGAAGTCGTAGTCGCCGGACAGTGCGACCAGCCGCGCCTGCGGATCCGCCGCGCGCACGCCCAGCGCGGCGGGCACGGTCCAGCCCAGCGGACCGGCCTGGCCGCAGTTGATCCAGCGCCGCGGTCCGTAGACGTGCAGGAACTGCGCGCCGGCGATCTGCGACAGCCCGATCGTCGATACGTACGTTACGTCGCGCCCGAAGGCTTCGTTCATCGCCTGGTAGACGCGCTGCGGCTTGATCGGCACCTGGTCGAAGTGGGTCTTGCGCTGCTGGCCCAGGTCGTTCTTGCGGGCCAGGCAGTCGCTCGACCACTCGCGCCACCGCGGGAACCGGCCGGCCGCGATGCGCTCCGCCGCCACTTCCCGCAGCAGCCGCAGCGCGGCGCCCGCGTCCGAGACGATGCCCAGGTCCGGCGCGAAAACGCGGCCGATCTGCGTGGGTTCGATGTCGATGTGGACGAAGCGGCGGCCCTTGCAATAGACCTCGGGCGAGCCGGTGTGGCGGTTCGCCCAGCGGTTGCCGATGCCGAGCACGAAGTCGGAAGCGAGCATCGTCGCGTTGCCGTAGCGGTGGCTGGTCTGCAGCCCGCACATGCCCGCCATCAGCGGATGGTCGTCGGGGATCGCGCCCCAGGCCATCAGCGTCGGGATCACCGGAATGCCCGTGAGCTCCGCGAGAGCCACCAGTTCCTCGGCGGCGTCGGCGTTGATGACGCCGCCCCCGGCCACGATCAGCGGCCGCTGCGCGGTCGCGAGCATGTCCAGCACCTTCTCGACCTGCCTGCGCGTGGCGGCCGGCTTGTAGACCGGCAGCGGCTCGTAGGTGTCGATGTCGAACTCGATCTCCGCCATCTGCACGTCGAAGGGAAGGTCGATCAGCACGGGGCCCGGCCGGCCGGAGCGCATGAGGTGGAAGGCCTGCTGGAAGACCTGCGGCACCTGCGCGGGCTCCAGCACGGTCGTGGCCATCTTGGTCACGGGCCGCGCGATCGAGGCGATGTCGACGGCCTGGAAATCCTCCTTGTGCAGGCGCGCGCGCGGCGCCTGCCCGGTGATGCAGAGGATGGGGATGGAGTCGGCGCTCGCGGAATAGAGGCCGGTGATCATGTCGGTGCCCGCGGGCCCGGACGTGCCGATGCACACGCCGATGTTGCCGGCCTTCGCGCGGGTGTAGCCCTCGGCCATGTGGGACGCGCCCTCCACGTGCCGGGCCAGCACGTGCGAGATGGTCTGGCGTTCCCTCAGCTGCGCGTAGAGGGGATTGATGGCGGCGCCGGGGATGCCGAAGGCCTGGGTGATCCCTTCCTTCTCCATCACGAGCACGGCCGCCATCGCGGCTTTCATTTTGGGCATCGGGTCGCTCCTTGCAGTGCGACCGATTCTTCCGGCAGCGCTCGAGTCAGGGAACGCCAGCCCCGGCGATATCACTTATTCCGCGGCGGAATCCCACCAGCGGCCGGCGAAGCGGCCGTCCAGGAAGGCGATGAACGCGTGCACCTTCGCCGGCACCAGCTTGGGCGACGGGTAGACCGCGTGGATCTCCTGTTCGGGGAGCTCGTAGCCTTGCAGCACCTGCTGCACGTCGCCGCGGCGCAGCGCGCTCTCGGCCACGTACCAGGGCAGCGCCGCGATGCCCAGGTGGCCGCGCGCCGCGGCGAGCACGGCCGACAGGTTGTTCGAGCGCAGGCTGCCGCTCACCGGCACGGTCACCGTCTCGTGCCCCGGAGAGCGGAGCAGCCAGACGTCGTTGCCCTGCACGCTGCTGTAGATCAGCGCCGCGTGCTCCTGCAGCTCTTCCGGCTGGGTCGGGGTGCCGGCGCGCCGCAGGTACTCGGGCGAGGCCACGAGCAGCCACGGGTTCACGCCCAGGAAGCGGGCGCCGAGCGTCGAGTCGGCGAGCTTGCCGAGGCGAAGCGCCACGTCGATGCCCTGCCCCACGAGATCGGTGTAGCGGTCCTCGAAGCTCAGGTCCACCCGCACCTGCGGATGACGCGACAGGAACTCCAGCGCCAGCGGAACGACCACCCTGCGTCCGAACGCCACCGAGCTGCCGATGCGCAGCAGGCCCTGCGCATGGTCCTGCCGCGAGCGCACCGCGTTGTCCGCCTCCTCGGCGTCGCGCAGCAGCGCCTTGCACTTGTCGTAGTAGATCGCGCCGGCCTCGGTCGGGCTCACGCCGCGCGTGTTGCGGTTGAGCAGCCGCGCCTTCAGGCGCGCCTCCAGCGCGGCGATGTGCTTGGTGATCGTCGGCTGGGTGGTCCGGAATTCGCTCGCGGCCCGGGAGAAGCTGCCCAGTTCCACCAGCCGCACGAACATCTCCATGGCCTGCAGGCGATCCATGCCG
>Ga0247820_10000794_pt1 | contig 17495 bp, 16 predicted proteins | sample 13C_Glucose_Day1_2_FD_192480 | JGI IMG/M metagenome (GOLD analysis project Ga0247820, IMG submission 192480) | Soil microbial communities from agricultural site in Penn Yan, New York, United States - 13C_Glucose_Day14 | ecosystem: Environmental > Terrestrial > Soil > Agricultural land | place...
GAACAACACCTTCACGGACTTCATCGCCTGCGGCGCGGCGCTCATCAAGGCGGAGTATACCTCGCGCGGGCGCATCGTGGCCCATGGCGGCAGCGCGGGCGGCATGCTCATGGGAGCTGTCGCTAACCTGGCACCCGACCTCTTCGCCGGAATCGTCGCCGAGGTGCCCTTCGTGGACGTGCTTAACACCATGCTCGACGCCGACCTGCCCCTCACCCCGCCCGAATGGCCGGAATGGGGCAATCCGGCAGCGGACGAGGCCGCCTTCCGGACCATCCTGTCCTACTCCCCCTATGACAATGTGAAGCCTCAAGGATACCCGGCCATCCTGGCGCTGGCCGGCCTCACGGATCCGCGCGTGACCTACTGGGAGCCCGCCAAATGGGTGGCGAGGCTGCGCGCCACCATGACCGGGGGCGGGCCCATCCTGCTCAAGCTCAACATGGATGCGGGCCATGGGGGCGCCTCGGGCCGCTTCGACCGCCTCGAGGAGGTGGCGCTCGGCTATACGTTCGCGATTAAGGCCGTCGAAGGTTTCCAGAATTGATCGGAGCCCTATGTCCACGAGTCCTTGAAGGGAAGCAGGGGCTGACGAGGGGGATGGACGAAGCGTCTGGAGCATTCGCGGGTATGCGTTCATGACCAAACAGCGCGAGATGCTGTCCGGAGACGGGACGGCGGCACCGGTAGCCGAGTCCCCCGCCCGGACAGCGGATCTGCAGGACCGCCTGGCCGCGGCCGAGGCCGAGCTCCGCCGCAGCCGGGGAACCCTGCGGATGGCCCTCGAGGTCGGCCGGTTCGGCTCCTGGGAGCGGGATGTGGAGACGAATGCCCTCACGATCGACCCGGCCGGCAGGTCGATCCTCGGCCTCCAGCCGGACGGCCCGGTGACGCGCGATCAGCTCGAGATCCTGTACCATCCGGGCGACGCGGAGCGGATCGAGCAGGCCGTGTCCTATGCGCTCGCGACCAAGACCGACTTCAACATCGAGCATCGCATCGTCCGCCCGGACGGGCGCATCGGGCGCATCCTCGTGCGCGGGGGGGCCGTCTACGATCATGACAGGCCGGTCCGGCTGGTCGGAGTGCTTCAGGACGTCGCCGAGCGGGAGCGGATCCGGGATGAGATCGGGCAGGCCCAGCGGCGCCAGGAATTCCTCCTCGGCCTGAACGACCGGCTGCGCGGCATCGAGGCCCCGTCCGAGGTCATGGAGGCCACCGCACAGGGGCTCGCCCGGTTCCTGAAGGTCGACTGCGTCGGCTACGGCGAGGTCGACGAGGAGCGCGACATCATCCTGGTGGAGCGGGAATGGTCGCGGGGCGCCATCTGCAACGAAGGGCGGCACTACCGCGTCCAGGACTTCCTGCCCGACATGCTCGCGGAACTCAGGCAGGGACGCGTGGTCGCCATCGAGGATATCCAGGACGATCCGCGCTGGAGCGCCGTGGCCATCCGGGGCGTGTTCGACGCGGTGAATGCGAGGGCGGCGATTGCGGTCCCCCTGCTCAAGAACCAGCGCCTGACCGCCCTGCTCTACCTGAACGCCGCCGAGCCCCGGCCATGGTCGGGCGACGACGTGGCCCTGATCGCGGACGTGGCGGAGCGCACCTGGATCGCGGTGGAGCGGGCCCGGGCGGAAGCCGCCCTTCGGGAAAGCGAGTCGCGCTTCCGCATCATCGCGGAGGCTCTGCCGGCGCTGGTCTGGATCATCGATCCGGACCTGAAGCTGATCTACGCGAACGAGCGCTGGCTCGATTTCTCGGGGCTGCCGGTGCAGGAAGCCCTCGGCGACAGCTGGATGCGATGGATCAACCCGGACGACCTCGCCCGCGTGATGGAGGAGGTCCAGCCGGCCCGGGAGGCGCGATCCCCTTTCGTGACGGAGATGCGCTACCGCACCCGGAGCGGCGCCTATCGCTGGCATCTGATCCAGATGGGCCCGGTCTATGACGCGAAGGGCGGCTTCCGGGGCTGGTGCGGCACAAGCGTCGACATCCACGACCTCAAGGAGACCGAGCAGGCCCTGCGCCGGAGCGAGGAGCAGCTTCGCATCGCCCTCAGGGCCGCCAAGATGGGCGACTGGAGCTGGGACATGGCGAGCGACGCCATGGGCCTCTCGCAGCGGGCGGCGGAGATCTTCGGCGTCGAGCCCGAGACCGCCATCACCTGGACCGAACTGAAGAACCTGCTGCATCCGGCCGACATGGAGCGCGCGAGCGGCGCCATGCTGCGCGCCATGGACACCCAGTCCCCGTACGATGTGGAGTACCGGATCCGGCGCGCCGACGACGGCGCCCGCGTCTGGGTCGCGGCGCAGGGCCAGACCACCTTCAACGAGAGCGGAATCCTCAGCGGCATGACGGGCGTGGTGCAGGACATCACCGACCGCAAGCATGCCGAGGAGCGGCAGCACCTCCTGATCCGCGAGCTCCATCACCGGGTCAAGAACACGCTGGCCACCGTGCAGGCCATCGTCGGATCGACGGCGCGCACCGCGTCGAGCATCGACGACTTCTACCAGGGCTTCGTCGGGCGCATCGTGTCCCTGGCGCGCACCCACAACCTCCTCACCGAGGATCTCTGGCAGAAGGCTTCCCTGGAAGAGCTGGTCCAGACGGAGCTCGGCCCCTACGAGGACGAGGCGCGCAACCGGATCATCGTCGAGGGTCCGTCCGTCGAGCTGCCGTCCGAGGCCGCCGTGCCCATCGGCATGGCCATCCACGAACTCACCACCAATGCGGCGAAGCACGGCGCCCTGTCGACCTTCGGCGGGCAGGTGGAGGTCACATGGCGGGTCGCGCCGGGCGAACCCCGGCAGTGGCTGCGCTTCTCCTGGGTCGAACGCGGCGGCCCGCGCGTCTCGGCGCCGACCCGCCAGGGCTTCGGCTCGCGGCTGCTGCAGCGGGTCTTGGCCGCGCAGCTCCAGGCCGACGTGAAGATGGAGTTCCCGGAGGACGGCTTCCGCTTTACCATGGAGCTGGCCATCCCCGGAGACCCGCCGCTCTTCAACCCGGACAAGTGAGACGCCATGCTGCTGAACGCCGCCCGCTCCCACCTGATGGTCATCGACATGCAGGCGCGCCTCATGCCGGCGATCCTGGACGCGGACCAGATCGTGCCGCGGGTACGGACGCTGCTCGCCGCCGCCCAGCGCCTGGGCATTCCCACGACGGTCACGGAGCAATACCCCAAGGGCCTCGGCCCGACGGTCCCGGCGATTCTCGAGGCGCTGCCGCGCGATCCCGTCGTGCTGCCCAAAACCGCCTTTTCGGCCGCGGGCGATGCCGCGACCATGGAGCGGGTCGCAGCGCTACGCGGCGAAGGCCGCGACCAGGCCGTGCTGTGCGGGGCAGAGTCCCACGTCTGCGTGCTGCAGACCGCCCTCGGCCTCCGGAGCGCGGGGCTGAACGTCTTCGTGGTCGCGGACGCGGTCTCCAGTCGCGCGAGCCAGAGCGTGAGCGCGGCCTGCGCCAGGCTCCTGCATGCCGGCTGTCACTGGGTGACGACGGAGATGGTCGTGTTCGAATGGCTGGAAAAGGCGGGGACGGACGATTTCCGCGCCCTGTCGGCGCTCATCAGGTAGCGGATGATCTCGGGCCGCCCTCACCGCCGGACGCGATGAACTCCTTGAGTTCGTCCAGGGAGTTGAAGCGGAACACGCCCTCGGGCGTCTCGGCCTCGATCGAGCCGTCGGAATACATGACGTAGCGATTGTCGCCGGAATTGTAGGTGCCGATGATCGTCGAGGCGGAGGACGGCTCCTCGGCTTCCGCCTTCTCGGCTTCTGCCTCCTCGGCGGGTTCCTCGAGGTCGGGTCTGATCTCGGTCGCCGGCTCCGCGGCGGGCTCGACTTGCGTCTCCGCCTCCTGTTCGCGCGCCTCGCCGCCCTCCTCCGCCCCGACGACCGGACCGGCCTCGGCGGGCGTCGCGGAAAGCTCGATGGCCTGCTCGGGCGCCGGTTCGGGCGCCGGTTCGGGGACGTAGAGCCCCTCCTCGATCTCGCGCTCCTCGGTCTCCGCATAGCTCGTCTCGCGATAGCGGCCGGCGAGCAGAAAGTCCGGCACCTTCACCTCGGGAGCCGTCTCCTCCTCGGAAGCCGTCTCGGTTTCGAGACCCGGCTCGGGATAGATCCTCGGCTCGACCGGCGCGACGGGTTCGGGCGCGGGCACCTCGCGCGGCACCGCCTCCCGGTCCTCGCGCTCCCGTTCGGCGGCCTCGCTCTCCGGGAACAGCGGAAGCGGGGGTTGCTCGGGCTCCGACAGAGCTGCCGCACCGGCACCGGCCGCGCCGCCCAGGAGGCCGCCGGCCAGGGCAGCCTCCGAAAGATCGGGCGCGAACCGCTGGGCCGGAGCCTCTTCCTCGTTCAGACTGGCATGAAGGCGCGACAGCTCGGCCTGCATCTGGGCTAGGCGGGAAACCGCCGCCGCGATTCCGAGCAGCAACGCGCCGCTGGAGGCGAAGACGCTGCCGGCGATCACCATGGTCCAGCCGCGCTCGACCAGAACGATATCCCAACCCAGGAAAGCCGCCAGCAACCCGCCTACAATCATCGCAATGGCAAGGGCAAAAAGAGCGATGATCATGCAGTCTCCATTACGCAACGTCATGTAAGTCTAAAGGCAAAGCTATGGTTCTATAGGCCAAAGGCAATATCATGAAAAGCTTGGCCGGAAAAAAGTCAGCAGCTTGGCCGTTGCCCTGGGGCTCCGGGCGCTTTAACTAAGCCTCGGAGCATCCCTCGGCGGCGCTCACGCGGGCCATCGAGGACAATGCGGCACGAGAAGAAGAGTGATCATTCCGCGTGCTTGGAATGTCCTCAGGTCGCTCAACCCAAAAGGAGACGCCGATGTCGTTCACCCTGCCCGAACTTCCCTACGCCTATGATGCGCTGCAGCCCTACATGTCGAAGGAGACGCTCGAGTTCCACCACGACAAGCATCACGCCGCCTATGTGAACACCGGCAACAACCTGCTGAAGGGAACGGAATTCGAAGGCAAGAGCGTCGAGGAGGTCGTGAAGGGCTCCTACGGCAAGAACCAGGCGCTCTTCAACAATGCCGGCCAGCACTACAACCACATCCATTTCTGGCTGTGGATGAAGCCCAATGGCGGGGGCGCGCTTCCCGGCAAGCTCGAGAAGAAGATCGTCGAGGATCTCGGCTCCGTCGACAAGATGAAGGAGGACTTCATCCAGGCCGGCGTCGGCCAGTTCGGCTCCGGCTGGGCCTGGCTCGCGGTCAAGGACGGCAAGATCACCGTCATGAAGACCCCGAACGGCGAGAACCCGCTGGTGCACGGCGCCCAGCCGATCCTGGGCTGCGACGTGTGGGAGCACTCCTACTACATCGACTACCGCAACCGCCGTCCCGACTACCTCAAGGCCTTCCTCGACAACCTGGTGAACTGGGAGCATGTCGAGGAGATGTTCGAGACCGCGACGCGGTAACGAGCGATCCTTCGATAACACTCGCGTCATGGCCGGCCTTGTGCCGGCCATCCACGTTTTGAAACCATGGTGCAAAGGCGTGGATCCCCGGGACAAGGCCGGGGATGACGGAGGAGAGCTTAAGCCGTGCGGCGCTCCTCTGAGGGCCGTATCGGGCTCTTCGTCAACGAGATGCCCCTCTGCTCCAGAAGCGCTCCAAACTCCTCCGACGCCAGATAGGCCAGCTCCGCCGCCCTGCTCTCCACCGCCGGGTCGAGGCCGCGCAGTTCCTCGTCCACGCGGCCGGGATGGCACATGACGACCGGGTGCGGGCCCAAGGCCGTCAGGGCGTCGGCGAAGATGCGCTCGGCCGGAACCGACAGGTCGAAGGGCGCGAAGCCGGAAAAGCCTTCATTTGTCCTGAATCCGGCCACATGGGCGCTGCGGCGGAAGCCGCGGGCGAGCGTCTTCACCGCGAGAGCCTTGCCGCGGCCGATCCGGCGGCGGTGGATGGCCGCGAGCGTATCCGATGGGTCGCGCAGCCAGACGCGGCCGGCGAGGTCCCTCCCCTTCAGTTCCGCCAGAAGCGGCTGCCGCACGCCCGGCAGCACATGGACGTGCTGATGACCGTCGACGAAATCCGGGGGAGCCCCCCAAAACTCCTCGAACGCATCGAGCTGGCGGGCGATCTCCTGGCGGATCCCACTGAAGGACAGCCGGCGGGTCAGCGCCCGACGCAGCACCTCGTTCAGGGGCGGGAATGCGCCGTCCGCCAGGCCCGGCACGGGGCCGAGCGGCGATCCGGTGGTGAGGTTCAGGTGCAGGCCGACGCCGATCCTGCCCTTGAGCGGCCGCAATCCCGGTGCATTGCGGCGCCAGCCCGGCATGTTGGTCATGGCGCCGGTGGCGGACAGGCGGCCCGCCTCGGCGAGGTCGAGGATGCCCCGGCTCACCCCATCGGTAAGGCCGAAATCATCGGCGCAGAGCACGACGGAACGCTTCGAGACCATGGATATCCCCAAATTCAGCTTTGCCGCACCCTAATCCTCTTGAGGAAAGCCGCAACATCGGCTCTCAATGCGCGCGACAACGAAGGATCATTGCGTGGCGTCGCCTAAGCTCAGCGTCATCATTCCCGTTCATAACGAGAGCGCCAACATCGCGCCCCTGTGCGAACGCCTCATTCCCATCCTGAACCGGATCACCTCGATCTGGGAGATCGTCTTCGTGGATGACGGCAGCCGCGACGACACGCTCGACCGCATCCGGGCGCAGGGCCTCAAGGAGCCGAGGATCGGCGCCGTGTCGTTCAGCCGGAACTTCGGCAAGGAGATCGCCATCGCGGCCGGCCTCGACCATGCGCGCGGCGATGCGGTCGTCATCATGGACGCCGATCTCCAGCATCCTCCGGAGATGATCGAGACGTTCGTGGAGCGCTGGAAGGAAGGCTACGACATGGTCTACGGCCAGCGCACCGACCGCTCGGACGAGACCCGGGCCAAGCGCGGCTTCGCCCATCTGTTCTACCGCCTCTTCGCGCGCTTCGGCGAGATCGAGCTGCCGCCGGGCGCGGGCGATTTCCGTCTCATCGACCGCAAAGGGGTCGAGGTGCTCAGGACGCTCGGCGAGAAGGCGCGCTTCTCGAAGGGCCTCTACGCCTGGATCGGCTTCAAGGGCACGGGTGTGCCCTTCGTGGTCGAGGAGCGCCAGTTCGGAAGCTCGAAATGGAGCTTCCGCAAGCTCTTCCGCTTCGCCTTCGACGGCATGGCGGCTTTCTCGACGGCTCCCTTGAGGGTCTGGACCTATCTGGGCTTCGTGATCTCGTTTCTGTCGATCGCGACCGCCGTCTACTTCCTGGTCCGCACGCTCCTGTTCGGCACCGACCTCCCCGGCTTCCCGAGCCTCATCGTATCCGTCATGTTCTTCTCCGGCATCCAGCTCATGTCGCTCGGCATCATCGGCGAGTATGTCGGCCGCATCTTCGCGGAGGTGAAGCGGCGCCCGCTCTACGTGGTGTCCGAGCGCATCGGCGGCGCGGCGGAGGTCAGCACGAGCCTGGTCTCGGACGATTTCCGCTACCGCCGGGCCTGATCCATGTTCAGAAAAATCCTCTCCGTCGGCGGATGGACGCTCGTCTCCCGCCTCACCGGCTTCATCCGCGACGTGGTGATCGCCGCCGTGATGGGCATCGGCCCCGTGGCGGACGCGTTCCTCGTGGCGCTTCGCATCCCGAACCATTTCCGGGCCATCTTCAGCGAAGGCGCGTTCAACAGCGCCTTCCTGCCCACCTATGCCCAGGTGCTGGAGACGGAGGGCGTCGCTCCCGCCCGCTCGTTCGCGAGCCGCATCACCACGCTGATGCTGATCGTGCAGATCGTGGTGCTGGCGGCGGCCTTCATCGGCATGCCGGTGGTGGTGACCCTGCTGGCGCCCGGCTTCTCGGAGGATCCGGCCAAGTTCGATCTCGCCGTGACCCTGACGCGGATCACCTTCCCGTACCTTCTCTTCATCACCCTGGTGACGATTCTTTCGGGCATCCTCAACGCCCATGAGCGCTTCGCGGCCGCCGCGGCCGCGCCCGTCCTGCTCAACGTCTCCATCGTGGCGGCGCTGGCGGTGGCGTTCCTGTTCCCGAGCGCCGGCCACGCCGCCGCCTGGGGCGTCGCGGCCGCCGGCGTGCTGGAGCTGGCGCTGGTCTGGATCGCCGCGAGGCGCATCAAGGTCGCGCCGGGCCTGGAGGCTCCGCGTCTCGATCCGGCGATGACCCGCTTCTTCAAGACCCTCGGGCCGGCGGTGATCGGCTCGGCCGGGGTGCAGCTCGCCATGTTCGCGGACACGATCATCGCATCCTTCCTGCCCACCGGCGCCGTCGCGTCTCTCTACTATGCCGACCGCCTCTACCAGCTGCCGCTGGGCGTCATCGGCATCGCGGCCGGCACGGTGGTGCTGCCCGAGATGAGCCGCCGCATCGCGTCGGGCGACGTCGCCGGCGCCCATGCGGCGCAGAACCGGGCCATGGGCATGACGGTGGCGCTCGCGGCGCCCTTCCTCGTCGCGTTCATCACCCTGCCGGAACTCATCATGTCGGCGCTCTTCCAGCGCGGCGCCTTCGACGCCGCGGCGGCGGCGCGCTCGGGCGCGGTGCTGGCGGCCTATGCGCTGGCGCTGCCGCCGGCGGTGCTGATCCGCTCAGCGGTGGCGAGCTTCTATTCGCGCTCCGACACCGTGACGCCGCTCATCGCCTCCCTGTCGGCGGTGGCCGTGAACGTGCTCACCAAGATCCTGCTCATGGACCGCTTCGGCGTCGTGGGCCTTGCGCTCGGCACCGCCGTCGGGATCTGGGTCAATTTCGGCCTGCTCGTCTTCCTCGCCTGGCGTCGTGACTGGATGGCGCCGAATGGCGGCCTCGGGCGCACCCTCGCGGCCGTGGTCGCGGCAAGCGTCCTGCTGGCGGCCTTCGCCTGGTTCGCGCCGGCGCCGCTTTCCACGTGGACCGCCACGCTCCCGGCCTGGCGCAACGAGATCCTTCTCGGCTTGCTCGGCACCGGCGGCGCGCTGATCTACGGCGCGGCGCTGCTCGTGATGCTCAGGGCGCTGGGCGTCAGGCTCCGGCGTCGCTGAAGGTTTCCAGGGTAAACAGCTCCCGCTTGCGGGCGATGCCGCGCAGCCGATGGTGGCCGAGGGAGCGGACCGGCACCGCGCAGGCGGACGCGACGGGACCGGACATCACGAGCGGATAGCCGAGTTCCTGGCAGAGCGCCTCCATGCGGCTCGCCTCATTGACGATCGGCCCGATCACCGTGAAGTCGAGACGGCCGGCCGCTCCGATATTGCCGTAGAAGACCTTGCCGTAGTGAAGGGCGACGTCGAGGCTGAGCGCCTCGCCCGCGTGACGGCGGTTGACGGCCTTGTTGCGCTCGAGCGCCGCGCAGGCGGCGCGCAGGGCGGCCGCGCAGGCCGCCTCCTGCGGCCTTTCCTTCGTGATGGGGAAGGCGGCGAGCACGCCGTCGCCCATGAACTTCAGCACCTCCCCGCCCTCCTCGGCCACCGGATCGGCCATGGCTTCGAGGTGCTCGTCGAGGCGCGCGATGATGGACGCGTCGGCCTTGTCGACCATGGACGTGAAGCCGCGCAGGTCCGCGAAGAACAGGGCCGCCGTCAGGGTCGCGCCCGATCCGCGCCGGATCTCGCCGCTCAGGACCCGCCGGCCGGCCGAGAGGCCCACATAGGTGTCGAGCATCGCGACCGTCAGGTCGAGCAGGGTCATGCGGTAGGCGGCGAGCGCGAGCAGCGGCAGGAGCGCGTCGATCCGCTCGACCTCCTTCGGGACGAAGCCTCCCTCGCGATCCGCCGAGAAGGCGGCCGCGATGCCGCGCAGATCCGGCGCGGTCGCGTTCTCGAAGCGGATCAGGCGGGCGAGATAATCCTTGCCGCCGTCGCGCCGCACGTCCTCGAACACCGCGAAGGCATCCGACTCCGCGCCGTCGAAGCGCCAGTGTTGCTGCATCGTCCCGTTGCGCAGCATGAACCCGAAGGGACTGACCTCGAAGGCGTCGGCATTGCGGTCGTGCGAGACGCCCTCCACCATGCTTCCGGCCGCGCGCGTCCAGACATGGTTGAAGACCCGCACCGTCGGATTGACCGTCGGCAGGGCGATGTAGGAGCGCACCAGGGGAATTCCCTCCGCCCCGAGCCGCTCGGAAAATCCTGAAAGCAGGGATGCGACATCCGCCCCACGCAGTCCCTGATCGATGATCCAGTCGTCGAGATTCGCCATGGGGCGCAGCTTATCATCGCGACGAGGAATCTGCGCCCATCCTGTAACGGCGGGGGAACCTATCGGCGCGCATGGCGCGTGGCGCCGCCCGTTCCCGCGATCTCGGTCAGGAGCTTGCGCCGCGCCGCCACCGCGAAGGGCTTGGTCTCGTCGGCGATCTCCACGAAGGAGCCCGGGCCGCCGATGACGCTCTGGCCGTAATAATCCTCCAGCGACATGCCTCCCGGCCCGCCCGGACGGCCGCTGCCGGGGCGGCGGATGGCGAGCGCGTTGATGGTGAAGCCCTTGGCGAGGGCGTCGGCGCGCGCGGCCTCCAGCGAGCGCCCGTTCATGTTGGGCCCGTCGCCCGAGACGTCGATGACCTTGCGCGTGCCCTCGTGGGTGTTGGTCTCCACCAGGCGCACGGAGAAGTCGATGGCGTTGGAGATGGAATTGTAGCCGTAGGCGCCCCGCGGCGCGCTCACGAGCCTGTCGGCGAAAACCTTCGCGCTGCCTGCGTCGCGGATCACGTGCCAGTCGACGATGAGCACCTGGGAGCTCGGCCCGCCCCATTCCATGAAGGCGACCGCGATGGCCCCGAGGGGCCCGTCCTTGATGCCGTCGAGAACGTCCTTGCTGGTGAGCGCATCGGCCCAGCCCTGGCGCTGGAGGCGCAGCTCGTCGTTGTCGATGGAGCCGGACCCGTCCGCCGCGAAGACGAGCTCGAGATCCACCGGCTCGGCCCGGGCGGCGGCCGTCAGGAGGCCGAGGATGAAGAGGCTTTGCAGGACAAGGCGCATCGGTGGCTCCGTCGCAGGTCCGGACGTCGGACACACGATCAAGCCATCTAGGGCATTCGTGAGGCGAAGCGCGGCTGGAGCGGCATCACAACTTCGTTGAAGGCTCGACTGTTACCCGCAACCATTGCGTCAATGGCACGGACCGCAAGGCCGGACCGATCGCCTGACGCCCGTCGGCGCTCTGTGCTAGAATGGCCCGACGATTGCAAATCTTGGGAGGCGGGCGATGATCCGAGCCTCGTGCCACACTGCCGACAACAGGTTTGCGCTCGAGTTCGATGCCACGCCATGGTTCCAGGAGGCCGATCCGGAGAGCATCCTGCACCTCGTCCGGCAGGGTTGGTCCAGCGTCTGGGTGGCCGATGCCCTCGAGTCCCGCCCCGGTTACGAAGGGCTGCACCGGCTGATCGAATACGCAGCCACCCGGCTGCGGGACGAGACGCTGGAGGATCCCGCCTGGCCAACACTCGACTGTGTCGTTGACCGGTCCGACGCGACGCGGTGGCTGGCCCAGAACCGGCCGGAGATCGCGGCAAGGCTTCAGAACCGATAGGCCGCGCGCCTCTTCAGAACACGAGCATCAGCCCCGAAGGTGATTCGACTCTCGGGTCCGATGACCGCGTTGCCTGCAAGCGTGGCGGGAAATTGCGCCGCGCGAGCGCGCTCGTGCCCAGCGGCAGGGCCGCGAGAAGGCGGACAGACATCGAGAACCTCATCGGCTTCTTCAAGCGTGAGGAATCTTGAAGGAACTCGATGTCTATCCGTTAACGGATCGAAGTCAGCTCTGTTGCGGCTGAGGGAGTTTCCCCCAGTTTCACGCCGCCTTGCTGGCGCTCTTGCCGTGGGCGAAGGCCCAGTAGAGCTCGCGGGCGCGGCGGTAGAACGGGCCGGGCTGGAGGTCGCGGGAGTCGATGCGCAGCACCGGCATGACCTTGGAATAATTGCCCGAGATGAAGATCTCGTCGGCCGCCGCGAAATCCTCGTAGCGCAGGGTGCTCTCGACGACCTGCGCGCCGTCGTCGCGCAGGAGCTGGATCACGCGCTGACGGGTGATCCCGTTGAGGAAGGTGCCGTTCGGATACGGGGTGTGGACGACGCCGTCCTTGGCCATGAACACGTTGGACGTGCCGGTCTCGGCGATGTTGCCGAGCGCGTCGCACACGAGGGCGTTGTCGAAGCCCTTCTCCTTCGCCTCGCGGATGACGCGGGCATTGTTGGGATAGAGGGCGCCCGCCTTGGAATCGGTCGGCATGGATTCCAGCGTCGGCCGGCGGAAGCTCGACTTCATGACCGAGAAGCCGCCCGGCACCGGCATGGGCGCTTCGAACAGCGACAGGCAGAACTGGGTCGAGGCCGGATCGGGCGCGATGGTCGCAAGTCCCTCGGCCTCGCCCCAATACATGGGCTTCACGTAGAGGGCCGTGCCCGGCGCGAACTTCTTCACGCCCTCGCGGACGAGCTCGACGATGGCGTCCGGCGCCATGGTGGGCTCGAGGCCGATGGTCTTGGCGGAACGGTTCACGCGGGCGCAATGAAGGTCGATGTCGGGCATCACGCCCTCGAAGACGCGGGCGCCGTCGAAGACCGACGAGCCGAGCCACGAGACATGCGACCGGGGCCCGATGAGAGGCGGGTTGCCCTCATGCCATGCGCCGTTGAACCAGTTCCACGTCTGCGAATACCAAGCCACTTTGTGTTTCCTTAACCTGCGGAGGGTTGCTCCCTATCGAATCCCCTGGGTGCCCTCTCGTCAATCGCCGGGGTCCGCGACGAGGCATGAAGACTTGTGATGGAACGCATGAGGGAGACTGATCAATCCTTCCCGCCCCGCCCTGGCAGTCTCATGGAAGCCGGGCAGTGTCCATGTTTGGGACCATGCGGTTTCCGGCGTGCAACGACAGATAGATTGTAACAAATACCCCAGCCTGGCTTGACTCGACCACGATATCCCGGTGCCATCGGGTTCCGGAAGACTTGGTTTCGAGAAATTGTGCGGCCGTCGGCGTCATCATGACGGGCCGAGGGCCTCCGCCAAGCTCCCGCCAGCGTCATAAGCAAGTCCTGCCGCGTGAGGCAGGCCGATGTGAGAGGATGTCCATGGCCGGTGACACGAGCTTGACGAACCTGACGGCGTGCGCGGTCGTCGATCTTCTGAAGCGGGGCGACGTCTCGCCCCTCGATTGTCTCGACGCCGTCGAGGCGCGCACGGCCACGGTCGACGGCGCCGTCAACGCGCTCCCGATCCTCTGCTTCGAACGGGCGCGCGAGCACGCCCGCCGGCTGATGGAGCGTCCTCTCGGTGAGCGTGGCCGCCTGGCCGGATTGCCCGTCCCGATCAAGGATCTCACGGACGTTGCGGGCGTCCGCACCACATACGGCTCGCGCATCTTCGCCGACTTCGTTCCGAACAGCTCCGATATCCTGGTCGGGACGATCGAGGCCGAAGGAGGCGTGATCTACGCCAAGTCCAACACGCCGGAATTCGGCGCCGGCGCCAACACCTTCAACGAGGTGTTCGGCGCGACGCTGAACCCGTGGAACACGGAGCTTTCCGCCGCCGGCTCGTCGGGAGGGGCTGCGGTCGCGCTCGCAACCGGAACGGCATGGGTGGCGCAAGGATCGGACCTGGGCGGCAGCCTGCGCAATCCTGCCAGCTTCTGCGGTGTCGTCGGCCTGCGCCCGAGCCCGGGCCGCGTCGCCAGCAATCCCGGCTCGAAGATCGATCGTCTTCTGGGCGTGAAAGGCCCTATGGGCCGCACGGTCGAGGATACGGCCCTGCTTCTCGACGCCATGACCGGGGAAACCCCGGGCGATCCCCTGTCGCTGCCCAGGACGGAGAGCTTTCTGGCCGCCGCGCGTTCCGGCTGGCGGCCGGCGCGGGTCGCGTTCTCCGCGGATCTCGGCATCACTCCGGTCGATCCGGAGGTAGCCTCCATCTGCCGTAAGGCAGCCGAGCGCTTCGCCGACATGGGGGTGATCGTCGAGGAAGCCCATCCCGACCTCTCGGAAGCCCATGATGCCTTCCAGGTCTTACGGGGCATGACGTTCGCCGTCAGCTATGCCGGGCTCCTGCAGGATCATCGGGACAAGATGAAGCCGGATGTCGTCTGGAACATCGAGCAGGGCCTGAACTGCACGATGGCCGACGTCGTCCGGGCCGAGAACCAACGCGCCGCCATGTTCCGGCGGATGAACGCCTTCTTCGACACCTACGACCTGCTTCTGTGCCCGGCGACGATCGTGGCCGCCTATCCGGTGGGTGAGCGCTATGTCAGCGAATGCGCGGGCCACACCTTCTCGAACTATGTCGAATGGCTCGCCATCGCCTACGCCATCACCCTGACGGCCGCGCCGGCGCTCAGCCTACCCTGCGGCTTCACCCGCGACGGCCGCCCTGTCGGCCTGCAGATCGTCGCCCGCACCCGTGCGGAGGGGCGCGTCCTGGCGGGCGCGCGTGCCCTCGAGGAGATTCTCGGGTTGCAGGGAACCACACCGATCGATCCGCGGGTGCCCGACCGGGAATCACGATCCTCCGGAGACGCGATCGACCGCACCGCCCGATCGAATACCTGAGGCAAGGCCGGGCCCGTGTGCGCAGCCCCCGTCATTCCGCCTGCCGCCAAGGGCGTCATCTTCGATGCCTACGGCACGCTCTTCGACGTCCATTCCGCCGTGGCTCGCCATGCGGCCAAGGTCGGCCCGGACGCGGCCCGGCTCTCGGAAATCTGGCGGGCGAAGCAGCTCGAATATTCCTGGGTCCTGTCGCTCGCCGGGCACTACGAACCGTTCTGGCGGCTCACCGAGAAGGCCCTCGACCATGCGCTGGCCCGCTGCCCGGGCGTGGACCGCGCGGTGCGCCCGCTCCTGCTCGATGCCTATCGCGGTCTCGACGCCTATGAGGACGTGCGCTCCACGCTGGAGGCCTTGCGGGCACGGGGCCTTCGCACGGGCATCCTGTCCAACGGCGATCCGGGCATGCTGGACGCGGCCGTCGCGTCGGCCGGGCTCGGCCCGCTCCTCGACCACGTGCTGTCGGTGGATGCGGCGGGCGTGTTCAAGACCAGCCCCCGCACCTACGAGTTGGTGACCGAGGCGCTGTCGGTGACGGCGGCGGAGATTGTGTTCGTGTCCTCCAACCGCTGGGACATCGCCGGCGCGGCGGCTTTCGGCTTCGCGCCGGTCTGGGTCGACCGCCTCGGCTTGCCGGACGAATACGCGGAGCTTCCGCCCCGCGCCGTCGTCTCGGCCCTCGACGGGCTTCTGTAGGATCGGAGTGCTGCCGGCCCCACCTCTCCCCGGGGGAGAGGTGAAGGGTGCTTTGCACCCTCGTTGCTACTTCGCCAGAGCCGCGAGAATCCGCGCCCAGGAGCGCGTGCCCTTGTGGAAGCTCTTCACGTCGTATTTCTCGTTCGGCGAGTGAATGCGGTCGTCGTCGAGGCCGAAACCGACGAACAGGGTGTCGAGGCCGAGCATGCGCTTGAAGTCGCCGCCCACCGGGATCGATCCGCCCATGCCGATGACGATGGGATCCTTCTTCCACTCGTCGTGCAGCGCCGCCTTCGCGGCGGTGAGGGCCGCGAAGTCGTGCGGCAGGGCGAGCGCGCGCGAGCCCTTGTGCTTGATGAACTCCACCGAGCAATCGGCAGGGATGCGCTCGCGCACGAAGGCCTGGAAGTTCGCCGAAACCTTCTCCGGGTCCTGATCGCCCACGAGGCGGAAGGAGATCTTGGCACGCGCCTCGGCTGCGATCACCGTCTTGGTGCCCTCGCCCGTATAGCCGCCGATGATGCCGTTCACGTCGCAGGTCGGGCGCGACTGGATCTGCTCGATGAGCATGCGGCCCTTCTCGCCGGCCGATTCCTTCAGGCCGATCTGCCCGAGGAACTCATCCTCGGTCAGGTTGAGCTTCTTCCACTGCTCCAGCACCTGGGTCGGCGTCTCGTGCACGCCGTCGTAGAAATCTGGAATCGTAATGCGGCCGTTGTCGTCATGAATCGCCGCGATGATCTTGGACAGCACGTGGATCGGATTGCGCGCGGCGCCGCCGAACTGGCCCGAATGGAGGTCGCGGTCGGCGCAGCGCACGATCACCTCCTCATAGACCATGCCGCGCAAGGACGACGTGATCGCGGGCGTGTCCTGGTCCCACATGCCGGTGTCGCACACGAGCGCCACGTCGGCCTTCAGCTCGTCCTTGTTGGCCGCGATGAACTCCGGCAGGAACTTCGAGCCGTCCTCCTCGGCGCCCTCGACCAGGAAGGTGATTCCGATCGGCAGCGAGCCGGTGACGGCCTTCCAGGCGCGGCAGGCCTCCACGAAGGTGAGCACCTGGCCCTTGTCGTCGGAAGAGCCGCGGGCGCTGATGACCTTGCGTCCGTCGGGAAGGGTCGCGAGCTTCGGCTCGAAGGGCGGCGTGTCCCACAGGTCGAGCGGATCGACCGGCTGCACGTCGTAATGGCCGTAGAACAGCACATGCGGCTTCGCTTCCCCGTCCTTGGCATGGCCGACCACGGCCGGATGCCCGCCGGTCTCGCGCAACGACGCATCGACGCCGATCCCCTTGAGCTCGTCCACCAGCCACTGCCCGGCCTTGCGGCACTCATCCTTGAAGGCGGGGTCGGTGGAGATCGACGGGACCTTGAGCCACTGGAACAGGCGCTCCAGGGAGTTGTCGAGGTCGGCATCGATCTTGGAGAGGACTTGGTCGAGGTGGGACATGGTGAGGTGTCTGCCTGATGAGAAGGATCGCCAGAGACGTACTCCTTCGGGCGGGAGGGTCGCAAGAGCGAGTTTGGCGCTCGCCTCAGGTCCGATGCTCTAGGGTCGCGCCACATCCAGCAGCTTGGTCATGTAGACCCGCTTGAATCCCTTCTCCTCGGCCCGATGGGTTTCGACGAAGCCCAGGCCTTCATAGAAGGAGATGTTCTCCGTCATGGCCTCGTTGGTGTAGAGCCGGATCGTGTGCAGGCCGCGCTCCCTCGCGGCGTTCTCCGCGAAGGCGATCAAGGCGCGCCCGAAACCCCGCCCCTGCCGGTCCGGAACGACGGCAACGTTATCGAGGAGCATGGCGTGCTTGTCGGGAATCAGGACCAGGATGCCGACGATGCGGCCTTCGTCGCATAGAACATGAACATCCCGGCCCGCGATCAAGGCCCCATAATCCTCGAGCATCGGCCCGGGCTTGTGGCCCAGGCGCGGAATGTAACGCGCATAGGCGGCTTCGACGACGGCCTCGACCGCCGCCAGGTCGCCGGAGCCCGCGAGACGGATGTGGAACATCGTCGGAGGATGACGCTCAATGAGCCGGCATGCAACCGCCGGCCTTGGAGCATGCATCTCTCAGGAGTCGGAGGGTGTCCCGCTCGGGCAAATCAGACTTGCAAGATTAGCATAGGCGGTCCTGTAGGATGCCAGATGCAGCCCGTCGCGCATGGCACCGGGCCGCGCGGTGCTTCCGTCATCCTCTCGAAAGCTTCGGAAAGGATCGACGAATGTGCAACGCTCCCGCTCGCA
>Ga0247820_10000795_pt1 | contig 17480 bp, 18 predicted proteins | sample 13C_Glucose_Day1_2_FD_192480 | JGI IMG/M metagenome (GOLD analysis project Ga0247820, IMG submission 192480) | Soil microbial communities from agricultural site in Penn Yan, New York, United States - 13C_Glucose_Day14 | ecosystem: Environmental > Terrestrial > Soil > Agricultural land | place...
GGGCCTATAATGGAGCCCTTTTCGCCCAATGATTTTGCGGAGCTGGTGATGGTCGAACGTAAGGCTTCCGTCGAGCGCAATACCCTGGAAACCCAGGTCAAGTGCTCGATCAACCTCGATGGCAGCGGCAAGGCCCGATTTGAAATCGGCGTGCCTTTCCTTGAACACATGCTCGACCAGATCGCCCGACATGGGCTGATCGACCTGGACATCGAGTGCAAGGGCGACCTGCATATCGACGATCACCATACCGTCGAGGACGTCGGCATCACCCTGGGCATGGCGTTCGCCCAGGCCATTGGCGACAAGAAAGGCATCTTCCGCTACGGCCATGCCTATGTGCCGCTGGACGAAGCGCTGTCGCGCGTGGTCATCGATTTCTCTGGCCGGCCGGGCCTGCAGATGCATGTGCCCTACACCCGCGCCACCGTCGGCGGCTTCGATGTCGACCTGTTCCAGGAGTTCTTCCAGGGCTTCGTCAACCACGCCCTGGTGACCCTGCACATCGACAACCTGCGTGGCCACAACACCCACCACCAGATCGAGACCGTGTTCAAGGCCTTCGGCCGCGCGCTGCGCATGGCCGTTACCCTCGACGAGCGCATGGCCGGGCAGATGCCGTCCACCAAAGGGTGCCTGTAAATGCAGACGGTAGCCGTAATCGACTATGGCATGGGCAACCTGCACTCGGTGGCCAAGGCACTGGAGCACGTGGGCGCCGGCAAGGTGCTGGTGACCAGCGACGCCGCGGTGATTCGTGAGGCCGACCGCGTGGTGTTTCCCGGCGTCGGCGCGATCCGCGACTGCATGGCCGAGATCCGCCGCCTGGGCTTCGACAGCCTGGTCCGCGAGGTCAGCCAGGATCGCCCGTTCCTCGGCATCTGTGTCGGCATGCAGGCGCTGCTCGACCACAGCGAAGAGAACGAAGGCGTCGACTGCATCGGCCTGTTCCCAGGCCAGGTACGCTTCTTCGGTAAAGACCTGAAGGAAGACGGCGAGCACCTGAAGGTGCCGCACATGGGCTGGAACGAGGTCGGCCAGACCAATGACCACCCGTTGTGGCACGACATCCCCGACCGGGCGCGTTTCTACTTCGTGCACAGCTACTACATCAACGCCGGCAAGCCAGGCCAGGTGGTCGGTCGCGGCCACTATGGCGTCGATTTCGCCGCCGCGCTGGCCGATGGCTCACGCTTTGCCGTGCAGTTCCACCCGGAGAAGAGCCATACCCATGGCCTGCAGCTGCTGCAGAACTTCGTCGCCTGGGACGGGCGCTGGTAAATGAGCCGATCGAAGACCAAGGCCCCCGTCATCACGCTGGCCCCGGAGCAGGAGCGCGACGCGCTCGACACGCTCAAGCGCTTCCTCGAAGACCGCTTCGAGCTGCAGCTGGGGTCGTTCGAGGTGGCCGAGGTCCTCGAGCTGTTCAGCAAGGAAATTGCACCCCATTACTACAACAGGGCGATTGCCGATGTTCAGCTGCACCTCAAGGAGCGGTTCGAGAGCATCGAAAGCGACCTGTGGGCGCTCGAGAAGCCCTGAACCCAACGAACAAGACAGGTTGCCAAGATGCTGATTATCCCCGCTATCGATCTCAAGGACGGTGCCTGCGTACGCCTGCGCCAAGGCCGCATGGAAGACTCCACCGTATTCTCCGACGACCCGGTGAGCATGGCCGCCAAATGGGTCGAGGGTGGCTGCCGTCGCCTGCACCTGGTCGATCTGAACGGCGCCTTCGAAGGCCAGCCGGTCAATGGTGAGGTGGTCACCGCCATCGCCCGGCGCTACCCGAACCTGCCGATCCAGATCGGCGGCGGCATCCGCTCGCTGGAAACCATCGAGCACTACGTCAAGGCCGGCGTCAGCCACGTGATCATCGGCACCAAGGCGGTCAAGCAGCCCGAGTTCGTCGCCGAAGCCTGCAAGGCCTTCCCGGGCAAGGTCATCGTCGGCCTGGATGCCAAGGACGGCTTCGTCGCCACCGACGGCTGGGCCGAAGTGAGCTCGGTGCAGGTCATCGACCTGGCCAAGCGTTTCGAGGCTGATGGTGTGTCGTCGATCGTCTACACCGACATCGCCAAGGACGGCATGATGCAGGGCTGCAACGTGCCGTTCACCAAGGCCCTGGCCGAAGCCACCCGCATTCCGGTAATCGCCTCCGGTGGCATCCACAACCTGGGTGACATCAAGGCCCTGCTGGACGCGAAAGCCCCTGGCATCATCGGCGCCATCACCGGCCGCGCGATCTACGAAGGCACCCTCGACGTCGCCGAGGCCCAGGCCTTCTGCGACAACTACCAAGGCTGAGGAACGACCATGGCATTGGCCAAGCGCATCATCCCTTGCCTGGACGTGGATAACGGCCGGGTGGTCAAGGGCGTCAAGTTCGAGAACATCCGCGATGCCGGCGACCCGGTGGAGATCGCCCGCCGCTACAACGAGCAGGGCGCGGACGAGATCACCTTCCTGGATATCACCGCCAGCGTCGATGGCCGTGACACCACCCTGCATACCGTCGAGCGCATGGCCAGCCAGGTGTTCATCCCGCTGACCGTGGGCGGCGGCGTGCGTACCGTGCAGGACATCCGCAACCTGCTCAACGCCGGTGCCGACAAGGTCTCGATCAACACCGCCGCGGTATTCAACCCGGAGTTCGTGGGTGAGGCGGCGGACCGTTTCGGTTCGCAGTGCATCGTTGTCGCCATCGATGCCAAGAAAGTGTCCGGGCCCGGTGAAACGCCGCGCTGGGAAATCTTCACCCACGGTGGGCGCAAGCCGACCGGGCTGGATGCTGTCGAGTGGGCGAAGAAGATGGAAGGGCTGGGTGCCGGCGAGATCCTGCTGACCAGCATGGACCAGGATGGTATGAAGAACGGGTTCGACCTGGGGGTTACCCGGGCGATCAGCGATGCGCTGGGGATTCCGGTGATTGCCTCGGGTGGGGTGGGTAACCTGCAGCACCTGGCTGACGGGATTCTGCAAGGGCATGCCAGCGCGGTGCTGGCGGCCAGTATCTTCCACTTTGGCGAGTACACGGTGCCGGAGGCGAAGGCCTATATGGCTTCGCGTGGGATTGTCGTTCGCTGAATTTTCAGGCGATGTGAGCAAACGTGGGAGCGGCGGTGCGCCGATGCGACTTGCCCCGCGATGCGATGGGACATTCACCATCGCATCGCGGGGCAAGCCCGCTCCCACGTTGTCATCCAACCGGCGTTCGCGTCACCCGTGATTCTTGCCGAGCAACGCGTGATACAGCTCGGTATCCCCCAGAATCCCCACCACCTTGTCGTTGTCCTGCAGCACCAGCTTGTTGCCGGTCTGGTAACGAATCCGCAGCGCCTCGCGCATGCCGATATCGGCGTGCACCACGGTCGGCCTGCGCTCCAGCAGCTCCACATCCTGCCCCGGTGCCCAGTTCTGCATGTCCAGCCCGTTCTGGCCCTGGCGTGCACGTTTGATCGAATTGCCTTCGCCAAGGTCAAGCCATGAGTCGATCCCCGGGTCCAGGCACACCGAGCCGTTGACCCGCCTGCACTGGTCCAGGCTGCGCATCAGGCTGCGACCGCACAGCACGTTGAGCGGGTTGGTGTGGGCGACGAAGGTGCGCACATACTCGTCGGCCGGGTTGAGCACGATGTCTTCCGGCTTGCTGTACTGGATGATCCGCCCGTCCTTCATGATCGCGATGCGGCTGCCCAGCTTCAGCGCCTCGTCGAGGTCGTGGCTGACGAACACGATGGTCTTGCTCAGCTTGCTCTGCAGGGCCAGCAACTCGTCCTGCAGGCCCTGGCGGATCAGCGGGTCGAGGGCCGAGAACGGCTCGTCCATCAGCAGGATGTCGGCGTCCATCGCCAGCGCCCGGGCCAGGCCCACGCGCTGTTGCATGCCGCCGGAGAGTTCGTCCGGCTTCTTGTTGCGCCACTGGGTCAGGCCCACCAGCTCGAGCTTTTCGTCGACCAGCTTGCGCCGTTCCTTCTCCGGGCGGCCCTGCATTTCCAGGCCAAAGCTGATGTTCTCGCGTACCGTCAGCCAGGGCATCAGGGCGAACTTCTGGAACACCATGGCGATGCGCTTGGTGCGCATCATCTTAAGCTCCGCCGGGGTGCAGTGGGCGATGTCGATGTGCTTGCCTTCGTGCTCGACGAACAGTTTGCCGCGGCTCACGGTGTTGAGGCCGTTGATGCAGCGCAGCAGGCTGGATTTGCCCGAGCCCGACAGGCCCATCAGCACGCAGATTTCGCCCTTGTTGATGTCCAGGTTGGCCTTCTCGACGCCGACCACCAGGCCCGTCTGCTTGAGGATCTGCTCGCGTGTCTTGCCCTGGTCGAGCAGGGAAAGCGCTTCGCGCGGCTTGCTGGAGAAGATGACGTCGACGTCTTCGAAACGAATGATGCTCATGCCTCACCCCTTACCGGCAGTTCCGGTTGCTTGCAGATACGGTCGAGCATGATCGCCAGCAGCACGATCGCCAGGCCCGCTTCGAAGCCCAGGGAGATATCAGCGGTGTTCAGTGCGTTGACCACAGGTTTGCCCAGGCCGTCAGCGCCGACCAGGGCGGCGATTACCACCATCGACAGCGACAGCATGATGCACTGGGTGACGCCGGCAGCGATGCTTGGCATGGCGTGCGGCAGTTCGATGCGGGTGAGCAGCTGGCGGCGCGAGCAGCCAAACGCCTTGCCCGCGTCCATCAGCTCTTGCGGCACATCGCAGATGCCCAGGTAGGTGAGGCGGATAGGCGCGGCGATGGCGAACACCACGGTAGAGATCAGCCCCGGTACCACGCCCAGGCCAAACAGGGTCAGGGTTGGGATCAGGTAGACGAAGGTGGGCACGGTCTGCATCAGGTCCAGCACCGGGCGCATGGCGGTATAGAACATCGGCTTGTGCGCGGCGAGGATGCCCAGCGGCACGCCGATGACAACGCACACCACCGTGGCGAAGGTGACCTGCGCCAGGGTTTCCATGGTTTCCTGCCAGTAGCCCAGGTTGAGGATGAGCAGGAACGACAAGGCGACGAAGACGGTGAGCGCCCACTTGCGCTGGATCAGGTGCGCGAGGGCGGCGAACAGGGCGATGAGCACGAACGGGTTGAACCAGGTCAGGGCGCTGGTGACCCCATGGATCATGAATTCCAGGCCTGCGGCGATGGCGTCGAAGTAGCTGGCGCCGTTCTGGGTCAACCATTCGACGAATGAGGCGATGTACTGCCCCAGGGGTATTTTCTGATCGATAAGCATGATAGCGAGCTTCCACCTGCAAAGATTGAAATCAGTCCGGGGCGGGCACGGTCCCGCCCCGCGGTGTTGCCATTGCGTCTTGCGTTATTGCGTCAGTTTGGCCTTGGCCGCCTCGAGGCCGGGCTTGCCGTCCACGGTGGTCACGCCGGCCAGCCAGGCATCCAGTTTGCCGGGGTTGTCCTTGAGCCACTTCTTGGCCGCTGCCTCGGGTTTCATCTTGTCGTCCAGGACATAGCCCATCATGGTGCTTTCATCCTTGAGCTCGAACGACAGGTTCTTCAGCAGCTGGCCGACGTTGGCGCATTCCTGTACATAGCCCTTGCGGGTGTTGGTGAGCACGGTGGCCTTGCCGAAGTCGGGACCGAAGAATTCGTCCCCGCCGGTCAGGTACTGCATCTCGAATCGGGTGTTCATCGGGTGTGGTTCCCAGCCCAGGAACACCACGTCCTCGCCGCGTTTCTGGGCGCGGTCCACCTGCGACAGCATGCCGGCCTCGCTGGACTGCACGATCTTGAAACCGGCGTCCTTCAGGCCAAAGGCGTTTTTGTCGATCATGCTCTGGATGGTGCGGTTGCCGTCGTTGCCCGGTTCGATGCCGTAGATCTTGCCGTCCAGTTCCTTCTTGAATTTCGGAATGTCCGAGAAGTCTTTCAGGCCCTTGTCATACAGCGCCTGGGGAACGGCCAGGGTGTACTTGGCGTTTTCCAGGTTGGCGCGCACCGTCTCGACGGTGCCGGCGTCGCGGTACTGCTTGATGTCGTTCTCCATGGTCGGCATCCAGTTGCCGAGAAACACGTCCAGGTCCTTGCCGGTGGCCAGCGACTTGTAGGTCACCGGTACCGAGATCATGGTGGTGTGGGTCTTGTAGCCCAGGGCTTCGAGCACGACGCTGGTGGTCGCGGTGGTGACCGTGATATCGGTCCAGCCGACATCCGAGAAACGCACCGTTTGACACTGCTCGGGTTCGGCGGCCTGGGCCAGCAGCGGAGCGGACAGCAACGCGACCAGCAACAGCGAGGGTGAACCTTTCATGGATGGACTCCTGTGATTTTATCTTCGGGTTCGCGTGGGTCGCCGGGCGTTCTCAGGGCTCCGGTCGACCAGGCCTGCAGAGGGCAGGATGCGAGGCCGTGCAATACGAGTCGCTTTCGATAATCCTCCAGCGTTCGGCAATCGCCTACTGGTGGCGTCGTATCCAGTACAGGACGGGTCGCATCCAGTACGGACGATGTCGCAACTGGATTTTTCCACCCCCCGGCCTCGGTTTTTACGGCGTCCCGGCGCTGGAAAACGGCGCACGCAGGGCCGGTGCAGTGGCGGCGCTGCTGGACAAAAGTACGTCGGTTGCAGACGGCGAGGGGGTGGGCAAAAGCCCGATGATGCGAGCATTCCAAGGCGGCTCGAGCTTTCAGCCTAGCAGTTGCGCAAGGCGGTGTTCGGCGCTGCGAGACAAGCCCATCAAGAGGTGATGCGACAATGGCCATCAGCGTGTTCGACCTGTTCAAGATCGGTGTCGGGCCTTCCAGCTCACACACCGTCGGCCCCATGCGCGCCGGCGCGCTGTTCGTCCAGGGGCTGCGCGAACGCGGCGAGCTGGAGCGGGTTCGGCGCATCGAGGTGCGGCTGTATGGCTCGCTGTCGGCCACCGGCGTCGGCCACGGCACCGACAACGCCACGATCATGGGCCTGATGGGCGAATGGCCCGATGCCATCGACCCCAGCCAGATCACCCCACGCATCGCCGACCTGCGCGAAACCCGCGTGCTCAAGCTCGACAATCGCTTGCCCATCGAGTTTGTCTGGGGCCGCGACATGCTGCTGCTGGACGAGAACCTGCCGTATCACCCCAACGCCATGACCCTGATCGCCGAAGGCGAGGGCGGCGAGCTGCACCGCGACACTTACTACTCGGTGGGCGGCGGCTTCGTGGTCGATGCCGGCCAGGCCGCCAGTGGCGTGCTGGACGCCGACCAGACCGTGCTGCCCTATGACTTCAACAGCGCGGCCGAACTGCTGCAGCTGTGCAGGCAAAACGACCTGAGCGTGTCGCAATTGATGCTGGCCAACGAGAAGGTCTGGCGCAACGAAGAAGAGATCCGCGCCGGCCTGCTCAAGCTTTGGCAGGCCATGCAGGAGTGCGTGAACAACGGCCTCAAGCACGAAGGCATCCTGCCCGGCGGGTTGAATGTGCGCCGTCGCGCCGCCCGCCTGCACCGCAGTCTGCAGGAGCTGGGCAAGCCCAATGTGATCGGCTCGACCATGAGCGCCATGGAGTGGGTCAACCTCTACGCCCTGGCGGTCAACGAGGAAAACGCCGCCGGCGGGCGCATGGTCACCGCGCCCACCAACGGCGCGGCCGGGATCATTCCGGCGGTGTTGCACTACTACATGCGTTTCTCCGATGTGGTGGACGAATCCAACGTGGTGGACTTCTTCCTCGGCGCGGCGGCGGTGGGCATCCTGTGCAAGAAGAACGCCTCGATCTCCGGCGCCGAGGTCGGTTGCCAGGGCGAGGTCGGTTCGGCCTGCGCCATGGCCGCGGCGGGCCTGGCCGAAGTGCTGGGCGCGACGCCCGCGCAGTTGGAGAACGCCGCCGAGATCGCCCTGGAGCACAACCTCGGGCTGACCTGCGACCCGGTCGGCGGCCTGGTCCAGGTGCCGTGCATCGAGCGCAACGCCATCGCCGCGGTGAAGGCGATCAACGCCGTGCAGATGGCCCTGCGCGGCGACGGCGAGCACTTCATCTCCCTCGACCAGGTGATCCGCACCATGCGCGATACCGGCGCCGACATGCACGACAAGTACAAGGAAACCTCGCGCGGCGGCCTTGCGGTCAGCGTCATCGAGTGCTGATGCGCCGTTCTGGCCCACGCCTGACCGATGCGCCACATTCTGGCGCATCGGTTGTCATCTACCGGCTGTCGCCTGTCGTTACCAGCAGGGCCGTTGTCGGTGACACTCAAGTCTGTCGCATCTGGGCAACCTTCCCACAAGTGCTACCGAATTGCTCAGCGGTGACGCGCAGGGGCGCTGGCGCGCCCGTTTGCGTTTGACCTGACGCTCATCACCCGGCCCGCTGGAAGGCGCATGCCGACGTCGTTTTTGGGTTTTATTGGATGAGCGTTCAATTTCAGGCATGCCATTTGCGTTGAGATTGGCAAAGCCCCTGCATACGAAACGGGGCCATTACAAGAACAGTGCTCGCCTGAGGCACACCCTGCATTGTGTGAGGAGAAATCGCGATGACGTCGTACACCTCCGGGAACCCAACCCAGAACCGCACAGCACCCCAGTCCATCGGCTTTCTCCTGCTGGACAACTTCACCCTCATCTCCCTGGCCTCGGCCGTCGAACCCCTGCGCATGGCCAACCAGCTGTCCGGCCGCGAGCTGTACCGCTGGCACACGCTGACCGTCGACGGTGGCCAGGTATGGGCCAGTGATGGCCTGCAGATCACCCCGGACGCGGCGATGCACAGCGCACCGCCCATGGACACGGTGATCGTCTGCGGCGGCGTGGGTATCCAGCGCACCGTCACCCGCGAGCACGTCACCTGGCTGCAGGCCCAGGCCCGCCAGTCGCGCCGCCTGGGCGCGGTGTGCACCGGCAGCTGGGCGCTGGCCTGCGCCGGCCTGCTCGACGGCTTCGACTGCAGCGTGCACTGGGAATGCCTGGCGGCGATGCAGGAAGCCTACCCCCGGGTGAACATGAGCACCCGCCTGTTCACCCTCGACCGCAACCGCTTCACCAGCTCCGGCGGCACCGCGCCGCTGGACATGATGCTGCACCTGATCAGCCGCGATCATGGCCGCGAGCTGTCGGCGGCGATCTCCGAGATGTTCGTCTACGAGCGCATCCGCAACGAGCAGGACCACCAGCGCGTGCCGCTCAAGCACATGCTCGGGACCAATCAGCCGAAGCTGCAGGAAATCGTCGCGCTGATGGAAGCCAACCTCGAGGAGCCGATCGACCTGGACGAATTGGCGGTGTACGTGGCGGTGTCGCGGCGTCAGCTCGAGCGCCTGTTCCAGAAGTACCTGCACTGCTCGCCGTCGCGCTACTACCTCAAGCTGCGCCTGATCCGTGCCCGGCAGTTGCTCAAGCAGACGCCGATGTCGATCATCGAGGTGGCGTCGGTGTGCGGGTTTGTGTCCACGCCGCACTTCTCCAAGTGCTACCGCGAGTACTTTGGCATCCCGCCGCGTGACGAGCGCGTGGGTTCGAACACCACCCAGCAGGTGGCGATGATGCCGATTCCGCAGGCCATGGCCCTGTCGCCGCACAGTGGGCCGATGGCGGCGCTGAGTCAGGCGCGTAATGAGTCGACCTTTGCCAGCGTGCGCCTGTAGCTGAAAACTGGCCCCCTGTAGGAGCGGCCTTGTGCCGCGAAAGGGCTGCAAAGCAGCCCCAGCAATCTAGGCATCAACGCTAAGCTCCTGGGGCTGCTGCGCAGCCCTTTCGCGGCACAAGGCCGCTCCTACAAAGGGCCAGTCAGTGCTTCAGGCGCGCTTGTTGAACTGCGCCAACGCCGGCAGCAACTGCTTGTCGATGGCCTGGCGCACGGCCGGCAGGATCGTCGCGCTGCCGGTGTACATCTGCTCGACCATGCCCTTCAGGGCCCGCGCATTGGGCTCGGTCAGCCCGCGTATCACCACCTCGCAGGCCTGCTCGGCGCTGGCGCCGGCCGGAATGTCGAAACCCCGCGAGCGCAGCTGGCCCAGCAGGTCGTCCTGGTCGATCAAGTCCGCATGCATCATGACTAATGTCCTTCGCCGCTGTTGTTTGTCATCGATTCTGTGTCCGACGCGCCAGGGCGGCAAGGGCGGATTGTCGCGATGGCCGCTTTGGCTAAGAACAGGTCGTTTACGGCTAAATCGTCGGGGAAGGAAGGCCGCACACTGAAGTCATTCACGGCACCGAGGGCTTGGTCACCCTCACTTCATGCACAGTGGATGTTGCTCGCTCTTGGCCCCGGATGCTCACGGCTTTCCGGGGTTGTTTTTTTGAGAGCGGTGGGGGCTGCTGCGCAGCCCTTTCGCGGCACAAGGCCGCTCCTACAGAGGTTACGCAAACCCGCTGTAGGAGCGGCCTTGTGCCGCGAATGGGGCGCAAAGCGCCCCCAGGATCTGTCAGCCAGCAGGTAACCCCAGCACGCGCCCGACAAACTGTGGTGCCTGCAGATCACGCTGCTCATCCATCAGGCCCTGCAGCAGCGCAACACTGTGCTCGCCAAACGGCGCCGACTTCGGCCCCGCCAGATCCACATGCAGCAGCATCTGTTCACTGGCCGCCAAGGCCTCGTCGAACCCCTCCCGGTGCAGGCTGTGGTACAGATGCAGGCGCTTCCTGTCGAAGCCGATGACCTGCGTCTGCACCCACACCTCGGTATCGAGCTTCACCTCGTGCAGGTAGTTGATGTGTGCCTCCAGGGTGAACAGCGAATGCCCGCTCTGCCCACGAGCATCGGCGTCCAGGCCGATGCGCTCCATCAGCGCATCGGTGGCGTAGCTGAAGATCAGCAGGTAATAGGCATCACGCAGGTGGCCGTTGTAGTCGACCCATTCCGGCAACACCCGGGTACGGTAGGTGATCAGGGCGGGCATCGTGTTCTCCTCAGTCGCCGAAGGCCATGCCGTGACTGGCTTTGCTGGAGCTGACCGCCTCCAGCACCGCCAGCAGGGTGTCATCACGATAGCGCTCCAGCGCGGCGATGCTGCGTTCACCCAACTGCTCCGAGGTACCTTCCACCACATCGTCGATCAGCTTGTCGGTCAGCTCCGGTGCCGGCAGGTAAGTCCAGGGCAGCTTCAGCGCCGGGCCGAACTGGGCCATGAAGTGGCGCATGCCGGCGTCGCCACCGGCCAGGGTGTAGGTAAGGAAGGTGCCCATGAACGACCAGCGCAGGCCTGCGCCGAAGCGGATCGCGTCGTCGATTTCGCCGGTGCTGGCGACGCCATCGTTGACCAGGTGCAAGGCCTCGCGCCAGAGCGCTTCGAGCAGGCGGTCGGCGATAAAGCCGGGGACTTCCTTGCGTACATGCAGCGGGCGCATGCCCAACGCGCTGTAGATGGCTTTCGCCGCTTCGATGGCGTCGGGGCTGGTATTGCGGCCTCCGACGATCTCCACCAGTGGCAGCAGGTACACCGGGTTGAACGGGTGCCCCACCACGCAGCGCTCAGGGTGGGTGGCGGACTCGTAGAACTCGCTGGGCAGCAGGCCCGAGGTGCTGGAACCGATGATTGCATTCGGCTTGGCGGCGGCGCTGATTTTCGCGTGCAGGTCGAGTTTGAGGTCCAGGCGTTCGGGTGCACTCTCCTGGATGAAATCGGCGTCGCGCACGCATGCCTCGATGGTGGCGACAAAGGTCAGGCGATCCTGAGAGGCGCCGGGCGCCAGGCCCTGCTTCTGCAGGGCCGGCCAGGCGTTGGCGATGCGCTTGCGCAGCGCGGCCTCGGCGCCGGGTGCCGGGTCCCAGGCAACCACGTCCAGGCCATGGGCCAGGGCACGGGCAACCCAGCCGCTGCCGATCACGCCGCTACCCAGGGCGGCGAAGGTCTTGATGTCGGTAATGAAAGGCATATCTGGCTCCTGCGGAACGTTGTTCAATGATGTGTCGTGCACGCGTGGGAGCAGGCTTGACCCGCGATCACCGGCCAAGCCGGTGCCATCCAGCACGGTGCCTGTTTCGCGGGGCAAGCCCGCTCCCACAAGATCCCCATGATCTGCGGGGGCTCAGCGACGCCTGAGGTTCATCTTTTCCCGGCCTTCGGCCGGGGTAAGCACGCGGGCACCCATGCGGGTGATGATTTCCGCAGCCCGTTCCACCAGTTGACCGTTGCTGGCCAGCACGCCGCGGTCCAGATACAGGTTGTCCTCAAGCCCCACCCGCACGTTGCCGCCGAGCAGCACCGCCTGGGCGGCCATGGGCATCTGCATGCGGCCGATGCCGAAGCCGGCCCAGGTCACGTCGGCGGGCAGGTTGTCGGCCATCGCTTTCATGGTGGTGGTGTCGGCCGGCGCGCCCCAGGGGATGCCCAGGCACAGCTGGAACAGCGGGTCGTCCAGCAGGCCTTCCTTGATCATCTGTTTGGCGAACCACAGGTGGCCGGTGTCGAAGATCTCCAGCTCGGCCTTCACGCCCAGTTCGGTGATGCGTTTGGCGCCCGCGCGCAGCTGGGCCGGGGTGGAGACGTAGATGGCGTTGCCGTCGCCGAAATTGAGGGTGCCGCAGTCGAGGGTGCAGATTTCCGGCAGCAGCGCCTCGACGTGGGCCAGGCGCTCCAATGGGCCGATCAGGTCGGTGCCTGGTCCGAACTCCATGGGCGACTCGCCGGGGCCGATCTCCAGGTCGCCGCCCATGCCGGCGGTGAGGTTGACGATGATGTCGACGTCGGCCTCGCGGATGCGCTCCATTACTTCGCGGTAGAGGTTGACGTCGCGGCTGAAGCGGCCGGTTTGCGGATCTCGAACGTGGCAGTGGACCACGGTGGCGCCGGCCTTGGCGGCTTCCACGGCGGCTTCGGCGATCTGTTTCGGGGTGACCGGGACCAGGTGGCTCTTGGCGACCGTGTCGCCGGCGCCGGTGAGGGCGCAGGTGATGATGACGTCGTGGTTCATGGTGGATTCCTGGTAATGATTTGGGCGATAGATTTCTGTAGGAGCGGCCTTGTGCCGCGAAATGGCCGCAAAGCGGCCACAGAAGCTCAGCAGCGCCACATAAATCCTGGGGCTGCCGCGCAGCCCTTTCGCGGCACAAGGCCGCTCCTACAGCGACCGGGTTGACTGGTCAGTTGGCAGTGAGCTTGAGGTTGTCCGCGGCGGGCTTGCCATCGAAGGTCGTTACCCCGTCAAGCCAGCGGGCCTTGTCCTCGGGGTGGTCCTTGAGCCACTGGCGGGCGGACTCCAGCGCGTCCTTGTGATCGAGCAGCGGCTGCATCATCCGGCTCTCGTCCTCGGCGCTGAAGCTGAGGTTGGCCAGCAGGCGGTGGGCGTTGGGGCAGCGTTCGGCATAGTCCGGCGCGGTCACCGTCCACACCGTGGCGCGGCCTTCGTCCGGGCCCAGGGCATCCTGGCTGTCGCCGAGGTAGACCATGTCGATGTTCACGTTCATCGGGTGCGGCGCCCAGCCGAAGAACACCACCGCCTCCTTGCGCCGTACCGCGCGATCCACCGCGGCAAGCATGCCGGCCTCGCTCGACTCGACCAGCTGGAACTTGCCCAGGTCGAACTGGTTCTTGCTGATCATCGCCTTGATCTGGGTATTGGCGCCGGAGCCTGGCTCGATGCCGTAGATCTTGCCGCCCAGCTCCTTCTGGAACTTGTGGATGTCGGCGAACGTCTTCAGGCCCTTGTCGGCCAGGTATTTCGGTACGGCCAGGGTGGCGCGGGCGTCTTCCAGGCTGGGCTTGTCGAGGACCTTGACCTGCTTGGCCTGGATGAACGGGGTGATGGTCTGGGTCATGATCGGGTTCCAGTACCCGAGGAACATGTCCAGGCGCTTGTCGCGGATGCCAGCGAAGATGATCTGCTGCGAGGCGCTGGTCTGCTTGGTCTGGTAGCCCAGGCCATCGAGCAGCACCTGGGCCATGGCGCTGGTGGCGATCACGTCGGTCCAGTTGACCACGCCCAGGCGCACGTCCTTGCAGACGGCGGGTTCGGCGGCGAACAGGGGAGCGGCTACGGTGGTGCTGAGCGCGAGGGACAACAGGCTGCGGCGGATAAAGCGTTGCATGGTGGCTCTCCATCGGCAGTGCATATTGTTATGGGTCCGGCCTCTGCGGGCCGTGAGAACACGCTACGCTGCCAGCAGGGTGGAAAATCGCACCCTGGCGACTAACACTTGCACGGAGGCGACCACCTTTGCGCGGAGCATGCGATGCCGGAAACCATAGACTTCCTGTTGCTACCCGGCTTTTCCGCCATGGGTTTCATCAGTGCCATCGAGCCGCTGCGCGTGGCCAATCGATTTCGTGGCCCGTTGTACCGCTGGCGTGTACTGAGCCTGGACGGTGGCGCGGTAGAGGCCAGCAACGGCATGTCGGTGAATGCCGACGGCGCGCTGGGGGAGGGTGGGCATGGGCGACTGTTGCTGCTGGTGGCCGGCTTCGAGCCACTGGCGTGCTATGGATCGGCGCTGCAACAGACGCTGCGCCGCCTCGACCATGAAGGCGTGGTGCTCGGGGGCATCGACACGGGCGCGATGGTGCTGGCTGAGGCCGGGCTGCTCGACGGTCACCGGGCGACCCTGCACTGGGAGGCGCTGGAGGCGTTCAAGGAGCGCTATCCACGCCTGCAGGCGACCCAGGAGCTGTTCGAGATCGACCGCAGGCGCATCACCTGTGCCGGCGGCACGGCCTCCATCGACCTGATGCTCGACCTGATCGCCCAGGCCCACGGCAGCGAGCTGGCGGTGCAGGTTTCCGAGCAGTTTGTGCTAGGGCGCATCCGTCCGCGCCAGGACCACCAGCGCATGGAGATCGCCACGCGCTACGGGCTGCGCAACAAGAAGCTGGTGAAGGTGATCGGTGAGATGGAGCGCAATACCGAGCTGCCGCTCAACACCCAGGTGCTGGCCGATGGCGTGCAGGTGACCCGGCGTCAGTTGGAGCGGCTGTTTCGCTTGTACCTGGACGACACGCCCAGTGGTTTCTACCTGCGGCTGCGGCTGGACAAGGCCCGCCAGTTGCTGCGCCAGACCGACATGAGCGTGCTGGAGGTGGCGGTGGCGTGCGGATTCGAGTCGGCGTCGTATTTCACCCGCTGCTACCGGGCGCGGTTCGAGCGCTGTCCGAGGGAGGACAGGCTGGCCAAGGCAGTCTGATGTTCTCCTGCACCGGCCCTTTCGCGGGTAAACCCGCTCCCACAGGGACCGCGAATGCTTCTGTGGGAGCGGGTTTACCCGCGAAGGGGCCGGTGCAGGATCACTGCTGCCCAATGGTCTGCAGATACTCCGACCGCTCATCGCTACGCTGCGCTACACAGGTGTTCCATGCCGCCTCGAACGCCTTGCTGCCTGGCTTTTCGGCATAGGTCTCGACCTTGCAGTCGGCATCGCGCAATTGCGCCCACAGCTTCTCGGCTGCCTCCATACGCCCGGTCAGCGCACCGGCCTTGTCGCTTTCGTCGGCGTACTGGTCGCGGATGCGTTGCATCAAGTCATCGTAGGCAGCCTTCAGCTCGCGCTCGGCGGTCTGCTTGTTGTAGGCCGCGCAGGCATAGCCCTGCTGGTCGCTCTCGACGTTGTCGCAGGGCGTGCTTTCTTCTTCGGCGGCCTGAGCGCCGCACGCGACGGCCAGCAGGACCAGCCATGCCATTGATTTCATCCGTTTTCTCCTGAACAGGCTGACGAATCGCCGGGATTCTCGCTCAGCCTCGGGCGCGGCGATAGCTCCCTGACGAAATGTTCATCAAAGGCTTGCAAAGGCAGTTGTCGAGACTGGCTCTCATCTGCGAGGCGCAGGCCAGAGCGTGCCCTGTCGGGCTTTGACGCTTTCGGCAAACCCCCTGTCGTTTTTGCATCGGGGCGCCTCGGGCGGCAGGCATATGCTGGCCCCAAAGCGCCGGCACAAGGTTCGGCGCATGCAGACTTCAATAAAAGGGGACAGCCTGATGAGCCCAGCCGAACTTCACGCCGACAGCATCGTCATCGACGGCCTGATCATTGCCAAATGGAACCGCGAGCTGTTCGAGGACATGCGCAAGGGCGGGCTGACCGCGGCCAACTGCACGGTCTCGGTGTGGGAGGGCTTCAAGGCCACCGTCGACAATATCGCGTCCAGCCAGAAGCTGATCCGTGACAACAGCGACCTGGTGATGCCGGTGCGCACCACCGCCGACATCCGCAAGGCCAAGGAGCTGGGCAAGACCGGCATCCTTTTCGGCTTCCAGAACGCCCATGCGTTCGAGGACCAGATCGCCTATGTCGACGTGTTCAAGCAACTGGGCGTGGGCATCGTGCAGATGTGCTACAACACCCAGAACCTGGTGGGCACCGGTTGCTACGAGCGTGATGGTGGCCTGTCGGGCTTCGGCCGCGAGATCGTCGCCGAGATGAACCGCGTCGGCATCATGTGCGACCTGTCCCACGTCGGCTCCAAGACCTCCGAAGAAGTCATCCTCGAGTCGAAGAAGCCGGTCTGCTATTCCCACTGCCTGCCATCGGGCCTCAAAGAACACCCACGCAACAAGTCCGACGCGGAGCTTAAGTTCATTGCCGACCACGGCGGCTTCGTCGGCGTGACCATGTTCACGCCGTTCCTCGCCAAGGGCATCGACTCGACCATCGACGACTACGCCGAGGCCATCGAGTACACCATGAACATCGTCGGCGAGGATGCCATCGGCATTGGCACCGACTTCACCCAGGGCCACGGCCAGGACTTCTTTGAGTACCTGACCCACGACAAGGGCTACGCCCGTCGCCTGACCAACTTCGGCAAGATCATCAACCCGCTGGGTATCCGTACCGTCGGCGAGTTCCCCAACCTGACCGAAACCCTGCTCAAACGCGGCCACTCCGAACGCGTGGTGCGCAAGATCATGGGCGAAAACTGGGTCAGCATCCTCAAGGATGTGTGGGGCGAATAAAGCCGCTCTCCAAGCCTGAAAGCCCCTGCCAGCAACGCCGGGGCATCCAAACAAAAAATTTTATGGAGTTGAGTTTCCATGGCCAAGATCGCCCCGCAATTGCCAATCGAAGTCGACAGCGAGACCGGTGTCTGGACCAGCGACGCCCTGCCGATGCTCTATGTGCCACGGCATTTCTTCGTCAACAACCACATGGGCATCGAGGAGGTGCTGGGCGCCGACGCCTACGCCGAGATCCTTTACAAGGCGGGCTACAAGTCGGCCTGGCACTGGTGTGAAAAAGAAGCCGAATGCCATGGCCTGGAAGGCGTGGCGGTGTTCGAGCACTACATGAAGCGTCTGTCCCAGCGTGGCTGGGGCCTGTTCGAGATCCAGGACATCGACCTGGACAAAGGCACTTGCAGCGTGAAGCTGAAACACTCGGCGTTCGTGTACGTGTACGGCAAGGTTGGGCGCAAGGTCGATTACATGTTCACCGGCTGGTTCGCCGGTGCAATGGACCAGATTCTCGCTGCCCGCGGCAGCAAGATCCGCACTGTGGCCGAGCAGGTCTATGGCGGGTCGGAAGAAGGCCACGAAGATGGCCTGTTCGTTACAAAGCCGTTGTAAGCCGGAGATAGCGTCATGGCCTTCGAAGCAATGTTCCAGCCGATC
>Ga0247820_10000797_pt1 | contig 17457 bp, 15 predicted proteins | sample 13C_Glucose_Day1_2_FD_192480 | JGI IMG/M metagenome (GOLD analysis project Ga0247820, IMG submission 192480) | Soil microbial communities from agricultural site in Penn Yan, New York, United States - 13C_Glucose_Day14 | ecosystem: Environmental > Terrestrial > Soil > Agricultural land | place...
TGAGGCGCTGCTCGATGCCGACGTGGTCTTCTACGACCGGCTGGCCCCGACCGGGGACCTCGCCCGCCTCGCGCCGGGTGCCGAGCTGATCGACGTGGGCAAGCTCCCGTACCACCACCCCACCAGTCAGGACCGGATCCAGGAGCTCATCATCGAGCGGGCCCGGCAGGGCCAGACCGTGGTCCGGCTCAAGGGCGGGGACCCGTTCGTGTTCGGGCGGGGCGGTGAGGAGATCCTGGCCTGCCGCGCGGCCGGCATCGACGTCCGCGTGGTGCCGGGGGTGACCAGCGCGGTCGCCGTCCCGGCCGCGGCCGGCATCCCGGTCACGCATCGCGGCGCGAGTCGGGCGTTCACGGTGCTGTCCGGCCACCTGCCCCCGTCGACCGCCGAGCTGGAGGCGCTGGCCGGGCTCGGCGGCACGCTGGTGATCTTGATGGGGATGGCGAGCCTGACCCAGACAGTGGCCGGGCTGGTGGCGGCGGGTCTGTCGGCCGGCACCCCGGCCGCCGTGGTGGAACGAGGGTTCTCCGACTCCCAGCGCACCACCCCGGGACGCCTGGCCGACCTGCCCGGCCTGGTCGGCCGGATCGGTGTAACGTCCCCTGCCGTGGTGGTGATCGGAGAGGTGGCGGCGTTCGCGGCCGACCAGGTCGGCGCCGATCCCCTGACGTCGCGTTTCTCCCTGCTTCCCGATCCGGGCCGGTGAGCCGACTCGTCGAGCAGCTGGCCGGGTTCCGGATCGGTGTGACCTCGGACCGTCGCTCGCAGGATCTCATCTCGGCCCTGGAACGGCGCGGAGCGGATGTGCTGCACGCCCCAGCGCTGAAGATCGCCCCCAACGACCAGGACACCGCCCTGGTCGATGAGACCCGCGCCCTGATCGAGGCCCGACCCGACGTGGTGCTGGTCACCACGGGCTACGGCATGCGCCGCTGGTTCGAGGTCGCCGACGCGACCGGGCTCGGCGCGCAGCTGTCGGAGGTGCTGGAGGCCGCCCGGATCCTGGCCCGTGGCCCGAAGGCGGTGGGTGCCGTCCGGGCGGCCGGGCTGGAGGAGGTGCAGGTCAGTGCCAGCGAGACGACCGCGTCGCTGGTCGATGCGGTTGAGACGTCCGGTCTGACCGGCCACCGGGTGGCGATCCAGCTGCACGGCTACACCGACGAGGTGCAGCTGGCCCGGCTGCGTGATCTCAGTGCCGCGGTCTGGACGGTGACGCCGTACCGGTGGGTGCAGCCGACCGCCCACGACAAGCTGCCCAAGCTGATCGAGGCGACCTGCGCGCGACAGCTGGACGCACTGACCTTCACCAGCGCCCCCGGGGCCGAGGCGACCCTGGCCGTGGCCCGCGAGCTGGGCCGACACGGAGACTTCGTGGACGCCTTGACCCACGACGTGCTCGCGGCGGCGGTCGGGCCGGTGACGGCCGGACCGCTGCGTGACGCCGGCGCAACGGTGCTGATGCCGGACCGCTACCGGCTCGGCGCGTTGATCCGCCTCGTCACCGAGGAGCTCGTGCAGCACCGGGTGCTGCGGCTGCGGAGCGGCAGCACCGAGCTCGAGCTGCGTGGCCGGGCCGTCGCCGTCAACGGGCTGCCGGTGAAGCTCGGCCCGAACTCGCTGTCCCTGTTCAAGGCCCTGGCCCGCACCGAGAGCGTGGTCCGGCGAGCCGACTTGCAGCGGTGTCTGCCCGACGGGGCCGACGATCACGCCCTCGAGGTCGCCATGAGCCGACTCCGGCAGTCCCTCGGAGTGCCCGGCCTCGTCACCACCATCGTCAAGCGCGGCTACCGGCTGAACGCCGTCCGCGTGTGAGGAACCCCTCGCCGGGTGACCTGCGCGACTAGGGTGGGCGCATGGGTCCCACCGACTCCCTGGCGATGCCGCCCGGGGCCGATCCGCGACAGCTGAGCCGACATCTCGGCCGCCTGCACGACTCGTTCGTGTCGTCGGGAGCCGTCGACCCCACACTGCGGACAGTCGTCTCGGAGTCCTGGCGGCGCAGTCTGCGCAGTGGTCTGGATCCGGAGCGCTCCATGGCCCGCCTACCGCTCGACGACGCCCGCCTGGCGGACGCTCGGGTCGCCCACCCGCTGGCCGTCGGCATGCCGGTCATCCGCCGGCTGCTCGTGGAGGAGGCGGCGGAGGCCGGCTTGCTGGTCGCCGTCAGCGACGCGGCCGGTCAGCTGCTGTGGGTCGAGGGCGACCCGGTATTGCGGGCCAAGGCCGAGAACATGCACTTCCGCCCCGGTGCCGACTGGAGTGAGGAGTCGGCCGGCACGAACGCGCCCGGGACGGCGCTGGCCCTGGGCCGGCCGGTGCAGATCTTCGGCCCCGAGCACCTGCTGCGCCCGGTGACCGCCTGGAGCTGCTCAGCGGCCCCGATCCGAGAGCCCGACACCGGGGCCATCCTGGGCGTGCTGGACCTGAGCGGCGGACACGAGGTGGCAGGACCCCAGACCCTCGCTCTGGTCCGGGCCACGGTCGCCGCGGTCGAGGCCGAGCTGCGCCTCAGCCGCCTCGCGGCCCCGTACGGTCTCGCCGGCGAGCGGCACGAGTCCGCCTCCGCCGCGCCCCGGCTGGAGGTCCTGGGCCGGCGTTCGGCCCGCTTCTCCCATCCCGGCACGACCACCGAGCTCAGCCTGCGGCACAGCGAGATCGTCCTGCTGCTCGCCGCATCCCCCGACGGTCTGTCCAGCGCGGAGCTGGGTGTCGCCTTGAGCGACGACGACCAGGCCACGGTCACCATCCGCGCCGAGCTGTCGAGGCTGCGATCCCAGCTCGGACCGGTCCCCCTGCAGTCGCGCCCGTACCGGCTGCCCCGGCTGACCTCCGACGTCGACGACCTGCGGGCCGACCTGAAACAGGGGCGGCTGCGGTCGGCGGTGGCGCGGTACCGGGGGCCGGTGCTACCGGCGTCGTGCGCGCCGGGTGTCGAGCGGATCCGCGACGACCTGCACCGCCAGCTCCGTGGCCGGTTGCTGGCCGGCAGCGACCCGGACGCGCTGCTGGCGTTCGCCGACACCCCGTACGGTCGCGACGACTTCGACATCTGGTCACGGGTGCTCGCCGTGCTGCCGCCGTCGTCGTCGAGGTTGCCCGAGGTGACCGAGCACCTCGCCGGCCTGGATCTCCAGCTCCGCTGAGCGACTTCTTCGACCCGCTTCAGGACGGCCTCAGGGTGTGTGGCGTGCGTCACGATTTCTGCAACCGCGCTGCAACGTCGTCCGACCTACCGTGCGAGGTGACGTGGTCGGAGGTCGGCCGCGCGGGGAAACGGCCGGGCGTGCTCGGCCAGACAAGGACGTCACCACATGACCGTGTACGCAGCACCAGGCACCGAAGGCTCCGTCGTCACCTACAAGTCCCGCTACGACCACTGGATCGGCGGCGAGTGGGTGCCACCGGTCAAGGGCCAGTACTTCGAGAACCCGTCGCCGGTGACCGGCAAGACGTTCTGCGAGATCGCCCGAGGCACCGCCGAGGACATCGAGGCCGCGCTGGACGCCGCGCACGCCGCCGCTCCCGCCTGGGGCAAGACCGCGGCCAACGAACGGGCCAACGTCCTCAACAAGATCGCCGACCGGATCGAGGCGAATCTGGAGATGCTGGCCGTCGGCGAGACCTGGGACAACGGCAAGGCCGTCCGCGAGACCCTGGCCGCCGACCTGCCGCTGGCCGTCGACCACTTCCGCTACTTCGCCGGCGTGCTGCGGGCCCAGGAGGGGTCGATCTCCCAGATCGACGACGACACCGTCGCGTACCACTTCCACGAGCCACTCGGTGTCGTCGGGCAGATCATCCCGTGGAACTTCCCGATCTTGATGGCCACCTGGAAGCTGGCTCCGGCGCTGGCCGCCGGCAACGCCGTCGTGCTGAAGCCCGCCGAGCAGACCCCGGCGTCGATCATGCTGCTGATGGAGCTGATCGCCGACCTGCTGCCGCCCGGTGTGCTCAACGTGGTCAACGGTTTCGGTGTCGAGGCCGGCAAGCCGCTCGCCTCCTCCAGCCGGATCCGCAAGATCGCCTTCACCGGTGAGACGACGACCGGCCGGTTGATCATGCAGTACGCCAGCCAGAACCTGATCCCGGTCACCCTGGAGCTCGGCGGCAAGAGCCCGAACATCTTCTTCGGTGATGTCACCCAGACCGAGGACGCCTTCTACGACAAGGCTCTCGAGGGTTTCGCGATGTTCGCCCTGAACCAGGGCGAGGTCTGCACCTGCCCGAGCCGGGCGCTGATCCAGAACTCGATCATCGACGCCTTCCTGCCCGCCGCCACCGAGCGGGTGAAGAAGATCCAGCAGGGCAACCCGCTGGACACCGACACGATGATGGGGGCGCAGGCCAGCAACGACCAGCTGGAGAAGATCCTGTCCTACATCCAGATCGGGGCCGAGGAGGGCGCCCGGATCATCACCGGCGGCGAGCGGGTCGACCTCGGTGGTGACCTCTCCGGTGGCTACTACGTGGCGCCGACGATCTTCCAGGGACACAACAAGATGCGCATCTTCCAGGAGGAGATCTTCGGTCCGGTCGTCGCCGTCACCGGCTTCGACGAGTACGAGGACGCGATCGAGATCGCCAACGACACCCTGTACGGGCTGGGCGCCGGCGTCTGGTCGCGGGACGTCAACACCGCGTACCGGGCCGGGCGTGACATCCAGGCCGGTCGGGTGTGGACGAACTGCTACCACGCGTACCCGGCGCACGCGGCGTTCGGTGGCTACAAGGGCTCGGGCATCGGTCGAGAGAACCACGCGATGATGCTCGACCACTACCAGCAGACGAAGAACCTCCTGGTGTCCTACTCCCCGAACGCCCTCGGGTTCTTCTGATGAAGCCTCGCGCTGCGTCAGCGGCGGCGAGTCGGGCGGCGACGTGAACGTCAGGCGCGTCGACGTCTCGGCGGAGGCGGCGGACATGATCCGCCGCCTCCGGGCCGAGCACGGCCCGGTGATGTTCCACCAGTCCGGCGGCTGCTGCGACGGGTCGTCGCCGATGTGCTACCCCAAGGGCGACTTCCTCACCAGCGACGCCGACGCCTTCCTCGGCACCATCGACGTCCGCGAGGCCGGCGCGACCGGCGAACCGGCCGACGACGATCTGGTGGAGGTGTGGATGAGCGCCTCGCAGTTCGCCTACTGGCGACACACCCACCTGACCATCGACATCGTCCCCGGACGCGGAGCCGGTTTCTCGCTGGAGGGTCCGACCGGGTTCCGCTTCCTCATCAGGTCCCGGTTGTTCACCGACGACGAGTACGCCGAGCTGGGTGAGCCCCGACCAACGGTGGGCGTGGTGGACTGACGGGGCTACTTCGCGTTGGTGGCCAGCACCTTGAGCCGGGCGAGGCTGTTGGAGAACCTGTTCTGGTCGATGATGGTCGCCGAGTACTGCCAGAACGTGTAGTACGGCCAGCCGCCCGGGAGCTTCCCGGCGCCGGTCTTCGGGGTCCAGCGGGCGGCCCACAGCGGGTTCGTGTAGCGGAACTTCGTGGTGTTGCCGGTGCACTTGGTCCACCAGTCGGTGGTCGTGTAGATGACGGCATCGCGGGTCGTCAGCTTCTTGTAGGTGACCAGGAAGTCCTTGATCCAGGCGACCATCTTCTTCTTGGACAGCCCGTAGCACATGTTGCCGCCGTACGGGTTGTACTCGATGTCGAGCACGCCCGGGAGGGTCTTCCCGTCCTTGGTCCAGCCGCCGCCGTACTTCACGAAGTAGGTGGCCTGCGTCTTGCCGCTCTTCCCGCTCGGGTTGGCGAAGTGGTACGCACCGGCGAACATGCCGGCGGCCTTCGCGCCGCCGTACTGCGAACCGAAGTAGGGGTTGCGATAGCTGCTGCCCTCCGACGCCTTGACGTAGACGAAACTCCGTTTGACCTTGGTGAAGCTCACCCAGTCGACGACGCCCTGGTAGCTGGAGACGTCGATCCCCAGCACGCCGGTCATCGGCACCAGCTTCCCGGCCCTGGTGACCCTGGCCAGCGCGCCGACCCGATCGGAGGTCGCCCGCTCGACACCGTCCCGCCACCCCATCGTCGCGTTGCCGCGCTGCACACCGGCCTTCTCGGCCGCGCTGTTCGGAGCCTTCGGATCCGGCACCGGGCTGGCCAGCGCGAGGGTGGGGGCGAGCAGTCCCCCGGTGAGGGCGAGTGCTCCACCGGCCACGACGACGCGCAGACCTGAACGTCGGGCAGAGGTCGAGCGTGAGGGTGTCGACGGCGACATGAGCACTCCAGGGCTGGGGAAGACGGGGCCGCGCTCAGAGTAAGCAAACCTCAAGCACCACGTCAGCACCAGGAGTGCATATTTGTCACCTGAGTCACATGAGTCTCAGGTTCAACATGAGAGTGAGCGAGGAGCGGCCGATGACTTCCGACCTCCTGACGGGTCGACCCGGCATGGCCAGTGCTCAGGACCGCGGCGCGGTGTTCGATGAGGTGACGATCGGTCGACCCGCGACCGGTGCCCTGGTGGACGCGGGCTACTCGTCTCTGGCTGATCTGCCCGACGACCTCGACCTGCTGCTGAAGCTCCACGGGGTCGGCCCGAGCGCCGTGGCGAGGTTGACGGCGGCGCGTGCCCGCGGTAGCAGCCAGGACGGACCCGCGAGGACGCCGAGCACCGTCGACGCCTACATCGCCAGGTTCCCTCCCGGAGTGGCCGAGCGGCTGAGAAGGCTTCGAGAGATCATCACCCAACACTTCGACGGCGCGGAGGAGACGATCCGCTACGGCATGCCGGCGGTCATGGTGGGCACGCGGTACGGCCTCCACTACGCGGGCTGGAAGAAGCACGTCGCGCTCTACCCGGTTCCGGTGCTGCCGGAGCCGCTGGAGTCTGCCGTCGCGCCGTACCGATCCGGCAAGGACACGGTGTCGTTCCGTCACAGCCGGGAGCTGCCCTACGACCTGGTCGGGCGCATCTGCGGCGCGATCGCCGAGGGGCGGTAGAGCGACACCCCCCGGTGGGCTCGCCATAGGTCGCGGTAGCGTGAGGAAGCACCTCGGCGGCGGGCGAGGACCATCCGCACCGACCCAGGAGGACCGCGTGTCCGCATCGACCACGCCCGATCACGCTCCCGACCAGACGCAGGGCGAGGAGCTCTCGACCGAGGAGTACGGCAGTCTCACCGTCGAGGACGATCCCGACGGCACGGTCGACGGGGCCGAGCTCGCCGGCACCGCCGATGACTCTGACCACGATCAGCCGGACTCCGGTACGCAGCCCGACGCGAGCTGAGGCCCTAGACCATCATCGGACGGGCGGTCGGCGGGATCGGGCGGGGCAGCTTGGTGGAGCCGGACAGGTACTCGTCCACTCCCGCTGCGCAGGCCCGTCCCTCGGCGATCGCCCAGACGATCAGCGACTGACCACGACCGGCGTCGCCGCAGACGAAGACCCGGTCGACCGTGCTGGCGTAGTTGTCGTCGCGGACGATGTTGCCGCGCTGGTCGAGCTCGACCCCGAGCTGACCGACGACGGTGTTGCGCTCCGGCCCGACGAAGCCCATGGCCAGCAGCACCAGCTCGGCGTCCAGCTCCTGCTCGGTGCCCTCGATGGCGACCAGCTTGCCGTTCTCGAAGGTGACCTCCGACAGCACCAGCTTGGCCACGTTGCCGTGCTCGTCGCCCCGGAACTCGCTGGTCGAGACCGAGTAGACCCGCTCGCCGGCCTCTTCGTGGGCCGAGGACACCCGGTACGTCATCGGGTAGGTGGGCCACGGCTGGTGCGCCGGCCGCTCCTCGGGCGGGGTCGGCATGATCTCCAGCTGGGTGACCGACTTCGCGCCCTGCCGGATCGACGTGCCGAGGCAGTCCGCGCCGGTGTCTCCGCCGCCGATGATGACCACGTTCTTGCCCTCGGCCGTCACCTGGTTCTCCACCGGAACGCCGCGGGCGACCCGGTTGGCCTGGGGGAGGAACTCCATCGCCTGGAGGATGCCGCCCAGCTCCCGACCCGGCACGGGCAGATCCCGCGGGATCGTCGAGCCGGTGGCCAGGACGACCGCGTCGTACCGCTGCTTGAGCTGGGGGCCGGTCACCGACGTGCCGACCTCCACGTTGCACCGGAAGTTGGTGCCCTCGTCCTTCATCTGCCGGATCCGGCGGTCGAGGACGGCCTTCTCCATCTTGAACTCGGGGATGCCGAACCGGAGCAGACCGCCCGGCTCCTCCGCCCGCTCGAACACGGCCACGGTGTGACCGGCCCGGGTCAGCTGCTGGGCAGCGGCCAAGCCGGCCGGTCCGGAGCCGACGACCGCGACCGTCTTGCCGGTGTGCCACTCCGGCGGCTGCGGCTTCACCCGACGCTCGTCCCAGGCCTTGTCGATGATCGCGACCTCGACGTTCTTGATGGTCACCGCGTCGCGGTTGATGCCGACCACGCAGGCCGTCTCGCACGGTGCCGGGCACAGCCGGCCGGTGAACTCCGGGAAGTTGTTGGTCGCGTGCAGCCGCTCCAACGCCTCGTCCCAGTCGCTGCGCCACACCAGGTCGTTCCACTCGGGGATCAGGTTCCCCAGCGGGCAGCCGGTGTGGCAGAACGGGATGCCGCAGTCCATGCAGCGTCCGGCCTGCTCGGAGATGATCGGCAGCAGGGCCCGCCCGGGCGTACCGGGGTAGACCTCTTTCCAGTCGTGCACCCGCTCCTGCACCGGTCGCCGGTCGGCGACCCGGCGGGGGGTCGTCATGAAGCCTTTGGGGTCAGCCATGTGCGGCCTCCATCATGCGCGTGGTGGTGGTGGCCTCGTCCAGGCCCTCCGACTCGGCCAAGGCCTTGGCCTCGAGCACCCGGGCGTAGTCCCGCGGCAGCACCTTGGTGAACCGGCCCGCGGCCGTCTCCCAGTCGGCCAGCAGCCGTTGGGCGACCGGGGACTCGGTCTCCTCCGCGTGCCGGGTGACCAGGTGCCGGATGGCCGTCAGATCCTGCTCGGTCGGGGTGTGGGCGTCGACCAGATCCGTGTTCAGCCGGCCCGGGTCGAGATCGAGGAAGTACGCCACCCCGCCGGACATGCCGGCCGCGATGTTGCGACCGGTCGGTCCGAGCACGAGGGCCACGCCGCCGGTCATGTACTCGCAACCGTGGTCACCGAGACCCTCGACGACCGCCGTGGCCCCGGAGTTGCGGACACAGAACCGCTCCCCGACCTGGCCGCGCAGGAAGATCTCGCCCGAGGTCGCGCCATAGCCGATCACGTTGCCCGCGATGATGTTGTCCTCGGCCACGAAACCGGCAGCCCGGTCGGGCCGGACCACGATCCGCCCGCCCGACAGTCCCTTGGCCAGGTAGTCGTTGCTGTCCCCCTCCAACCGCAGGGTGATCCCGGCGGGCAGGAAGGCGCCGAAGCTCTGTCCGGCAGATCCGATCATGGTGATGTCGATCGTGCCGTCGGGCAGTCCCTTGCCCCGGGTCGCCTTGGTCACCTCGTGACCCAGGATCGTGCCGACCGTACGGTTCACGTTCCGCACCGCCAGCGACGCGCGCACCGGTTCGCCGGAGGTGAGCGCCGGCTCGCAGATCCTGATCAGCTCCTGGTCCAGCGCGACCTCGAGGCCATGGTCCTGCTGCTTGGTGTTGAAGCGGGACTCCCCCTCGGCCACCTCGGGGGTGTAGAGCACCGGGGCCAGGTCCAGACCGTGGGCCTTCCAGTGCTTCTCGGCCGCCACGGTGTTCAGCACCTCGGCGTGACCGATGGCCTCGGCCAGCGACCGGAAGCCGAGCTGAGCCAGGTACTCCCGGACCTCCTCGGCGATGAACTCGAAGAAGTTGACCACGAACTCGGGCTTCCCGGAGAACTTCGCCCGCAGCTCCTGGTTCTGGGTGGCCACGCCGACCGGGCAGGTGTCCAGATGGCAGACCCGCATCATGATGCAGCCGCTCACGACCAGCGGGGCGGTGGCGAAGCCGTACTCCTCCGCGCCCAGCAGGGCGCCGATGACGACGTCGCGGCCGGTCTTCAGCTGGCCGTCGACCTGCACCACGATCCGGTCCCGCAGACCGTTCAGCAGCAGAGTCTGCTGGGTCTCGGCCAGGCCGAGCTCCCAGGGTCCGCCGGCGTGCTTGAGCGAGGTGAGCGGCGCCGCGCCGGTGCCACCGTCGTGGCCGGAGATCAGCACCACGTCGGCCTTGGCCTTGGACACTCCGGCGGCGACCGTACCGACCCCGACCTCGGCCACCAGCTTGACGTGCACGCGGGCGGACGGGTTGGCGCACTTCAGGTCGTGGATCAGCTGCTTGAGATCCTCGATCGAGTAGATGTCGTGGTGCGGTGGCGGTGAGATCAGCCCGACGCCGGGCGTCGAGTGCCGGGTCCTGGCCACCCACGGGTAGACCTTCTGACCGGGGAGCTGACCGCCCTCGCCGGGCTTGGCGCCCTGAGCCATCTTGATCTGGATGTCGTCGGCGTTGGTCAGGTAGTCGCTCGTCACCCCGAACCGGCCGGAGGCCACCTGCTTGATCGCGCTGCGACGCTCCGGGTCGTACAGCCGGTCGGCGTCCTCGCCGCCCTCACCGGTGTTGGACTTGCCGCCCAACCGGTTCATGGCGATGGCCAGCGTCTGGTGCGCCTCCAGGCTGATCGAGCCGTACGACATCGCGCCGGTGGAGAACCGCTTGACGATCTCGCTGACCGGCTCGACCTCCTCGATCGGCACCGGCTCGCGGTCGGGGGCGAACGTCAGCAGCCCGCGCAGCGTCATCAGCCGCTCGGACTGGGTGTCGATGTGCTGGGTGTACTGCTTGAAGATGTCGTAGCGACCGGACCGGGTCGAGTGCTGCAGCCGGAACACCGTCTCGGGGTCGAACAGGTGCGGCTCACCCTCACGACGCCACTGGTACTCCCCGCCGACCGGCAGCAGCCGGTGGGCCAGCGGGATGCCGTCGGACGGGTACGCCCGCAGGTGCCGCAGCTTGATCTCCTCCGCCAGCTCCTCCAGCCCCATGCCGCCGAGCTTGGACGTGGTCCCGGTGAAGTAACGGTCGACCAGCGGCTTGGACAGCCCGAGTGCCTCGAAGATCTGCGCACCGGTGTAAGAGGCGACGGTGGAGATGCCCATCTTGGACATCACCTTCAGCACACCCTTGCCCAGCGCCTTGACGACGTTGGTCACGGCCTTCTCCGGCTCGACCGAGGTGTAGACCCCGTTGCGGGCCAGGTCCTCGACCGACTCGATCGCCAGGTACGGGTTCACGCCGGCCGCGCCGTAGCCGATCAGGAGCGCGACGTGGTGCACCTCGCGGACGTCGCCGGCCTCCACCACCAGACCGACCTGGGTGCGGCTCTTCTGCCGGACCAGGTGGTGGTGCACAGCTGCGGTCAGCAGCAGCGACGGGATCGGGGCCAGCTCGGCGTTGGAGTGGCGGTCGGACAGCACGATGATCCGGGCACCGCCCTCGATCGCCTCCGACACCTCGGCGCAGATCTGCTCGAGCTTGGCCTCAAGCGCCTCGGCGCCGCCGCCGACCTCGTACAGGCCGCGCGCCACGTAGGTCGCGTAGCCGGGCAGGTCACCGAGCCGGTTGATCTTGACGATCTTGGCCAGCGCGTCGTTGTCCAGCACCGGGAACGGCAGCACCAGCCGTCGACAGGACGCCGGTCCGGGCGCGAGCAGGTTCTGCTCGGGGCCGATGGTGTTGTAGAGGGAGGTGACGAGCTCTTCGCGGATCGCGTCCAGCGGCGGGTTGGTCACCTGGGCGAACAGCTGGGAGAAGTAGTCGAACAGCAGCCGCGGCTTGGCGCTCAGGGCGGCGATCGGTGTGTCGGTGCCCATCGAGCCGATCGGCTCGGCGCCGGCGGTGGCCATCGGCGCGAGGATGAGCCGCAGCTCCTCCTCGGTGTAGCCGAACACCTGCTGACGCCGGGTCACCGAGGCGTGCGTGTGCACGACATGCTCCCGCTCCGGCAGTTCGGTGAGCAGGATCCGGCCCGCGGTCAGCCACTCCCCGTAGGGCGCCTCACTGGCGAGCTGGTCCTTGATCTCGTCGTTGGAGATGAGGCGGTGCTCGGCCAGGTCGGCCAGGAACATCCGGCCCGGCTGCAGGCGACCCTTCTCGACCACCTTCTCGGCGGGTATGTCCAGCACGCCCGCCTCGGAGGCCAGCACCACCAGTCCGTCTTCGGTGACCCAGTAGCGGCCTGGCCGGAGACCGTTGCGGTCCAGCACGGCGCCGATCTGGGTTCCGTCGGTGAAGACCACGCCGGCGGGACCGTCCCAGGGCTCCATCAGGCACGAGTGGAAGGCGTAGAAGTCCTTCCGTTTGCGGTCCATCAGGTCGTTGTTCTCCCAGGCCTCCGGGATCATCATCAGCATCGCGTGCGGCAGCGAGCGGCCGCCGAGGTGCAGCAGCTCGACCACCTCGTCGAAGGAGGCCGAGTCGGAGGCGTCGGGAGTGCAGATCGGGAACAGCCGGTCCAGGTCGCCGGACAGCTCCTTGCTGGCCAGCAGCGCCTCGCGGGCCCGCATCCAGTTCCGGTTGCCCTTGGCGGTGTTGATCTCGCCGTTGTGGGCGATCATCCGGAACGGGTGCGCCAGCTCCCAGGCCGGGAACGTGTTGGTGGAGAACCGCGAGTGCACGACCGCGAGCGCAGTGGCCATCCGCTCGTCCAGGAGCTCGCCGAACACCTGGTCGAGCTGCTCGGTGGTGAGCATCCCCTTGTAGACCAGGGTGCGGGCCGACAGGGAGGAGAAGTACACGCCGACCTCGTGCTGGGCGCGACGGCGCAGCGCGTAGGTCAGCCGGTCCAGCGCGATCCCGGTGGCCGAACGGTCACCGGAAGCCACGAACAGCTGCTCGAACCGCGGCTTGTTGGACCGGGTGAGGTCACTGAGCGAGGTGTCGTCGGTGGGCACCACCCGCCACCCGAGCACGTCGAGGGACTCCTCGGCGGCGATGGCCTCGATCCTGCTCCGCGCGGTGACGGCGGCGTCGGCGTCCTGGGGCAGGAACGCGTTGCCGACCGCGTACGCGCCGGCCTCCGGCAGCTCGAAGCCGGCCTCGGCCCGCAGGAACGCGTCCGGGACCTGGATCAAGATGCCGGCCCCGTCACCGGTGCGCGGGTCGGCGCCGGTGGCGCCGCGGTGGTCGAGGTTGCGAAGAGCCTCCAGACCCTGGGCCACGATCGTGTGGCTCGGCACCCCGCTGAGGGTCGCGACGAACGCCACGCCGCAGGCGTCGTGCTCGTACGCCGGGTCGTAGAGGCCGTGCTCGGCGGCGTCGCGTCGAGCCTGAGGCGACTTGGTCTGGGGAAGCTGGCGGGTGCCAGGAGCGACAGTCATGCAGGACTCCCGTCGTCGAAGCCAGTGGTGGAGTCCGTGGTCTGTGGAAGTCCCAGGTCTCCGCCACGGGGGATGGTGGCAGATCGGCATCGGCGCGCCAAGCTCCGGGACGTCACTGGCCCGCTGGCGATGGCACAAGATAACGCACGGCAACGTGGCGGACGGTTTCTCCGCCACCGGACCGTGCCGCTTCCTTCGTCGGAACCGGGTGTGTTCCGCGGCTCAGCCTACTGCCCGAGAGCCGATGCTCTGACCACCTAGTTTCTACCCGGACAGTGGACAGATATCATCGAGTGAGGAGGTGATATCTATGACCGACATCCTGATCCGCAACGTCGATGAGGCGACGGTCGCTCGCCTGGACGGCGAGGCGGCACGGTTGGGACTCTCACGGAGCGAGTACCTGCGTCGCCACCTGGATGGCCTCGCCCACCCACGCGGACCTGCGACGAGAGACGACCTCCGTACCTCCGTCGAGCTCAGTGCCGGAGTGCTCGACGCGGAGCTGATGCGGCAGGCCTGGGGGTGACCGCCGGCTGGTTGGTCGACAAGTCGGCGTACGCGCGCCTCGACCTCAGCCCGGACGCCGACGGATGGCTGGATCGCATCAACCGGGGATTGGTTCACATCACGACCATCACCCTGCTGGAGATCGGCTACTCCGCCCTGAACGCCGAACACTGGAGCGCCTTCCAGCAGAGTCCGCCCATCTCCTTGCTGCCCGTCGCCGACATCACCCCGCGCGCGGAACGGCGCGCGGTGGACATCCAGGGCCAGCTCGCCCTGCGAGGTCAGCATCGCGCCCCCTCGATTCCCGACCTGCTCATCGCGGCCGTCGCCGAGACCGCCGGGCTCACCGTGCTGCACCTGGACAAGGACCTCGAACTGATCTCGGCCGTCACCGGCCAACCGATGGAGCGCCTGATCGGGCCGTTCTGACCTCAGAACCGGCTGGTCAGTCCCCCGTCGACCACCAGCACCTGACCGGTGACGTAGGAGGAGTCCGGGCCGGCCAGGAAGGTCACGGCGCCGGCGATCTCGGCCGGTTGGCCGAAACGGCCAAGCAGGGTCCGCTCGGCTGCCCAGCGCTGCCACTCGTCGGTGGCGAACAGGGATGCGTTGACCGCGGTGACGAAGGTGCCGGGCGCGACGGCGTTGACCCGGATGCCGTGCTCCCCCAGGTCGGCGGCCATGGCTCGGGTGAGGCCCTCCAGCCCGGCCTTGGCAGCGGCGTACGCGACGTCGCCGCGGTGTCCGAGGATGCCGCCGACCACCGAGCTGACGTTGACGATCGCGCCGTCACGAACCCCGTCGGCCACCATCCGCGCGGCCACCAGCCGGCTCAGCGCGTACGCGGCGGTCAGGTCGATCTCGACCAGGCGGCGGAAGTCGTCGACCGGCAGCTCGAGCGCTCCCCGCCGGTCCCGCTGCCCCACGTTGTTGACCAGGACCTCGATCCGCCCGTACGTGGCCAGCAGCTCGTCGGAGGCGACGGCCACGTCGAAGACGGCCGGCTCCGCGGTGAGGCCCTCGGCGCGCAGACCGTCGACGGCGACCGCGGTGCGTTCCAGATCACGGCCGTTGACCAGCACCCGGGCCCCCGCCCGGGCCAGCCCACGGCACATCTCGAGCCCCAGACCGGCGTTGCCGCCGGTGACCAGCGCGGTTCGGCCGGACAGGCTCACGGGGACTTCTCGGGTTCGCTCTCCGCGACCTCGTCGGCCCCTGAGACACCGGGTGATCCAGCACCCGCGGAGTCGGGAACAGCGTCGGTCGGGTCGGGGCCCTCGACCACGGTCTCGCGACCCGGCCGGTTCCTGACCAACCAGATCAGCCACACCAACGCGACCACGAACACGATCAGGGACGTGTAGTTGTTCAGCCGGAACCCGCCGATCTCGTTGACGCTGTCGATCCGCAGCGCCTCGATCCAGAACCGGCCGGCGGTGTAGAGCACCACGTAGAGGGCGAACACCTTGCCGTGTCCGAGCTTCCACTTGCGGTCCGCCCAGACCAGCACCCCGGCGACCCCGAGGTTCCAGACCAGCTCGTACAGGAAGGTCGGATGGAAGGTGGCGAAGTCCTCGTAGCCGTTCGGCCGGTGCTGCTCGTCGATCTCCAGACCCCAGGGCAGCGTCGTCGGGCGACCGAACAGCTCCTGGTTGAACCAGTTGCCGAGCCGACCGATCGCCTGCGCGACGACCAGTCCGGGGGCGACGGCGTCCAGCAGGGCCGGGAAGCGGACCTGCTTGCGGCGGGCGACCAGATAGGCCCCGGCCACCCCGGCGGCGACCGCGCCCCAGATGCCGAGTCCGCCGTTCCAGATCTTCAGGGCGTCGATCGGGTCGCGACCGGGACCGAAGTAGAGCTGGTAGTCGGTGATCACGTGGTAGATCCGGGCTCCGACGATGCCGCAGGGGATGGACACCGCGATCACCAGCTCGAGCGTGTCCTGGCTGCCCCCGCGGGCCCGCCAGCGCCGCCCGGCGATGATCATGCCGACGATGATCCCGGCGATGATGCAGAGCGCGTAGGCGCGGAGCGGGAAGCCGAACACCTCCCACACCCCGCTCGCGGGGCTGGGGATGAACAGCGGGTGCAGGACGGACAGGGGGATGGGACTGAGGGCGCTCACGAGCTCGCCGCCTCCTGGATCTTCGTGGTGAGGCTGTCAGGGGTCAGGGTCGTGATGTCGACGGGCTGCCCGTCGAGGAACATGGTCGGGGTGGCGGTGACCCCGGCCGCGGTGGCGACGGCGTCGATGGAGTCGGCCCAGCCGGCGTACCGCCGCTCGGTCACGCAGGTCGAGAAGTCCGCGGGGACGGCGCCGCCGGTGGCCCGCGCGGCCAGCTGGTCCAGCTGGGAGTCGCTCCAGTCCAACGAGTCGTTGGCGAACAGCCCGGTGTAGAAGGGTCCGGCGAACCCGGCCGCGGCGGCGCAGGCGAAGCCGTTGGCGGCAGCCGCCGAGCCGGCGTCGATGAACGACATCGGGAAGATCCGCAGCCGGATGGTCCCCGCCGCCTGCGCATCGGCCAGCTGCTGGCCGTAGTCGGCCTCGAAGTCCACGCAGTGCGGGCAGTGGAAGTCCTCGTAGAGATCCACCGTGACCGGGGCGTCGGCCGAACCCCAGGAGATCGGCTGGCCGTCGGTGACGGTGACCTGGGCCGACGGTCCCGGGGTGACGGTGCCGGCGCTCGGCGCGCGGTGGGTCCGCCAGGCCTGGAAGCCGATCCCGGCTCCGACCAGCACGAGCACCAGCGCGATCACCCCGCCCGCGAGCAGGCGGCGCTCCCGGCGACGCTGGGCCGCTTGCTGAGCAGCGAGCTCCCGCTGCCGGTTGGCGTGGCGATCGCGCTGGGACTGGCTCATCGCTGCCCCTCCCGTTCGAGCTCGGCGGCCCGGGTCAGCTCCGGGTGGTCCAGGGCGAACCGGCTGCGCGGCTGCCAGACCAACCAGACGCACAGGGCCAGCAGACCGAGGTCGCGGATGATCTCCCCGGCGTACGCGGTCTGGCCCGGGGCCACCTCACCCCCGCCTCCGAAGCAGCCGCAGTCCAGACTCAGGCCCCGCGCCGCCGCGGACACCACGGCGACCAGGAACACGACCACGAGCAGACCGGCCACCACGGCCGCCTGCCGGGTCAGCAGCCCGGCGAGCAGCAGCAACCCGAGGCCCAGCTCGAGGAACGGCAGGCCCCAGCCGATCGGGCGCTCGAGCCAGCCCGGCACCAGCTCGTACGCCCGGACGGCGGCCACAGAGGACCGCGGGTCGATCACCTTCAGCGCTCCCGCGACCAGCAGCACCCCACCCACGATCAGTCGTGCCAGGGTGGAGATCCACGGGGCCAGATCGTCGAACCGGCGGGTCTGGGCCCTAGGCGCGATCATCGGTACGGACCCCGGACACGAGGTCGTCGACCACCGTCCGCAACCCGCTCAGGTCGTCGGACGCACCGGCGTCCTCGGCGGCCAGCAGCGTGGCCACCAGGGCCGAGCCGACGATGACCGCATCGGCGTAGCCGGTCACCTCGTGGGCCTGGGCACCGTTGGAGACCCCGAGCCCGACCCCGACCAGGGCAGAGGGATCCGCCCGCCGGATCCGCTCGACCAGCGCGGGCGCGGCCGACGACGTCTGCGAGCGGGCCCCGGTCACACCCATCACGGCGGTTGCGTACACCCAGC
>Ga0247820_10000799_pt1 | contig 17442 bp, 12 predicted proteins | sample 13C_Glucose_Day1_2_FD_192480 | JGI IMG/M metagenome (GOLD analysis project Ga0247820, IMG submission 192480) | Soil microbial communities from agricultural site in Penn Yan, New York, United States - 13C_Glucose_Day14 | ecosystem: Environmental > Terrestrial > Soil > Agricultural land | place...
TCGCGCCACGCAGGAGTTGGCGTACTCGCCCGAGGGCGCGGTCGGCGGCAGGGACTCCGGCGCGCCCGGACCGTCGGTGGCCACGAACGGGTAAACGCAAGCCGTGGAGAACGCCACGATGCGCGAGCGCGGATAGCGCTCGGCCACCAGCGCCGGCACGTGCGCGTTCATCGCCCAGGTCAGCCATTCGCTGCCGGTGGAGCCGAACTTGCGCCCGGCCATGAACACCACGTTCGGCGCGTCGGGCAGGTCGGCCAGGGCTTCGCGCGAGAGCAGGTCGGCTTCCAGGCAGTCCACGCCTTCGCGCTCGAGCTCCTGGCGCAGGCCGGGTTGCGAGAACCGCGCCACGCCGATCACCCGGCGGGCGGGATCGGCCCGCTTGGCCATGCGCGCGAGCGTGGGTCCCATCTTGCCGCCCACGCCCAGCACCAGGAGGTCGCCGGGCGCGCGCTGCAGCGCCTGCACCAGGGCCTCGGACGGGCGCGACATCTCGTCTTCCAGTTGCGCGACGGTGGAAAAGCGTGCGGGCAGGCTCATCGTTGGACGACAAAGGGCAAAAGCGCATCTTTCACCATCCGGTGAATTGCGACCATCCGGCGCCACCCCTAGAACCAAAGCGGTGCCGGGTCCTACGTGGCGGCACAGGCCATTCCGACCTGGAGGCCGCACGGCCCCCGCTAAGTTCGCACCATGGCCCGAGAGAAATCCAGGCCCGATGCCCACCCGCCGGCCGATGAGCCCGCGTCCGCCGGCCCGGGCGGCGGCTGCGTGCGCGTGCGGGGCGCCCGCGAGCACAACCTGAAGGACGTCGACGTGGACATCCCGCGCGACGCGCTGGTGGTGTTCTCCGGCGTGTCCGGCTCGGGCAAGTCCTCGCTCGCGTTCGGCACGCTGTACGCGGAGGCGCAGCGCCGCTACCTGGAATCGGTGTCGCCGTACGCGCGCCGGCTGATCGACCAGGTCGGCGTGCCCGAGGTCGATTCCATCGAAGGCCTGCCGCCGGCGGTCGCCCTGCAGCAACAGCGCGGCGCGCCGAGCACGCGGTCCTCGGTCGGCAGCGTCACGACCATCTCCAGCCTGCTGCGCATGCTGTATTCGCGCGCCGGCCGCTACCCGGCGCGACAGCCGATGCTGTACGCCGAGGACTTCTCGCCCAACACACCGCAGGGCGCCTGCCCGCGCTGCCACGGCCTGGGGCAGGTGTACGAGGTGACCGAGCAATCGATGGTGCCCGACCCCTCGCTCACGATCCGCGAGCGCGCCATCGCCGCCTGGCCGCCCGCATGGCACGGGCAGAACCTGCGCGACATCCTGGTCACGCTGGGCTACGACGTCGACAAGCCCTGGCGCGACCTGCCGAAGAAGGACCGCGACTGGATCCTGTTCACCGACGAGGCGCCCACCGTGCCGGTGTACGCGGGCTTCACGCCCAAGGAAACGCGCGCCGCGGTGCGCAGCAAGATGGAGCCCAGCTACATGGGCACTTTCACCAGCGCGCGCAACTATGTGCTGCAGACCTTCGCCGGCACCGAGAGCGCGATGATGAAGAAGCGCGTGTCACGCTACATGCGCTGGGCCTGCTGCCCGGCGTGCGGAGGCAGGCGGCTCAAGCCCGAGGCTCTGTCGGTCACCTTCGCGGGGCTGGACATCGCGGCGCTGTCGCAACTGCCGATCTCGCGCGTGCGCGAGCTGCTGGCCAAGGACCAGCGCAGCGCGTCCGACCTCACCGAGGAAAAGCGCATCGCTGCCCAGCGCATCGTGCGCGACCTGCTGGCGCGCATCGCCACGCTCGAGCGCCTGGGCCTGGCCTACCTGTCGCTGGACCGCGCCACGCCCACGCTGTCGCCCGGCGAGCTGCAGCGCCTGCGATTGGCGACGCAGCTGGGCTCGCACCTGTTTGGCGTGGTCTACGTGCTGGACGAGCCCTCGGCGGGCCTGCACCCGGCCGACAGCGAGTCGCTCTTCACCGCGCTGCAGCAGCTCAAGGCCGCGGGCAACACGCTGTTCATCGTGGAGCACGACGTGTCGACGATGCGGCGCGCCGACTGGCTGGTGGACGTGGGCCCCGACGCGGGCGAGCACGGCGGCCGCGTGCTGCACAGCGGCCCGCCGCAGGCGCTGGCGTCGGTGCGTGAATCGCGCACGCGGCCCTACCTGTTCGAGGAGCTGCCCGCGCCCGCTTCCGCCGGACGCGAGCCGCAAGGCTGGCTGCGCCTGCACGGCATCAAGCGCAACAACCTGCGCGGCGTGTCGGCTGAATTTCCGCTCGGTTGCCTGACGGTGGTGACGGGCGTGTCCGGCTCCGGCAAGTCCAGCCTCGTGACGCAGGCGCTGCGCGAACTGGTGGCCGCGCACCTGGGCGCGCCCGCCGAGCAGGAAGAAGAGACCGATGCCCACGGCCTGCCCGCGCCCGACACCGCGCCCGTTCAAGGCCGGCTGGAAGGCGCCGACGTGATCGGCCGGCTGGTGCAGGTGGACCAGAAGCCGATCGGCCGCACGCCGCGCTCCAACCTGGCCACCTACACCGGCCTGTTCGACGCGGTGCGCAAGCTGTTCGCCGCCACGCCGGCCGCGCGCCGGCGCCGCTACGACGCGGGCCGCTTTTCATTCAACCTGCCCAAGGGACGCTGCCCGACCTGCGAGGGCGAGGGCTTCGTCTCGGTCGAACTGCTGTTCATGCCCAGCGTGTACGCGCCTTGCCCCGAGTGCCACGGGGCCCGCTACAACGCCCAGACCCTGGAAGTGCAGTGGAACGGCCGCACCATCGCCGAGGTGCTGCGCATGACGGTGGACGAGGCCGCGGCCTTCTTCGCGGAGGAACCGGCGATCGCGCGACCGCTGGCGGTGCTGCGCGACATCGGCCTGGGCTACCTGCGGCTCGGGCAACCGGCCACCGAGCTTTCCGGCGGCGAGGCGCAACGCATCAAGCTGGCCACCGAACTGCAGCGCGCGAGCCGCACGCCGGCGCTCTATCTCCTGGACGAACCGACGACCGGCCTGCATCCGGCCGACGTGGACCGGCTGATGTGCCAGCTCCAGGCGCTGGCCGACGCCGGCCACACCGTGGTGGTGGTCGAACACGAGATGAGGGTGGCCGCGCAGGCCGACTGGATCATCGACGTGGGGCCGGGCGCGGGCGGAGAGGGCGGCCGCATCGTGGCGGCCGGGCCGCCGGCCGAGGTGGCCGGCGTGCCGGACAGCCGGACAGCGCCGTACCTTTCGCGGGCTCTCCCGGGGGCCAAGTCACGAAGCAAGCGCGGATAATTCCGCATCTCCAGCAGCGAAACGAACACAGCCCTGCCATGCTCGAATTCCTCACCCCCGCCTTCTGGGTCGCCGTCGGCCAGATCATCCTCATCGACATCCTGCTCGGTGGCGACAACGCGGTGGTGATCGCGCTCGCCTGCCGCGGCCTGCCGCAGAAGCAGCGCAAGCTCGGCATCATCTACGGCACGGCAGGCGCCATCGTCCTGCGCGTCATCCTGATCGCCTTCGCGCTGGCGCTGCTGGCCATCCCCTACCTCAAGCTGGTCGGCGGGCTGCTGCTGGTGTGGATCGGCGTCAAGCTGCTGATGCCGCAGGACGACCATGACGACCACTCCAGCATCGCTTCCAGCGACAAGCTCTGGGGCGCGGTCAAGACCGTGATCGTGGCCGACCTGGTGATGAGCGTGGACAACGTGCTGGCCATCGCCGGCGCGGCCGAGAGCGCGGGCCAGCACCAGCTGCCGCTCGTCATCTTCGGCCTCATCGTGAGCATCCCGATCATCGTGGCCGGCAGCCAGCTGGTCCTGAAGCTGATGGACCGCTTCCCGGTCATCATCACCCTCGGCGCCATGCTGCTGGGCTGGATCGCCGGCCAGATGATGTTCACCGACCCCGGCGTGAAGGCGCACCTGCCCGATGCGAAGGTGTGGGAGTACGCCGCCGCCGCCACCGGTGCGCTGCTGGTGCTGCTGCTGGGCAAGGGCGTGGCCGCGCGCCGGTCCTCGACCGCCAGCACCGAATCGGCCTGATCAGCGGGCGGCCCCGCGCGCCGCGCATCGCCCGCACAATGGGGCGATGAACAGCAAGACGGTCAGCCTCATCGGCGCGCCCACCGACGTCGGCGCCAGCGTCCGGGGCGCGGGCATGGGCCCGGACGCGCTGCGCGTGGCCGGCCTGACGGAAGCGCTGCGCGCGCATCGCCTCGACGTCGTCGATCGCGGCAACCTCTCGGGGCCGCCCAACCCCTGGCAGCCGCAGCAGGGCGGCTTGCGCCACCTCGATGAAGTCATCGCCTGGAACTGGGCCGTGTACAGCGCGGTGGACCAGGCGCTCTCCGAAGGGCACGTGCCGCTGCTGATGGGCGGCGACCACTGCCTGGCCATCGGCTCGATCAGCGCCGTGGCGCGCCACTGCCGCGCCGGCGGCAAGCAGCTGCGCGTGGTCTGGCTCGACGCGCACACCGACGTCAACACCGAGGCGATCAGCCCCAGCGGCAACCTGCACGGCATGCCGGTGGCCTGCCTGCTGGGCCACGGACCGCAGCCGCTGGTGGGGTGGAGCGGGCAGCCGGCGGCCATCACGCCCGACCAGATCGACTTCATCGGCATCCGCAGCGTGGACGCCGACGAGAAGCAGGCGATCCGCCAGCTGGGCCTGCAGGTGTTCGACATGCGGCACATCGACGAGCACGGCATGCGCACCACCATGGCCGAGGTGCTGCAGGACGTGCACGAGGACACCCACCTGCACGTGAGCTTCGACCTCGACTGCCTCGACCCGATGGAAGCGCCGGGCGTGGGCACCGGCGTGCGCGGCGGCCCGACCTACCGCGAGATGCAGCTGTGCATGGAGATGATCGCGGACACCGGCTGCATGGCTTCGCTGGACGTGGTGGAGATCAATCCCGCGCTCGACGTGCGCAACCGCACCGCCGAGCTGGCGGTCGAGTTCATCCAGAGCCTGTTCGGCGCTTCGACGCTCGCCCGCTGAGCCGCCGTTTCACAAGGGTCACTTCGGCGCCAATGTGTGAGCGCGTCCGCGCGTGCCGTTGCGCAGCGCTATCGTGGTGCGCGACAGCAGCGAGCGCACGACGATGGACCCCGCCATTGAGAACTCCGACCTGGATCCACCGCCGTCCCCTTCGGTGGTGTGGAAGGGGCTGCCCGTCGCGATCGTCGCGCACGTGCTGCTGGCCGTGGCGCTGGCCTGGGGCGTGCAATGGAAACGCCAGCCCGATCCCTCAATGGCCGCGATCCCGCTGCCGCCGGTGACGGCGGCCGCACCTTCCACCAACACCATGGGCGCGCCCCCGGCGCCGCCGCCCCAGGAAGCCGCCGCCGAACCGGCGAAAACACCTCGCGAGACCACCGCCGCGCGTCCTCGTAGCCGACCCGCGACAGGGCCTTAAGGATTTGGCTATGTTACAAGTTTTAGCTCATCAATAGGAAGTTCCCATTGGTAGAGTCGTTACTTCTTTTTACAGGAAGTAACGAATGCCCCGCAGTACCGGCATCTTCAAGTTCGCGGCCGTCACCGCCGCCATCGGCACCCTCGCCGCCTGTGGCGGCCATCCCGGCACCGCGTCGACCGCTTCCACCGAAGCTTCGGGCGGCACCGTCAGCGGCCAGTCCTTCAAGGGCCCGACCGCCGGCGCCACCGTGTGCGCCTTTGCGATCGACAACGCCGTCGCCGACCGCAAGGGCGCGCAGGTGATCGCCCAGGAAGGCTCCCAGCCCCAGATCGCCAACGGCTGCGTGGTCACCGCCAACGACGGCACCTACACCTTCGCGCTGCCCGCGGGCACCAGCGGCGACCTGCTGTTCGAATCGAGCGGCGGCACCTATTGCAGCGACGAGAGCGTGTTCGACGGCACCACGTGCGCCGGCACCGGCACGCCCATCGCGATGGGCGCGGCGCGCCTGCGCACCGTGGTCGACACGCCCGCCGCCGGCGCCGTGGCCAGCGCGCCCCTCACGCTGCTGACCACCGCCGCGACCAGCACGGCCGGCACGCTGAGCGCCAACACCTTCAAGGCGAACTACAACACCGTGGCCGCCAACTTCGGCCTGGCCGACACCGATCCCGCGAGCAAGCCCGATGTCGACGGCGCGCTCAAGACCATGCTGACCGGGCTGGCCACCTTCGTGGGCGGCGACACCCGCGACCTGGAGCGCATCGTCAACAACATCGCCGGCGGCACGCTCAAGGTCGGCAGCAACAACGGCATCAGCGATTCCAGCCTGGAAGCCGAAACCGCGATCAACTGCTCGCCGCTGGCGCAGAGCGACCTTCAGTTCACGATGGTCAACAACTGGATCTGGGATCCGATCCACATCATCAACCCGTTGCCTCCGATGATGCAGACGATCCCCGCCTATGGCGTCGGCACCGCCGAAGACTCCTGCCTGGTGTCGGACGATGGCCTGAGCTCGATGCGCGTGCTGTTCAGCGGCAACCTCGGCAACCTGCTGAACGGCCAGGCCGTCAACGGCAGCTATGGCGTGAGCAAGTACGACAACCCTTCGTGCCAGGGCCAGGCCACTACCTCCGGCAGCACCCAGGCCTCGCTGCGCTACGAAGGCATCCAGACCATCGCGCTGAGCGCATCGCATGACCCGTCCCGCTCGCAGGTCGGCAGCGCCAGCAAGCTGGTGCTGACGCTGCAACCGAGCAGCGACCTGGGCATCACCGAGGTCCAGACGGAGCACCACCTGTTCTGCCGCACCCAGGCCTCGACGCCCATGACCACGGATTTCAAGGGCTTCCTGACGCGCGCCGACAGCCCCAAGCTCAATGGCTTCCGTTCGCGCCTGGACGGCAAGCACAAGCTGAGCGGCATGCTGCCCACCTGAGCCACCGCTCCGGCGGTCACGCCGCCGGTTGCGCCGCCCGCGCGGCCCGCGCCTTCCGCACGAACTCCGGCTGGAAGGCGCGCAGCGAGTTGTCCGAGAAGGCTACCGTGACTTCGGTGGCGCTGGCCTGCCGCACTTCGCCGCGGCCGTAGCGCCTGACCATCACGATGTCGCCCGCCGCGAACACCGCGCGCGCGGGACCTTCGCGTTCCTCCTGCGTCGCATCCTCTTTCGCCGCGCGTTCCAGTGCCGCTTCCTGCCGCGCGATGCGCAGGCAGTTGTCGCAGTGGCGGCAGCGCTCGAAGCTGGCCTCGCCTTCCAGGTGTTCCAGCAGCACGCGCCAGCGGCACTGACCGGTCTGCGCATAGAACACCATGCGTTCCAGCGTCTGGCGGTCCACGTCTCGCTTGTCGCGGTAGGCCGTCATCAGCTTGCGCAGCGACTCGCCTTCGAGGTCGCGGCGCAGGAGACGCACCTCGCCGTCTTCCATCGCCACCACCTTGTGCCGGCGCAGGAGGCCCAGCGCCACCTGCAGCTTGGTGCGCGGACGGCCGAGCCGGGCCTGCAGCAGCGGCAGGGTCCACGCGCCGCCCCCCGCGGGGGCTTCGCCGAGCGCCTGGTGGAGCGCCACCGCGTCGTCGTCGGTCGGATAGCGCCCGACCAGGAAGAACTGCTGCACGGCCTTGTCCGCGCGCAGGAACAAGAGCGTGCACAGCGCCGCCTGGCCGTCGCGTCCCGCGCGGCCCGCTTCCTGGTAGTAGGCCTCCAGGCCCGACGGCAGCTGGTAGTGCAGGACGAAGCGGATGTCGGGCTTGTCGATGCCCAGGCCGAACGCGTTGGTGGCCACCATCACGCGCAGCCTGCCGTCCATGAAGGCTTCCTGCGCCGCATGCCGGTCGCGGGCGGAGAGCTTGCCGTGGTACAGCCCCACCGACTCGCCCGCGCCCTGCAGCGCTTCGTACACCGCGACCGCGGCCTTGACGGTCGCCGCGTAGACCAGGCCGCAGCCCTGGGTCTCGCGCACGAAGGCCAGCGCGCGTTCGAGCTTGTCCTCCTCGCGCCCGACCTGTTCCACCTTGAGCGCGAGGTTGGGCCGGTAGGCGCCGGTGTTGATGATCCCGTCGCGCGGGATGTCCAGTTGCCTCGCGATGTCGCGCGCCACGTCGTCGGTGGCGGTCGCGGTGAGCGCCAGCACCGTGGGCCGGCCCAACGAAGGCAGGGAAGGGCCGATGTCCAGGAACGCGGGGCGGAAGTCGTGGCCCCACTGCGAGATGCAATGCGCCTCGTCGACCACCAGCAGGCTGGTGGGATGCGCCGAGAGTTCCTGCAGGAAGCCCGGCTCCGCCAGCTTTTCCGGCGTGATCATCACGATGCGCGCGCTGCCGTCGATCGCGGCGGCGCGCGCCGCGCGCCTCCTCGCTGTCCACCGCGCTGTTCAACTGCACGGCGGCGATGCCGCACTCGCGCAGCGCCTCGACCTGGTCCTTCATCAGCGCGATCAGCGGCGAGACCACCAGCGTGCGGCCGGGCAGCAGCAGCGCCGGCAGCTGGTAGCACAGGGACTTGCCCGCCCCCGTGGGCATGATGGCCAGCGTGGGGCGGCCGGCGAGCACCTGGTCGATGACCGTGCGCTGGCCCGGCCGCAGCCGCTGGATCCCGAAGGTGTCCTTCAGGACCTGGGCGATGCGGCGCGCGCTGGCGGTCGTTCCGGTACTGGCGCGCGCTCCCGCCATGGATCAGCGATCGGCCTCGCCGTCCGCTTCGGCGTCGCTGTCGGAGTCCAGGTCGGTGTACTCCTGTCCGTCGGGATCGGACTCGGGAAAGCCGCTGCCCGAACCGGGACCATCGTCCATCGCCTCGCCGAACTCGTCGCCGCTGTCGCTCATGCGCACCACGCGATCGGGCGAGATGTCGGCGCCTTCGACGGAGTCGGGGCCGTACACCGAGCCGCGCTCGCCCGTGCCGCCGACGTCGGAATCGGCGTGGTCCTCGCGCGTGCCCACGGCGTCGCTGCCGGTGTCGGAGCTGTCGCTGGGCCCCAGTACGTCGCTGCTGCGGCCGCTGGGCTGGCTGGGTGCCGGGTCGGCGCCCAGGATGCTGCTGTAGGCCATGGTGTTCTCCTGCTTGGTCGCAGCCAGTGTGCGGCGCGGCCCTGCCGCTGGCCGTCGGAACCCGAGCGCGTTCACTGTGGGACTAGGGCTACGGCGGTGCGCCGGCCGTCGGCGTAGAACGATCTCCACGAAACAGGGACGTCCATGGAACCCGCCGCGCCTTCGCACCCCCTGGTCGTCATCGGCGCGTCGTTCGGCGGCGTGGAGGCGCTCATCCCCCTGGTGACGGGCCTCCCCAGGGACTTCCTGGCGTACGTCGCCGTCGTGCAGCACATCGGGTTCCAGCCCAGCGTGTTGCCGGAACTGCTGTCGCGCGCGGGGTCGCTGAAGGCCGTGCTCCCGCGCAGCGGCGAGCGGCTGCGCCTGGGCCAGATCTGCGTGGCACCGCCGGACCAGCACCTGCTGGTGACACCGGGATCGGTGCGGCTCAGTCGCGGCACGCGCGAGAACCCTACGCGGCCGGCCACCGACCCGCTGTTCCGCACCGCGGCGCTCCACTGGGGCCGCAAGGCCATCGGCGTGGTGCTCGCCGGCGAGCTGGACGACGGCACCGCCGGCCTGGCGGCCATCAAGCTCTGTGGCGGCTGCACGGTGGTGCAGCGTGCGCCTGGACGGGAGGCGCCGGCGCGACCAGGCGCGACAGCAGCGGCGCGATGGCCGGCAGCAGCACGCAATGGTCGACCTCCACGCGAGGCGCCGCCCGAAGCGCTGCTGCGCGAGCAATCGGTCTTCGAAGGAGTCGAACCCATGGACAACCTGGGCGGCCGCTGCGCTACCGCTGCCACACCGGCCACGCCTACACGGTCAAGAGCCTGAAGTGCCCAGGCCGAGCGGACCGGCCCTGCGCTGCAGGCCAGCTTCCGCGCCCTGAAGGAGCGCGAGCAACTGCTGCGCCGCATGGCCGGCGTCTCCCGCAGCCTCGGCGACGATGCCCAGGCCGAGGTCGGGATGTTCCAGGCGGCCCGGGTCCAGGAGCAGGCGGCCCGTCTGGCCGAGTTGATCGCGGAGGGAAGCGGCGGCGCATAATTTGGCCCGCCCTCCCCCCGCGACATGTCAGAAGACTCTCCAACCGCCCGCAACGAGCCGGCCGGCGACGACGACGTCGCGCCCCGCAGCCACCATGAGCTGGTGCCGGTCATCGCGCTGGGCGGCTCGGCCGGGTCGATCGAAGCGCTGCAGGCTTTCTTCGAGGACGTGCCGTCCGAGTGCCCGGTCGCGTTCGTGGTGGCGGTCCAGCTCGACGCCGGACAGGAATCGACGCTGGCCGAACTGATCGGCCGGCGCACCGCGCTGCCGGTATTGCCGCTGACCCGGCACGAGCCGGTGCGCTCGGGCACCGTCTACGTGATCCCGCCGCGCAAGCTCATTCGCATGGAAGGCGACGCGCTCGCGCTGGACGAGCGCGACCCCGAAACGGACCGGCCCGTCACCGTGGACCTGCTGTTCCGCACGCTGGCCGACTCGCACGGCGCGCACAGCGCGGCGGTGGTGCTGTCGGGCGCCGAGGGCGACGGCGCCATCGGCATCAAGCGGGTCAAGGAACGGGGCGGCCTGACGGTCGCGCAGGACCCGGAGGAGTGCGGCCATCCCGCCATGCCGCGCAGCGCCATCGCCACCGGCATGGTCGACTGGACGCTCCCGGCGGCCGAGATGGTGCCGCGCCTGCTGGCCTACTTCCGGCTCGAGGGCCACCTGCGGCTGCCTTCCGAGGTGGCCCCGCCGGCGCAGGCGGCGGCCAGCCGCCAGGGCGACGACGAGGTCACGCTGCGCGAGATCCTGGCTTTCCTGCGCACCCGCACCGGCCGCGACTTCACCGGCTACAAGCGCGCCACCATCGTGCGGCGCATCGCGCGGCGCATGCAGGTCAACGGCACCGACCACCTGTCCGGCTACCTCAACTTCCTGCGCACGCGGCCGGGCGAGGCGCCGGCGCTGCTGCAGGACCTGCTGATCAGCGTCACCAACTTCTTCCGCGACCCGGAGTGCTTCGAGGCGCTGCGGCCGCACCTGCAGGAACTGCTTCGCGCCAAGGCGGCCGGCGAGTCGGTGCGCGTCTGGGTGCCGGGCTGCGCGACGGGCGAGGAGGCCTACTCGCTCGCCGTGATGCTGTGCGACTGCGCGCGCGAGATGGATTCGCCGCCGCACATCCAGGTGTTCGCGACCGACCTGGACGAGGGGGCGATCCGCATCGCGCGCGAAGGCCTGTATCCGTCGTCCATCGAGGCCGACGTCTCGCAGGACTGGCTGCGCCGCTACTTCAGCAAGGAGCACCGCGGCTGGCGCGTGCGCCGCGAGGTGCGCGAGATGGTGCTGTTCGCCGAGCACGACCTCTTGAAGGATTCGCCGTTCTCGCGGCTCGACCTGGTGTCTTGCCGCAACCTGCTGATCTACCTGGAGCGCGACGTCCAGCAGCGCGTGTTCCAGACCTTCCATTTCGCGCTGCGGCCGCAGGCGCTGCTGTTCCTGGGCGCCTCGGAAAGCTGCGAGGACGAGGGCAACCTCTTCTCGGTGGTCGACAAGAGGAACCGCATCTTCATGCAGCACCCGCTGGCGCGGCCGGTGCTGCCGGTGCCGGTGCCGGCCCGGGCCGGCGCGCCGGGGCAGGTGATGATGCCGCGCCGCCAGCACGAGATGTCGATCGCCGGCCGCGCGCCGGCGCTCACGCCCGGGCACGAACGCCTCGGCCGGTCGCTGGATGAGCGCGGCGTGTCCTGGGGCGCCCTGCACCTGCGCCTGCTGGAAACGCTGGCGCCGCCCTCGATCCTGGTCGACCGCGAGCACGAGATCCTGCACCTGTCGGCCAGCGCGGGGCAGTTCCTGCAGTTCTCGGGCGGCGAGCCCAGCCGCGACCTGCTGCGCACCATCCACCCGTCCCTGCGCATCGAGCTGCGCGGTGTGCTGTACCAGGCGGCGCAGTCCGGCGAAGAGGCCGAGGCCCAGGTCGACGGCGTGCCGCTGCCCGACGGGCCGGCCGGCGTCACGCTGCGCGTCTGGCCGGTGCGCGACGCGGGCGTGGACATGTTCATCGTGCTGCTGGAGCGCCGCGTGCAGGCCGAGGCCGAAGCCGAAGCCCGCCACGCCGTCGACCTGCTTCCCAAGGACCCGGTCTCCACGCACCTGGACCGCGAGCTGGAACGCCTGAAATCCGAGCTGCGCGAGACGGTGGAGCGGTACGAGGCCTCCACCGAGGAACTCAAGGCCAGCAACGAGGAGCTGCAGGCCATGAACGAGGAACTGCGCTCGGCCAGCGAGGAGCTGGTGACCAGCCGCGAAGAGCTGCAGTCGATCAACGAGGAGCTCACCACCGTCAACCACGAGCTCAAGAGCAAGATCGAGGAGGTCGGTCACGCCAACAGCGACATGCAGAACCTGATCGACGCCACCGCCATCGCGACGGTGTTCCTCGACCGGGACCTGGCGGTCATGCGCTACACGCCCACGGCGGTGCAGCTGTTCAACCTGATCCCTTCGGACATCGGCCGTCCGCTCGCCCACCTGGCCACGCGGCTGGACTATCCGCGCCTGGCGGACGACGCCCGCCGCGTGCTGGAACGCCTCGTGCCGATCGAGCGCGAGATGGGCCTGCCCGACGGCACCTGGTTCCTGGTGCGCATGCTGCCCTACCGCACGCTGGAGGACCGCATCGCCGGCGTGGTGCTCTCCTTCATCGACATCACCGAGCGGCGCCAGGCCGACGAGGTGCGCACCTGGCTGTCGGCGGTGGTGCACGCGTCCACCGACGGCATCGTCAGCTTCGCGCTGGACCGCACCATCCTTAGCTGGAACGCGGCGTGCGAGCGCATCTTCGGCTGGAGCGCGGCGGAGATGATCGGCCGTTCGGCCTCGGTGCTGTCGCCGGGCCCGGATGACGAGAGCGCCCAGATGGACCAGATGCGCCGGCTGGGCGAAGGCGAGGCGCTCGACTTCGAGACCGTGCGCAAGCGCAAGGACGGCCAGGAGATCCACGTCGCGATGGCGGTGTCGCCCATCCGCGACCCCGACGGCACCGTGATCGGCGGCACCACCGTCGTGCGCGACATCACCGAGAACCGGCGCGCCCAGACGGCGCTGCGCGAGAGCGAGGAGCAGTTGCGGCTGGTGGTCGAGAACGTGCGCGAGTACGCCATCTTCTCGATGGGCCTGGACCGCAAGGTGGTCAGCTGGAACAGCGGTGCCGAGCGGTTGCTCGGGTACTCCGAAGCGGAAGTGCTCGGCCGGCCGGCGGACATCGTCTTCACCGAAGAGGATCGGCGCGAGGGCGCGCCGGAAGCCGAGGTGCAGACCGCCCTGGCCGAGGGTCGGGCCTCGGACGACCGCGTCCACATGCGCAAGGACGGCAGCCTGTTCTGGGCCGAGGGCGTGATGATGCTCATGCGCGACGAGGCAGGCCGCGCGATGGGCTTCGTGAAGGTGCTGCGCGACCAGACGCGGGCGCGCGAGGTGCAGCAGGCCATCGAACGCAGCCAGTCGGAACTGAAGCAGTCGCTCGAGGAAACGCAGCAGGCCCGTCGCGCGCTCGAAGCCGCGGACGCCGCCAAGGACCGCTTCCTGGCCGTGCTGTCGCACGAGCTGCGCAACCCGCTGGCCTCGATCGCCAGCGCGTCCGAGCTGCTGCTCATGCCCAAGCTGCCCGACTCGGCGCGCGAGAAGGCCGCCGAGGTGGTGCAGCGCCAGGGCAAGGCGATGAAGGTGCTGCTGGACGAACTGCTCGACGTGTCGCGTCTGACGCTGGGCCGGCTCAACCTGGCCAAGCGCCCGGTGTCGGTGACCACCGTCGTGCAGCAGGCGCTGGAGACCACACGCCCGCTGGTGCAGGCCGCGGCGCACGAGCTGGTGGTCAAGCTGCCGTCGCATTCCGTGGAAGTGGACGCCGATCCGCTTCGGCTGGCGCAGGTGGTGTCCAACCTGATCACCAACGCCGCCAAGTACACGCCGGAGGGCGGCCGCATCGAAGTCTCGGCCGAGGTCTTCACCGACGAGGTGGTGATCCAGGTCAGCGACAACGGCATCGGCATGGAGCCTTCGCAGATCGATCGCATGTTCGACCTGTTCTCGCAAGGCGAGCGGGTCACCGGCCATTCCAACAGCGGCCTGGGCATAGGCCTCGCGCTGGCGCGCAACATCATCGAGCTGCACGGCGGCTGGATCATGGCCAGCTCGGCCGGTCCGGGCGAAGGCAGCCAGCTGCGCGTGGGACTGCCGCTGCTGCGCGTGGGGCCGCTCGACGTCGTTTCCGAGACCGACTTCGCGCAGCCGGAACCGCAGCCGCCGGCGCCCGCCATCGCGGCCGAGGGCGAACTGATCCTGGTGGCCGACGACAACGGCGACGCCGCGTGGGGCCTGGCCAAGCTGCTGGAGCTCTCGGGCTTCCGCGCCGTGCTGGCGCGCTCCGGCGAAGAGGCGCTGCAGGTCGCGGAGCAGCACAGGCCGACCATCGCGCTGCTGGACATCGGCATGCCCGACCTCAGCGGCCACGACGTCGCGCGGCGGCTGCGCGGCGAGCCCTGGGGCCGCGACATGATCCTGATCGCCGCCACCGGCTGGGGCCAGGAGGCCGACATCCGGCATTCGATGCAGGCCGGCTTCGACGCGCACCTGACCAAGCCGCTGAACGTGGGCCGCATCAAGGGCCTGATCGAAGAGCTCAAGGCGCAGCGCAAGGGCTGACGCGGCGAGGGCCGGGCATGCCCCGATGAGCGCGGCCGAGGTCCGCGGCTAGCATCGGCGCATGACCTATCTGCTCGCGCTCGACCAGGGCACCTCCAGCTCCCGCAGCATCGTGTTCGACCGCCAGGGGCGCATCGTCGCGCTGGCGCAGCGGGAGCTGCCGCAGATCTATCCGCAGCCGGGCTGGGTGGAGCACGACCCGATGGAGATCTGGCGCGGCCAGCTGGCCACCGCGCAGGAGGCGCTGGCCAAGGCCGGCATCACTGCGCGCGACGTCGCGGCGCTGGGCATCACCAACCAGCGCGAGACGGCCGTCATCTGGAACCGCAGGACCGGCCAGCCCATCCACCACGCCATCGTGTGGCAGGACCGTCGCGGCGAGCCGCTGTGCGCGCAACTGCGCGAGCAGGGGCACGGGCCGCTGATCCAGTCGCGCACCGGGCTGCTGATCGACTCGTACTTCTCCGGCACCAAGATCCGCTGGCTGCTGGACAACGTGCCCGGCGCGCGCCAGCAGGCGGAGCGGGGCGAGCTGGCCTTCGGCACCATCGACAGCTGGCTGCTGTGGCAACTGACCGGCGGTTCGCTGCATGCCACCGACGTCAGCAATGCCTCGCGAACCATGCTGTTCGACGTGCACCGCAACCGCTGGGACGAGGAGCTGCTCGACCTCCTGCAGGTGCCGGCTTCGCTCATGCCCCAGGTACTGCCTTCGAGCGCCGAGTACGGCCGCAGCGTGGACTCGCTGCTGGGCGCGCCGGTGCGCATCGGCGGCGTGGCGGGCGACCAGCAGAGCGCGCTGTTCGGCCAGGCGTGCTTCCGTGAAGGCATGGCCAAGAACACCTACGGCACCGGCTGCTTCCTGCTGATGCACACCGGATCGCGCTTCCAGAAGTCGGCCAACGGCTTGCTCACCACCAGCGCGGCGCAGACCGCGGCGCAGCCGCAGTACGCGATGGAAGGCAGCGTGTTCGTCGGTGGTGCGGTGGTGCAGTGGCTGCGCGACGGACTCAAGGCGATCGAGAGCAGCGCGCAGGTGCAGGCGCTGGCGGAGAGCGTGCCCGACGCGGGGGGCGTGATGCTGGTGCCGGCCTTCACCGGCCTGGGCGCGCCGTACTGGAAACCGGATGCACGCGGCACCATCACGGGGCTCACGCGCGGGTCGACCGTCGCCCACATCGCGCGCGCCGCGCTGGAAAGCATCGCCTACCAGAGCGCGGCGCTGTTGCAGGCGATGAGCCGCGATGCCGTGGCCGCGGGCTCGGCGCCGGTGGCGGAACTGCGCGTGGACGGCGGCGCCTGCGTCAACAACCTGCTGATGCAGTTCCAGGCCGACCTGCTGGGCATCCCGGTCGTGCGGCCCGCGATCACCGAGACCACCGCGCTCGGCGCGGCCTACCTGGCCGGGCTGTCGTGCGGCGTGTTCTCGAACGCCGAGGAACTGGAGAAACTCTGGAAGGCCGAGCGCCGCTTCACGCCCACGCTGTCGCGCGAGCGGGCCGGCGAGTTGATGCAGAACTGGGAACGTGCGGTACGCCAGGCCACGCTGGCCTGAACCTGATCCTCGAAGGAGTTGCCATGAACAAAGCCTTGTCCGTTTGCTTCGCTGTTGCGGCCGCCTGCGCGGCTTTCGGCGCGTCGGCGCAGAACCTCAAGCCCGGCCTGTGGGAAGTGCAGCACAAGATGAAGGGCAATCCCGAGATGGAGCGCCAGCTGGAGGAAGCGCGCAAGCAGATGGCCGCCATGCCGCCGGAGCAGCGCAAGCAGATGGAAGCCATGATGGCCGGCCGCGGCGTGCAGATGGGCGCGGGCGGCCAGAGCGTGCGCATGTGCCTCACCAAGGAGATGGTGGAGCGCAACGAGATCCCGGCGCAGCAGGGAGACTGCAAGATGACGAACCAGCAGCGCACCGGCAACACGCTGAGAGTGAACTTCACCTGCACCAACCCGCCTTCCAGCGGCGAGAGCCAGATGACGATCAACAGCCCCGAGTCCTACGCCATGAAGACCACGGCGACCTCCAGCATCGACGGGCGGGTCGAGAAGATGTCGGTGGAAGGCACGGGCAAGTGGGTGGCCGCCGATTGCGGCGGCCTCAAGCCGATGGGGCCGGCGAAGAAGTAGCGACCTTCAGGCGGGCCGGGGCCGGCCGCCGAAGATGGCCGTGCCCACCCGCACCATCGTGCTGCCGGCCGCGATGGCGGCTTCGAGGTCGGCGCTCATGCCCATGGACAGCGTGTCCAGGTCCAGGCCGCCTTCGCGCAACGCCTGGAACAGGTCGGCGGCACGCTCGTGCACGGCCTTCTGCGCTTCGAAATCCTCGGCAGGCTCGGGGATCGTCATCAGGCCGCGAAGACGCAGTCCCGGCAACCGGGCCACTTCGCGCGCCAGGTCCTCGGCTTCCTCCGGCGCGACGCCCGACTTGCCCGGGCCGCCGTCGATGTTCACCTGGATGCACACCGACAGCGGTGCGCGGCCTTCGGGCCGCTGCTCAGACAGGCGCTGCGCGATCTTCAGGCGATCGACGGTGTGGGCCCAGTCGAAATGCTGGGCGACCAGCCGCGTCTTGTTGCTCTGGATCGGGCCGATGCAATGCCATTCGAGCGGCAGGTCGGAGAGCAGGGCGATCTTTTCCACCGCCTCCTGGATGTAGTTCTCGCCGAAAGCGCGTTGGCCGGCCTGGTGCGCCAGGCGTACCGCTTCAGGCCCGAACGTCTTGGAAACCGCCAGCAGCGTGACATCTTCCACCGGGCGTTGCGCCGCGGCACAGGCGGCGGCCATGCGCTCCCGGACGGTATGGAGGTTGTGACCGATGGTGGTCATAA
>Ga0247820_10000802_pt1 | contig 17416 bp, 12 predicted proteins | sample 13C_Glucose_Day1_2_FD_192480 | JGI IMG/M metagenome (GOLD analysis project Ga0247820, IMG submission 192480) | Soil microbial communities from agricultural site in Penn Yan, New York, United States - 13C_Glucose_Day14 | ecosystem: Environmental > Terrestrial > Soil > Agricultural land | place...
CAGGGCAGCAGCCGGGCACGCGCCAGCAGCCGCGTGGTGGCGCGCAACAACACCGGCGCCTGGCCGTGACGGCCGCCGGCGACGCGGGCCGTGAGGCTGAGCCAGAGCCAGCCGAAGGAGGCGGGAAAAGTGCCGAGCGGCAACGCCAGCCCGACGAGCCACAGCAGCAGGGTGACAAGGTGCAGGCCCAGCAGGCTGCTCAGCGCCACCACCACGTTGATCTGCCGCTGGCCGTCGAGCACGTTGCCGGCCAGCGTGAGTCCGGCGAGCACGATCAAGGCGACCAGGCCCAGCAGCATCCACGGCGCCCAGGCCCGTCCGCGCGCCACTTCGGCCTGCAGTCCGAGGCGTTGTCCCAGGATGCGTGCGCGTTCGACGATCCGGCCGGCCGCATCGGGGCGCAGGTTCATCGCCTGCCGCATGGCCTGAGCGTCCTCGAGCGGCCCGGACTCTTCGACCAGCTTCACCGCTTCGGTGATCACTGCGTCCTGGAACGAAGCGGGGGGCGCAACGGGATTCAACGGCTTCCTTCACGACGGGGGAACGGTGCCGCGCACCTGGGGTGGAGCGCGAAATTATGCCCGTCGAAGTCAGGCCGGCGGCCGATGAAAAACGGGGTCGCAAGCGACCCCGGTGGAACCCCCCGCTGGAGGGCGAGAAAAGAGGAACGCGTGTTGTCAGCGCAGGCCGAAGAACGAGAGCACTGCGACCACGACCACGACCAGCCCGACGATGTAGATGATGGAATTCACGGTGGAAACTCCTCTTTTGTTGAAGACGGGTCCACTGTGGCCCGCCGGCCGCGAGCCGGATGTCGGCGGCCGTCACCGCCCACTGTAGGACTCGCGACTCAGACCGTCGAGGGCTCCGCGAGCGCGTCGCTGGGTTCGTCGTCGCCCTCGTCGTTTCCGTCACCGAGAAAGCCTCCGCTCTGGTGCGACCACAGGCGCGCATAGAGGCCGCCCCTGGCCAGCAGCGTCTTGTGGTCCCCTTCCTCGACCACGCGGCCGTTGTCGAGCACGATCAACCGGTCCATCGCCGCGATGGTCGAGAGCCGGTGCGCGATGGCGATCACCGTCTTGCCCTCCATCAGGCGGTAGAGGCTGGCCTGGATCGCGGCCTCGACCTCCGAGTCGAGCGCGCTGGTGGCTTCGTCGAGCAGCAGGATCGGCGCGTCCTTCAGCATCACGCGGGCGATCGCGATGCGCTGGCGCTGGCCGCCCGAGAGCTTGACGCCGCGCTCGCCCACGTGCGCCTGGTAGCCGCGCCGTCCGCTCGCGTCGCCCAGCGTCTCGATGAAGTCGTGCGCCTCGGCGCGGTCGGCCGCGGCCCGGATCGCCACCTCGCCGGCATCGGGCCGGCCGTAGGCGATGTTGTCGGCCACCGAGCGGTGCATCAGCGAGGTGTCCTGCGTCACCATGCCGATGTGGGCGCGCAGGCTGTCCTGCGTGACGTGGGCGATGTCCTGGCCGTCGATCTGGATGCGGCCGCTGTCGAGGTCATGGAAGCGCAGCAGCAGGTTCACCAGCGTCGACTTGCCGGCGCCCGAGCGGCCGACCAGTCCGATCTTTTCGCCCGGCCTGACGGTGAGGCTGAGGTCATTGATCACGCGGCGCCCGGCGTCGCCGTAGCGGAAGCTCGCATGCTCGAAGCGAACCTCGCCGCGCGGCACCTCGAGCGGCTTCGCATCGGCGGCGTCGAGCACCGTGCGCGGCCGCGACAGCGTGTTCATGCCGTCCTGCACCGTGCCGATGTTCTCGAACAGGCTGGTCATCTCCCACATGATCCAGTGCGACATGCCCTGCAGACGCAGCGCCATCGCGGTGGCGGCCGCCACCGCGCCGACACCGACCGCGCCCTGCGACCAGAGCCACAGCGCCATGCCCGCCATGCCGGCGGTCAGGCCCATGCTGAGGGTATGGTTGACGATCTCGAAGGCGCTCACCAGCCGCATCTGGGCATAGCCGGTGCCCATGAATTCCTTCATGGCCGAGCGCGCGAAGCCGGCCTCGCGCTGGGTGTGCGAGAACAGCTTGACGGTGGCGATGTTGGTGTAGGCGTCGGTCACGCGGCCGGTCATCGAGGCGCGGGCGTCGGCCTGCGCCTTGCCCACTTTGCCCAGGCGCGGCACGAAGAAGACCAGCGAGCCGATGTAGAGCGCGAGCCAGACCAGGAAGGGCAGCATCAGCTGGCGGTCGAGCACCGCGGCGAGCACGATCATGGTGGCGACGTAGACGACCATCGCCACCAGCACGTCGGCCAGCACGAAGATGGTCTCGCGCACCGCCAGCGCGGTCTGCATGACCTTGGCCGTGATGCGGCCCGCGAACTCGTCCTGGTAGAAGGCCATGCTCTGGCCGAGCATCAGGCGGTGGAAGTTCCAGCGCAGCCGCATGGGCAGGTTCACGGCCAGCGTCTGGTGCTTGACGATGGTCTGCAGCGCCACCACGCCGATGCTCGCGACCAGCGCGAAGGCCAGCCACATCAGCGTGCTGCCGCGTTCTTCCCACAGCCGCGCCGGCGCCTGGCCGCCGAGCCAGTCGACGATGCGCCCGAGCATCGCGAACAGCAGCGCCTCGAAGGCCGACATTGCGGCCGTCAGCAGTGCCATCGCGGCGATCTTGCCGCGCAGCCCCTGCGTGCAGGCCCACAGGAAGGGCAGGAGGCCGCGCGGCGGCAGTCCGGGTTCGGCGACCGGGTAGGCGGGAAGCAGTTTTTCGAAGTAGCGGAACAAGAGGCACGGTCTCCAGTGAGGCGCCACTGTAGCGGCGGGCACGCGGCTGCGCACGCGCAAGGGATTTGCTAGCCGGCACCGAGCCGCTCGCCGACGAAGTCGATGAAGCTGCGCAGTTTCGGCGCCATGTACTGGCGGCTGGTGTAGACCGCGAAAAGCGTCACCGCCGGCGCCGTGTAGTCGGGCACCAGCCGCAGCAGACGGCCCTGCGCCAGGTCCTCCTCGATCAGCCATTCGGGCAGGAAGGACATGCCGATGCCGGCCCGCACCGCATGCAGGGTCAGCGTGGTGTCGTCGGACTTCATCACCGGCTGCAGCCGCAGCGGCGCCTGGCGGCCCTTGCCGTCCCTGAGCGCCAGGCCCTCGATGCTCACGTAGCTCGGCACGATGGCGGCGAACTGCGCGAGGTCGGCGGGCACGGCCGGCAGGCCGGCGCGCGCGACGCAGGCGGGCGAGGCCACCAGGTGGAACTGCAGCCTGCACAAGGGCCGCGCGATCAGCGCCGGCGAGAGTTCCTGCGTAGCCCGCAGCGCGAGGTCGTAGCCGTCGGCCGCGAGATCGACCTTGCGGTTCTCCAGGTGCATGTCGACCAGCACCTCGGGGCAGCGCTCGCGGTAGCCGGCCAGCACCGCGGCGAAGCGCGGCGTGGCGCACCACACGGGCGCACTGACCTTGAGCTGGCCACGCGGCACCTCGTGGGTCTGGCCGATGGCGCTCTGCGCGGCGTCGAGCAGGTCGAGCGCGCGGCTGCTCTGCGCGTACCAGGCCTGGCCCGCCTCGGTCAGGCTCAGGTGGCGGCTGGACCGATGCAGCAGGCGGGCGCCGAGCGATTTCTCGAGCTGCGCGACATGCTTGCTGGCCATCGGCGCGGAGATCGCGAGCCGCTCGGCGGCGGCGACGAAGCTGCCCGACTCCACCACCTCCCTGAAGACGCGAAGACTGGTGAGGCGGTCCATGATGATTTCCTTTGAGGAAATTAATCGATGAATCCTAGCCTATCGATTTCCTCGTGGGAAATCTCTAGACTGGCGTTCAAGGAGCATCCCATGACCACGACTTCCAGATTGCCCACTTATTTCATCTCGCATGGCGGCGGCCCCTGGCCCTGGATGAAGAAGGAAATGGGCCATGCCTACGACCGGCTCGAGGCCTCCCTGGCCGACATGCCGCGCCAGATCGGCCGCACGCCGGCCGCGATCCTCATGGTGTCGGCGCACTGGGAAGAGCCCGCCTTCACCGTGATGGGCAACCCGCGCCCGCCGATGATCTACGACTACGGCGGCTTCCCGGCCCACACCTACCAGGTGCACTACGATGCGCCGGGCTCGCCCGCGCTGGCGCGCCGCGTGCAGTCGCTGCTCGAGGCGGCGGGGCTGCCCGCGGCGCTCGACGCCGAGCGTGGCTTCGACCACGGCACCTTCTCGCCGATGGCCGCGATCTATCCGAAGGCCGAGGTGCCGGTGGTGCAGCTGTCGCTGCGGCGCGGGCTCGACCCGGCCGAACACATTGCGCTGGGCCGCGCCATCGCGCCGCTGCGCGACGAGAACGTGCTGATCGTCGGCAGCGGCCTGAGCTATCACAACCTGCGCCACTTCGGTCCGCAGGCGCGCGACGTCTCGAAGGCCTTCGACGACTGGCTCGATGGCGCGGTGGTCCGCAGCACGCCGCAGCAGCGGGTCGAGCAGCTGCTGCAATGGTCGGCGGCACCCGCGGCCCGCATCGCGCACCCGCGAGAGGAGCACCTGATCCCGCTGATGGTCGCGGTCGGCGCCGCCGAAGGCGAGGCCGGCGAGCGCGTCTACCACGAGGATGCGTTCATGGGCGGGATCTCGGTGTCGAGCTTCCGCTTCGGGCGCGCGGCGGCCTGAACACCGGGCCGGCAGGCGGCACAATCTGCCGGTGCCTTATTTCTCGACCTTCGATCCCCGGGCCGAAGCCGACGCGCTCGGCCTGATCGCGCGCATCGACGCGCTCGCCACCCACCACGATGCCGAGCACGAGGGCGTGCGCGTGCGCTGGCGCCGCTTCGGCAGCGATGCCACGCGAGCGCCGCTGGTGCTGCTGCATGGCGGCCACGGCAGCTGGATGCACTGGCTGCGCAACGTCGAGGCGCTGTCGGCCTCGCGCACGCTGTGGCTGCCCGACATGCCGGGCTTCAACGAGTCCGACGCGCCGCCGAAGCCGCAGCCCGGCCAGGCCGCGGTCGATCCCCTGCTCGATGCGCTGTCGGGAACGCTCGATGGCCTGATCGGCGCGCAGGCCGAGATCGACCTCGGCGGCTTTTCGTTCGGCGGCCTGGTCGCCGCCAAGTTCGGCCAGCGCCGCGGGCACATCCGGCGCATGGTCCTGGTGGGCAGCGGCGGCCATGGCACGCTGCGGCGCATGACGGTCGAGATGATCAACTGGCGCGCCGCCGAAGACCGCGATCAGGAGCGCGCCGCGCTGCTGCACAACCTGGCCGCGCTGATGCTGCACGACCGCGCCGCGATCGATGCGCTGGCCTTCGCGATCCACGACATCTGCTGCCACGGCACGCGCTTTCGCAGCAAGGAGGTCTCGCTGGCCGGCGGGCTGCAGGCCGCGCTCGATGCGATCGGCGGGCCTCAGCTGCTGCTCTGGGGCGAGCACGACGTGACGGCGGATTCGCGGCCCCTGGTGGCGCAGCTGGCCGCCGGAGGTCCGCGGCGCGAAGGCCTGGTGATCGACGGCGCCGGGCATTGGGCGCAGTTCGAGCGGGCCGGCGAGTTCAACGCGGCGCTGCTGCGCTTCCTGGACTAAGGCCTGGCAGGCCCTACGAAGGCAGCGACGCCGCATGGCGCCGCCAGAAGTCGGCGTCCGGAAACGAACCCGCGCCGGCTGCCGCGTTGTCCGCCATGTGCTCGGGCCGGCTGGTGCCGGGAATGGTGCAGGTCACGGCCGGGTGGCTCAGCACGAACTTGAGCAGCACCTGGGCCCAGCTGGTGCAGCCGATTTCGGCGGCCCAGGCGGGCAGGGGCTGGTCGCGCAGGCGGCGCAGCAGGCCGCCGCCGCCGAAGGGCATGTTGACGATCACCGCCACGCCGCGCTCGGCCGCCAGCGGCAGCAGGCGCTGGGCCGCTTCGCGCGCGTCGATCGAATAGTTGATCTGCAGGAAGTCGAGCTTCTCGGCGCGCAGCACGGCCTCGAGCTCGGCATAGGCCGAGGCCGTGTAGTGCGTGATGCCGATGTAGCGCACGCGGCCCTTGTCCTTCCAGCCGCGCAAGGTCTTGAGATGGAGGCGCCAGTCGACCAGGTTGTGCACCTGCATCAGGTCGATGCGCTCGGTGCGCAGGCTCTGGAAGGATTGCTCCATCTGCGCGATGCCGGCTTCGCGGCCGGAGGTCCAGACCTTGGTGGCGAGAAAGGCCTTGGCGCGCTGGTTCGCGGCGGCCAGCAGATCGCCGGTCACGGCCTCGGAGCGGCCATACATCGGCGAACTGTCGAGCACCGAGCCGGCGGCGGCGAACAGCGCCTCGAGCACGCCCGGCAGGCGCTGGTATTCGTCGCTGCCGGCAGCGACGTCGAAGCCGATCCAGGTGCCGCAGCCGACCACGGGCAGGGCTTCGCGGGTGGCGGGGATGGGGCGGGTGTTCATGCGTCGGACTCCCGGGGTCTGGGCTGAGGACAGGCAGGGCAGCGCGGCCGAAAGCGAGAGCGCCGCCCCGATGCGAAGCAGTCGGCTGCGGGTGAGGGTGGGCAAGGAAGTCACCCGGCATATGTACCCGATCGGTGCAGGGCGTGTCGGGACCTGCGGTTTTCCCGCACTTACAAAAAATCCTTCCACGAAGTCATTCATACTGTATAAAAATACAGTCATTCAATCCATCATGGGCCTTCCTTCCCTCGACTCTTTTTCCTCCTCCGCGCGCCACAGGATGTGGCGCGGGGACGAGCTGGGCCTGGCCGACACGCAGGTCGTCGGCACCGGCCATGCCGCGCTCGATGCGCAACTGCCGGGTGGCGGCTGGCCGGTCGGGGCGATGACCGAACTGCTGCAGTCCGCGCCTGAGACGCATTCATGGCAACTGCTGCTGCCGGCACTGGCCCGGGCCGTGCAGGGCGGTGGCGGCCCGGTCGCGCTGATCGGCGCGCCGCACGAGCCTTTCGGGCCGTCGCTGGCCGCCGGTGGCCTGCCGATCGAATCGCTGCTGTGGATCCGCAGCGAGGCGCCGGCGGCGCGGCTCTGGGCCTGCGAGCAGGCGCTGCGCTGCGCCGATGTCGCCGCCGTGCTGGCCTGGCTGCCGCAGGCGCGGGTGGGCGAGCTGCGGCGCTTGCAGCTGGCGGCGGCGCAGCACGAGTCGCTGCTGTTCGTGTTCCGGCCCGAGAGCGCAGCGGCATCGACTTCGCCGGCGCGCCTGCGGCTGCAACTGTCGGCCTGCGAGGCCGACAGGGCGCAGATCGATGTCCACATCCTCAAGCGCCGCGGCCCGCCGCTGGCCTCGCCGATCCGGCTGCCGGCGCGCAGCGGCCGCATGACGGCGCTGCTCGCCGCGAGCCAGTTGCGGCGCAAGCTGCTGCGGCAGCAGGAGGGCGTCCCGCAAGAACTTCCAGGCGCAACGGTGGTGCGCCTCGACTTCCCGCAGAGAACCGGCCATGCACTGGATCGCATTGCAATGGCAGCCTGAGCTGGCCCCCACGCTCCCGCACTGCGTGTCGTCGCTGCCCCCCGAGGGGGCCGCAGGCCGCCTTGGGGCGGCCCGGCGCCGGCCTGACCCCGGCGTCGAGGCACTCCCTCCATCCCCCGAGGTGCTCGGCTGGTGGGCCCTGCAGTTCACGCCACGGGTCACCTGGGTCGACGAGGCGCTGCTGCTCGAGGTGTCGGCCTGCGAGCGCCTGTGGGGCGGCCGGCTCGGCCTCATGCGCCAGATCGCGCACCTCAATCCGGCGGCGCCGCAGCGCATGCGGCAGGTGCAGGGCGCGACCAGCCTGGTGGCGCTCGCGCGGCTGCGCATGTTCGCCCGCGGCCAGCCGCCGCCGGCCGATCTGCCCGCGGGCCTGCCGCTCGACACGCTGAGCGCCGCGCACGCGCACCTCGACGTGCTGGCGCACCTGGGCTGCCGCACCTGGGGCGAGGTGGCGGCGCTGCCGCGTGGGGGCCTGGTGCGCCGCTTCGGCAAGGAACTGCGCGCGGCACTCGATGTGGCGTGGGGCCTGCGTCCCGAAAGCCACCGCTGGCTCGCGCTGCCCGACGTGTTCGAGCAGAAGCTCGAGCTGCCCGCGCTGGCCGAGGGGGCCAGCGAGCTCATGTGGTCGGCCAACCGCCTGCTCGCGGCGCTGTCGATCTGGCTGCGCGCCCGGCAGCGCGGCGCGGTGTCGCTCGAACTGCAATGGACGCTCGACCTCAAGCGCTTCAACGGCGTCGACCTGCCGCCGCACCAGCACATCGTGGTGCGCACGGCCGAGCCGACCCAGGACATGGCGCACCTGCGTCGCCTGATGGCCGAGAAACTCGCGCTCACCACGCTGGCCGCACCGGCGAGCTGGCTGCGCCTGCGCACGCTCGACACCGCGCCCTGGGCCGGCGCCAGCACCAGCTTCCTGCCCGAGGACAACCGCAAGGGCGACAAGCTGCATGAACTGGTCGAGCGGCTCAGCGCGCGGCTCGGTCCGCAGCAGGTGCTGAGCGCTGTGGCGCAGGCCGATCACCGGCCCGAGCGCCGGCAGTCCTGGCAGCCGGCGCTGCGCACGGCGGGCCAGGCCGTGGCGGCGCCATCGCCATCTGCGGCCGATGCGATCTACCCGGCGTGGCTGCTGCCCGAACCCCTGCGCCTCGAGATGGACGGCGAGCGTCCGTGCTACCGCGGCCCGCTGCGCAGGCTGGTCGGGCCCCAGCGGGTCGAAGCCGGCTGGTGGGGCGGCGTGGGGGAGGGCGGACATCCCGCGGTGCGCGACTACTACGTCGCCGAGAGCCCCGAAGCCGGCCTGGTCTGGATCTTTCGCGAGCGCTTCGGCGCGGCCGAGGTGCGCTGGTACCTCCAAGGCCTCTATGCCTGAACTCAGCGACAAGAAGACGCGCTCGCTCACGCTCGGCGAAGTGCACCCGCTGCCGCAGCGGCGCAAGCCCGCGCCGGGCCTGCCGGGCTATGCCGAACTGCGTTGCCTCACCAATTTCAGCTTCCAGCGCGGCGCCTCCACGCCCGAAGAAATGGTCGAGCGCGCCTACCAGCTCGGCTATGCGGCGCTCGCGATCACCGACGAATGCTCGGTGGCCGGCGTGGTGCGGGCCTATGTGGGCCTGCGCGAACTCCCGGCCAAGTTCGATGCCTGGGAGCGCGAACATCCCGAGGAGCCGCCGATCCCGCGCCACCCCGATTTCCGCCTGCTGTTCGGCAGCGAGTTCCGCTTCGAGCGCTTCCGGCTGGTGGTGATCGCCAACGACACCGAGGGCTGGGGCAACCTCTGCGAGTTCATCACCGCGGCGCGCAATACCGAGTTGCCCAAGGGCGAGTACCGCGTGAGCTGGGAGGGCAGCGACGTGGCCTCGCTGCAGCACTGCCAGATTCTTTGGGTGCCGGATCGCAAGCCCGGAGAGGCCATCGATGCCGACACCCTGCACGACGACCTGACGGCCGCCAGGGCGCTGTTCGGCGACAACCTCTGGCTGGCCCTCGAGATGCTCAACGAACTCGACGACGACCTCTGGTTCGTCGCGCTTTTCGAAGCGGGCCGGCGCGCCGGCGTGCCGCTGGTGGCGGCCGGGGACGTCCACATGCATTCGCGGGCGCGCAAGCCGCTGCACGACGTACTGACCGCGGTGAGCGAAGGTCGGACCGTGGCCGAATGCGGCTTCGCACTGCAGTCCAATGCCGAGCGCTACCTGCGCCCGCGCGTGCGGCTGGCCGGGCTCTACACGGCCGAGATGCTCGCCAACACCCTCGTCGTGGCCGATCGATGCCGCTTCGACCCCGAGGTGATCCGGGAGAACTACCAGTACCCGCTCGAAAGCCTGGGTGCCGACGAGACGCCGGCGCAGACGCTGGCGCGAAAGACCTGGGAGGGCGCGCGCGGGAGATATCCCTCGGGCATTCCAGACAAAGTGTGCCTCCAGGTCCAGCGCGAGCTCGCGCTGATCCACGAGCTCGGGTACGAGATGTTCTTCCTCACGGTCGAGGACATCGTGCGCTTCGCCCGTTCGCAGGACATTCTCTGCCAGGGCCGCGGCTCCTCCGCCAACTCGGCGGTCTGCTACTGCCTCGGCATCACCGCGATCGATCCCGAACGAGGCACCCTGCTGTTCGAGCGCTTCCTGAGCCGCCATCGCCGCGAGCCGCCCGACATCGACGTCGACTTCGAGCACCAGCGGCGCGAAGAGGTCATCCAGTACATCTACGAGAAGTACGGCCGCGAGCGCGCCGCCATCGCCGCGGTCGTGATCTGCTATCGCTCCCGCAGCGCACTGCGCGACGTCGGCAAGGCGCTCGGCATCGACGCCCGGCTGGTCGACGAATTCGCCAAGGACCACTACTGGTTCGACGAGACCGTGCTCGGCGAGCAGCTGCAGGCGGCGGCCGAGCGCGCGGGGGTACAGGAAGACGCGCTCAGGCTGCAGCAGTGGATCGATCTCACCTGCCAGCTCAAGGGCTTCCCGCGCCACCTGAGCCAGCACGTCGGCGGCTTCGTGCTGACCCACACCCGGCTCACGCGCCTGGTGCCGGTCGAGAAGGCCTCGATGAAGGACCGCTCGGTGATCCAGTGGGAGAAGGACGACCTCGAGGCCATCGGCATGCTCAAGGTCGACGTGCTCGCGCTCGGCATGCTGAGCGCCATCCGCCGCGGGCTCGAGCTCATGAACCGCTGGCGCGGCACGGCGCTGGAGATGCACCAGGTGCCGAACGACGATCCGAAGGTGTTCGAGATGGTCTGCGACGCCGATACCGTGGGCGTGTTCCAGATCGAGAGCCGGGCCCAGATGTCGATGCTGCCGCGCCTGAAGCCGCGCACCTATGAAGACCTGGTGATCGAGGTCGCGATCGTGCGGCCCGGGCCGATACAAGGCGGCATGGTGCACCCCTACCTGAAGCAGCGCGAGCGGGTGAGCAAGGGGCTGGCTATCCACTACGAGAAGGAGGAGCTGCGGCCCGCCCTGGAGCGCACGCTGGGCGTGCCGATCTTCCAGGAGCAGGTGATGCAGATCGCGATGATCGCGGCCGAGTTCACGGCCGACGAGGCCGACCAGTTGCGCCGGGCCATGGCCGCCTGGAAGCGCAAGGGCGGCCTCGGCAAGTTCCACGACAAGCTGGTGGATGGAATGACGCGAAAAGGGTACAAGCCGGCCTTCGCCGAGGCGATCTTCAAGCAGATCCTGGGCTTCGGCGACTACGGCTTTCCCGAAAGCCACGCCGCCAGCTTCGCGCTGCTGGTCTGCGTCAGCGCCTGGCTCAAGCGCCACGAACCCGCCTGCTTCCTGGCTGCGCTGCTCGATGCCCAGCCGATGGGCTTCTACAGCCCCTCGCAGCTGGTGCAGGATGCGCGTCGCCATGGCGTCGAGGTGCGGCCGGTCGATGTCACGGCCAGCGACATGGACAGCACGCTCGAGGCGCGCGCCCCCGATGCGCCGCGCATGCCGGCCGGCACCGATGCGCGCCATGCCGAGCGCCTGGGCAACGACAACCAGCCGGCCGTGCGCCTGGGCCTGAGGCGCGTGGCCAGCCTCAGCAAGGCCGGTGCCGAGCGTCTGCTGGCGGCACGCGCCCAGGCGCCCTTCACCAGCACCGAAGACCTGGCGCTGCGGGCCGAACTCGACGCCCGGGACATGGCGGCGCTGGCCGCGGCCGACGCCCTGATGGCACTGTCGGGCCATCGCCGCCAGCAGGTCTGGGAGGCGACCGCGCAGCGCCGCGCGCCGGCCTTGCTCAAGGGCGTGCCGATCGACGAGCCGGCGCTGCGGCTGCCCGCGGCGCCCGAGGGCGAGGAGATCGTCGGCGACTACGCCTCGCTCGGCCTCACGCTGCGCCGCCATCCGCTGGCGCTGCTGCGTCCGCGGCTGGCGCGCATGCGGCTCCTGAGTGCGCAGCAGCTGCGCCTGCTGCCCAGCGGCCAGACCGTGCGCGCCTGCGGCATCGTCAAGGGGCGGCAGCGTCCGCAGACCGCCAACGGCACGATCTTCGTCACGCTCGAGGACGAGACCGGCAACGTCAACGTGATCGTCTGGAGCCACGTGGTCGAGGCCTGGCGCGAGCCGCTGCTCAAGTCCCAACTGCTGGCGGTGCAGGGCACCTGGCAGCGCGATGTCGACAGCGGCGGCGAGGTGCGCCACCTGGTGGCGACCGGCTTCAAGGACCTCACGCCCTGGCTCGGACGGCTGGCGCAGAGCAACACCAGCAGGGACTTCCACTAGCCACTAGCCGCGAGCGCCTCTGTTTTGATGCGAAAGCCGCATCAGTTGGCGGTGCCGATTTCATCGCTGAACGAGGCGGAGCGGCCATAGCATCGATGCACGGAGTGCAATGATGACCGCCAAGCTTCAACCCCCGGATTCCGACACCATCGCCGAGTTCTTCCAGCGCAGCGTCGAGCACAGGTACCGCGACTGGGACCTGTGCGCCAACCTCGCGCACTGGGCCAGTGTGTCTGCAGGCATCGCGCTGATGCTCGCCGCCGGCCTCGGCCTGTTCTGAAAAGCCCGCGCCGCGTCGCGGGGGTTCGCCATCCGCCGGCTTTTCGCTAATCTCTGGCGATGACCGCATTCGCCTCGCTGCGTGTGGATACCGATGCGCCCATCGGGCCGCCGCCGCCCGCACCCGACCTTCCGACACCGCCGCCGGTGCCGCCGCCGCCCGCACCGGTGGTCGACCCGCCGCCCTCCGATCCGCCACAGGTCGACCCCGGCGCCCCGCCGCCGATCGCGGATCCACCGCCTGGCGCGCTGGCGCTGGGCCGGCTGCATGCGCGGCGGCTGCGCGAGATTCATCGGTCTGCGGGCTGGCCCTGCGGCGATGGGGTCGAGGTCGACCTGCTGGCCGCGGGCCTGCTCGAGCGTCTGCGCTCCGCGCAAGGCCATGAAAGCCTGCGCCTCAGCGATGCGGGCATCGGGCAACTGGCGCGCACGCTGGTCGTCAACCGGGCGGCGCTGTCGCGGCACGAGGCGCTGGTCGAGCAGGTTGCGCGCGAGATGACGCGCGCCGGCCGCATCGCCTGGCGCGGCCTGAGCCTGCGGGCCCGACTGGCCGGCGCAGCCGAGGGGGACAAGCCGCGCTGGTGCATCGCCCGGCCCGATGTCTTCTCGATCCGCAACACCAGCGTCGAGGCCTATGCGCAGCCGATCGTGCACGAGGTCAAGGTCAACCGGGCCGACTTGCTGAGCGACCTGCGCAAGCCCGACAAGCGCGCGGCCTACCTGGATCTCGGCGGCGAGTGCTGGTACGTGCTGGGCTGCGACGCCAAGGGGCGCCCGATCGGCGAGCCGGAGGAGATCCCGCCGGAGTGCGGGGTGCTGGTCTCCCGGCAGGGGCGGCTGGTGGTGGCCCGTTCGGCATTGCACCGTGCCTTGCCGCGCATGCCTTTCGCCGTCTGGATGGCGCTGGCCAAGGCCCAGCCCGTGACCGGCTTCGACGACGAGCTTCAGGGCTTGCTGAGGGGCATCGACGACTGAACGGCAGGGCCCGCGCCGCAGGGAGGCTTCAGCGCAGGTAGTCGCCGTTGGCCTCTGGCTGGAACAGGATCTCGGCGACCTGGGCGCCGCCTTCGGCGCCACCGGGCATCCGCCACCTGGCGACCGCCCCGGCCCTCAGCCCGAGCAGGCCGGTGCCGACCGGCGACAACACCGAGACGAAGCCGGCGCCGGGCGCGGCGTCGGGCGGATAGCACAGCGTCAGTTCCTGGCGTCGGCCCGTATCGGCATCGATGATCATGAACTGCGAATTCATCGTGATGATGTCGGGCGCGATCTGGCGGGAGTCCACCACGTCGGTGGCGTCCAGCAAGGCCTCGAGGGCGGGAAGGGGTGTTCCGTCGATCAGCTTGCTGAGGCGAAGGTGATCGAGTTCGGTGAGCATGCGCTCGCCGTGAGGGGTGTCTGGCACGAAGGACTCCAATCGAAGGCGGCCGGCCGATGGTGGGGACGGTCGCTGACGCGCGGGGCGGAGGCGCCCGGCGATCGATGGTTTGCGCTAGAAGGGGGAAGGGGTGGATCGCCGGGCCGAGGAGTCTGCAGCGGGCTCGTGCAGTCCGGGCGGCGTCAGTGTTCGGCCCCGCGCCGGCGTGCGAAGGCCTGCCGCGAAGGCGGCCGCTGCACTGCTGGCGGTGCGATGGGGGATCGGGGAGACCATGGCGGCGATTGTAGGTCGTCGTTCACGCCCCGGGACTCAGGCTGAGGCCGAGCCGCTGCTCGAGCGTGTGTTCGATCGCGTTCCGGATGCGCTGGAAGACCCTCGGGCTGCTGAAACGCTCCACCGACGCGTGGACGATGTCCGGCGGCGGCAGCAGCGCGCGGTCGTCGACCAGCCACTGGAGCCGGGCGCTCAGCGCGGCGTTGTCGCCCGGCGGGTAGAGCCAGCCGTTGCGGCCGGGCCGGATGATGTCGGAAGGACCCGAAGAGCAATCGCTGCTGACGCAGGGAATGCCGCGGGCCATCGCCTCGATCAGCACCAGTGGAAAGCCCTCGAAGGCGGAGCACAGGACCAGCAGGTCCGCCTGCTCGAGCGCGCCCCAGGGGTCGGCCTGCCAGCCGGACCATTCGATGCGGCTCGCGATGCCCAGTTGCTCGGCCAATGCCTGGAGTCGCAGCCTGTCGCCGTCGACGGGGAAGGTTCCGACGAGCTGCAGCCGCCAGTCTCCCCGGACCCCGGCAAGCGAACGCAACAGGTCGTCGGTGCGCTTCTGTGCGCCCACCATGAGGCGTCCGACGTGGACCATCCGCAGCGGCCCGGCCTGCGAGCGCGCCACCGGTTCGATCGAATCCGTGCGGGTGCCGTTGTGAACCAGGTGGACGCATTCCGCGCGCACGCCATCCAGCGCCGCGGTTTCCTGCGCGATCTCGCGGCTGATGCAGAGATGGCCGTGCGCCAGGCGAAGCAGGCGCGTGCGCTGCTTGACCATGCTGGAGAAGTGCAGCCAGGCCATGACGGGACGCCGGAGACCGGCGAGTGCAAGCGCCACCCGGGCCAGCGCCACGGTCGAGCCGTAGATCACCACCACCGCGTCGGGCCGATGCTCGCGGCAGGCACGCACGAGCGCGGGCAGCCCGCGGATCACCTGGCGCTTGAGCGAGGTCGATCCGTTCTGGACTTCACTGTAGGCCAGCCCCTGGTGCCAACTGCCGTCGACCGTGCTGGCGCAAAGGGCCAGCACGCGGACGGTGTCGCCGTTGATCCGGGCTTCCTCGGCCAGGGAGCGGACGCAGGTTTCGATGCCTCCACGGCCGGTCAAGGTGCCGACGACGACGAGAATTTCCATGCGCTTGCGGGTTTCCTGGCAGTTGCGAACGCAGGATTCTGGCCGCTCCGGGTGCGTTTTCGAGGCCCGCGGCCGGTGGCGGCAGGCCGTTGTGCAACAGGCCGCCGCAAAGCGCGCACTAAGTCACGGCCCGATTCGTCTGCGGATGGGCCGGTGCTGCCGCCGACGCCGCGCCTGACCCGGTAGAATCCGGCCCTGCCGCGGGTGTAGTTCAATGGCAGAACGGCAGCTTCCCAAGCTTCATACGAGGGTTCGATTCCCTTCACCCGCTCCAGATCCGCAGATCAAGCAGTCAGATGGGTTCGATGCAGGGGCTGCCCCCAACCGGCCGCCCGTCTGCATTTGCACAAGCCAAGAACCCAAGATGAGCCAGCCCACCTTCAGCGTCGCCGACATCCGCAAGTCGTTCCTCGATTTCTTCGCGACCAAGGGCCACACCGTCGTGCCCTCGAGTTCGCTGGTGCCGGCCAACGACCCGACCCTGATGTTCACCAACTCGGGAATGGTGCAATTCAAGGACGTGTTCCTCGGCAGCGACAAGCGTCCCTACGTGCGTGCCGCTTCGGTCCAGGCCTGCCTGCGCGCCGGCGGCAAGCACAACGACCTCGAGAACGTCGGCTACACCGCGCGCCATCACACCTTCTTCGAGATGCTGGGCAACTGGAGCTTCGGCGACTACTTCAAGCGCGAGTCGCTCAAATGGGCCTTCGAACTCCTGACCGAGGTCTACAAGCTGCCGGCCGAAAAGCTCTGGGCCACCGTCTACATCGAGGACGACGAGGCCTACGACATCTGGACCAAGGAAATCGGCCTGCCGCCCGAGCGCGTGGTGCGCATCGGCGACAACAAGGGCGGCCGCTACATGTCCGACAACTTCTGGATGATGGCGGACACCGGCCCCTGCGGCCCGTGCAGCGAGATCTTCTACGACCATGGGCCGGAGATCGCCGGCGGCCCGCCCGGCAGCCCCGACGAGGACGGCGACCGCTACATCGAGATCTGGAACAACGTGTTCATGCAGTTCGACATGCAGCCCGACGGCAGCGTGAAGCCGCTGCCCGCGCCCTGCGTCGACACCGGCATGGGCCTCGAGCGGCTGGCCGCGATCCTGCAGCACGTGCACAGCAACTACGAGATCGACCTGTTCGATGCGCTGATCAAGGCCGCCTCGCGCGAGACCGGCGAACCTGACCTCGGCCACAAGAGCCTGCGCGTGATCGCCGACCACATCCGCGCCACCGCCTTCCTGGTGGCCGACGGCGTCATCCCGTCGAACGAAGGCCGCGGCTACGTGCAGCGCCGCATCGTGCGCCGCGCCATCCGCCACGGCTACAAGCTGGGCCAGAAGAAGCCCTTCTTCCACAAGCTGGTGCCCGACCTGGTGGCCGTGATGGGCGATGCCTATCCCAAGCTGCGCGCCGACGAGAAGCGCATCACCGAGACGCTGAAGGCCGAGGAAGAGCGCTTCTTCGAGACCCTGGCCAACGGCATGGAGATCCTCGACGCGACGCTGGCCGATGGCGCCAAGCTGCTGCCGGGCGAGGTCGCCTTCAAGCTGCACGACACCTACGGCTTCCCGCTCGACCTGTCGGCCGACGTCTGCCGCGAGCGCGGCGTGGCGGTCGACGAGGCCGGCTTCCACGCGGCGATGGAAAAGCAGAAGGCCGCGGGTCGCGCCGCGGGCAAGTTCAAGATGGATCGCGCCGTCGAGTACAGCGGCGCCGGCAATGTGTTCACGGGCTATGAGCTGCTGGAGGAAAAGGCGACAGTGGTCGCGCTGTACTTCGAAGGCGCGCCGGTGCAGCAGCTCGACGAAGGACAGCCCGGCATCGTGGTGCTCGGCACCACCCCCTTCTATGCCGAGAGCGGCGGCCAGGTCGGCGACCAGGGCGTGCTCGCGGCCGAGGGCGTGCAGTTCGGCGTCGACGACACGCAGAAGATCAAGGCCGACGTCTTCGGCCACCACGGCACCCAGACCCAGGGCACGCTGAAGGTCGGCGACACGGTCAGCGCGCGCGTCGACACCGCGCGGCGCGCCGCCACCATGCGCAACCACAGCGTCACCCACCTGATGCACAAGGCGCTGCGCGAAGTGCTCGGCGAGCACGTGCAGCAGAAGGGCTCGCTGGTCGATGCCGACAAGACGCGCTTCGACTTCGCCCACAACGCGGCCGTCACGCCCGAGCAGGTGCTCGAGATCGAGCGCCGCGTGAACGCCGAGATCCTCGCCAACCAGGCGACCCAGGCGCGCCTGATGGACATGGAGTCGGC
>Ga0247820_10000804_pt1 | contig 17399 bp, 17 predicted proteins | sample 13C_Glucose_Day1_2_FD_192480 | JGI IMG/M metagenome (GOLD analysis project Ga0247820, IMG submission 192480) | Soil microbial communities from agricultural site in Penn Yan, New York, United States - 13C_Glucose_Day14 | ecosystem: Environmental > Terrestrial > Soil > Agricultural land | place...
GGTCTGGCCGCTGTAGTCGCGCGCCGCGCTACTGGGCGCGCGACTACAGCGGCCAGACCGGCTCCAAGCAGAACTGCAGCGGCATTCTGCCGGAGCCCTTCAGGCTCGCCGTGTGGCTGCGTGATCGCCTCAGCGGGTTCGGGGCCGGTGATCAGGTGGCGAGCGCTCCGCCGATGGCGGGCGCTGCGCCGCCGGCCTACCCGCCGTCGCCCGAGGGCACGGCTGCGGCGCCGATCGCGCCGAACGCCTGCGAAGGGGCGGTGGTCTACATCCTCACCTACGGCACCGGCCTGCGTGACAAGGCGCGTGCCTGGCGCGCGCCGTGGCGCGAGCTCGGGGCATCGGTGCCGCCGATCGAGGATGTGCTGAGCACCTCGCGCCGCGCCGGGCGCGCGCCGCCGGTGGGGCATCCGGTGCCGACCGTCGTCATCCGCGAGGAATCCTCGCGCGCCTGCGCCCAGGCATTGACCCGGACCGCGCCGTCGCCGACCGGGCAGCCGTGGGCGATCCAGCTGCTGCCGCGCCCGATCGTCGCCGATCCGGGGGCGATCGAGGTCTGGTTGCCGCGACCGAGGGACGCGGGAGGCAACTGAGTGCGCGGCCTATGGCTGCGTCGCGGGCCGGATCGACAGCACCAGATCGAAGAATTCGCTGCTGCCGTCGTCGTTGTCGCTGACCAGGGCGCCGGTGGCGCGGCGGCGGTCCGTGTGCTTGAGCGCGATCGATTCCACCTTGGTCCTGACCGGGCTGCTGTTTCTCGCGATGAGTTGCGCGCTGCGGGTCAGGTCCAGTGTCGCCCGGTCCTTCAGCGCCGACAGGGGAATCAGGCCCAGGTAGCTGCCCAGCACCGCCCCGTCATCGTGGGCGTTGCCGGTCGCCTCCACGGAGGCGCTGTAGACCAGGCTGTCGATCTCGGGCCAGAAGTCGGCGCCTGAGAAACCCGCCTCCACGCCCTGCAGTCGCGGCAGCCGCGCCGCGTGCATCCGGATGCCGGCGATCCTGCGGGTCTTGCCGGCCATGTAGTCCATGAGATCGCCGAGCGCCACCTGGAACACCAGGTTGCGCACGGCGTTGCCGCGATTGAAGAAGAAGGCGTCGCCGCGGGCGATCGCCAGGGCTTCGATGTTGACGGCCTGGCCGGCCTGGAAGCCCGCCAGGGTCGCGAAGTCCTGGTACAGGGCCGCCATGTCCTGCGCGCGCACGCTGAACTTGCCGTCGGTGGAAACCAGCAGGCCCAGCTCCCTGGTCCCCTTCAGGCCGCCCGAGCCCAGGATCAGGTTCCAGACCGACCCCTTCCACGCGACGCTGGCCATCGCCTCGAAGTCCGGCTTGAGTTTCTTCGAGATCCGGCCGTCGGCCTGGACCGGGTAGTCCTTCAGCCGGACGCGATCGGTGATCGCGAATTGGCGGTCGAGCACGAACAGGTGGGGCGAGTCGTCCCCGACCACGAAGTAGCGGCCCTGGTGCCAGCTCATGCCCGAGCCGGAAGGCAGCTTCCTCTCGACGACGGGCCCGCGGATCCGGATGTCCAGGTCGGCCGCATGCGCGCAGCAGGCCAGCGTGGCGAGCAGCAACGAGGCGAACAGCTTGCTTGTCATGGGGAAGGCCCGCTCCTTCAGTCCGAGCCCGCGCGCCAGACCCGCGCCAGCACGCCGAGCTTGCTGCGCAGCGTGTGGCGCTCGTCCGACAGCGCATCGATGAAGTCCGACAGCCGCTTCGATTTGACCATGGTGTAGACCGTGAGCCAGGTGGTGAAGGCCAGGACGATGCCGAACCACAGCAGCTTGTGCCACAGCGGCGAGTCGGCCTCCGCCAGCAGGTTCATGCCCAGGAAGCCGGTCGTGATGGTGCCGATCAGCCCGAAGAGCGTGACCACCGTGAGCCGCACCACCGTGTTGGCCTGCCGGCGCAGGCTGTCGGCGTCGAGGTAGGTGTTCATGTCGGCGATGCGCTCCTTGACCTCGTCGTAGAGCGGGTCGAGCCCGAGGTGCGTGGCGCACAGGTGCGACAGCGCGCGCACCTGCGCCTGCTCCGAGATCTCGTGGAACCAGTAGCGGTGCGTGAAGCGCAGGAAGCCCTCGAAGCTGGCGCGGATCGCCCGCTTGAAGCGCTTGACGCTGGCGACGTCGTGGATGTCGAGATTGCGCAGCGCCTCGACCAGCCGGTCGGAGTACATGAGCAGCGCCGCCTTCTGGAAATGCGCGATCAGGAACAGCAGGAAGTGCTGGTGGCGGAACTGCGCCAGCACGCCGCGGTCGCGGCAGCAGAAGAACTCGGATCGGGCGTCGCCGATCACGATCAGCGCGCGGCCGTTGCACAGGTAGCGCGTGCGCGGCGCGGCGCCGGCATCGGTCCAGAAGCGGTCGTAGCAGTAGCGCTGCTCGAAGTCGGCCACCTGCTCCTCGAGGGATGGCGAGGGGGCGGCCGCGCTGGCCGGCGCCTCGGCGGTGCCGGTCACCATCGCGAGCCGGATGAAATCGCTGCGCGAGAGCCGGCGCGGATCGTCGAGCGCCAGGTAGGCCATCACCGGCATCCGGTAGTACTCGATCTGGCGAAAGCGCAGCGCGCCGGCTTCGTCCGAATGGTCGCTGACCAGCGGCCGCATGAGCCAGGCCCAGTGCGCGGCCAGGCGCGGCGCGCGATGCTCCGCCACGTGCGCGAGGAAGGGCTCGCGCTGCTGCGCATCGGAGGCGGCCAGCACGCGGCCGTCGGCGGCCAGCCACTCGACGCTGTGCATGCAGTGCAGCGCCTGGCCCTGCGCGTCCCAGCCGCCCGGGTACGCCCGGCCGAAGCGATACAGGATCTCCTGCGCCTGCGCGAGGCTCAGGTGGTCGGCGCCGACCTCGAGGTTGAGCAGCACCACATCGACGTCGAAGAAGAAGTAGAGATCGACATGCACCACCTGCAGCGTGATCGGCTCGGCCCCCGGCCGACCCAGCACGCGGATCGCGGCGACGTCGCTGCGGCGGAACACGCGCATCGGCGAATCGCCCCCATTGGCGCCAGCGGCCGCGCGGCCCTTGCGGCCATCACCGTAGAGGAAGCGCTGCACGTAAGGCAGGAAGCTCACGAACTCGTTGTAGTGGCGTTCGTGGAAGCGGTCGCTGGTGCCGGTGTACTCGTCGATCTCCTCGCGCCAGGGGGAGGCGTCGCCGAGGTCGCGCAAGACCTGCCACGGGCCGCGGCGCGCATGGCGCGGCTGGGTGGTCGGCATCAGGCGCAGGGGCCACAGAAGGGTCTGGCGCAGGTGCTGAACGGATGGTGCTGCAACTGCGCCGGAAAGCTCCGTCCCAGCGTCCGCCATGTCGGTGAAGGGCATCTCGCCAGTGTAGGCATGGCGCTGCCCTAGGGAAATCCCTAGGCTGGTGCTGAAACCGGTTTCACATACACTTCGATGCCCTGCAATGAAGTGCTTTTGTTGCGCGGCGCACCAACACCGAACCTGTCACCGATCCGACGCCTCCCGTGAACTACCAATTCCAGTTCGACGCCGTCCTCGCCGCCTGGCCCCTGCTGCTCAAGGGCACCTGGATCACGATCCAGCTGTCGCTGGTGGCGACGCTGCTGGGCCTGGTGGTGGCGGTCTTCTGCGCCTGGGGCAAGACCTCCGGGCCGGCCTGGCTGCGCTTCGTCGTCAACGCCTACATCGAGGTGATCCGCAACACGCCATTCCTGGTGCAGTTGTTCTTCTTCTTCTTCGCGTTGCCGGCGATCGGCCTGCGCTGGTCGCCCTACACCGCGGCGCTGACCGCGATGGTGGTCAACCTCGGCGCCTATGCGGCCGAGATCGTGCGCGCCGGCATCGAGTCCATCCCCAAGGGGCAGATCGAGGCAGGACGGGCGCTCAACCTCAAGCCCTGGGAGATCTTCCGCTTCGTCATCATCAAGCCGGCGCTCAAGGCCATCTACCCGGCGCTCACGAGCCAGTTCATCCTGCTGATGCTGAGCTCCGCGGTGGTTTCGGTGATCTCGGCCGACGACCTGACCTCGGTGGCCGCCAACCTGCAGTCGCAGACCTTCCGCAGCTTCGAGATCTACATCGTGGTGGCCTGCATCTACCTGGCGCTGTCGCTGGCCTTCTCGGCGCTGTTCAAGCTGATCTACCGGCGCACCCTCAACTATCCGGACAGGCGCTGAACACCATGCGTACCTTCGGCTTTCCCGAATTCCTGTTCATTCTCGAGGCGGCCCAGTGGACGCTCGCCCTGTCGGCGATCGCCTTCGTCGGCGGCGCGATCCTCGGCCTTGCGATCGCGCTGGCGCGCACCTCCGACAACAAGACCGCGCGCGTGCTGTCCACGGGCTTCATCCAGATCTTCCAGGGCACGCCGCTGCTGCTGCAACTGTTCCTGATCTTCTTCGGCGCGCCGGTGCTCGGTCTCGACATCAATCCCTGGATCGCCGCGGGCGTTGCCCTGATCCTCAACAGCGCCGCCTTCCTGGGCGAGATCTGGCGCGGCTGCATCGAGGCGATCCCGCGCGGCCAGTGGGAAGCGGCCGAGGCGCTGAACCTCCACTACAGCGCCCGCATGCGCGACGTGGTGCTGCCGCAGGCCTTCAAGATCGCGCTGCCGCCGACCGTCGGCTACCTGGTGCAGATCATCAAGGGCACCTCGCTGGCGGCCATCATCGGCTTCACCGAGATCACGCGCGCCGGCCAGATCATCAACAACGCCACCTTCCAGCCGCTGCATGTGTTCACCACCGTGGCCGCGATCTATTTCGCGATCTGCTGGCCGCTGTCGCTGCTGGCCGCGCGCATGGAGCGCAAGCGCGCCCGCGCTTTGGCCCGCTGAGTTTTCTCGTCCTTCATCCAAGTCCTCAACCTAGGAGACCTTCGACATGATCCGTTCCACCACCCGCCGCGCTGCGATCGCAGCCCTGGGCCTGGGCGCCGCGCTGACTGCGTTCGCCCCCTTCGCTTCGGCCCAGAGCGTGGCCGACATCAAGAAGAAGGGCGAGGTCACGATCGGCATGCTGGTCGACTTCCCGCCCTACGGCACCACCGATGCGAAGAACCAGCCCGACGGCTACGACGCCGACGTCGCCAAGCTGCTGGCCAAGGAGTGGGGCGTCAAGGCCAACATCGTGCCGGTCACCGGCCCGAACCGCATTCCCTTCCTGCTGACCAACAAGGTCGACCTGCTGGTCGCCTCGCTGGCGATCACGCCCGAGCGCGCCAAGCAGGTGCAGTTCTCGCAGCCGTACGCGGCCGCGACCATCGTGCTGTACGGCAAGACCGGCACGCCGATCAAGAGCGCGGCCGACCTGAAGGGCCTGCGCGTGGGCGTGGCGCGTGCCAGCACGCAGGACGTGGCCGTCACCAAGGCCGCGCCCGAAGGCACCGAGATCCGCCGCTTCGACGACGACGCCTCGGCCATGCAGGCGCTGATGTCGGGCCAGGTCGATGCCATCGGCTGTTCGGTCACGGTCGCGGCCCAGATCGCCAAGCGCGTGCCGGCCAACACCTTCGAGAACAAGTTCAACCTGGTGCAGCAGAACATGGGCATCGCGATGCGCCCGGGCCAGGACGAGCTGCTCAAGAACGTCAACGACTTCGTGGCCAAGAACTCGGCCAACGGCGAGCTCAACAAGCTCTACCAGAAGTGGCTGCAGACCGATTTGCCGAAACTGCAGTAAGCCGGACAACTCCAGGGAACATCCATGACTGACGCAGTCGCGACCGCCGCCGACCCCATCATCCGCATGGAGGCGGTGAACAAGTGGTACGGAACTTTCCAGGTGCTGACCGGCATCGACCTGTCGGTGCGCACCGGCGAGCGCATCGTGATCTGCGGGCCCTCGGGCTCGGGCAAGTCGACCCTGATCCGCTGCATCAACCGGCTCGAGACGGTCCAGCAGGGCAGGATCGTGGTCGACGGCATCGAGCTCACGGCCGGCGGCAAGAACGTCGACGCGGTGCGCGCCGAGGTCGGCATGGTGTTCCAGCAGTTCAACCTGTTCCCGCACCTCACGATCCTGCAGAACTGCACGCTGGCGCCGATGCGCTCGCGCGGCATGAGCAAGACCGAGGCCGAAGAGGTGGCGATGAAGTACCTCACGCGGGTGCGCATCCCGGAGCAGGCCCACAAGTACCCGAGCCAGCTCTCGGGCGGCCAGCAGCAGCGGGTGGCGATCGCGCGCGCGCTGTGCATGGCGCCCAAGATCATGCTGTTCGACGAGCCCACCTCGGCGCTCGATCCCGAGATGGTCAAGGAAGTGCTCGACACCATGATCGGCCTGGCCGAAGACGGCATGACCATGCTGTGCGTGACGCACGAGATGGGCTTCGCGCGAAGCGTGGCCAATCGCGTGATCTTCATGGCCGACGGCAAGATCGTCGAGCAGGCACCCCCTCAGGAGTTCTTCGGCAACCCGAAGAACGAGAAGACGCGCCAGTTCCTGGGCCAGATCCTCAGCTCCCACCAGGCGCATCCATGACCCACCCCCAGGTTGGCTCACTTCGTGTAGCCGTCCACCCCCTCGCCGGGGGCAATACCAGCGGCCCGGCAAAGCCGGTTCCGCGCGGCATGCTGCTCGCCCCCAGGTCGAGCGCACTTCGTGTCGCCCTCCCACCCCCTGCCGGGGGCAATACCAGCGGCCCGGCAAAGCCGGTTCCGCGGTATTCCTGGAACTGACATTCAGGGCTTCGGACATGACTTCCGTATTGATTTCCCTTTCTTCTTTCGGCGCCGCAGAGATCGGGCGCCATGGCCAACTCTGGTGCGCGCAACTCGCGCGCGCCGCCGGTGCCGACAGCGTCGAGGTGCGCGGCGAACTGCTGCGCGACCCGGCCTCGGAACTGCCAGCGATGGCGGGCCTGGCCTCGGTCTATTCCAGCCCCGAGGGCCTCTGGGCCGAGGGCGGCTGGCTCGACAGCGCCGCGCTGGGCCGCGGCATCGCCGCCGCCACCACGCTCGGCGCCCGCCGGCTCAAGATGTCGATCGGCGACTTCGGTCCGGCCTCGCACGGCTCGCTGTGGGGCCTCAAGGTGCAGCTGGCCGAAACCCGGATCGAGCTCGTGATCGAGAACGACCAGACCGTCGCGGCCGGTTCCCTGCCGGCGATGCAGGCCTTCTTCGATGCCGCCGACCGCGCCGGCGTCGAGCTCGGCATGACCTTCGACATGGGCAACTGGCACTGGGTCGGCGAATGCCCGCTGCAGGCGGCCCAGGCGCTGGGCCGCCGCGTGCGCTATGTGCATTGCAAGGGCGCGCAGCGGCTGCCGGCCAAATGGGTCGCGGTGCCGCTGGCCGACTCGGCCGCGCCATGGCGCGCCGTGCTGCGCGCGCTGCCGGCCGACGTCCCGCGCGCGATCGAATACCCGCTGGTCGGCGACGACCTGCATGCCGTCACGCGCGACCAGGTCGCGCTCATCCGGACCCTGTGATGACGAACACTTCCACTGCCGCCTTCGATGTCGCGCTGTTCGGCGAGGCCATGCTGCTGCTGGTGGCCGATCGGCCGGGCCCGATCGAGAACGCCACGGCCTTCCACAAGCGCACCGCCGGCGCCGAGACCAACGTCGCGATCGGCCTCGCGCGCCTCGGCCTGAAGGTCGGCTGGGCCAGCCGGCTCGGCACCGACTCGATGGGTCGCGCGCTGCTGGCTGCGATGCAGGGCGAGGGCATCGACTGCTCGCACGTGATCTGCGATGAGAGCCAGCGCACCGGCTTCCAGTTCAAGGGCCGCGTGACCGACGGCAGCGATCCGCCGGTCGAATACCACCGCAAGGGCTCGGCCGCCAGTCACATGGGCCCGGCCGACGTCGACGAAGCCTGGCTGCGAACGGCCCGCCATCTGCACGCCACGGGCGTGTTCGCGGCCATCTCGGACACCAGCCTGCAGGCCGCGATCAAGAGCATGGACGTGATGCGCCAGGCCGGCCGCACGATCTCCTTCGACCCCAACCTGCGGCCGACGCTGTGGTCGTCGCCGGAGACGATGCGGCACTGGATCAACGAACTGGCCTCGCGCGCCGACTGGGTGCTGCCCGGCATGGAGGAGGGCCTCATCCTGACCGGCGAGACGACTCCCGAGGGCGTGGCGCATTTCTACCGGCAGCGCGGCGCGAAGCTCGTTGTGGTGAAGCTCGGTGCCGAAGGCGCCTACTACGACAGCGACGTGGCCGGCACGGGACGTGTCGAAGGATTCCCGGTCAAGGAGATCATCGACACCGTGGGTGCCGGCGACGGCTTCGCGGCCGGCGTGGTCAGTGCCTTGCTCGAAGGCAAGCCGGTGCCCGAGGCGGTGCGCCGCGGTGCCTGGATCGGCGCCCGCGCGGTGCAGGTGCTCGGCGACACCGAAGGCTTGCCCACGCGCGCCCAGCTCGCGGAGGCCGGGCTGTGAGCGCCGTGCGCAAGAAGGTGCTGGTGTTCCGTGAGCTGCCCGCCGATCAGCTGGCACGGCTGCAGGCGGCACATGAAGTGACCGTGGCCAATCCGCGCCTGGCCGCGCAGCGGCCGGCCTTCGATGCGGCGCTGGCCGAGGCCCAGGGCCTGATCGGCTCGAGCTACCCGGTCGACGAGGCGTTGCTGGCGCGTGCCCCGAAGCTCGAGGTGGTCTCCAGCGTCTCGGTCGGCGTCGACAACTATGCGTTGGCCGCGATGCATGCACGCGCCATCACCTTGTGCCACACGCCCGGCGTGCTCGACGAGACCGTGGCCGACACCGTGTTCGCCCTGCTGATGGCGGCCAGCCGCCGGGTGGTCGAGCTGTCGACCCTCGTGCGCGAAGGCCGTTGGACGAAGAACATCGACGAGGACCTGTTCGGCTTCGATGTCCACGGCAAGACGCTGGGCCTGCTGGGCTTCGGCCGCATCGGCCAGGCCATCGCCCGCCGTGCCGCCTTAGGCTTCGGCATGCCGGTGCTGTACCACGCGCGCCGTGCCGTCGATCTCGCGCTGCAGGCGCCGGAACTGCAAGGCCGCGCCGCCCACACGCCGCTCGACGAGCTGCTCGCGCGCGCCGACTTCGTGGTCGCGATGCTGCCGCTGTCGGACAGCACGCGCGGCATGATCGATGCGGGCTTCTTCGCGGCGATGAAGCCCGGCGCGGTATTCGTCAACGGCGGCCGCGGCGCCACGGTGCAGGAAGATGCGCTGCTCGCGGCGCTCGACCACGGCACGCTGCGCGCGGCCGGCCTCGATGTGTTCGCGACCGAGCCGTTGCCGGCGGCGTCGCCGCTGCGCACCCATCCGCGCGTGACGCCACTGCCGCACATCGGCTCGGCCACGCACGAGACCCGGCACGCGATGGCCGAGCTGGCCACCACCAACCTGCTGCGGGCACTCGCCGGCGAGCGGCCCACGGCGGTCTACGACACGGCTGCCGCGTGAGCGCCAGGGCCCCCGCGCAGCGCGCGGCGCGCGCCACCATCGCCGACGTGGCGAAGGCGGCCGGCGTCTCCAAGGCCACGGTCTCGCGTTTCCTGAACCACCGCGAGCGGCTGCTGAGCCCCGACATCGCGGCCCGCGTCGAGGCCGCGGTGGCGCAACTGGCGTACACGCCGAGCCCGATGGCGCAAGCCTTGAGCCATGGCCGCTCGCGCCTGATCGGCCTGATCGTGGCCGACATCACGAACCCCTATTCGGTGGCCGTGCTGCGCGGCGCCGAGAAGGCCTGCCAGGAAGCCGGCTACCTGGTGATGCTGTTCAACCTCGGCAACGATGTCGACCGCGAGCGCGAGGCCATCGATGCGCTGGCCGGCTACCAGGTGGACGGCTTCATCCTCAACACGCTCGGGCGCGGTGCGGGCCTGGTCGATGCCGATGCGCTGCATGGCAAACCGGCGGTGCTGGTCGACCGGCGCCATGCCGGCATGCACACCGACTTCGTCTCGCTCGACAACGCGGCCGCGATGCGGGCCGCCTGCGGCCATCTGGTCGAGGGCGGCTACCGCGAGCTGCTCTACATCACCGAGCCGCAGAAGGGCGTGAGCTCGCGGCGCGAGCGCACTGCCGCCTTCGGTGCCTGCGTGGCGGCGCACGAAGCGCGCGTGGCCGGCGAGGTGTACGAATCCACGGGCGAGGACGGCGAAGGGCTCGACGCTGCGTTGCGCGCCCTGCACAAGCGGGCGAAGCGCGGCAAGCGGGCGGCCGTGCTGGCCGGCAATGCGGTCGTGACCTTGCGCGTCGCCGCGGCGATGGTCCGGCTGGGCCTTCGCTTCGGCGAGGACATCGGCTTCGTGGGCTTCGACGATCCCGAATGGGCACCGCTGATCGGGCCCGGTCTGAGCGCCATCGCGCAGCCGACGGAGGCCATCGGCCGGACGGCGGCGATCTGCCTGCTGGAGCGGCTGCAAGGGCTCGAAGGTCCGGCGAGACAGCTGTTGCTGCCGGGGGAGCTGGTGGTGCGGGGGTCGTCGCGTCGGCCCTGAGGCGCGGGCGATCGGCAGCCGCCTTCCCCTCAACCCTCGACCAGCGCGAGGACCCGCAACGGACTCCCCGATCCTTCCCGGATCTTCAACGGCGCTGAAACGATGAGCGCCCCCGTGGGCGGCAGCTGATCGAGATTCTTCAGGCATTGCAGTCCATAGCGGTTCGCCCCATGCATCAGCGTATGGCACGGATAGGCGAGCGGCCATGCATGCGACTGTCCCGCATCGGTGTTGATCGTCTCGACCCCGAAGCCGTGCACCTTGCGCTCGCGGATCAGCCACTCGACCGCGTCTTGCGTGGGGCCGGGCGTATGGGCGCCGTCCTCGCGCATGTTGACGAAGGCCGCCGGGTCGGCGATGCGCTTGGACCAGTCGGTGCGCAGCAGCACCCAGGCCCCTTCGGGGATGCGGCCGTGGCGCGCCTCCCAGGCCCGCAGGAAGTCCACTGTCAGCAGCCAGTCGGCATCCCCGGCCACCTCGGCGCTGGCATCGACCACCACCGCCGGCGCGATGAAGTGGCCGGCATCGATGGTGTCGACCGTGTTGCCCGGATGGTCCTTGCCCGTGACCCAGTGCGCGGGCGCGTCGAAGTGGGTGCCCGTGTGCTCGCCGCAACTGAAGTTGTTCCAGTACCAGCCGGGGCCGGCCTCGTCGTAGTGCGAGATGCGCTCCATCCTGAAGGCCGCGACCTGGCCGAACTGGGGCGGCAATTGCAGCGGCGGGAAGTCTTCGCTCAGGGTATGGGTCAGGTCGATCGTGCGCACCGATCGATCGCGCAGGGCCGCGGCCAGGTGGGTCAGGATGCTCATCGGGGTTTCCTATCCGTGGGAGAAAGTTTCTGCTTCAGGTCTGGCGCCGGGCCGTGACCTCGATCTCGACCTTGGCGCCTTCGACCGCCAGGGGGCTGCACAGGGTCGTGTTGGCCGGCCGGTTGTCGCCCAGGCGGCGCTTGAGCACGCCGCTGACCGCGATCACGTCGCCGCGATCGGGCACGTAGACCCGCACCCGCACCACGTCGGCCAGGCCGGACTGCGCCTGCGCCAGCGCGGCTTCGATGGTGTCGAGCGCCAGCTCGCATTGCTGCTCGGCGCTGGCCGGGATGTCGCCGCTGGCGAAGTCCTGGCCGATGGTGCCGGAGACGAAGACCCAGTCGCCGTCGACCACGGCGCGCGAGTAGCCGGCCAGCTCTTCCCAGCGGGAACCGCTCTGGATGAACGCGCGTGGCGTTGCGCTCATTGCGCCTTGAACCCCGAATCGCGAATCACCTTGCCCCAGCTGCGCGAGGCATCGACCACCCACTGCTCGACCTCCTTCGACGGTGCCGGCGTGACCTCGTTGCCCATCTTGGCCAGCTTCTCCTGCAGCTCGGGCTGGGCCAGGGCGGCTTTCATCGCGCGGTCGAACTGCTCGACGAATTCGACCGGCAGGCCCTTCGGCCCGAAAAAGGCCAGCCAGGGGTTCTTGTCGATGCCGCTGTAGCCCAGTTCGAGGAAGGTCGGGATCTCGGGCGCGGTCTTGCTGCGCTCCTGGCCCGAGCTCGCGAGGATGCGGACCTTGCCGGCGCGGTGGTACTCGATCAGCTCGGTCATCGACGCGATGCCGATCGGGATCTGCCCCGCGAGCAGGTCCTGCACCATCGGCGCGCCACCCTTGTAGGGCACCGAGTTCATCGTGACGCCGAGGGACTTGCCGATGCTGTGGCCGATGAACTGCGGCACGCTGCCGGCCGCGGGGATGCCGTAGTTGGCCTCGTCGGGATGGGCCTTGACCCAGGCACCGAGCTCGGCCATGGACTTGACGCCGGTCGCGGCGTTGACCGCGAGCACGTTGTAGTAGGAGGCCACGCCGGCCAGCGCCGTGAAGTCGGCCACCGGGTCGTAGCCGGCGGCGGCGATGGTCAGCGGGATGATGACCTGCGTGTGGTCGATCGACAGCATGATCGTCGAGCCGTCGGCCGGTGCCGCCTTGAGCAGCTGGGCCGCGATCTGGCCGCCGGCGCCGGCCTTGTTGTCGATCACGAAGACCTGGCCGTTCATGGCCTTGCCGAGCTTGTCGACCACGGCGCGCGCCACCACGTCGGTGGCCCCGCCCGGCGGGAAGCCCACCAGCACGCGGATCGGGCCGCTGTGGGCCTTGGTGCTCGCCTGGGCGAGCCAGGGCGACGAGAGCGCGGGGGCGAGCAGCGCGGCCGTGAAGGCCTGGCCCAGTCGGCGTCGGTTCATGATCTCTTCCTCATCGTGGTTTCAGAATCGGCGGCTCGTCGGCGGAGGCGCTGCGTTCCAGGCGGGCCTGGATCAGCAGCACCTCGAGCTCGTGGCAGCGCACCAGCCGCAGCCAGCGGGCGTCGTCCATGTCGGTGCCGCGCGACGCGTGCAGGGCGATGTGGCAGCCGCCGGTGGGCGCATCGGGCTCGACCGTGGCGTGAATGCGGGGGGCGAGCGCATCGGGCGCGCCACCCACGTGGTAGGTCACGCGCATGCGCGACCGGTCCACGACCGGGCGCACCCAGCTCGGCGTGTCGTCGAACAGCGAGTGGCCGCGCACCATGCCGCCGCCGACCGCCTCGGTCTGCCAGCAGCCCAGGGCCCACTGGCCGAGCGCCAGGCCATCGCCAAGGAAGTCCAGGGCCTGCTGCGGGCTCGCGCGGCAGTGGACCGAAACGCTGTGGCTGGCCGTCATCGCGTCAGGCGAGCCAGCTCGCGCAGGGCGCCGACCACGTCGTCGGCCGTGTTGTAGAAGTGCGGCGCGATCCGGATCACGTCGTTGCGCGCCGAGACCACGTAGCCCGACTGCAGCATCTGCGCTTGGACCGCGGCGGCGTTGGCAACGCGGATCGCGGTGTTGGCGCCCTTCGCGGCAGGGTCGAGGGGGCTCGCGACCTCGAGGTCCAGGCGCGCCGCCTCTTCGATGGCCACGGCCGACAGCTGCTGCAGGTAGGCCTCGATCGCGGGCACCCCGATCTCGTTGAGCAGGGCCATGCTGGCGCGCGCGACGCTGGCGCACATCATCGGCGGCGTGCCGGTGTTGAAACGCGTGGCGCTGTCGGCGAAGTCGAGCTGCGCGGGATCGAAGGCGAAGGGGTCGACGCGGCCGAACCAGCCGGTGACCGTGGGCACGAGCTGCCGCGCCAGCTCAGGCCGCACGTACAGGAACGCGATGCCCGGAATGCCCAGCAGGTACTTCTGGGCACCGGCGGCCAGGATGTCGACCTCCTGGGCCCGGACGTCGATCGCGATCGAGCCGGCGGACTGGTAGGCATCGACGAACTGGATCGCGCCCTGCGCGCGCGCAGCCCGGCCGGTGGCCGCGATGTCGACGATCTGGCCGTCGTAGAAGCAGGCCTGCGACACCGACACCAGCGCCGTGCGCTCGTTCACAGCCGCCGCGATCCGTGCGCCGGTGTCGGTGCGGCCCGCCTCGGCAGCAACCAGGCGGACCTGTGCGCCGCGCGGCTGCTGCGCCAGCCAGACATGGCAGATCGAGGGAAAGTCCAGCGTGCTCGTGACGACCTCGGGACGCCCGGCGTCGAAGCGCAGCGCCGAGGCGATGGCCGACGCGGCATCCGACACGCTGCCCAGCACCGCGATGTCCTCGACGTCGGCGTGGATCATGCGTGCGAACTCGGCGCGGGCCAGGGCCACCTGGTCCATCCAGTAGCCCCAGTCGGCGCCGCGGCGGACCCAGACGTCGAGGTACTCGTCGATGGCCTGGCGCACCGGCAGGCTCAGCGCACTTTGCGAACAGCTGGAAAGCTGCACCGCGTTGTCCAGGATGGGAAAGAGCTTCCGGTATGAGGAGAATGGATGTTTCATGAAACTGCCCGCCGGGACGAGGGGGCTTCGAGGCGATGGACAAGAACGCAGAGACGACGGCTTCCCCTTCGGCGTGGATCGAGGTGCCGCACTTCCGCTGGGAGATGCTGATGGCGCAGGGCGCGCCGCGGCTGGACTTCCGCAAGGGCCAGACCCTGTTCTCGCAGGGCGATGCCGTGACCCATGTCCATGTCGTCGAGCAGGGGCGCGTGCGGCTGGTGCTGCTGTCCGAGGCGGGCCACGAGAAGCACATGGCCATCGTCGGGGCCCAGGGGATGATCGGTGAATGCAGTGCGTTCCTCGACGGCCGCCAGTCGGTCACGGCCGTGGCGTCGTCGGACGTCGTCACGCGCCAGGTCGAACGTGCACGGCTGCTGCACTGCATGGAGCGCGATGCCGCCTGCCTGCGCCAGGTGCTGTGGCTCATGAACGTCAAGCTGCGCGTGCTGGCGCACCAGAACCTGCTGCTGAGCCAGGCGACGGCCGCGCAGCGGGTGATTCATCACCTGGTGCAGCTCGCCTGCACCTATGGCGAGCCGCGGGGGCAGGGCGTCGCCATCCGGATCTCGTTCACGCACCAGGAGATGGCCAACATCGCCGGCCTCAGCCGGGTCATGACTTCCAATGTGCTGATGCAGCTGCAGGAGCAGGGACTGATCGAGATGGTCAGGTCGCATTGCGTGATTCGAGAGATGCAGGGTCTGAGGCGGCTTGCCGCGGGCTTGTGAGGGAGATGACGGGGACTGCGGTCCAGTGTAGGAACGGGTCCCGGCGCCGTATGTCAACGGCTTTACAAGCCGCCGGCTTTATTTGTCGTCGTGTCCGCTTCGCTGCGATCCCTGACGCTTCGATCGTCCGGACCGGCGTTTCGTCTGCAGCGGGCGCCTCTTTCGACGCAATGGCGGCTTCCGCCTGACTGCCCGGCCTCCTACAGTTTTCCTCATCCGCCCGATGGCCGGAAGGAGAAACCCGATGAGCCCGATCTCGATTCGCAACGTCCTCGTGCTGGGTGCCGGCAAGGTGGGCGGCACGGTGGCCGACATGCTGGCCGAATACCACCGCGTCCCGGTCACGCTCGCCGACCGCGAAGCCGCGCGCAGCGAGCCCGGCGACCGGCTGGTGCGGCGCACGGTGGTCGATGTGGCGGACGACGCGGCCCTGGAGGCCGCGCTGGCCGGCCATGAACTGCTCGTCAATGCCTTGCCATTCCATTTCGCCGCGCGCGTCGCGGCGGTGGCGCGCACCCGGGGCGTGCACTACCTCGACCTCACCGAGGATGTCGCAGCCGCCGGCGCCATCCGCGCCCTGGCCGACGGCGCCGAGGCGGTGCTGATGCCGCAGTGTGGCCTCGCGCCCGGTGTGATCGGCATGCTCGGCGCGCACCTGGCCGGCCGCTTCGACGACCTGCACGACCTGCACCTGCGCGTCGGCGCGCTCTCGCGCCACGCCACGAATGCGCTGCGCTACAACTTCACCTGGAGCGTCGATGGCCTCATCAACGAGTACTGCCATCCGTGCGCGGCCATCGTGCAGGGCCGGGCGGTATCGGTGCAGCCGCTCGAAGGCCACGAGACGCTGGTGCTCGACGGCGATACCTACGAAGCCTTCAACACCTCGGGCGGGCTCGGCAGCTTGTGCGAGACGCTGGCGGGCCGCGTGTGCAATCTCGACTACAAGACCCTGCGCTATCCGGGCCATCGCGATGCCATGGCCTTGCTGCTGCACGACCTGCGGCTGGTCGAGCGACGCGACCTGTTGCGCCAGGTGCTGGAACACGCCGTGCCGCACAGCCGGGAAGACATGGTGATCGTGTTCGCCTCGGCCACCGGGCGGCGCGGCGGGCGGCTCGAGCAGGAGACGCGCATGGCCCGCATCCAGGGCGGCCGGCTGCGCGGCGTGGACCGCACGGCCATCGAGCTGGCGACCGCGGCCGGCGTGGTCGGCGTGTTCGAGCTGCTGCGCGCCGGTCGCCTGCCATCGCGCGGCTTCGTGGGCCAGGAGCGGGTGGGGCTCGAGGACTTTCTCGGCACGCGGGTCGGCAATTGCTATGCCGCGCTGGGCGAGCCGGGCGCCGGTGCGGCATCGGCGAGTCCGCATCGCGGCCCGACCTTCGCACATACTTGGCCACCCCAGGCGCGACGCCGCGCACGCAAGGAGCCCAAAGCATGAACGACCTGCGAAATGTCCTCGAACGCTGCGGCATCGGCGCGCCGGAGTTGTCCGGCGGCACGCTGGGCGTGCGTTCGGCCGTGGATGGTGCCGAGCTCGCACGGTTGCACGAGACGCCGATGGAATCGATGCCCAGGGTGGTCGCGCGCGCGGCAGCCGCCTTCCGCCGCTGGCGCGAGGTCCCGGCGCCCGCACGCGGCGAGCTGGTCCGCCTCTGGGGCGAGGAACTGCGCCGGGCCAAGGCCGATATCGGCCATGTCGTCTCGATCGAGGTCGGCAAGATTGCGCAGGAAGGCCTCGGCGAGGTGCAGGAGGGCGTCGACATCTGCGAGTTCGCGCTTGGCTTGTCGCGCCAGCTCTACGGCAAGACCATCGTGTCGGAACGGCCGGGCCACCGGATCATGGAGCAGTACCACCCGCTCGGACCCGTCGCGGTGATCACCGCGTTCAACTTCCCGAGCGCGGTGTTCGCGTGGAACGCGGCGATCGCCCTGGTGTGCGGCGACCCGGTGGTCTTCAAGCCGTCGGAGAAGGCGCCGCTGTCGGGCCTGGCCACCTTCAGGGCGCTGGAGCGTGCGATCGCGCGTTTCGGCGACCGCGCGCCCGAGGGCCTGGCCCAGATCGTGATCGGCCGCGCCGCTCAGGCCCAGGCGCTGGTCGACAGCGCCGACGTCGCGCTGGTCTCGGCGACCGGCTCCACGCGCATGGGGCGCGAGGTCGGCCCGCGCGTGGCGGCCCGCTTCGGCCGGCGCATCCTCGAACTCGGCGGCAACAACGCGATGATCGTCACGCCCGCGGCCGACCTCGACATGGCGCTGCGGGCCATCCTGTTCAGCGCCGTGGGCACGGCGGGGCAGCGCTGCACCTCGCTGCGGCGGCTCATCGTCCATCGCACGGTCAAGGACGCACTGGTCGCCAGGCTGCTGCCGGCCTACGAAAGCCTGCGCATCGGGCATCCGCTCGAAAAGGGCACGCTGGTGGGGCCGCTGATCGACGAGGCCGCCTACGATACGCTGCGGCGCACCAGCTCGGTCTGCGCG
>Ga0247820_10000805_pt1 | contig 17396 bp, 18 predicted proteins | sample 13C_Glucose_Day1_2_FD_192480 | JGI IMG/M metagenome (GOLD analysis project Ga0247820, IMG submission 192480) | Soil microbial communities from agricultural site in Penn Yan, New York, United States - 13C_Glucose_Day14 | ecosystem: Environmental > Terrestrial > Soil > Agricultural land | place...
GGACGGCAGCCGCACGTCCTCCGCCTCCGCCCAGCACCGGTACACCGCGCCCGGCGCCTCACGCCCGGCCCGTCCCGCCCGCTGCCGTCCCGCCGCGCGGGAGGCCCGTACCGTCGTCAGCGCGCTCAGCCCGCGCGCGTGGTCCACCCGCGGCTCCCGCGCGAGCCCGGAGTCCACGACGACCCGCACGCCGGGAACCGTCAGCGACGACTCCGCCACCGAGGTCGCCAGCACCACCCGGCGCCGTTCCCCGGCGGACAGCACCGCGTCCTGCGCGGCCGCCGGCGCCCGCCCGTGCACCTGGAGCACCTCGGTCCCGCCGAGGTCCCCGAGCTGCCCGGCCACCCGGGCGATCTCCCCGACCCCGGGCAGGAACGCGAGCACGTCCCCGTCCCGCTCGGCCAGCGCCCGCCGCACCACCGACGCCACATGCGTCAGCAGCGCCGGGTCGACCCGCATCCCGTGCGGCGGCCGTACCGCACGCGGGGGAGGCGCCCACACCGTCTCCACCGGGTACGCGGCGCCGCGCGCCTCCACCACCGGCGCGTCCCCCAGCAGCCGTGCCCAGCCCCGCGCGTCCGTCGTCGCCGACGCGGCCACCAGCCGCAGCTCCGGGCGGAGCGTCTCGCGCACGTCCCACAGGAACGCCGCTGCCGTGTCCGCGTCCAGATGCCGCTCGTGACACTCGTCGAGCACCACCACGTCCACCCCGGCGAGCTCCTGGTCGCGCTGCAGGCGCTGGAGGAGCACACCGGTCGTGACGACCTCCACGCGCGTGTGCGGCCCCACCGCCCGCTCCCCGCGCACCGTGAAGCCGACCGTCCCGCCGGCCCGCTCGCCCAGCAGCCACGCCATCCGGCGGGCCGCCGCGCGGGCCGCGATCCGCCGCGGCTCGGCGACCACCACGCGCCGCGCGGGGGAGTCCCCGAGCAGTCCGGCCAGCGCCAGCGGCACCAGCGTCGTCTTGCCGGTGCCGGGCGGCGCCACCAGCACCGCGGTGCCGTGCGCGTCGAGCGCGCCCGTCAGCCCGGGCAGGGCGTCGCGTACCGGGAGGGAGTCGAGCGCGTCATGACGGATCACGTACTCAGTCCCGCACGCACACGAAGATCGCCGTTCCCGGGATCAGGCCGCCGCGCAGCGGGGACCAGCCGCCCCACTCGGAGGTGTTCCAGGCCGGCCACTCCGGCTCCACCAGGTCCACCAGCCGGAACCCGGAGGCGACGACGTCCCGGACCCGGTCCCCGACCGTCCTGTGGTGCTCCACGTACACCGCGCGGCCCCGCTCGTCCTGCTCCACGTAGGGCGTGCGGTCGAAGTACGACGCGGACACGCTCAGCCCCTCGGGGCCGGGCTCGTCGGGGAACGCCCAGCGGATCGGGTGCGTCACCGAGAAGACCAGCCGGCCGCCCGGCCGGAGCACCCGCCGCACCTCGCGCAGCACCAGCCGGGGATCGGCCACGAAGGGCAGTGCCCCGTACGCCGAGCAGGCCAGGTCGAAGGAACCGTCCGCGAACGGCAGCGCGCCCGCGTCGGCGCACACGAGCGGGAACGGCCCGCCGATCCGCAGCGCGTGCTGCAGCTGCCGGTGCGAGATGTCCAGCGCCACCGGACGCGCCCCCTGGGCGGCCAGCCACCGGGAGCACTGCGCCGCGCCGGCGCCCAGCTCCAGTACGTCCCGCCCCTTCAGCTCCTCCGGCGGGCCGAGCAGCTCGGCCTCCACCTCGTCCAGCCCCTCGGGGCCCCACACGAAACGGTCGTCGCCGAGGAAGGTGCCGTGCTCGATCTGGTACTCGTCCGCGTTCCGGTCCCACCAGCCACGATTGGCGTGGGAGCTCTCGGTGACACCGGCCTGCCGCCGGGTCGCCTCCGGTTCGGGCGCTTCGGGCTCTTGGATGATCGGCTCCCTCGTCGTACTCTTCCGTCCAACCAGCCGGTCCCGGGCGTGTCGCGGAAGGGGCTCACCGCCCCTGCGTGGCCTCGGATGACGGGAATTGTGCCGGTTATGCGGCGATCCGCCCCGGGTGGGCGGCTTCGCGCATTGACCCTGCCCGGCTGCCCCCGTATGCTACAAGTTGCGCTGCGAGCCTGCGCACCTCAGACGTAGCAGGCTGCGCTTGCATCTGTTGTATGTCCCCTCGGTTTTCGAGGCGTCATCACCGTTTTCCCTGGTGGGCGCTTCCTTGGCTGTCCGGCTTCTGCAGAGCGAAACGGGCTCCGGCGTAGCAGTACCTACGACTTCAATGTCCGTACCGGAGCCCTTTCCCACATGACGAGCAGCACCGAGACCACCGCCACCACCCCGCAGGTTGCGGTCAACGACATCGGTAACGAGGAAGCATTCCTCGCCGCGATCGACGAGACGATCAAGTACTTCAACGACGGCGACATCGTCGACGGCGTCATCGTGAAGGTCGACCGGGACGAGGTCCTGCTCGACATCGGTTACAAGACCGAAGGTGTCATCCCGAGCCGCGAGCTCTCGATCAAGCACGACGTCGACCCCAACGAGGTCGTCGCCGTCGGTGACGAGATCGAGGCCCTGGTCCTCCAGAAGGAGGACAAGGAAGGCCGCCTGATCCTCTCGAAGAAGCGCGCCCAGTACGAGCGTGCCTGGGGCACCATCGAGAAGATCAAGGAAGAGGACGGCATCGTCACCGGTACCGTCATCGAGGTCGTCAAGGGTGGTCTCATCCTCGACATCGGCCTCCGCGGCTTCCTCCCGGCCTCCCTGGTCGAGATGCGCCGTGTCCGCGACCTCCAGCCCTACGTGGGCAAGGAGCTCGAGGCGAAGATCATCGAGCTGGACAAGAACCGCAACAACGTGGTCCTGTCCCGCCGTGCCTGGCTGGAGCAGACCCAGTCCGAGGTGCGCCAGACGTTCCTCACCACCCTCCAGAAGGGTCAGGTCCGTTCCGGCGTCGTCTCCTCGATCGTCAACTTCGGTGCCTTCGTGGACCTGGGTGGCGTCGACGGTCTGGTCCACGTCTCCGAGCTGTCCTGGAAGCACATCGACCACCCCTCCGAGGTCGTCGAGGTCGGCCAGGAGGTCACGGTCGAGGTCCTGGACGTCGACATGGACCGCGAGCGCGTCTCCCTGTCGCTGAAGGCGACCCAGGAAGACCCGTGGCAGCAGTTCGCCCGCACCCACCAGATCGGCCAGGTCGTGCCCGGCAAGGTCACGAAGCTGGTTCCGTTCGGTGCGTTCGTCCGCGTGGACGAGGGCATCGAGGGTCTGGTCCACATCTCCGAGCTGGCCGAGCGCCACGTGGAGATCCCGGAGCAGGTCGTCCAGGTCAACGACGAGATCTTCGTCAAGGTCATCGACATCGACCTCGAGCGCCGTCGCATCAGCCTCTCGCTGAAGCAGGCCAACGAGGCCTTCGGCGCCGACCCGTCGACGGTCGAGTTCGACCCGACCCTGTACGGCATGGCCGCGTCCTACGACGACCAGGGCAACTACATCTACCCCGAGGGCTTCGACCCCGAGACCAACGACTGGCTCGAGGGCTACGAGACCCAGCGCGAGGCCTGGGAGACGCAGTACGCCGAGGCGCAGCAGCGCTTCGAGCAGCACCAGGCGCAGGTCATCAAGTCCCGCGAGGCGGACGAGAAGGCCGCCGCCGAGGGTGGCGAGGCCGCCGCTCCGGTCGCGTCCGGTGGCGGTTCGTACTCCTCCGAGGGTGGCGACCAGTCCGGCGCGCTCGCCTCGGACGAGGCGCTCGCCGCGCTGCGCGAGAAGCTGGCGGGCGGCCAGAGCTGACGCTCCGCGCCGACGCTTGGCCGTTGACCGAGGGCCCGCACCTTTCGAGGTGCGGGCCCTCGGTGCTGCGTTCCCCCCGCTCCCCGGGGAATGCGGGTGGCGCACGGCACGTTGTGCAGTACGAACACGAGGAGGAGCGGTCACTGTGCTTGATCCGCAGGGTTTGTACGCCTGGGAGCCGAAGGGGCTGAGCGTCGTCGACATGGCGCTGGCCCAGGAGTCGGCCGGACTTGTCATGCTCTACCACTTCGACGGGTACATCGACGCGGGGGAGACCGGTGACCAGATCGTCGACCGGCTGCTCGACTCGCTGCCCCACCAGGTCGTCGCCCGGTTCGACCACGACCGGCTCGTCGACTACCGCGCCCGCCGCCCGCTGCTGACCTTCACCCGCGACCGGTGGAGCGACTACGAGGTTCCCGCCCTCGAGGTCCGCCTCGTCCAGGACGCCACCGGAGCGCCCTTCCTGCTGCTCTCCGGGCCCGAGCCGGACGTGGAGTGGGAGCGCTTCGCCGCCGCCGTCCGGCAGATCGTGGAGCGGCTCGGCGTGCGCCTGTCGGTGAACTTCCACGGCATCCCCATGGGCGTTCCGCACACCCGCCCCGTCGGCATCACCCCGCACGGCAACCGCACCGACCTGGTCCCGGTGGCCGGCACCGCCTTCGACGAGGCGCAGGTGCCGGGCAGCGCCGAGGCCCTCGTCGAGTACCGGCTGATGCAGGCCGGCCACGACGTGCTGGGCGTCGCCACGCACGTGCCGCACTACATCGCCCGCTCCCCGTACCCGGACGCCGCGCTGACCGCCCTGGAGGCCATCACGGCCGCGACCGGACTGGTCCTGCCGGGCGTCGCGCACTCCCTGCGCACCGACGCCCACCGCACCCAGACGGAGATCGACCGCCAGATCCGGGAGGGCGACGAGGAACTCACCGCCCTCATCCAGGGCCTGGAGCACCAGTACGACGCCGCCGCGGGCGCCGAGACCCGGGGCAACATGCTCGCCGAGCCGGTGGAGATCCCGTCGGCGGACGAGATCGGCCGCGAGTTCGAACGCTTCCTGGCCGAGCGGGAGGGCGACAACTGACGCCCTCCGGAACCGGCGCCGCAGGCACCGCCTAGGCTGCTCCCATGCTGAAAGTGGGCCTGACCGGTGGGATCGGCGCCGGCAAGAGCGAGGTGTCGCGGCTGCTCGTCGAACACGGGGCCGTGCTCATCGACGCGGACCGCATCGCGCGGGAGGTCGTCGAACCGGGCACGCCCGGCCTGGCGGCGGTCGTGGACGCCTTCGGCGAGGAGATCCTCACCGCGGACGGCGCCCTCGACCGGCCGAAGCTCGGCTCCCTGGTCTTCGCCGACCCGGAGCAGCTGGCCGTCCTCAACGCGATCGTCCACCCCCTGGTCGGCGCCCGCTCCCGCGAGCTGGAGGAGGCCGCCGCCGTGGACGCGGTGGTCGTCCACGACGTCCCCCTCCTCACCGAGAACGGCCTCGCCCCCCTCTACGACCTGGTGATCGTCGTCGACGCGAGCCCCGAGACCCAGCTCGACCGGCTCGTGGACCGGCGCGGCATGACCGCGCAGGACGCCCGCGCGCGGATGGCCGCCCAGGCGTCCCGCGAGGAGCGCCGGGCGATCGCCGACATCGTCATCGACAACGACGTGCCCCTCGACGTGCTGCGCCGGCGGGTCGAGGACGTGTGGTCCCAGCTGGAGGACCGGGCGTCCCGGCGGTCCCCCGCGGAATAGGGCGCACCGGGCGGGGCGTTGAACCCGTTCAGTGAGGGAAGGATCCCGCCGTGCCCGAGACCAGCGGTTCGACCGGACGTACGCCGGAAACGCATGTCATCGACTTCCGTGCCGCCGAGCAGTTGCTCGCCTCCAGGGACCCGCGCGGTGCCGTGAAACTGCTCGACGGCGTGATCGACGTCCACCCGGAGAACACGGCCGCGCGGCTGCTGCGCGCCCGTGCCTTCTTCGCGGCGGCCCAGCTGCGCCCCGCCGAGCTGGAGTTCTCCCTGGTCCTGGAGCGCGAGCCGGACAACGCCTTCGCCCACTTCGCGCTCGCCCGCACCTACCAGCGGCAGGGCCGCCCCCACCCGGCCAAGCGCCACTTCCGGCTGGCGGCCGCGCTGGACCCGAACCCGGAGTACCTGAAGGCCGCCCGCTTCGACGCCTGACCGCCGCCCGCTAGGGACGGCTGCTCGGCGGCTGGTACGGGGGGACGCCGGGCCCCGGCTGGTAGTGCGGCCCCTGGTGGATGTGCCGGAGGACGACGACCAGGTCGACGGTGATCAGCAGCCACAGCAACCCGCAGAGCAGCGCCCATCCCGGGTGGCCCGAGAGCGCGAACGCCACCGTCCCGGACACCGACCAGACCACGCCCCACACGCTCAGCCAGAACCGCATCCGCAGCGCACTGCGCGCGGTCACCGGCTCACTGCCCGTACGCATACGATCACCACTCCCGTCCGCGCCGGCCCCCGCCGGCCCCTCTGCACGGGGTCCCACCACCCAGCATCCTTCACTCGGTCGGGTGAAGCTCGGCCGGTGGGGAACGGGTGTTTGGACGCCGTCCGTTGGGCGGGCATGGAGCTGAGAATGCGTGAGGGGTACGAGGGCACGGGTCCCGGGGCGATCACCCCGGACGGCTGCGCGGTGGAGCTGTACTCGCGGCTGCCCGTCGGGGACGAGCCGGACGTCATCGCCGCCGCGGTGCCGGCCGGGGCGCGGATCCTGGAGCTGGGCTGCGGCGTCGGCAGGATGACGCACGCGCTGCTGGAGCGCGGCTTCGACGTCACGGCGGTGGACGAGTCCGCGGAGATGCTGGAGCGGGTGCGCGGGGCCCGGACGATACGCGGGTCCATAGAGAGGCTCGACCTCGGCGAGACGTTCGACGTGGTGCTGCTCGCGTCGTTCCTGGTGCACGCGGGGGACGAGGAGGTCCGGCGGGGCATGCTGCGCACCTGCCGGCGGCACCTGGCGGAGGGCGGACGCGTACTGATCCAGCGGGAGGGCGAGGACTACCACACCAATGTGCCGCGCGAGCGGGTGGACCCGTCCGGCTTCACCGTGCGGATCGTGTCGTCGGAGCCGGTCGGTGACGGCGTCGACTCGGTGCACGCGGAGTACGTGTTCCCGGACGCGGTCTGGACCCAGACCTTCCGCGCCCGTCCGCTGACCAGGGAGCAGTTCGAGGCGGCCCTGGGGGAGGCGGGCCTGGAAGTGGACCGCTGTCTGACGGACGACGGGACATGGGTGAGGGCGGTCGCGGTGCCCGGCGCCTGAGCGCCCGGGGGCCCGCTCCGGCGCAGCGGACCAGCCCGTGGCCCCGTGGCGCACCTCCTGTGGCGGACCGCGGGAATCCACACCGCGTGGTCACGGCCGGGCCGTACCGCCGGACCTCTTGCCCCGGCCCCGGCGCCCGTCGGACCCGCCACGCCCGTCGCGTCCGCCGGACCCGTCACGTCCCCCGGACCCGGCGTCCGGGCCGGCGAAGCCGCGGCCTTCGGGCCTCGCCGGGCCTCCGGCGCCGCCGGACGGCCCGAAGCCGCCCGGCGGGCCGAACGCGCCGGGCGCGCCCAGCCCCCGCAGCCGTTCCATGTCGCGACGGTCCCGCTTCGTCGGGCGTCCGGCGCCGCGGTCGCGGATGCCGGCCGGGGCGACGGCCTCGCGGGGCGGGGGCGGCGGGGAGTTGTCCACATAGCACTGGACGGCCACCGGGGCGCCGACCCGCTTGCGGATCAGCCGCTTCACCACGACGACCCGCTCCCGGGTCTCGGCCCGCAGCCGCACCTCGTCACCGACGCGCACGGAGTGCGACGGCTTCACGCGCTCGCCGTTGACCCGGACGTGCCCGCCCTTGCAGGCGGCCGCGCCGAGCGACCGTGTCTTGACCAGACGCACCGACCAGATCCAGCTGTCGATCCGCACGGACTCACCGCCGGTCGGCCCCGCCGCCTCCGCGGCGGCCACGGCGGCGGCGGTTGCGGGGTCCTCGGCGTGCTCAGAAGCCATGGTCCCGACCTTAGCTCCCCGGTCCTGCCGGTGGCGCCGGGTTTTCGGCGGCCCCGAACACCTACCGTGGAGACATGGACCCCAGCGGCCTCGACCGGCTCGACCAGCGCATCGCGGGCTGCCGTGCCTGTCCCCGGCTGGTCGAGTGGCGGGAGGAGGTCGCCCGGACCAAGCGGGCCGCCTTCGCGGACTGGACGTACTGGGGGAGGCCGGTGCCGGGGTTCGGGCCGCCGGACGCCCGGCTGCTGATCATCGGCCTGGCGCCGGCCGCGCACGGCGGCAACCGCACCGGACGGATGTTCACCGGGGACCGTTCCGGAGACGTGCTGTACCGGGCGCTGTACGACGTGGGGCTCGCCTCACAGCCGACGTCCGTGCACGCCGGGGACGGCCTGGAGCTGTACGGCGTGCGGGTCACCTCGCCCGTGCACTGCGCCCCGCCCGCCAACAGGCCCACGCCCGAGGAGCGGGACGCCTGCCGGCCCTGGCTGGTGCGGGAGCTGAACCTGCTGCGGCCGACGGTGCGGGCCGCGCTCGTACTCGGCGCCTTCGGCTGGCAGGCCGCGCTGCCCGCGTTCGCCGAGGCCGGCTGGACCGTGCCCCGGCCCCGCCCCGCCTTCGCGCACGGCGCCCATGTCACGCTGGACGCCCCCGACGGCCCCGGCCTGCACCTCTTCGGCTGCTTCCACGTCAGCCAGCGCAACACCTTCACCGGCCGCCTCACCCCCGAGATGCTCAGGGAGGTGCTGCGCACGGCGGCCGGGGCGGCGGGACTGCCTCCGCCGAAATGAAGCTGAGCCGTCTCCGCCGGTACCTCTAGATTGCTCCGATGAGCAGATATCCGGAGATCGAACCGTACGACCACGGCATGCTCGACGTCGGTGACGGCAACCGCGTGTACTGGGAGACCAGCGGCAACCCGCGGGGCAGGCCCGCGCTGGTGCTGCACGGCGGACCGGGCTCGTCCGCGGGCCCCAACCTCCGGCGCTACTTCGACCCCGCCGCCTACCGCATCGTGCTGCTCGACCAGCGCGGCGCGGGACGCTCGACACCGCCCGCGAGCGACCCCGCCACCGACATGCGCGTGAACACCACCGCCCACCTCCTCGCGGACCTGGAGCGGCTGCGCGCCCATCTCGGCATCGAACGGTGGCTGGTGTGGGGCGTGTCGTGGGGGTCGGTCCTCGGACTGCGGTACGCGCAGACCCACCCCGGGGTGGTCTCCGAACTGGTGCTGACCGGCGTGGCGACCGGCTCCCACGCCGAAGTCGACCTCCTCACCAGGGGCCTGGGGAACATCTTCCCGGAGGCCCACGAGCGGTTCCTCGCCGCACTGCCCGCCGGCGAGCGCGACGGCAACCTGGCCGCCGCGTACAACCGGCTGCTGGAGTCGCCGGACCCGGAGGTGCGGGAGCGGGCGGCGAAGGCCTGGACCGACTGGGAGACCGCGACGATCCCCGCGCCCCCCGGCTCGGTCGCGCGCTTCCAGGACCCGGTGTTCCGCCGGGGCTTCGCCCGTACCGTCACCCACTACTGGGGCAACGACCACTTCCTCGGCGACGGCGGGGCAGGCGACGCGGAGGTGGTCCTGCGCGACGCCCACCTCCTGGAGGGCGTCCCCGGCACCCTCGTCCAGGGCAGTCTCGACTTCGGCAACCTCCTCGGCATCGTCTGGCGGCTCCATCACGCCTGGCCGGGCAGCGAGTTGACGATCGTGGACGAGGCCGGCCACGACGCCGGCCAGGCCGGCGACGACGCGCTGGTGGCGGCGACGGACCGGTACGCGCGCCACGGCGGGTGAACACCGGCCCGCCTTGCTCCATGGGAGGGAATTCCGTTTCCCGACGGGCATGACCGACAAGGCCCGCATACGCTTCCGGTGAGGGGAGGGACGGATTGCGCCATTCCAGCCGAGGAGGGCCGATGGCTGAGCGCGTCGCACAAAGACGTGGATACGGAAAAGGAATCGTCGGCGAGATGCTTGCCGAATTCCTGGGGACGTTCGTCCTGTTGCTGCTGGGCATCGGATCGGTGGCCGTGGCCGTCGTCGGACTTCCCGGTTCGGGCCGGCAGTTCGTGGAATTCGGACCCGCCAACTGGCTCATCATCTCGTGGGGCTGGGGCCTCGCCGTGGTGTTCGGCGTCTATGTGGCCGGCGGCATCAGCGGCGCCCACATCAATCCCGCCGTGACCCTGGCATTCGCCGTACGACGGGACTTCCCCTGGCGGAAGGTGCTGCCCTACTGGCTGGCCCAGGTGCTGGGCGCCTTCGTGGCCGCCGCACTCATCTACGCCTGCTACCACTGGGCCATCGACGCGTCCAACACCAAGGCGGGCCTCCCGCGTGACAAGTCGCTGGGCACCTATTCCATCTTCGCCACGTTCCCCGCCGAATACTTCGGGGATTCCTGGTGGGGACCCCTGCTCGACCAGATCGTGGGAACCGGCATCCTGCTCCTGCTGATCTGCGCGCTCATCGACACCCGCAACACCGCTCCGATGGCGAATCTCCACCCGTTCATCATCGGCCTGGTGGTCGTCGCCATCGGTCTGACGTTCGGCACCAACGCCGGATACGCGATCAATCCCGCGCGAGACTTCGGCCCACGGCTCTTCACGTTCTTCGAAGGCTGGGGATCGATCGCCCTGCCCGGGACGTTCGGCTGGTTCAGCGACTACTGGTGGATCCCCATCGTCGGACCGCTCATCGGCGGGGTCCTCGGAGTGTTCGCGTACGACCTGATCATCAGCCCGGTGCTCAAGGCCAGGATGGGCGACGCCGAAGAAGGCCCGGCCACGGAAGAGCCCTCGTAACGCCAGGAGGTGGCAGCGATGCCCGAATTCGTCGGTGCCGTGGACCAGGGGACCACCAGCACACGCTTCATGATCTTCGACCACTCCGGCAACGAGGTGGCCAGGCACCAGCTCGAGCACCGGCAGATCCTGCCGCGCTCGGGCTGGGTGGAGCACGACCCGGTGGAGATCTGGGAGCGCACCAACACGGTGATCCAGAACGGCCTCCGGGCCGGCGGTCTGACGGCCGAGGACCTGCGGGCCATCGGCATCACCAACCAGCGTGAGACGACGGTGGTCTGGGACCCCCGGACCGGCCGCCCGTACTACAACGCCATCGTGTGGCAGGACACCCGCACGGACCGCATCGCCGCGGCCCTCGAACGCGAAGGCCACGGCGACGTCATCCGGCACAAGGCGGGGCTGCCGCCGGCCACCTACTTCTCCGGCGGCAAGATCAAGTGGCTGATGGAGAACGTGGACGGACTGCGCGAGGCCGCCGAGGCCGGCCACGCCCTGTTCGGCAACACGGACGCCTGGGTGCTGTGGAACCTCACCGGCGGACCCAACGGCGGTGTGCACGCCACCGACGTGACCAACGCCAGCCGCACCATGCTGATGAACCTGGAGACCCTGGACTGGGACGACGAACTCCTCGGCATCTTCGGCATCCCGCGCGCGATGCTGCCGGCCATCCACGCCTCGTCCGACCCCGAGGCGTACGGCACGGCCCGCACCTCCCGGCCGCTGAGCGCCGCCGTCCCGATCACCGGTGTCCTGGGCGACCAGCACGCGGCGACCGTCGGCCAGGTCTGCTTCTCACCCGGCGAGGCCAAGAACACCTACGGCACCGGCAACTTCCTGGTGCTCAACACCGGTACGGAGCTGGTGCGTTCGCAGCACGGGCTGCTGACGACGGTGGCGTACCAGTTCGCCGGGCAGCCCGCGGTGTACGCGCTGGAGGGATCCATCGCCGTCACCGGCGCGGCCGTGCAGTGGCTGCGCGACCAGCTGAAGATCATCAACAGCGCCCCGGAGAGCGAGCAGCTGGCCCGCCAGGTGGACGACAACGGCGGGATGTTCTTCGTCCCGGCCTTCTCGGGCCTGTTCGCCCCGTACTGGCGTTCCGACGCCCGGGGCGCCATGGTCGGGCTGGCCCGCTACAACACCGGCGCGCACATCGCGCGGGCCACGCTGGAGGCCATCTGCTACCAGAGCCGCGACGTGGTCGAGGCCATGGAGCAGGACTCGGGCGTGCACCTGGACGTGCTCAAGGTCGACGGCGGCGTGACCGCGAACGACCTGTGCATGCAGATCCAGGCCGATGTGCTGGGCGTCCCGGTCAGCCGTCCGGTGGTCGCCGAGACCACCGCGCTGGGCGCCGCCTACGCCGCCGGGCTCGCCGTCGGCTTCTGGAACGACACGGACGAGCTGCGCTCCCACTGGCAGGAGTCGAAGCGCTGGAGCCCGGAGTGGTCCGAGGAGCAGCGCCAGGAGGGCTACCAGGACTGGAAGCGGGCCGTGGAGCGCACCCTGGACTGGGTCAAGGTCACCTGAGCCCGCACCCGGGCCCGGCTCCACCCCGGGCCCGGTCCGCCCCGGCCCGCGTCAGCGGTCGGCGATGTCCTCGCGGAGGCCGTCGGAGAACTCCCACCACGCCAGCGAGAGCCAGTCGCCGTGGACGAAGGCGTCGACGGACGAGCCGCGGCCACGGACCGTGACGGTCGTTCCCGGCGGGTAGACGGTGCCGGACAGCCCCGGCACCGGGACCAGCAGAGTTCCCAGTCGCTGTGCTGCCATTTCCCCGCCTCTTCCTCTCTTCGACCTGGATGCGGCATCGGACTCGTATGCCCCATGTCGCCGCAGATTACCGGTTTGCCCGACCGGGTGGAGCGCGGAACCATGAGAGATGACTCACCCGAGATCGGAGGTCTCAGCCATGAAGGCCGTCGTGTACAAGGGACCGTTCAGCGTCGAGGTCGAAGACGTCGAGAAGCCCACCGTCCAGCATCCGAACGATGTGATCGTGAAGGTCAGCTCCACCGCGATATGCGGCTCCGACCTGCACATGTACGAGGGCCGCACCGCGGCCGAGCCGGGCATCGTCTTCGGTCACGAGAACATGGGGATCATCGAGGAGGTCGGCCAGGGCGTCACCTCGCTGAAGCAGGGTGACCGCGTGGTCATGCCCTTCAACGTCGCCTGCGGATTCTGCCGCAACTGCGCCGAGGGCTTCACCGGCTACTGCCTGACGGTCAACCCCGGCTTCCCGGGCGGCGCCTACGGCTATGTCGCCATGGGCCCCTGGAAGGGCGGCCAGGCCGAGTACCTGCGCGTGCCCTACGCCGACTTCAACTGTCTGAAGCTGCCGCAGGGGAAGGAGCACGAGACCGACTTCATCCTGCTCGCCGACATCTTCCCCACCGGCTACCACGGCTGCGAACTCGCCCAGGTCCGTCCCGGCGAGAGCGTCGCGGTGTACGGCGCGGGGCCGGTCGGGCTCATGGCCGCCTACTCGGCGATGCTGCGCGGCGCGAAGAAGGTGTTCGTCGTGGACCGGGTCGCCGAGCGGCTGCAGAAGGCCCAGGAGATCGGCGCGGTCCCCATCAACTTCGCCGAGGGCGACCCGGTCGAGCAGATCAAGGACCAGACCGACGGGGTCGGCACGGACAAGGGCGTCGACGCCGTGGGCTACCAGGCCACGAAGGGCGGAACGGACCGCGAGGAACCGGCGACGGTGCTGAACTCGCTGGTCAACACGGTCCGCGCGACCGGAGCGCTCGGCGTGCCCGGCCTGTACGTCCCGTCCGACCCCGGGGCCCCGGACGAGCAGTCCAAGCAGGGCATGCTGCTGGTCGCGATCGGCAAGCTCTTCGAGAAGGGCCTGCGGGTCGGCACGGGGCAGTGCAACGTGAAGCGCTACAACCGGCAGCTGCGCGACATGATCATCGAGGGCAGGGCGAAGCCCAGCTTCGTGGTCTCCCACGAGCTGCCCCTGGACCAGGCGGCGTCGGCGTACGACAAGTTCGACAAGCGGATCGAGGGCTACACCAAGGTCGTACTGCACCCGTAGCCGCGCCGGCGGCTACGGCCGCCACACGTACCGGACGTCCGGCTCCCGCTCCTCGTTCCCGGCGCCGTCCGTCCACTCCACGGCCGTGAAGCCGTGACGCTCGTAGAAGCGGTGCGCGGGGCCGTTGACCTGGAAGGTCCACAGCGTGAGGCCCCCGGGGCTGCGCTCCTTGGCCAGCGCGACGAACCGGTCGCCGATCCCGCGTCCGCGCCACTCGGGGGCGAGGTACAGCTGCTCGAGTTCCTCGCCCTCCAGCACCATCACCCCGGTCACGGCCCCGCCCGCCGCCTCCGCCAGCCAGGTGTCCCGCGCGGGCACCAGCACGTGCCGGAAGTACGCGCGGACCTCGTCGTCGGACCGCGGCCGGACCACGCCCGGCAGCGCGGCGGCGAACGACCGCAGCCAGACCGCGGCGGCGGCCTCGGCGTCGGACGCCAGCGCCCGCCGCAGCAGCACGTCCCGTGCGCCGTTCGTCATGAGTCCCCGGCCTCCGGCACGACCGCCGTAGCCGTGATCTCCACGAGCTGCCCGGTGTACCCGAGGCAGGCCACGCCGATCAGGGTCGACGAGTGGGGGCCCGTGCTCAGCCCGGACGCCCTGACCACCTCCCACACGGCGGACAGCACCGCGGGCTCACTGCTCACCACGTACACGTCGGTCGTGACGACGTGTGCCAAGTCGCTCCCCACCGCGTGCAGTTGCTCCTCGAGATTGGCGATCACCCGCTGGGCCTGCCGCACCGGATCGCCCTCGCCCACGAGGTCTCCCGCGGCGTCCAGCGGGACCGACCCGGCGAGGAACGCCAGCCTGGTGCCCGCCTCGACGACGGAGGCGTGGGAGTAGACGGGCGGCGGGAAGAGCGTGGGGACGGTGACGCGCCGGATCACGCGGGCTCCGATCTCGGGGGGACGGAAGGCACCCCGCATCGTCCCCCGGTGGGCCCGCCGCCGCACCCGAGTTTCCCGGCCGCGCCGCGCGCGCCCGCCCCGGTGTGCCGGTGCCTCGGCCCCGCCCCGCAACTGACGGACGTTCGTGGGCTCTTGAGTTGTCAACGCGCGTAGGTGCAAGCTGAGCGGTGCAGGTAACGCATCAGGTCGTGACGGTCATGCGTGGTTGTCATGTGCCTGTCATGTTGTGTCCGTTGTCCCGAACCGCCAGGAGCCCCCATGCCCCCGCGCATCGCAGCAACCCGCCGGCGCCTCACCACCGCGACCCTGGTCGCGGCCACCGTCTCCGCGCTCACCCTCACCGCGATGCCCGCCGGTGCGGCCCCCTCCCCGGCGCCGACGGCCGCCGCCCAGGCCCAACAGGCCCCCTCGGCAAGTGACTTCGCCCAGGCCGCCGCCCGTCACGACGTCCCCCGCGACCTCCTCGTCGCCGTCGGCTGGAGCGAGACGCACCTCGACGGCCACAACGGCGCGCCGAGCCAGGCCCACGGCTTCGGCGTCATGCACCTCGTCGACAACCCCGGCCACCGGACCCTGCGCGAGGCCGCCGAACTCACCGGCCGCCCGCTCGCCCAGCTGCGCGCCGACCCGGCGGCCAACATCGACGGCGCCGCCGCCGTGCTGCGCTCCTACGCCGACGACCTCCGGCTGAGCGCCACCGAGCGCCGCGACCCGGGCGCCTGGTACCGGGCCGTGGCCCGTTACAGCGGCGCCGGGAAGCAGGCCGCCGCCCGCTACGCGGACACCGTCTACGACTTCCTCGCCAAGGGGCTGCTCGCCCGGCCGGGCGGCGCCGGCAGCGCCGAGGAGATCGTGGTCGTCGGGCGGCGCGTCAGCCCCGACAAGGGCGCCTACGCCGCCCCGCCGGCCGGGGACGCCTCCTTCGGCGTCCAGAGCACCGACTACGGGCCGGCGCGGTGGGTGCCCGCCTCGTCGAGCAACTACACGGCCGGGCGCTCCGCGGCCATCGACAAGGTGGTCGTCCACGTCACCCAGGGCTCCTACGCCGGCGCGATCAGCTGGTTCCAGAACCCGGCCGCCCAGGTCAGCGCGCACTACGTCATCCGCTCCTCGGACGGCGAGGTCACCCAGACGGTCCGCGACCGCGACACCGCCTGGCACGCCCGCTCCGCCAACTCATCCTCCCTGGGGATCGAGCACGAGGGCTGGGTGGACGACCCGAGCTGGTTCACCGACTCGATGTACCGCTCCTCGGCGGCACTCACCCGGCACCTGTGCGACACCTACGGCATCCCCAAGGACCGTACGCACATCCGCGGCCACAGCGAGCTCCCGGACAACGACCACACCGACCCCGGCGCGCACTGGAACTGGGCGTACTACATGGAGCTGGTCGGCGGCACCGCCGGCAGCACGGACGGCATCAGCTTCACCTCCTACCCGACGCTGAAGAGGGGTGCCACCGGCGAACACGTCAGGGCGCTGCAGACGCTGCTGAAGGCCCAGTCCTTCGACCCGGGCACGGTGGACGGCAGCTTCGGGCCGGCGACCGAGAGCGCGGTGAAGGCCTTCCAGGCGTCGCGGAAGCTGGTGGCGGACGGTTCGGTGGGCCCGAAGACATGGACGGCGCTGCTCTCCGCCGGCCAGGTCGTCACGGTGCGCGGCGGGAGCACGGGCGAGGCGGTCAAGCGGCTGCAGCGTGCGCTGACCGCCGCGCTGGGCAGGACGGTGGCCGTCGACGGCACCTTCGGCTCCGCCACCGAGAGCGCGGTCGTCTCCTACCAGAGCAGCCGCGGTCTGACGGCGGACGGCATCGCCGGACCGGCCACCTGGAGCGCCCTCCAGTCCGGACGCTGACCCGGACCGGCCCGGGAACTCAGCCGCCCCCGCCCGCCCCGCGCCGCACGCGGGACGGGCCGCGGGCGGGGGGCACGTATGTCGTTCGACCGTGCGCGGGCGTCCCCGTACGCTGCCCACGGGCCGGCCTCGCCGCCCGGACGACCGTCGCCGACCGCCAGGAGCCGCCGCCGTGCCGCCCTCCCCCTCCGACCGGGCCTTCCTCGACGCGACCGCCGGCCGGCTCGCCGCCCTCCCCGGCGTCCGCGCCGTCGCACTCGGCGGCTCGCGCGCCCAGGGCACCGAGCGCCCGGACAGCGACTGGGACCTGGCGGTCTACTACCGGGGCGCCTTCGACCCGGACGACCTGCGCGCGGTCGGCTGGGAGGGCGAGGTCTCCGAGATCGGCGGCTGGGGCGGCGGCGTCTTCAACGGCGGCGCGTGGCTCACCATCGACGGGCGCAGGGCCGACGTCCACTACCGCGACCTCGACGTCGTCGAGCACGAACTGGCGGAGGCGGCGGAGGGCCGCTTCCGCGTCGAGCCGCTGATGTTCCACCTGGCCGGCATCCCGACGTACCTGCTGGCCGCCGAACTCGCGGTCAACGAGGTGCTGCGCGGCGAACTGCCCCGCCCCGCCGCCTATCCGCGGGCACTGCGCGAGTCCGCCCCGCCCCGCTGGCACGGCACGGCCACCGCCACCCTGGCCTACGCGAAGGACGGGCACGCTCCCCGGGGCGCGCTCACCCAGGTGGCCGGGAGCATCGCCGTCGCCGCGACCCAGACCGCCCACGCGGTACTCGCGGCGCGCGGCGAGTGGGTCACCAACGACAAGGGCCTGATCCGCCGGGCGGGGCTGACCGGAGCCGACGCCCTGCTGGGGTCGCTGACGGCGAGCCCGGACGCCCTCGTCCACGTGGTCACGGCGGCGGAGGCGCTGTTCGAGGGTGCCGTCGAGGCGGCCGTGCGGCGCTCCGGCTGAGCGTCGGCCGAGGGGCGGGGGTGGCCCGCCGGG
>Ga0247820_10000806_pt1 | contig 17384 bp, 16 predicted proteins | sample 13C_Glucose_Day1_2_FD_192480 | JGI IMG/M metagenome (GOLD analysis project Ga0247820, IMG submission 192480) | Soil microbial communities from agricultural site in Penn Yan, New York, United States - 13C_Glucose_Day14 | ecosystem: Environmental > Terrestrial > Soil > Agricultural land | place...
ATGCCCGCGTGACTTCGCGCGAGGCGCGCGGATGGGTGAAGCTCGCCGGACTCAGCGCATCGGCCAGAGGAATCGCCGGCGCGTGCGGTCCGTCGGACGGGCGCGGATCGGAGACGGCGGCCGCAGGGCCGTCGAACAGGTCGAGCGTGAACTGCAGCAGGCCGCGCATGATCGGGGCTTTCAGGCGGCGGTCGATGCCGCCGGGGTCGCGTGCGGCGCGTAGGCCTCGGGATCGAGCCGGCGCATCTCGGCCTCGATCCAGGCCTCGACTTCGCGCATCAGTTCGTCGGGCTTGCGGCCCACGCTCGAGATCGCCGGGCCGATCGAGACGTCTACCACGCCCGGGCGCTTGATGAAGGCCTTGCGCGGCCAGACCTTGGCCGAGGTCACGGCGACCGGCACCACCGGCACGCCGGTCTCGCAGGCCAGCCGCGTGCCGCCGCTCTTGTAGTTGCCCTTCTGGCCGCGCGGGATGCGCGTGCCTTCGGGGAACATGATGATCCAGATGCCCTGCTCGAGCAGCTTGCGGCCCTGCACCACGACCTTGTTGAAGGCCTGCGTACGCTGGCTGCGGTCGATGTGGATCATGTCCAGGCGCGCCATCGCCCAGCCGAAGAAGGGCACGTAGATCAGCTCCCTCTTGAACACGAAGGCCAGCGGATGCGGCATCAAGGTGGGCATCAGGAAGGTCTCGAAGGTCGACTGGTGCTTGACCAGCAGCACGCAGCCGGCGAGCTTGTCGGTCGGCAGGTTTTCCATGCCGCTGACGCGGGTGCGGATGCCCAGCAGCACGCGCGCGCCGCCGATCGCCCAGCTGAGCCAGGTCACGGCCATCCAGTACAGCGGGATGCCGCGCTTCCAGAGCGAGCTGACGCACATGATGATTCCCCACGGAACCACGGTGACGAGCATCCACAGCGCGTGGATCACGGATCGGACAAAGGCCATCAGACAGCTACCTTCAGGGTCGCGCGCTCTTCGCGTTCCAGCAGGAAATCGACGAAGGCCGCCAGATCCTCGTGGACCTGGGTGTTGGGCGGGTATTCGGGGGGCAGCGGCACGCCGCGGCAGGCCTGGCCGATGCCGGTCAGCAGCAGGTGCGGCTCGCAGCCCGCGGCGGCGCCGGCCTGCAGGTCGCGCAGGCTGTCGCCCGCGGTCGGCACGTGCGCCAGGTCGACGCCATAGCGCTCGCCGATCTGCAGGAACAGGCCGGGCTTGGGCTTGCGGCAGTCGCAGCCCTCGTCGGGGCTGTGCGGGCAATAGAAGACCGCATCGACCCGGCCGCCGACGGCCGCCAGCATCTTGTGCATCTTGGCGTGCATCGCGTTGAGCGAGACGACGTCGAACAGCCCGCGCCCGAGGCCCGACTGGTTCGAGGCGATCACCACGTGCCACCCGGCATGGTTGAGCCGCGCCACCGCTTCGAGGGCGCCCGGCAACGGCGTCCATTCGAGGTCGCTCTTGACGAAGTCCTCGCGATGGACGTTGAGCGAGCCGTTGCGGTCGAGGATGACGAGTTTCATGGTGTCCCGATCAGGTCGCCAGCCGCTCGAGCTGCGCCACCCGGTTCATCGCTGCATGCAGCAGCATCAGCAAGCCCAGCCGGTTGAGCCGCAGGTCGGCCTGCTCGGCATTGACCATCACGCCGTCGAAGAAGGCATCGACCGGATCGCGCAGCGCGGCCAGCGTCTGCAGCGAGGCGGTGTAGTCGCCCTTGTCGAACTGCGCGTCGGCCACCGGCACGATCTGCCGCATCGCGGCATGCAGCGCCTTCTCGGCCGGCTCGTGCAGCAGCAGCTCGCTGACGTGGGCATCGGCCTCGGGCGACTTCTTGAGGATGTTGCCGATGCGCTTGTTGGCCGCGGCCAGCGCCGGCGCCTCGGGCAGGGCGGCGAAGGCCCGCACGGCCGCCAGCAACTGCGGCACCTCGCCCAGGCGCTGCGGGCGCGGCGCCAGCACGGCGTCGACTTCCTGCGCGCTGGCGCCCTGCTCGCGCAGGCTGCCGGCAAGGCGGTCGTAGACGAAGGCCTCGAGCGCATCGGTCGGGTCGCTCAGCGCGATCTCGCCGGCCTTGTGGCCCGCGAAGACCGCGAAAGCGCTGCCCAGCACGGCGCGCAGTTCGAGCGGCAGCCGGCGCTCGACCAGCATGCGGATCACGCCCAGCGCATGGCGGCGCAGCGCGAAGGGATCGCGGTCGCCGGTCGGCAGGTTGCCGATGCCGAACATGCCGACCAGGGTCTCGAGCTTGTCGGCCAGGGCGACCACGATGCCCACGGGGTTGCGCGGCAGTTCGTCACCCGCGAAGCGCGGCTTGTAGTGGTCTTCGATCGCATCGGCCACCGCGGGATCGAGACCGTCGTGCAGCGCGTAGTAGCGGCCCATCGTGCCCTGCAGCTCGGGGAACTCGCCGACCATGTCGGTCACCAGGTCGGCCTTGGCCAGCTGCGCGGCCTGCGTGGCCTGGCGCGCCAAGGTGGCGTCGCCGAGCTGCTCGGCCAGCGCGCGCGCGATGCGCATCACGCGCTCGACACGCTCGCCCTGGGTGCCGAGCTTGTTGTGATAGACCACCTTGGCCAGCGATTCGACCCGCGAGGCCAGCGACTTCTTGCGGTCCTGGTCGAAGAAGAACTTGGCATCGGCCAGCCGCGGGCGCACCACGCGCTCGTTGCCGCCGATCACCGCGCTGGCGTCGTCGGGGCGGATGTTGCTGACCACCAGGAACTTGTTGCTCAGCTTGCCCGCGCCGTCGAGCAGCGGGAAGTACTTCTGGTTGGCCTTCATCGTGAGGATCAGGCACTCCTGCGGCACGTCGAGGAACTCGCGCTCGAACTCGCACACCAGCACGTTGGGCCGCTCGACCAGCGCCGTGACCTCGTCGAGCAGCGCATCGTCGTCGATCGGCTGCATGCCGCCACCGACGGTCACGGCCGCCTCGGCGAGCTGCCGGGCGATCTCGAGCCGGCGCGCCTCGAAGCCCGGGATGACCGCGCCCTGCTCGCTCATCTGCCCGGCATAGCTGTTGGCGTCGCGCAGCTCGATCGGGTCGACCGCGGCTTCGAAGCGGTGGCCGTGCGTCTGCCGGCCGGCCGTGAGCCCGAGCGCGCCGACCGGCACGACCCCATCGCCGTGCAACGCCACCAGGCCATGCGCCGGCCGCACGAAGCTCACGCTGCTCCAGCCCGGCAGCTCGCAGTTCGTCTCCAGCTGGTAGCTCATGACCTTCGGGATCGGCAGCTTGGCGATTGCCTCGGCCAGCGCCTTCTGCAGCCCCTCGGCCAGGGTCGCGCCCTTGGCGGTGCTCTGGAAGAAAAGGGCCTCGGCCTTGCCGTCCATTGCGCGCTGCAGCCCGGGGACCGCGCCCGCATCGGCGCCCAGCGCCGCCAGCCGCTTGAGCAGCGCAGGCGTGGCCTGGCCCGCGGCATCGAGGCCCACGCTCACCGGCATGAGCTTCTGCGAAACCGCCTTGTCGGCGGCCTGCGCCAGCACGTTCGTCAGGTGCACGGCCAGCCGCCGCGGCGACGCATAGGCGGTGAGCACCGAGCCGGCATCGGCCAGCCCTTGGGCGACCAGCTGATCGCGCAGCACCGTGGCGAAGGCCTCGCCGAGCTTCTTCAGCGCCTTCGGCGGCAGTTCCTCGACGAAGAGTTCGACGAGCAGGTTGTTGTTCGTGGTCATCGCTCAGGCCGCCTTCTTCGTCATCTGTGCAACCCACTCGCGCGGCGCCATCGGGAAACCGAGCCGCTCGCGGCTCTCGTAGTAGCTCTGCGCGACGCCGCGCGCGAGATTGCGGATGCGGCCGATGTAGGCGGCGCGTTCGGTCACGCTGATGGCGCCGCGCGCGTCCAGCAGGTTGAAGCTGTGGGCCGCCTTGAGCACCTGCTCGTAGGCCGGCAGCGCGAGCTGGGCCTCCATCAGGTGCTTCGCCTGCTTCTCATGGGCGGCGAAGGCGGTGAACAGGAACTCGGCGTCGCTGTGCTCGAAGTTGTAGGTCGACTGCTCGACCTCGTTCTGCTTGAAGACGTCGCCGTAGCTCAGGCCTTCGGTCCACTGGAGGTTGTAGACGTTGTCCACGCCCTGCAGGTACATCGCCAGGCGTTCCAGGCCGTAGGTGATCTCGCCGGTAATCGGCCGGCAGTCGATGCCGCCGACCTGCTGGAAGTAGGTGAACTGCGTCACCTCCATACCGTTGAGCCAGACCTCCCAGCCCAGGCCCCAGGCGCCGAGCGTCGGGTTCTCCCAATCGTCCTCGACGAAGCGGATGTCGTTCTTCTTCAGGTCGAAGCCGAGCGCCTCGAGCGAGCCCAGGTAGAGCTCCAGGATGTTGCTCGGCGCCGGCTTCAGCACCACCTGGTACTGGTAGTAGTGCTGCAACCGGTTCGGGTTCTCGCCGTAGCGCCCGTCCTTGGGCCGGCGGCTCGGCTGCACATAGGCCGCCTTCCAGGGCTCGGGGCCGAGCGCGCGCAGGAAGGTGGCGGTGTGCGAGGTGCCGGCACCGACCTCCATGTCGTAGGGCTGCAGCAGGGCGCAGCCCTGGGCATCCCAGTAGGCTTGGAGCTTGAGAATGATCTGTTGGAAAGTCAGCATGTTTGGCCTGGTGGCCGCAGGAGGGCAAAGCGCCCCTACGCGGCGAACCGGCCATTTTACGAGCGGCCGGCCGGGCTCAATACTCCCAGAAGATCCGTTGCAGTTCCTTGGTGTCCTTGGTCTTGGTCAAGGCCACCATCGCCAGGATCCGCGCCTTCTGCGGCCGCAGGTCGTGCGCCACCACCCAGTCGTACTTGTCGTCGGGCTGCTCGGCGTTGCGGATCACGAAGCCGTCGGGCACGCGCGAGCTGCGGATCACCGGAATCCCGTCGGCGCGCACCTTCTGCAGGTGCGGCACGATGCGGTCGGCCACCGAGCCGTTGCCGGTGCCGGCATGCACCAGCGCCTTGATGCCGCTCGCGCCCAGCGCGTTGATCGCGGTCGGCGCGACGCCTTCGTAGCCCAGGGCGATCTCGACCGGCGGCAGGGTGTCGATGCCGTCGATGTTGAACTCCGACTGCATCGTGTGGCGCTTCACCGGCGCCCGGAACCAGTAGTTGCGCCCTTCCACGATCATGCCGAGCGGGCCCCACTGGCTCTTGAAGGCCTCGGTCTTGATGTTGACCGTCTTGCTGACGTCGCGGCCGCTCTGGATCTCGTCGTTCATGGTCACCAGAACGCCGCGGCCTCCCGCGTCCTTGCTGGCCGCCACATTGACCGCGTTGAACAGGTTCAGCGCGCCGTCGGCCGACAGCGCGGTGCCCGGGCGCATCGAGCCGACCACGATGATCGGCTTCGGCGTGTGGACGGTCAGCGTGAGGAAATAGGCGGTCTCCTCGAGCGTGTCGGTGCCGTGGGTGATCACGATGCCGTCGACGTCGGCCTGCTTCGACAAGGCCGAGACGCGCTTCGCGAGGGTCAGCAGGTTGTCGTTGGTGAGGCTTTCGGAGGCGACCTGGAACACCTGTTCGCCGCGCACGCTGGCCACCTTGGACAGTTCGGGCAGCCCTGCGATCAGCTTGTCGACCGGCACCTTGGCCGCTGAATAGGTGGCGCTGTTGACCGCCGACGCGCCGGCGCCGGCAATGGTGCCGCCGGTGGCGAGGATCACGACGTTCGGCAGCGACTGGGCGTGCGCGATGGTGGCGGCCGCCAGCCATGCGGCGGCGCCTGCCATGGCGCGGAATCGGGAAGCGAAATACATCAGGGACTCCTTGGGAGATGGTGCGCAGGGGCGAGAAGATACCGGAACGCGGCCGCTCCGGCGCAGGCGCCCGATGCCATGCACGCATGCGCTCATGCCGGCCGGGCGGGCACGGTGGCGTTGCAAGATCCGGGCAAGCGCTACCATCGCGAAGCGGCCTGCCGCCGAAACAGATGACTTCCGAGATCCTTTCCTCCGAGCCCCCGGCCGCGCAGCAGATGCCGGCTCCCACCGGCCCGCTGTCGCGCGCGCGGCCCGGCCGCGAGCGCATCCTGGCCGCGATCCGCGGCGCGGCGATCGCGGAGTTCAGCCTGCACGGCCTCAAGGGCGCCTCGACGCAGGCGATCGCCGCCCGCGCCGGGCTGACCAAGCCGCAGTTGCACTACTACATCGCCGGCAAGGAAGAGCTCTACGAAGAACTGCTGATGCAGGTGCTGCACGACTGGAAGGTGGTGTTCTCCTTCGACGACCACGCCGGCGCCCCCGGCGCGGTGCTCGGCGACTACATCCGCAAGAAGCTGGACCACGCCTTCGACAGCCCCGAGATCTCGCGCATCTTCACGCGCGAAGTGCTCGACGGCGGCCGCAACCTCGAGCGCTACTGGCCCAACGCCCGGCTCTGGACGCAAAAGAAGGTCGACATCATCAATGGCTGGATCGCGCGCGGCCTGATGCGGCCGCTCGACGCCCGGCTGCTGCTGATGCACATCTGGGCCATGACCCAGAGCTACGCCGACTACGCGCTGCAGACGCGCGTGATGCTCGGCCTGCCGCCCGATGCGCCGATCGAACGCGAACCGATCGCGCGCGAGCTGGTCGCCTTCGTACTAGGCGGCTGCGGCATCAAATAGCCCCCACGCTCCTCACTTCGTGTGTCGCTGCCCCCCGAGGGGGCCGCAGGCCGCCTTGGGGCGGCCCGGCGCCGGCCTGATCCCCCACGTCTGCTTCTGCAAAAGAACACGGTCCTCCCACTTTTGGTGCGGAGGCGCTGGCACGTCGCTTGCATAACCTGACCACTTGCTCTGATTAAGCGGTCAAACACACCATGCGCGTGCTCGTCGTCTACTGCCATCCGGTCGAAACCAGCTTCCATTCGGCGCTGCACCAGGAGGTGCTGCGCCAGCTCCGGGAGGCCGGCCACGAGGTCGACGACTGCGATCTCTATGCCGAGGGTTTCGACCCGGTGCTCTCGCGCGAGGAGCGCCTGGGCTATCACGAGGTGCCGAGCAACCAGTTGCCCCTGAAGCGCCACGTCGAGCGCCTGCAGTGGGCCGAAGGCATCGTGTTCTGCTTTCCGACCTGGTGCTTCGGCCTGCCGGCCATGCTCAAGGGCTACTTCGACCGGCTCTTCATGCCCGGCGTCGCCTTCGATCTCAGCGACCCGAAGAACGTCAAGCCGATGCTCACGAACATCAAGCGCATCTCGGCCGTCGTGACCTACGGCCGCCCGCGCTGGGTCGCCTGGTACATGGGCGACCCGCCGCGCAAGATCGTCACGCGCTACATGCTGCGCCTCACGGGCAAGCAGGCGCGCGTCGACTACCACGCCCACTACCACATGAACGTGGCAACCGAGCCGCAGTTGAAACGCTTCATGCAGCGCGTCGGCCAGGCCATGGCGCGCTTCGCCTGAACCCTTCCCCGTCACAGGACTCCCATGCTCCACGGCTACATCCCGCCCCACCGCTTCCTGCCCTACCTGAGCTGGACCGAGATCGACGCACTGCCCGACCGCGAGAACACGGTCATCGTGCTGCCCTGCGGCGCGATCGAGCAGCACGGGCCGCACCTGCCCTGCTCGGTCGACAGCGTGATCGCCTCGGGCGTGATGGGCAAGGCGCTCGAACGCCTGCCGGCCGAGGTGCGCGCCTTCGCGCTGCCGACCCTCACCTATGGCAAGTCGGAGGAGCACCTGCACTTCCCCGGCACGATGACGCTCACCGGCACCACGCTGCTTTCGACAGTGATCGAGATCGGCGAGTCGGTCTACCGCTCGGGCTTTCGCAAGCTGCTGTTCGCCAACGGGCACGGCGGCCAGCCGCAGGTGCTCGAGATGGCGGCGCGCGAGCTGCGCCTGCGGCATGGCGATTTCGTGGTCGTGCCGCACGGCGTGTCGCGGCTGCCGAACGCCTCGAGCAAGCAGATCAGCGACCAGGAGAAGCGCCTTTCGATGCACGCCGGCCATTCGGAGACCGCGCTGATGCTCGCGCTGGCGCCCGACACGGTGCACATGGAACGCGCCGCCGCCAACTTCCCGCCGCCGTTCCCGATCAAGCTGCTGTCGCCCGACGGCCGCCCGGCCTGCGCCTGGACCGCACGCGACTTCGGCCCCAGCGGCGTCATCGGCGACCCGACCAGCGCCACCCGCGAGCAGGGCGAGGAGATCCTCGACACGCTGTCCGCGAGCTGGGTGCAGGCGCTGACCGAGCTGCACGCGCTGCGCTGGGTGGTGCGCGAGGAGCCCACCTGGGGCCGCGGCCACGAGCAGGGCTTCATCCAGACCTCCGTCGGAGCCGGGGCCTGAGAGGCCCGCTCCTTGCATCCGTTCCCGTTTCGCTTCCAACCCTCAGAGAGGTCCTCACCATGCGCCTTCCCCACGCCCTTCGTCTCGCCCCCCTGGCCGCGGCCCTCGCGCTGGCCGTCGCCGCGCCGGCCCAGGCCCAGGACAAGTTCACCTACATGACCAACTGGTACGCGCAGGCCGAGCACGGCGGCTTCTACCAGGCGGTCGCCCAGGGCATCTACAAGAAGTACGGCCTCGACGTCACGATCAAGATGGGCGGCCCGCAGGTCAACATCACGCAGATGATGGCCGCCGGCCAGGCCGACTGCATCATGGGCTCGAGCGACATCCAGATGATGCAGGTGCGCGAAGGCGGCGTGCCGGTGGTCAACGTCGCGGCCTTCTTCCAGAAGGACCCGCAGGTGCTGATCGCGCACGACGACGTCAAGAAGTTCGAGGACCTCAAGGGCAAGACGATCCTGATCGGCGCCCAGGCCAACCGCGGCTACTGGCCCTGGCTGAAGGCCAAGTTCGGCCTCACCGACGAGCAGACGCGCCCCTACACCTTCAACATCCAGCCCTTCGTCGCCGACAAGAACACCGCGCAGCAGGGCTACCTCACCTCGGAGCCCTACGCGATCCAGAAGGCCGGCGTGAAGAGCACGGTGCTGATGTTCAGCGACCACGGCTTCCCGGCCTATGCGACCACGGTCTCGTGCATGGACAAGACCGTGAAGGAGCGCAGCAAGCAGGTGGCGGCCTTCGTCAAGGCCTCGGCCGAGGGCTGGAAGAGCTACCTCAACGATCCCGCGCCCGCCAATGCGCTGATCAAGAAGGACAACCCCAACATGACCGACGACCAGCTCGCCTACAGCGTCGCCAAGCTCAAGGAGATGGGCATGGTCACGGGCGGCGACGCGGCCACGCAGGGCATCGGCGTGATCACCGATGCGCGCGCCAAGGCCAGCTACGACTTCCTGGTCTCGGCCAAGCTGCTCGACCCGGCCAAGGTCGAGATCGCCAAGACCTACACGACCGACTTCGTGAAGGACGCCAAGGTCCTGCCCTGACACACCGGGCGCTTCGGCGCCCTCTCGAAAGGCCCCGCATGAACGACACCGAATCCGCCTCCTACGCGCTGCCGCCGCAGCCGCGCTTCACCGTCCCGGCGGTCGAGGTGCTGTCCGCCGAGAAGACCTATCCGAACGGCACCCAGGCGCTGCTGCCGGTCGACCTGAGCATCGCCGAAGGCGAATTCGTCACCTTGCTCGGGCCGTCGGGCTGCGGCAAGAGCACCTTGCTCAAGATGGTGGCCGGCATGCTCGAGCCGACCGACGGCCGGCTGCTGGTGTGGCGCAAGCCGGTGGCGCAGATCGACGAGAGCGGCCGCCGCATGGCCTTCGTGTTCCAGTCGCCGACCCTGATGCCCTGGGCCAGCGTGCGCACCAACGTGCGGCTGCCGCTCGACCTCGCCGGCGTGCCGCGCAAGGAGGCCGAGGAGCGCGTCGCAGAGGCGCTCGAACTGGTCGGCCTGGACAAGTTCGCTTCGGCCCTGCCGCGCGCCCTGTCGGGCGGCATGCAGATGCGGGTGTCGATCGCGCGCGGCCTGGTGACGCAGCCCGACCTGCTGCTGATGGACGAGCCCTTCGGCGCCCTCGACGAGATCACGCGCCACAAGCTCGACGCCGAGCTGCTCGACCTCTGGCGCAAGAAGAAGCTCACGGTGATCTTCGTCACCCACTCGATCCACGAGGCGGTGTTCCTGTCGAGCCGCGTCGTGATGATGGCCGCGCGCCCGGGCCGCGTGGTCGAGCAGTTCCGCATCGACGAGCCCTATCCGCGCAGCGCCGACTTCATGGTGTCGCCGCAGTTCAGCCGCTATGCGAAGACGCTGCAGGACAGCCTGCTGCGCGCCAGCAGCGCGCACGACGAGGTGCAGGCATGAGCCCCCGCCCGGCCGTTCCGAAGGGGGCTCGCACCGCAGTGCGAAGCACGGAGGTTAACCAATGAGCGCACTGGCACCGACAACCGCAGCAGGGACCCCACCGATGACAGCACCGACGACGCCGAGCCGGACGCGAGCGACGTCCAGCCAGGCCGCACCGAAACAGCCGGCCCGCACGCCGCTGCTGCAACAGCCGCGCGTCCAGCGCGTGATCTACCCGCTGCTGGTCGGCGTGGTGCTGATCGCGCTCTGGCAAGGCCTTGTCACGGCGATGGAGCTGCCGCCCTACCTGGTGCCATCGCCCTACCTGATGATGCAGACCCTGGTCACAGACTGGGTGCCGCTCGGCATGGCCCTGCTGGTGACGCTCAAGATCACCGTGCTGTCCTTCGTGGTCGCCACCATCGCCGGCGTGCTGATCTCCTTCCTGTTCGTGCAGAGCAAGCTGATCGAGACCGCCCTGTTCCCGTATGCGGTGCTGCTGCAGGTGACGCCGATCGTCGCGGTCGCGCCGCTGATCATCATCTGGGTCAAGAACCCGACCGCGGCGATGGTGGTCTGCGCGGCGCTGGTCGCGCTGTTCCCGATCATCAGCAACACCACGCTCGGCCTGCGCAGCATCGAGCCCGACCTGCAGAGCTACTTCAAGCTCAATCGCGCGACCCGCTGGCAGCAACTGGTGCGCCTGCGCATCCCGAGCGCGCTGCCCTACTTCTTCGGCGGCCTGCGGATCTCCAGCGGCCTGGCGCTGATCGGCGCCGTGGTGGCCGAGTTCGTCGCCGGCACCGGCGGCTCGGGCGCCGGACTGGCCTACCAGATCCTGCAGGCCGGCTTCCAGCTCAACATCCCGCGCATGTTCGCCGCGCTGCTGCTGATCTCGCTGACCGGCGTCGCGCTCTTCGTGCTGATGGCCTGGCTCACCAAGCTCGCGCTCGGCTCCTGGCACGCGAGCGAACTCTCCCAAGACTGATTCCGATGAACGCACCCATGACCTCCATCGAGAGCCTGCACCTCGAACTGCCCGAACTCGACTGGATCACCGACCCGAGCCGCATCGCGCGGCTGTCGCAGGACTTCGCCTGGTTCAGCCCCGTGCTCGACCGGCAACTCAAGGACAAGCGCGCCGAGGCCGTCGTGCGTCCGCGCACCGAGGACGAGATCCGCGCTCTGGTGGGCGCCTGCGCCCGGCTCGGCGTACCGATCACGATCCGCGGCAGCGGCACCGGCAACTACGGCCAGACCACGCCGCTGGCCGGCGGCGTGGTGCTCGACATGACCGGCTACAACGCCCTGCAATGGGTGCGCCCCGGCGTCGCGCGGGCGCAGGCCGGCATCCGGCTCGGCGAACTCGAGAAGCACACCCGCCCCTGCGGCCAGGAGCTGCGCTGCATTCCCTCGACCTATCGCAGCGCGACGCTCGGCGGCCTGTTCGGCGGCGGCTTCGGCGGGGTCGGCTCGGTCAACTACGGCCCGCTCGGCGCCCCTGGCAACGTGCTCGGCCTGCGCGCGATGACGATCGAGCCCGAGCCGCAGATCGTCGAGCTGCGCGGTGCCGAGGCGATGCGCATGCACCACCTGTGGGGCACCAACGGGCTGGTGCTGGAACTCGAGGTGGCGCTGGCGCCAGCCCATCCGTGGCTCGAGAGCCTGGTGGTCTTCGACGCTTTCGCCCCGGCGCTGGCCTTCGCCGATGCGCTGGCGCATGCACCCGGCATCGTCAAGCGCGAAGTGGCCTTCTTCGCCAGCCCGGTGCCCGACCATCTGGCACAGCTCGCCGAGCATCTGCCCAAGGGCTGCCACGCGGTGCTGTCGCTGGTGGCGGAATTCTCCGAAGACCCGATGCGCGCGCTCGCCGAGGCGCACGGTGGCCGCATGACCTACCGCAAGGGCGCTGAAGAGGTGGCCAAGAGCAACCGCACCTTGATGGAGTTCACCTGGAACCACACGACACTGCACGCGCTCAAGGTCGACAAGTCGCTGACCTACCTGCAGAGCAGCTTCGTTCCGGGCCGGCATGTGGCGCAGATCACCGAGATGGAGCAGCTCTTCGCCGGCGAGGTGCTGATGCATGTCGAGTTCCTTCGCGGCCTCGACGGCCTCCTCACCTGCAGCGCCCTGCAGCTGGTGCGCTTCACGACCGAGGAGCGCCTGGCCGAGATCATCCGCCTGCACCGCGAGCGCGGCGTGCGCATCAACAACCCGCATGTCTTCATCGTCGAGGACGGCAAGGCCGGCGGCGCGCTGCCGCCCGAGATCGTCGAGATGAAGAAGCGCTTCGACCCGCGCGGGCTGCTGAACCCGGGCAAGCTGCGCGACTGGCCGGTGAAGGCCGCGGGCTAGGCAGGACGGCGCCGGCGCACGACCGTCACGGCGACCACGACCAGGGCCAGTCCCCACAGCGGCCAGAGCCCGAGGCGCGACACCCACACCGCATAGGGCGTGCGTCCGCCCCGGCCTTCGACCTCGGCCTTCAGGACGCCGCGCGTGAGCCGCGGCAGTTCGTGCGTCACGCGGCCGCGATGGTCGATCACGACCGTGGCGCCGGTGTTGGTGGCGCGCACCATCGGGCGCTGGAACTCCAGCGCCCGCATGCGCGAGATCGCCAGATGCTGGTCGATCGCGATCGAGTCGCCGAACCACGCGATGTTGCTGACGTTGAGCAGCACCGTGGGCGCCAACGCCTCGCTGCGGAAGTTGGCGCCGATCTCGTCGCCGAACAGATCCTCGTAGCAGATGTTCGGCGCGATCCTCTGGCCCAGCCACAGGAATGGCGGTTGCGCCAGTCCGCCGCTGCGGAAGTCGCCGAGCGGGATGTTCAGCATGTCCGTGAACCAGCGAAACAGTCCCGGGATGAACTCGCCGAAGGGCACCAGGTGATGCTTCTCGTAGCGGTAGGGCGCAGGCTCCCCGGGCCGGAAACCGAGCACCGCATTGCTGTAGGAGCGGCCGTCGCCCATCGGCAGGCCGACGATCGCCGCCTGTCTGCCGCTCCTATAGCGCGCGGCGATCGCATCGAGATAGCCCGCAGGCAGTTGCGAGGGCAGCAGCGGCAAGGCGGTCTCGGGCGTGATCACCAGCGGCGCGTCGGCATCGCGCAGCTTCTCGCCATACCACTGCAGCGCGGTCGCGATGCCGCCGCCCGGAATGAACTTCTCGTCCTGCGGGATGTTGCCCTGCAGCAGTTCGACCGCGATGCTCCCGCGCGATCGCGCCGCGTCGTCGGCCGGCAGGCCGCGCGCCAGCGCGAACAATGCCGGCACGCAGAACAGGACCAGCGCCAGCCCGACCGGCAGCGCGAAGGCGCGCCCGCGCGCATGGCGCAAGGCCAGCGGCACCAGGGTCGCGATGGCGGCAGCCACGGCACCGATGCCGTAGACGCCGATCCACGGCGCATAGACCGCGAGCGGCCCATCGACGTGCGCGTAGCCGCCCGCACCCCACGGAAAGCCCGTGAACCAGCTGCCGCGCAGCAGTTCGGCCAGGGTCCACAGCGCGGCGAAGAAGGCCGCCGAGCGCAAGGGGTTCGACGGTGCGAAGGCCACGTACAGCGCGCAGGCGGCCACGTAGTAGAGCGACAGCGCCGCGGCCAGCGCGAACACCGCCAGCGCGGCCAGCGGCGCCGCCAGCCCGCCATAGGTGTGCATCGAGATGAACAGCCACCAGAAGGTACCGCAGAGCCAGGCGGTCGCGAACACCCAGCCGAGCAGGCCCGCAGCGCGCCAGGGTCGGGGCGATTCGCGGGTTGCGCCGCCGGCGGGACGCAGCGCGTCGAGCAGCCACACCAGCGCGGCCAGCGACAGCAACTGCAGCCACCACTGCGGCCGTCCGTCCCAGGGTGCGGCGATCGACGCCGCCTGGGCCAGCCCCGCGAGCCCGAAGCCCAGCGCCCGCGCCAGCGTTTTCAATCGGAGGCGTCGTCGCCGCGCGCCGGCGAGACCTTGAACCAGCGCACCGCGCCGCCCTTGGTGTGCAGCACCACGAAATCGAAGGCGCCGAGCCCGAAGTGCTCGCCGCGCTTGGGCACATGGCCCATCTTGTGCGCGATCAGGCCGCCGATGGTGTCGAACTCCTCGCTCAGCGCCTGGTCGTCGAAGGTGATGCCGAAGGCTTCGGCGACTCGTTCGATCGGCGTGTCGCCGGCCACGCGGTAGGTGTGGTCGGCCAGGCCGAAGATGTCGCCCTCGTCCTCGGGAATGTCGAACTCGTCCTCGATCTCGCCGACGATCTGCTCGAGCACGTCCTCGATGGTGATCAGGCCGGCCACGCGGCCGAACTCGTCGATCACCACCGCCAGGTGGTTGCGGTTGCCGCGGAACTCGCGCAGCAGGTCGTTGAGCCCCTTGCTCTCGGGCACGAAGGTCGGCGGACGCAGCAGCGCGCGGATGTTGAGGCCCGGGGCGCGCTGCAGCTTGAGCAGGTCCTTCGCGAGCAGGATGCCGATGATGTTTTCCTTTTCGCCCTCGTAGACCGGGAAGCGCGAGTGGGCGGTGTCGATCACCAGATGCAGCAGCGCGTCGTAGGGCGCGTCGATGTTGACCAGGTCCATCCGCGGCGCGGCCACCATCACCTCGCCGGCCGTCATGTCGGCCATGCGCAGCACACCTTCGAGCATCACTCGCGATTCGGCGCCGATGACATCGTTGTCCTCGGCGTCGGCGAGCGTTTCGATCAGTTCGTCGCGGGAATCGGGCCCGGGGTGGATGAATTCGGCGAGCTTCTGGAGAAAGCTGCGCTTGTCTTCGCGTTCGACGGGCGCGCGATCAGGGTGAGGGTCGGCCACTGCGGGAGGGCGGAGTTGGGGAACACAGAGGATAACCCACCCCCGAATCCTGCTCACTGCGTGTAGCAGGCTCCCCCTCAAGGGGGCGCCGCCTACGGCCCGGAAAAGCCGGTTCCGTGACGGCCCACGATGCCCGGCGCGCTGCGCCGCCGGACTTCAGGGGGCGGCATGTCAATGCTCCACCACGTGACCGCATGACTCGCGGCGCACGAAACTGGCGCGGCCCAATGCCAGGGATAGCGGAACCGGCTTCGCCGGGCCGCTGGTATCGCCCCCCTCGAGGGGGCCGAGGTCCGCGGCTCCAAGCCTGCCTGCGCAGGCTTGGACGGACCCGAAGAGCCGCTGCCTCTGGCAGCGACTCGGAGCGCCGCAGGCGCTCCGGGGGGTGTTCCTGTCAAGCCGCGGACTTGTCTCGCGCCGCGCGCACGCCGCTGCGGATTTCCTGCAGTTCGGCCAAGAAAGACCAGAACTGCTTGGCCCGGGTCTTGAGCTGGTAGTCGACCTGCGCGAAGTGCTGCAGCGCGATCTCGCTCATGCGGCTGTCGAAGGTGGCGGCCGGCAGTTCGAGATGGGCCTCGGACTCGGAGCCGCTGCGCACCACGGTCGCGCCGGCATTGCGCGCGATCTTCAGCATCGCGGCGTTCTCGCTCAGGGCGTGGATGAACAGCATGCCGACGCCTTCGTTGCGCGCCACGACCACCGCTCGCTCGAACAGCCGCGCGCCGTAGCCGCGTCCGCGGGCGTGGACGGCCACCGAAACGCCGAACTCGGCGCAGTCCTGCTGCTGGTCGGCCGGCGCGAAGGCCAGGTGGGCCATCGCGATCAATTCGAGCCGGCGGTTGTAGATGCCGAACAGTTCGTCACGCTCGAAATCGAGCCCGTCGACATAGCGCTGGACTTGTTCGTCGGAAGCGGCGTAGCCGAAGCGCAGGTAGCGGTCGTGCTGCGGCAGCGCCAGCAGGTGCTGCGCGATGCGGTCGCGCTCGCGCGGGCCGATCGAGCGGATCGGCACCATGACGGGGTGCGGCGCGGCGGCGCGCGGTTGCGCCTCAACCATCGGCGCCTTCAGGAACGAGCCGACGCCGAGTGAGGCTAGAAAGAGGGCCTTGGCGGTAAGCATGCATGGAATATAAGGGTTTTCCCTAAACCTTCAAGGACGCGGGGTCTGCTCCCAGACGATTCAGTGAACAAATTCCGCTCATGCCTTATCGGCAGCCGACGCATGTTGTTACAGGGGCACGGCGGTCGTCGCCTTGACCCGGTCGAGCACGAAGCTGGTCTTGCAATCCTGGACGCTCGGGTGCTTCAGCAGGGTGTTCATGATGAAACGGCTGTAGTGCGCCATGTCGGCCACGACCACGCGCAGCAGGTAGTCCATCTCGCCGGTCAGCGCCGCGCATTCGACGACCTCGGGCCAAGTTTGCACGCTGGCCCGGAACAAGTCCATCGGGTTGCGCTTGTGGCTCTCGGTGAGTTTCTCCAGGCGCACGTTGAGGTAGGCGGTGAGTCCCAGGCCGACCGCCTCGGGCTTGACCAGGGCGACATAGCGGTCGATCACCCGGCTTTCCTCCAGCCGCTTGACGCGCCGCAGCACCGCGCTCGGGGACAGGGACACCTGTTCGGCGAGCTGGTCGTAGGTGGCACGCCCGTCCGACTGAAGCGTGCGCAAGATTTGGCGATCGATCTTGTCAAGTGCATCCATCCACGCCATTTTGCAGTTTTCCTGCATCGAATCGCAACCGCATGCCCAAAAACGCCGAAATCGTGAGTTCCTGCGCTTTTACAGTTCCATACGGACGCCGGCCGGACGCGGCCGCACACTGAATCCCACGGAGATCCAACCATGAGCACCACCGACACCGCTGCCTTCACGCCCTGGGAGAACCCGATGGGCACCGATGGCTTCGAATTCATCGAATACGCCGCGCCCGATCCGGCCGCGATGGGCAGGGTCTTCGAGCAGATGGGCTTCCGCCCGATCGCCCGGCATCGCCACAAGAACGTGCTGCTGTACCGCCAGGGCACCATCAACTTCATCATCAATTCGGAGCCCGATTCCTTCGCCCAGCGCTTCGCGCGCCAGCACGGGCCCAGCATCTGCGCGATCGCCTTCCGCGTGCAGGATGCCAAGGCGGCCTACGAGCGCGCGATCGGGCTCGGCGCCTGGGGCTTCGCGCCGGGCGCGGGCCCGGGAGAGCTCAACATCCCGGCCATCAAGGGCATCGGCGACAGCCTGATCTACTTCGTCGACCGCTGGCGCGGCAAGAACGGCGCTGCGCCCGGCGACATCGGGAACATCGGCTTCTACGATGTCGACTTCGAGGCGCTGCCGGGCCTGGCCGCCGTCGAGGCGCTGGCACCCGAGGGCCACGGCCTCACCTACATCGACCATCTCACGCACAACGTGCACCGCGGCCGCCTCAAGGAG
>Ga0247820_10000807_pt1 | contig 17384 bp, 15 predicted proteins | sample 13C_Glucose_Day1_2_FD_192480 | JGI IMG/M metagenome (GOLD analysis project Ga0247820, IMG submission 192480) | Soil microbial communities from agricultural site in Penn Yan, New York, United States - 13C_Glucose_Day14 | ecosystem: Environmental > Terrestrial > Soil > Agricultural land | place...
ATCTCACGCAGGTAGATGACCAAGGTTTCAAACTTTTTGAAAAGCCTTACATTGCCGCTACGTTGGGCAATCAGCAGGTGCTCTTGCTGATTGATATCGACCTGGATGGCCCAGCCACCCGGTTGGCCGACGATGTGCGTAGCGTTGATTCGGCCCGATTCCACCAGTCGGCTCAAGTTGGCATGATCTAATTGATGAGTTGGCATCGGTGTCTTTCTCAGTTTCATCAGATACACCATGGTATGCAATCTATAGTTGATTGCGACTATAGTCCTTCCTGTCTTGGTGTGGGAAGCTTCCTCACGGTGTAACCAATTGTGGATATCTCATGACCGAATCCCCTCAGCGCAGCGCGTTCTCCCACTTCCATCCCATCCTCACCCGCCCCCAGGACAACGACCATAACGGCCACATTGCCGGTGCCACGGTGCATGGTTTCTTCGAAACCGCCATTCAGGCCTTTCTGGTCGAGCAAGCTGAATTCGACCTGCGTGAAGGTGAGCTGGCGGCGTTCGTGGTCAGTTCGGCAGCAGACTTTTTCGCGCTGCCGGGCTTTCCGGACGTTCTAGAGGTGGGTCTGGGCGTAACTCGCCTTGCAGGCAGCACGGTGGAGTACCGGCTGGCGCTGTATCGCCCGGGGGAGGCCGATGCTTGTGCAGCAGGGACCGTGGTGCAGGTGTTCATCGAGCGAGCCAGCGGCCGGCCGGTACCGCTGCCGGAGGCGCTGCAAGTCATTTTGTCGGGCCTGCAGCTCGGTTCGCAGGCATGAAAAAGCCCCGCTGGTGAGGGCGGGGCTTTTGCTGCCTGAGGATGGTCTCAGGTATCAGTCGCGCCAGTGACGCTTGTGCTTGCGGTGGCCGTAGTGGCGGCCACGGTCGTAATGACGGCGGTCGTCGTAGCCGCGACGGTAGCGGCGGTCGTCGTGACGGTCGTCATCATCGGCCTTGTTGCCCAGGTAGTTACCGAGCGCGCCACCGGCGCCGCCGCCTGCGGCTGCACCAATGTAGCTGCCGGTGGTACCGCCGACCGAGCGACCGACCACGTTACCGCCTGCAGCGCCCAGTGCGCCGCCGATAGCGGCCTCACCACGCTGGCGCTTGTCGGCACCCAGGGCACCACCGGCCGCACCGCCCAGGCCGGCACCAATGGCGCCGCCAGTGCTACCACCGATGGAGTTGCCCACTACGGAGCCGAGTACCCCACCCAATGCGCCGCCAATGCCGGCCTCGGTATTGCCACCGGCCATGGCAACGCCGCTGAGCAAGCTGAAAGACAACAACAGAATCGAGGAGTACTTCTTCATCAAGAGAGCCTCATAAGGATGACGAGGGCGAATTTGCAGTTCCTTGAGGCGGCTGGCAACGAAAATCCGACGAGTAGCACGAGTTGTACACAATTCTCTAAGTTACTGTTTTCACGATGAAACTTTATCGATTTTCGTGTGTCTGAGGTAATTGTGACAAAGCCCTGAACCCCTGTGGAACAGGGCTTTTTTTGTTTTTACCCGTACGGTTCGATTACACGATTCGCCCGTCGTCGCGCGCCCGCTCCAACTTGATGGCGACGAACTTGGAGGTCGGTGTATGGCTGCCCTCACCGATGCTTTCCAACGGGATCAGCGGATTCACTTCCGGGTAGTACGCCGCCGCCTGCCCAGCCGGGATATCGAAAGCCAGCAGGGTGAAGCCCTGCACACGGCGCACATGCGAATCGCCCCACAACGAGACGATGTCGACCTTCTGCCCCGGCTGGAAGCCCAGGCGAATGATGTCGGCCTCGTTGACGAACAGCACGTCACGCTGGCCGCGCACGCCACGGTAGCGGTCGTCCAGGCCATAGATGGTGGTGTTGTACTGATCGTGCGAGCGCATGGACTGCATGATCAGGTCCGGTACCTGGCCGCTGGCGCGAACCCGCTCGTCGAGCAGGGTGTCCGGCAGCAGGTTGGCCTTGAAATTGGCGCGGCCGTTGGTGGTCTTCCACTGGCGGCTGGCTGCACTGTTGCCCAGGTAGAAGCCCCCTGGGTGGCTCAGGCGCTGGTTGAAGTCGGCAAAGCCTGCAATCGTGTCGCCGATCAAGTCCCGGATACGGTTGTAGTCGGCCACAAGCCAGTGCCAGTCGACCGGGTTTTTGCCAAGTGTGGCAGCGGCGATGCCGGCAACCACTGCCGGCTCTGAGCGCATCTGGGTCGATAGCGGCTTGAGCTGGCCGTTGGAGGCATGGACCATGCTGAAAGAGTCCTCAACGGTGACCGCCTGCGGCCCGTCGGCCTGCAGGTCGATATCGGTACGACCCAGGCACGGCAGAATCAGCGCCTGTTTGCCGTGGATCAGGTGGCTGCGGTTGAGCTTGGTGCTGATGTGCACGGTCAGCGCGCAGTTGCGCAGGGCCTGGGCGGTACGCTCGGTATCCGGGGTGGCCTGGGCGAAGTTGCCACCCAGCCCGATGAACACCTTGGCGCGGCCGTCGAGCATGGCGTGGATCGCTTCGACGGTGTTGTGGCCATTGTGCCGCGGTACCGGGAAATTGAAGCGTTTTTCGATGGCGTCGAGCAGCGCCACCGGCGGGCGTTCGTTGATACCCATGGTGCGGTCGCCCTGCACGTTGCTGTGGCCGCGTACCGGGCACAGCCCTGCGCCAGGCACTCCGATGTTGCCGCGCAGCATCTGCAGGTTGACGATTTCCTGGATGGTGGGCACCGAGTGGCGGTGTTGAGTGATGCCCATCGCCCAGCACATGATCACCCGTTTGCCGCGGCAGTACATGCGTGCAGCCAGCTCGATGTCCGCAAGCTCAAGGCCCGACTGCTCCTGAATGTGCGCCCACGAGGTGGCGTCCACTGCAGCCAGATACTCATCGACACCGTGACCATGCTCGGCGATGAATACGTGATCGAATACCGCCGGCTCGCCTTTGGCCTGCGCCTCACGCTCCCACTGCAGCAGGAACTTGGCCATGCCGCGCAGCAGCGCCATGTCGCCGCCCAAGGCCGGGCGGAAGAACGCAGTGTTGGTCGGACGGTCGCTGTTGGTCAGCATTTCCAGCGGGTTCTGCGGGTGCTGGAAGCGCTCCAGGCCGCGCTCCTTTAGCGGGTTGATGCACACCACCTGGGCGCCACGCTTTACGGCATCGCGTAGCGGGTCGAGCATGCGGGGGTGGTTGGTGCCGGGGTTCTGGCCCCAGACGAAGATCGCATCGGCGTGCTCGAAATCATCGAAGGTGACAGTGCCCTTGCCCACACCGATGCTTTGCCCCAAGGCTACGCCGCTAGCCTCGTGGCACATGTTCGAACAGTCGGGGAAGTTGTTGGTGCCGTATGCACGCACGAACAGCTGGTACAGGAACGCCGCTTCGTTGCTGGCCCGCCCGGAGGTATAGAACTCGGCCTGATCGGGGCTTGCCAGGTTGTTCAGCTCTCGGGCGATCAGGGCAAAGGCTGCATCCCAGGCGATCGGCTGATAGCGGTCGCTGGCCGGGTCGTAGACCATCGGTTCGGTCAGGCGGCCTTGGTATTCCAGCCAGTAGTCGCTCTGCTCAAGCAGCGCGCTGACGCTGTAGCGGGCGAAGAAGGCCGCATCGACTCGGCGCTTGGTGGCTTCCCAGTTGACCGCCTTGGCGCCGTTCTCGCAAAACTTGACCATGCCGCTTTCGGGCGAGTCGCCCCAGGCGCAACCGGGGCAGTCGAAGCCGCCATTCTGGTTGGTCTTGAGCAGGGCGCGAAGATTCTTCAACGCATTGTCGCTGCCGACCCAGGCCTTGGCCACGCTGCGCAAGGCGCCCCAGCCACCAGCGGGGCCGTGGTAGGGCTTGTAGCGTGGTCGGGAGGCTGGGGCGTTGTCTGGAAGAGGCTGGTACGAGGTCACGGCTATTACGACTCCGCCGCTGGGCTATAGACCCGCGGTGCACTGTGTTTGGGCAGATGAATGAGGTTGAGGTTGTGCTTGCGCGCCCATTGCAGGGCAAGCCCGGTAGGGGCCGAGAGGCTGACCAAGGTCTGGATGCCGGCCCGCAGGACTTTCTGGATCAGTTCCAGGCTGCAGCGGCTGGTGACGATCGCCAGGCCACCTTCGGTGGCGACGCCCTGGCGCAGCAGGGCGCCGATCAGCTTGTCCAGGGCGTTGTGGCGGCCAATGTCTTCGCGGCCGAGCAGCAGTTCGCCCTGGGCGTTCATGAACAATGCCGCATGCACGGCACCACAGTGCTGGCCCAGCGGCTGGAAGGCATCGATGCGCTCACGCAGGCCCACCAGCCACTGCGCCGGTGGCAATGGCGCGCCAGGCAGCTCGGCCAGGTCCGGCAGCGCCTGCTCCAGGGCTTCGACACCACACAGGCCGCAACCGCTGGTGCCGGCCAGTTGGCGGCGCTGGTTTTTCAGGTTCCAGAATGCGCGGCTAGAAATCTCCAGGTCGGCGTACAACGCCGAGCCGCTGCCGGAAAGCTTCAGGTCGTAGATGTCCGCGGTACCTTCGACAATGCCGCTGCCAACGCTGAAGCCGACCGCAAAGTCTTCAAGATCGGTGGGGCTGACCAGCATCACGGCCTGGTTGAGGCCGTTGTAGACGATGGCCAGGGCGACTTCTTCGGCCAGCGGCGTGCTGGCGCGCGCAGCGTCATCGAGCTGGACGTAATCGTAGGTGTTGCTGGCGGCAGGCAAGGCCAGAGGCGTGGAGGCCGCGCAGACCGGAGGCTTGCTGTTCATCGGGGCTGGTTGTTCATCGGCGCTGACTACCGGCGGCTTTTTGATAGCACCAGCCTAGGCCTGTGGGCCGGTCACGTCTAATCGCTAGGGTCTATGCCTTGATAGACCGCGTCGATTGGTCGCAGTGGGGCGGGGTAGGAAATCCTGGCCTAGACTCGTGTTTCCGAGGTTATCGTCAACATGGAGAACGCAATGAGCCTTTTCAGTTTCGTGAAGGAAGCCGGCGAGAAGTTGATCGACCTGCTGACCCCAGGCAATGCCAATGCCGAGGAGCAGCTGAAGAAACACGTGGAGAGTGTCGGCCTGGGCAACCCGAACATCACCGCTACGGTAGAGGGTGACAAGATCACCCTCAAGGGCGACGTGGCCAGCCAGGAGGAGAAGGAGAAAATCATCCTCGCGGCCGGCAACATAAGTGGTGTGGCCAGCGTTGATGATCAGATCACTGTAACAGGGCCGGTCGTTCAGGCTGCGCGGTTCGTAACCGTGAAAAAGGGTGACACGCTGTCAGCCATTGCCGTGGTCGTGTATGGCAACGCCGGCCAGTACAACAAGATCTTCGAAGCCAACAAGCCGATGCTCAAGCACCCTGACAAAATCTATCCGGGGCAGGTGCTGCGGATTCCGGACTGACAGATCTCTATCGTTTGCTCCGGCCAATCGCCGGCAAGCCGGCCCCCACAGGACAACCACAGCTCTGAATAGGTGTGGAGTACCTGTGGTAGCCGGCTTGCCGGCGATCTGGCCTTAAAGACCTACCAGCAACTCCCGGTAATCCTCGACTGCCGCAAACTCCTGGGTATCGCGCGGCGCCGCCTGGCTATCGGGCTGGCGCACGGCCAGCAAATGCCCCACGCCAAACCGCCGGGCACTGCGCAGAATGGCCAAGGTGTCGTCGATGAACAGGCTGCGCCCAGGCTCGAAGCCGATATCGTCCTGCAACGCGTCCCAGAACTGCGGGCTCTCTTTCGGATAGCCGTAATCATGTGAACTGATCAGCCGCTCGAAATACGGCGCCAGCTCCACCCGCTCCAGCTTCAACGACAGCGAATCGCGGTGCGCATTGGTGATCATGACCACGCGCTTGCCGGCCTGGCGGATCGCTGCCAGGAAGGTATCGGCGTCTGGGCGCAGGGCGATCAGGTCGGCGATCTCGCGCTTGAGTTCGCGGATCGGCAAGTTCAGCTCGCGGCTCCAGAAGTCCAGGCAGTACCAGTTGAGCGTGCCGGCATTGCGTTCGAACAGCGGCTGCAGCTCCATTTCGGCCATCGCCCGGCTTACGCCGTGCACCTGGGCGTAGCGCTGGGGCAGGTGCTCCAGCCAGAAGCGGTTGTCGTAGTGCAAATCGAGCAGCGTGCCGTCCATGTCCAGCAGGACAGTATCGATGGCAGACCAGGGAAGAACAGGCATGGGAAACTCTCGTTCAGTCGGCAAGCCACGGTATAGTAACCCGTTCACGCCAAGGAGCCGCCCCATGCGCCAGAAACCCACCGTTCTCAGCCGCGAGATCGTCGCCAGCAGCCGCTTGTTCCGCGTCGAGGCCGTGCAGTTGCGTTTCAGCAACGGCAACGAGCGTACCTACGAGCGCCTGGTCGGGCGCGGCAATGGATACGGCGCCGTCATGATCGTGGCCATGCTCGATGCCGAACACGCGGTGCTGGTGGAGGAGTATTGCGGTGGTACAGATGAATACGAACTGTCCCTGCCCAAAGGCCTGATCGAACCGGGCGAGGATGTGCTGGCAGCGGCTGACCGGGAGCTCAAGGAAGAAGCCGGCTTTGGCGCGCGTCAGCTGGAACACCTGACCGAGCTGTCGCTGTCCCCCGGCTACATGAGCCAGAAGATCCAGGTGGTGCTGGCCACCGACCTTTACGAAGAGCGGCTGGAGGGCGACGAGCCGGAGCCGATGCGGGTGGACAAGGTCAACCTTCGCGAACTCTCGGCGCTGGCCATGCACCCCCAGTTCAGCGAGGGGCGGGCGCTGGCGGCGTTGTACCTGGCGCGTGACTTGCTGATTCAGCGGGGGCTGCTCGACGTATGAACGACCAGCAACTGATGCATGAAGTGGTGAAACTGGCCGGCTTGGCAGGGCAGGCGATCCTGCCGTTCTGGCGCGCCGACGTGGCGGTGACCAACAAGGCGGATGATTCGCCGGTGACCGCCGCCGACCTGGCCGCACACCGGGTTATCGCCGACGGCCTGCAGGCGCTGGCGCCGCAGATCCCTGTGCTGTCCGAGGAAGACTGCAATATCCCGTTGGCCGAGCGCCAAGGCTGGCAGCGCTGGTGGCTGGTCGACCCTTTGGACGGTACCAAGGAGTTCATCGCGGGCAGCGAAGAGTTCACCGTCAATATCGCGCTGATCGAAAACGGCGAAGTTGTGTTTGGCGTGGTTTCTATGCCGACCAGCGGCCGCTGCTATTTCGGTGGCCAAGGCCTGGGCGCCTGGCGGGCAGAGGCAGGCGGCGAGCCCCAACCGGTCCACGTCCGTAACGCGCCACCTGCCGATGGTCGTTTCACCGTGGTGGCCAGCCGTCGCCATTCCAGCCCACAGCAGGAAGCGTTGCTGTCTGGGCTCGGCGCTGCTGTCGGTGAGCTGGAGCTGGCCAATATCGGCAGCTCGCTCAAATTCTGCCTGCTGGCCGAAGGCAGCGCCGACTGCTACCCGCGCCTGGCGCCGACCTCGCAGTGGGACACCGCTGCGGCGCAAGGCGTGCTGGAAGGGGCAGGCGGCGAAGTGATCGGCGTGGACGGCCAGCCGTTCCGCTACCCGCCACGCGAATCCCTGCTCAACCCCTTCTTCCTCGCCTTGCCCGCAGCTGCCAGCTGGCGTCAGGCGCTAATCCAGCTCGCCTCAGCGATGTAACACATACTGCCCGCTGAACCTTACGGCGGGCTCGTCGCTGCCAGCATTGCAAACCGTGGTGTCCAGCGTCAGCCGCGCACGGCCGCGGCGCTGATACATCGCAATGAAGCGCTCCCAGGTTTTTTCGTCAGGTGCGGCGCAGCGCGCCACTGCCGTGCCGGTGACCGGCAGCGGATAGCTGATCTGGCCTTCCTGAATGACGATATGCCCGTCGTCGATGCCCAGCTCGCGCAGGCGCAGGTGCAACCAGCCCCAGCCCACCAGCACGGCGGCGCAGTACAGGCTGCCGCCGAACATGGTGCTTTTGTGGTTGACGTTGGCGGCCAGCGGCAGCTGCAGGCGCAGGCTCTGGCCTTGCCAATCGATGACCTGCAGGCCCATTTCACGGGTCAGGGGAATGTCGCTGTGCAGGACGCCCTGCAGGTACTGGCTGTCGCTGTTCATGGGCGGTTGTCCTCGTGGTCGTCAGGCCCGCTGTGGCCACCGTCAAAACTGAGGCCGTGCTTGCGCAGCTTGTCATGCAAGGTTTTGCGCGGGATACCGAGTGCCTCGGCCAGGCTGCGCATGGAGCTGTGCGGCTGGCCCAGTTCGGCGGCAATCAACGAACGCTCGAACTGCTCTACCTGTTCGCTGAGGTTGCCCAGCTGAAGCGGGGCTGCGGGTACTGGTGCCGCGGGAGCCTGGTTATCGAGCGCCAGCTCCAGGCCAAGGGCGAAACGCTCGGCGGCGTTTTGCAGTTCGCGCACATTGCCTGGCCAGGCATGGCGCAGCAGCATGGCCCGGTGCGCTGGCTGCAGGGTTTGCGGTGGCAGGCCGTGGCGTTGGCTGGCGGTATCGGCGAAATGCTGGAACAGCACCAGGATGTCATCCCCACGCTCGCGCAGCGGCGGTATGCGCAGCGGTGCCACGTTCAGGCGGTAGTAAAGGTCGGCACGGAAGCGGCCTTGGTCGGCGGACTGGCGCAGGTCCTCCTTGGTTGCGGCAATGATGCGGATGTCCAGCGGGATCAGCTGGTTGCCGCCCAGGCGCTCGACTACTCGCTCCTGCAGCAGGCGCAGCAACTTCACCTGCACGTCCAGGCTCATGCTTTCGATTTCGTCGAGGAACAGCGTGCCGCCATTGGCGAACTCGAACTTGCCGATGCGGCGCTTCTGCGCGCCGGTGAAAGCGCCGGGCTCATGGCCGAACAGCTCGCTTTCGACCACCGACTCGGCCAGTGCGCCGGCATTGATGGCCACGAATGGCCCATCGCGGCGGCTGGACAGATCGTGCAGGGCGCGGGCCACCACCTCCTTGCCAGCGCCGGTTTCGCCGAGGATGAGCACGTCGGCGCGGGTACCGGCCAGGGCACCGATCTGTTCGCGCAGGCGCTGCATGGCGGGCGAATGGCCGACCAGGCGGGTGGCCAGTTGCTGGCGGTCGCTCAAGGCCAGGCGCAGGCTGCGGTTGTCGAGCACCAGCCGGCGCAGGGCCAGCGCGCGGCGCACGCTGTCGAGCAGAGCTTCACTGGCAAAAGGTTTCTCAAGGAAGTCGTAGGCGCCAGCGCGCATGGCCTGCACCGCCAGGGGCACATCGCCGTGGCCGGTGATCAGCAGCACTGGCAGTTCGTTGTCACGCCCGTGCAATTGTTCGAGCAGTTGCAAGCCATCGATGCCGGGCATGCGGATGTCGCTGACCACCACGCCAGGCCAGTCGGGCTCCAGGCGCTCGGCCAGGCCTTGGGCGTCGGCCAGGGCAACCACCTTCAGCCCCGCCAGGTCGAGGGTTTGGCTCAAGGCCTGGCGCAGGTGTGGGTCGTCGTCGACCAGCAGCACCTGGGCCTGGCTGTCGATCTGTATCTCGGGGGTCATGCCGAGGGGTCCTCCGATGGTTGCAGGTTGGCGCCGGGCGCTGCCACACGCATTTGCAGGGTGAGCAGGGCGCCGCCTTCCGGGTGGTTGGCCAGCAGCAGTTCACCGCCCAGGGCACGCATCAGGCTTTCGCAGATGGCCAGGCCCAAGCCCAGGCCCTGGGTGCGGGTCTTGGTGGTGAAGAACGGCTCCTTGGCGTGCTCAAGGGCCTGCCGGCTGAAGCCCGGGCCATTGTCGCGGATGAACAGGTAGACGTAGTCATCGCGTTTTTCGGCACTCAGCCACAGCCGGCGCGGGTTGGCTTTTTCAGTCAGGGCATCGAGGGCGTTGGCCAGCAGGTTACCGAGCACCTGGCGCAGGCGTGTCTCCCCGGCCTGCACCCACAAGGTGGCATCAGGCAGGTCACGGATCAGCTCAACGGCCATCGCTCGGCGACGTTTGGCCAGCAGCGCCAGGGCGTCGTCCAGCGCCGGCTGCAGGGCCACACTTTCCGGCGCATGGCGGTCCCGCCGGGCGAAGGCCCGCAGGTGAGCGATGATCGAGGCCATGCGCCCGGTCAGTTCGCCGATCAGCTTGAGGTTGCCGCGGGCATCTTCAGTGCGCTGGTGATCGAGCAGGATCTCGGCGTTTTCCGCGTAACTGCGGATGGCTGCCAAGGGCTGGTTGAGTTCGTGGCTGATGCTCGCCGACATGGTGCCGAGCACCGACAGCTTGCCCGCTTGCACCAGCTCGTCCTGTGCGCGCACCAGCTCCTGCTGGGCATTCTCGCGCTCCAGTACCGCGCTTTTCAGGCGGTTGTTGAGGCCTTCCAGGTCGGCGGTGCGCTGGGCCACACGATTTTCCAGCTCCTGGCGGCCCCGGGCTTCGAAGTCGATGCGGTCGATATAGTGCCGGCGGCGTTGCATCACCAGGCCGGCCAGCAGCATCAGCACCAGCAGTGTGCCGCCACCGATGGCCATGACGGTTTGCACCGAGCGGTCGACCAATATGCGCGGTGCGAGGATGCTGACCTGCCAGCCGGTCTCCTTGATGTCACGCGTCTGGGCCAGCCAGGCGTCCTGGTTGAGCACCAGCGGCTGTGGCGCCTGGGTCGGGTAGGGCTGGATGGCGATGATTGCCTGGCGCTCGGCCTCGGTCAGCTCGCGCGTGGCGCGAAAGCGCCAGTCGGGCCGCGAGGTGAGGATCACCACACCGTTGTGGTCGGTCAGCAGCAATTGCTCAGGAGTATTGCCCCAGAGGGTCTCGGTGTGGTCCAGGTCGACCTTGACCACCAACACCCCGACGATGCGTTCACGGTCATGGACTGCTGCGGCAAAAAAATAGCCGCGCTTGGCCGATGTGGTGCCTTGGCCGAAGAAGCGCCCAAGTTGCCCGGCCATGGCCTCGTTGAAGTACGGGCGGAAGGCGAAATTACGGCCAACGAAGCTGTCGCGCTTGTCCCAGTTGGAGGCGGCCAGGGTATTGCCGCTGACGTCCATCAGGTACATCACCTCGGCACCGGTCTGGTGGGCGATGTCTTTGAGCAGGCGGTTGGCGTTGGTTACCGCTTCGAGCTTGAACGGGTCGGCCAGTACGCCGCGCAGCGCCGGCAATTCGCCAAGAATTTGCGGCAGGGTCTCGTAGCGGTGCAGGGTGCCGAGCAGGTTGGCGACGTACAGGTCCAGGGTCTGGCGATTCTGCGACGCCAGTTCGTCCTGATAATAGCGTTCGGCAAGGTGATGCAGCGGCCACAGCAAAGGGGCCAGGCACAGGGCCAACAGGGCCAGGCTGCGCCAGCGGGGACGGCGTGGGTGCGTGGGTTTTGCAATCATCGCGTAAATGCGCCAGAAGAGTCTGGCGCAATTATGCGCTACTTGAGGCAGTCGATCAGCGCCTGCTGCCAGTGCGGTAGCGTTACGTCCCATTCGCGGGCCAGGCGTGAGCAGTCCAGGCGCGAGTTGGCCGGCCGGCGCGCGGGCGTAGGGTATTCGCTGGAGGGTATCGGCAGCAGCTCGGCGCAGGGCAGGCCACGGGCCTTGAGCTGCTCGCCGATGGCCTGGGCAAAGCCGAACCACGAGGTCTGGCCCTGGGCTGTCAGGTGATAGGTGCCCCAGGCACCGGCCCTGCCGGCCTGCCAGCGCTCGATCAGCGCGCGAGTGCTGAGGGCGATGGTCGAGGCCCAGGTTGGCGCGCCGATCTGGTCGTCGACCACTCGCAGTTGCGGTTTTTCCTGCAGCAGGCGTTGCATGGTCAGCAGGAAGTTGCGCCCGTGCAGCGAGTACACCCAGCTGGTACGCAGAATCAGGTGTGCGCCGCCCACGGCAGCGATAGCCTGCTCACCGGCAAGCTTGCTGCGCCCGTAGACACCGAGCGGGTTGGGTACATCCTGCTCGGTGTATGGCGCGGCCTTTTCCCCGTCGAACACGTAGTCGGTGGAGTAGTGAATCAGCGGTGCGCCAAGGCGCAGCGCTTCTTCGGCAAGCACGCCAGGGGCTTGGGCATTGATCGCAAAGGCGGTGTCCGGCTCGCTTTCGGCCTGGTCCACTGCGGTGTAGGCGGCAGCGTTGATGATCAGCTCGGGGGCAAGCTGGCGCAGCGGTTCGCGCAAGGCCTCGGGCTGTGCCAGGTCCAGCTGGTCGCGGCCCAGCAGGTGTACCTCGCCCAGGCCGGCCAACTGCGTTTTCAGCGCTTGGGCGACCTGGCCATTGTGGCCACACACGAGCACCCTCATGGGAACAGGTCCGCGTCAGCCAGCAGCGCGCCGGCCTGGTCCTTGGCCGACAGCAGCGGTGCTTCCACGCCCCAGTCGATGGCCAGCTGTGGATCATCCCAGCGGATGCAGCGCTCGGCGGCGGGGTTGTAGTAGTCGGTGGTCTTGTACAGGAAGTCAGCCGATTCGCTCAACACCAAAAAACCATGGGCGAACCCTGGCGGGATCCAGAACTGGCGGTGGTCTTCGGCGCACAGGCGGGTGGCTACCCAGCGGCCGAATGTGGGTGAGCTACGGCGGATGTCCACGGCCACATCCAGCACTTCGCCCTGCACAACCCGCACCAGTTTCCCCTGGGGATTATCGATCTGGTAGTGCAGGCCGCGGAGCACGCCGCGCTGTGAGCGGGAGTGGTTGTCCTGGACGAAATGGGCGTCAAAGCCTGTCAGCCTGGCAAACTCGCGGGCATTGAAGCTTTCGAAGAAAAAGCCGCGGCTGTCACCGAAGAGCTTGGGCTCGATGATCAGTACGTCGGGTATGTCTGTAGCGATTATGTTCATGGCAATTTTCTGACCAGTGTACTCAGGGGTGGACCGTACCGGCCTCGTTCAATGTAGCCGCCTTGGCGCTTTGCAGCCCGGATTGCCATCATGACCGAGCGTGGACGCACGATCATCATTTCATCATTGCCACTTGTGTATCGGCCTTGGCAGTGGCGAGATAAGCGAAAAGTAAAAGAGGTTCCATCTTCATGCCCCTCAGCACCCTGATCCAGCGTTCCAGCCTGCCAAGCCCTTCGCTCAGCGAAGCCCAGGCGCATGCCTTGCTTCAGGCGCATTACGACCTGGCCGGCAGCCTGTCCAGGCTGGGTAGCCAGCAAGACCTGAACTTGCGTCTGGATACTGGGCAGGAGCGGTTTGTGCTCAAGGTTTGCCACGGCAATTATGCCCAGATGGAACTGGAGGCGCAGCATGCGGCGCTGGCTTACCTGCGCGAGCAAGGGTTGCCGGTACCTGCCGTACGCCCGGCACGCGACGGCCAGTCGCTGTTGGCACTGAACATCGATGGCCAACCGCTGCGCGCCCGTCTGCTCGATTATATAGAAGGGCAGCCGCTGACCCGCCTCAAGCACATGCAGCCTCGCCTGATGGCCGAACTGGGCGCGCTGTGCGCCCGGGTCGACAAAGCCTTGGCCGATTTCGACCACCCAGGCCTGGTGCGCACCCTGCAATGGGACCCGCAGCACGCCCAGGCGCTGATCGAGCATTTGTTGCCAGTGCTGCAGGATGCCGGGCAGCGCTCCCGCCTGGAGCAGGCCACCCGCCTGGCCGCCGCGCACCTGGCAACGTTGGTCGACGACCTGCCGAGCCAGGCCGTGCACCTGGACATCACCGATGACAATGCCGTCTGGGCCCGCGATGAGCAGCGCCAGTGGCAGCTGCAGGGCATCATCGATTTCGGTGACCTGGTGCGTACCTGGCGCATCGCCGACTTGTCGGTGACCTGCGCGGCCTTGCTGCACCATGCCGAAGGCGACCCGCTGCGCATCCTGCCGGCCGTGCGCGCCTACCAGGCCCTCAACCCGCTGAGCGAAACCGAGTTGCGCGCCCTGTGGCCGCTTGTGCTCAATCGCGCTGCCGTGCTGGTGCTCAGCAGTGAGCAACAACTGGCCGTGGACCCCGGCAACCAGTACACCCGTGACAACATCGCCCATGAGTGGGAGATCTTCGATACCGCTACCGCCGTGCCATTCGCGCTGATGGAAGCGGCCATTCTGCAGGCCGCCGGCATCGAACCGAGCCGACCGGACCTGGCCGATTGCGCCCTGTTGCTGCCAGACCTCGCCCGTGAGGCGGTCACGCGCGTTGACCTGGGCGTGCTGAGCCCCCTCTGCGAGGCCGGTAACTGGGAGCAGCCCGGCTTCGATCAGCGTCAGCTGACGGCCCAGCCCGCGCCTGCTTGCAGCCTGCATGGCCAGTATCGCCTGTCGCAAACCCACATCGACCGCCCTGATGAGCCGGCCACCTGCGCCCTGGGCGTCGAACTGCACGTGCCTAACGGCAGTGCGGTACAGGCCCCGCAAGCCGGGACCTGGCAGCGCCATGGCGATGGCCGTGGCTGCTTGCGCACGGCACAGTGGGCCTTGTGGCTCAGTGGCCTGGAAGATACCCCCGCAGATGGCCAGGCCGTGGCCAAGGGGCAGGCGCTGGGCAACAGCTGTGGTTTTCTCAGCGTGCAACTGTGCCTGGACGCCAGCATCCAGCCGCCACTGTTCGCTGCACCTTCCCAGGCTGCCGCCTGGCTGGCGCTGTGCCCCTCGCCTGCAGCTTTGCTGGGTTTCGACTGCGATGCCGAGCCGCTGGCCGACCCCCAGGCATTGCTGGCCCGCCGCGACGCCAGCTTTGCCCGCTCGCAGAAGCACTACTATGCACAGCCACCACACATCGAGCGCGGCTGGCGCAACTACCTGATCGACATGCAAGGCCGCTCCTACCTCGACATGCTCAACAACGTCGCGGTACTCGGCCATGGTCACCCTCGCATGGTGGCCGAGTCGGCACGGCAGTGGTCGTTGCTCAATACCAACTCGCGCTTCCATTACGCGGCCATTGCCGAGTTTTCTGAACGCCTGCTCAAGTTGGCGCCGGCGGGCTTTGACCGAGTGTTCTTGGTCAACAGTGGTACCGAGGCCAACGACCTGGCCATTCGCCTGGCCTGGGCCTACAGCGGCGGGCGCGACCTGCTCAGCGTGCTGGAGGCCTACCATGGCTGGTCGGTGGCGACCGATGCCATTTCCACCTCTATTGCCGACAACCCGCAAGCCCTGGAAACCCGACCCGACTGGGTGCACCCGGTCGAGGCGCCGAACACCTTCCGTGGCCGCTACCGTGGCGCAGACAGTGCCGGTGACTATCTACGCGACGTCGATGCCAAGCTCGCCGACCTCGATGCCCGTGGCCGTCAGCTGGCCGGCATGATCTGCGAACCGGTTTATGGCAACGCCGGTGGCATCTCGCTGCCTGCGGGTTACCTGAAAGAGGCGTATGCCAAGGTCCGTGCCCGCGGCGGTGTGTGCATCGCCGATGAAGTGCAGGTGGGCTATGGCCGCCTGGGTGAGTACTTCTGGGGCTTCGAGGAGCAGGGTGTGGTGCCCGACATCATTACCATGGCCAAGGGTATGGGCAACGGCCAGCCACTGGGTGCGGTGATTACCCGGCGCGAGATTGCCGAGGCGCTGGAGGCGCAGGGCTACTTCTTCTCCTCGGCTGGCGGCAGCCCGGTGAGTTGCCGTATCGGCATGGCGGTGCTGGACGTGATGGACGAGGAGGGGTTGTGGCAGAACACCCGCGAAACCGGGCGGTATTTCAAAGCGCGCCTGCAAGCGTTGGTCGATAAACATCCGCTTGCCGGTGCCACGCATGGTTCGGGTTTCTACCTGGGGCTGGAACTGGTGCGTGACCGCCAGACGCTGGAGCCGGCCACCGAGGAAACCATGGTGCTGTGCGACCGCCTGCGTGACCTGGGCATCTTCATGCAGCCGACCGGCGACTACCTGAACATCCTCAAGATCAAGCCGCCGATGTGCACCACGCGCGCCAGCGTGGACTACTTTGTGAACAGTGTGGACCGCATCCTGTCCGAAGGGTTGTAAGCATCAGCGATGCCGCTCATGTCGATTGTTATCGGCATGAGCGGCATTTTTATAAGCCGTTCGGCATTTTCATCCTTTTAATGCCGATATATATCGGTTATAAAATCGGCATCCAAATTGACCATCGGCCTAGGGCCTTTGCAGAGGTTACCCATGAAAACCCTCAACTCCACCCCCCGCGCCGACGGTTTCCACATGCCCGCCGAATGGGCGCCGCAAAGCCAGGTGTGGATGGTCTGGCCCGAGCGTTCGGACAACTGGCGCCTGGGAGGCAAGCCTGCCCAGGCTGCCCACGTCACCCTGGCCAAGGCCATCGCCCGCTTCGAGCCGGTTACCGTTGCTGTTTCTGCCGGCCAGTACGAAAACGCCCGCCGTCAGCTGGACCTGCCCAACATCCGTGTGGTGGAAATCAGCAACGACGACGCCTGGGTGCGTGATACCGGCCCGACCTTCGTCATCAACGATTCGGGCGAAGTGCGCGGTGTGGATTGGGGCTTCAACGCCTGGGGCGGCTTCGACGGCGGCTTGTACGCGCCGTGGAACCGCGATGAGGAGCTGGCAGCCAAGGTGCTGGAGATGGAGCGTTGCCAGCGCTACCAGACCGAAGGCTTCGTGCTTGAGGGCGGATCGATCCATGTGGATGGTGAGGGCACCCTGATCACTACCGAAGAATGCCTGCTCAACCGCAACCGCAACCCGCACCTGAACCGTGAGCAGATTGAAGAGATCCTGCGTGAGCACCTGGCGGTGGAGACCATCGTCTGGCTGCCCGATGGCCTGTACAACGACGAAACCGACGGCCACGTGGACAACTTCTGCTGTTACGTCAGCCCAGGCGAAGTGTTACTGGCCTGGACCGATGATTCCAACGACCCCAACTATGCGCGCTGCCATGCCGCCTACGATGTGCTGAAAAACAGCCGTGATGCCAAAGGCCGCGAGTTTGTGGTGCACAAGATGCCCATTCCTGGCCCGCTGTTCGCCACTGAAGAAGAGTGCGCCGGCGTCGATCACGTGGTCGGTAGCCAGGAGCGAGACCCGTCGGTACGCCTGGCAGGGTCCTACGTGAACTTCCTGATCGTCAACGGCGGCATCATCGCGCCAAGCTTCAATGACCCGGCAGATGCCCAGGCCAGAGCCATTCTGGCCAAAGTCTTCCCGGACCACGAAGTGGTGATGATCCCCGGGCGTGAACTGCTGCTGGGGGGTGGCAACATTCACTGCCTGACTCAGCAGCAACCGGCGCCGGTCAAGCGCTGAAGCAACGCTGCAGAAAAAGCCCGTCGCCTGACGGGTTTTTTTTTGGCCGCGACGTCCGGCATGTCGAAATGGCATATGTTTTGTATTGTTTTCAGGGAGTTAACTCAGCAGTACGGTCACTCCGTTCTGTAACAATCAAGACGTAGATTAGCCGCTCACGGGGTAAGGAGTACGTGTAGACATGAACACAGCAAGTGAGACGGCTTTGCGCCCATCGGCAGTAAATCACCAAGCGCTGAAAACCTTGGCACATTGGTTGAAACACCATGGAAGCAATCGGGTCAGGACGACCGACCCACGACGTTTGCTGGATGGCCGCTACCCGCAGGGCCTGATCAGCGATGCGGAGCTGGAAGCGCTGCTGGGCGT
>Ga0247820_10000808_pt1 | contig 17370 bp, 21 predicted proteins | sample 13C_Glucose_Day1_2_FD_192480 | JGI IMG/M metagenome (GOLD analysis project Ga0247820, IMG submission 192480) | Soil microbial communities from agricultural site in Penn Yan, New York, United States - 13C_Glucose_Day14 | ecosystem: Environmental > Terrestrial > Soil > Agricultural land | place...
GCCCTGAAGCTTCCCGACGTACTGATCAGCGCCAGCCGCCAGGTCGAGTCACGCACCGCCACCAGCGCCGCCAACACAGTATTCACCCGTGCCGACATCGACCGCCTGCAACCGAGCAGCGTCACCGACCTGCTCACCCGCGTCCCCGGCGTGCAGGTGGCGCCCACCGGCGGTCGCGGCAGCCTGCCCGGCATCTTCATCCGCGGCACCAAGGCCGCCCAGACCCTGGTGCTGGTCGACGGCGTGCGCATTGCCAATGCCACCTCTGGCGACAGCGCCCTGCAGTTCCTCGGCATCGACCAGATCGAACGTGTGGAAGTGCTGCGCGGCTCGCGCTCAGCGATCTACGGCAGCGACGCCATTGGCGGGGTGATCCAGATCTTCACCCGCCGTGGTGACGGCCAGGGCCTGCAACCGCGCCTGCGCCTGGCCGGCGGCAGCAATCAGACCTGGCAACGCAGCCTGGGGCTGTCGGGCGGTGATGGCGCGACCCGCTTCAACCTCGGCGCCAGCCTCGACGAAACCGCTGGCATCGATTCGACCGGGCCGTCGTATGCCAGCGATGGCGACCATGACGCCTATCGCAACCGCTCGCTCAACCTGAACCTGAGCCACACCTTCAACGAGCGTTTCGAAGCCGGGTTGAACCTGCTCGACAGCCGCGGGCGCAGTGAATACGACAATCCGTACGGACGGCTGGATGATGTCACCTGGCTGAGTTATCCACAGCAGCCCTACACTGACTTCAGCGTCAGCAGCCTGGGCTCATGGTTCGACGTCCAGCTTAATGACACCTGGCACTCCAGGCTGGAGTTGGGCCACAGCGAAAACCGCGACGACAAGCGCGACAAGCTCAGCGACCAGCGCTTCATCTACAACACCTATCGTGATCAGGTCACCTGGCAGAACGAGCTTGCCCTGGACGAGCGCAACCAGCTGATGCTCGGTGGCGACTGGTATCAGGACCGCTTCCACGGCACGGCGAACTTCAGCGAGGACAGCCGCTGGAACCGCGCGATCTTCGCCCAGTACCGTTTCGCGGGGGAACGCTTTTCCAGCGAGCTTGGCGTGCGTCACGATCGCAACCAGCAGTACGGCGAGCAGACCACCTGGAACGCCAGCCTCACCGTCCCCTTGAATCCACGCAATGATGTGCTGGTGTCCTATAGCGAAGGATTCCGCGCCCCGACCTTCAACGACCTGTATGACGTGCAGTACGGCAATCCGGACCTGCGTCCCGAGCACTCGAAGAGTTACGAGCTGCAATGGCGCAGCCAACTGGCCAGCCATACTCGCCTGGAAGCCTCGCTGTATCGCACCGACCTGCGCGACGCGATCAACTACGACCCCACGCGCAGGCGCCCCGGCAATGTCGACAACGCACGCATCAACGGCCTGGAGTTGTCGCTAATGCAGGAGTGGGCTGGCTGGACCTCTCAGCTGGGCCTGAGCATGATCGATCCCCGCGACCGTGAAAGCGGCCATACCCTGCAACGGCGCGCTCGACGCACGTTGAGCCTGGACCTGGATCGACAGTTCGAACGCTTCAACGTGGGTGCGAGCTGGCAAGCCGTCAGCGGCAGCTACGACGATCCATCCAACAACAATCGCATCGGTGGCTACGGACTACTCGGTCTGCGCGGCGGCATGGCCCTGACCGACGAGGTGAGGCTGGAGCTGAAGCTGGACAACTTGCTGGACAAGCACTACAGCCGTGCCCTTTACAGCTTCGATGGCAGCCAGTACGGCTATCGCGAAGAAGGCCGCACCTGGCTGCTGAGCCTTACCTGGACACCGACCCTCTAGCCTCCAGCAGCGCACACAACCGGGCGGTAGCCTCGATCATCTGCCCGCTGGGCCGCTCCAGTCCCTTGTCCGGCACCACCAGCAAACGCTCCCCCTTCACGGCGCTCAACTGCGGCCAGCTACGCCAGCTGGCCAGCTGCGCCGCGTCACCCGCCAGGATCACCTCGGGATCGCGCAACAGCACCGACTCCACGCTGACCTGCGGCGCAGGCTGGGTCAGGTCGTCGAACACATTGCGCGCCCCGCAGACGCGCAAGGCATCGCTGACCACCTGGCGTCCACCCAAGGTGTACAGCGGCTTGTCCCAGACCTGATAGAACACCCGCAGCGGCGTGTCGCGCCGGTAGCGCTCGCGCAGCGCCTGCAGTCGATCACGCAGGCCGGCGGCATAGGCGCGACCCTGCTCGTCCCGCCCGAGGCGCCGGGCGATGGCTTCGATCTGCTCGATCAACTGGTCGAGGTCGCCGGGCTCGCCACTGAACGTGGCGATACCCAGGCGCTTGAGCTGGTCACGCTGGGCTGGCGCGACACTGCCGGGCCAGAGCAGCAGAAGGTCAGGCTTGAGGCTGAGCAAGCGCTCCATATCCAGCTGGCCATGGCGCCCGACCGAGGGCAGGGCCTGAAGGCCGGGCGGACGCTCGCCTGCATCCAGCAGGCCCACCAGCAGGTCATCAGCATCCAGCTCGAGGACGATCTCGGTCATCGACGGCGCCAGGCTGACCACCCGTGGCCCGGCCTCGGCCAGGGTACCGAGGCACAGCAATGCGAAGGAGGCGAGAAGCGCCCGCATCAGCCGAGCTGGCGCGGAATACGGTAGAGGTACAGCAGCACCACAGTAGACAGGGCGAGGAGGATCTGCGGCACGGCCTCCAGCCCGACCAACACCGACAGTGCAGCGACCCAGGCCGGGAAGCAGGCGAACAGCATGGCCAGGCGTCGAACCCGCGCCAACTCGATCCAGGCAGCGGGTTCGTCCGGCGTGCCCAGCTGCTTGTCGGTGGCGATCAATGCCCGCTTGTAGGCGCCGAAGCGCGGCAGGCTGAGGAACATGGTCGCGGCCCCGGCGATGAACAAGGGCATGGCCAGCACCGGGATCAGCGGCTCACCGCCGCCGAACGCCCAGGCCATTATCGGCAACGGCAACAACCCCATGGCCAGGTACTGCCACCAGGCCAGGGCCAGCCGCCGCTTCACCTCGCCGCGGGTCACGCCTGTGGCACCTCGCCCTGGTGCTTGTTGCCCATCATGTGGCCAAGCTTGTCGGCCTTGGTGGCCAGGTACAGCCGGTTGTGCGGGTTGTGACCGGTGTGCAGCGGCACGCGCTCGGCAACCTTGATGCTCATGTCGGTCAGGGCCTTGACCTTGCGCGGGTTGTTGGTCATCAGACGCAGCGATTTCACGCCCAGGTGTTCGAGCATCGGCAGGCACATGGCGTAGTCACGCTGGTCGGCGGCGAAGCCCAGGCGCTCGTTGGCCTCGACAGTGTCGGCGCCGCCATCCTGCAGCTCGTAGGCGCGGATCTTGTTCAGCAGGCCAATGCCACGGCCTTCCTGACGCAGGTACAGCAGCACGCCACGGCCTTCGCGGGCGATGGCCTGCAGCGCGGCTTCAAGTTGCGAGCCGCAGTCGCAGCGCTGGCTGAACAGGGCATCGCCGGTCAGGCACTCGGAGTGCAGGCGCCCCAGCACCGGCTCGCCGTCCGCGATGTCACCCAGGCTGAGCACCACATGCTCGCGGCCAGTGGCTTCGTCGAGGAAGCCATGCATGGTGAAGATCGCAAAGGGCGTCGGGAGTTTAGAGGCGGCAACAAAGACGACGGGCACGTTGTGCTCCTGGATAGTAGGATTTTTCAGATCGGCCGATTGTATCAGCAGCCCGGCGCAGGTGCGCAGGAGGAATATGGTGGCTTAAGATCGAAATGTTCGATGCTTATGGAACAAGGACCAAATCCTGTAGGAGCGGCCTTGTGCCGCGAAAGGGGCGCGCAGCGGCCCCAGATTCCGAGCCACCATCGAAATTGCTGGGGCCGCTACGCAGCCCATCGCGGCACAAGGCCGCTCCTACAAGAACAGCGACATGAGCCTAATGCGGCTGGCTATCCGCAGTGAACGGATACGGCTGCTTCCAGCGCTCGAAGATCGGCTTCAACTCACCGCTGCGCACCAGTTGCGCCATGCGCCAGTCGAACAGGTCACGCAAGGCCTCGCCCTGCGCACTGCGGGTGAACGCCAGGTACAACGGCAGCTCGGCGACGTGGGTGCTGCGAAAGCGCTTGGGTTCCGGCGCCTGCCCAAGCACGTACTCGACCTCGGTCTGCGCATCGACGTAGAAGTCCACCCGGTCATGCTCAAGCATGGGCAGGATCCCTTCACGGCGCTGGACCTCGCGGAAATTGTGCACGTTCGGCAGGTAGCTGGCGTAGTCATAGCCACGCACCCAGGCCAGGCGGTACTGGCCGATGGTGTCCAGCGTGGGCGGCGGCTTGCCGGCCAGGCCAAGGGCGTAGATATGGTCCATGTCGAAATGCCAGCGCGGATAGAGGTTGTCGTCGTTCTCTTCCTTGTACGAGCCGACCCAGGCATCCGCCTCGCCCCGTTTCACCAAACCGACCGAGCGGCTGTACGGCGCGCTCAGCACCCTGACCTTGACGCCCGCCGGCTCGAACACCTTGCGCAGCACGTCCCAGGCCAGCCCGCTGCCATCGGCGTTGGTGTAGTCGAGCCACTCCTCGCTGACCAGGCGCACCTGTTGCTCCTGCGCCATGACGCCGGGCGCCGCGCAAAGCAGCACCCACGCCAGCAACACACTCCTCAAGGCCATCGCAACGCTCCCTGTATCAGGCCACCGCCCACACCAGAACCTGCATGCCCAGCCAGGCGAACACGCCGGCCAGGATATCGTCGAGCATGATCCCGAACCCACCATGCACATGGCGGTCGACCCAGCGGATCGGCCACGGCTTGAGGATGTCGAAGAAGCGGAACATCAGGAACCCCGCCAGCAGCCACTGCCAGCCTTCCGGCACCAGCCACAGGGTGATCCACATGCCGACGATCTCGTCCCAGACAATGCCCTCGTGGTCGTGCACGCGCAAGTCGTTGGCCACCTTGCCGCACAGCCACACGCCGAACAGCATGCTGATGCCCAGCAGCAGCCAGTAGCCCCAGTCGGGCAGCATCTGCCACAGCGGGATGAACGGCAGCGCCACCAGCGACCCCCAGGTACCGGGGGCCTTGGGCAGGGTGCCGGAGCCGAAGCCGAAGGCGATGAAGTGCCACGGGTTGCGCCAGACCGAAGGCGGAACGAACTCCGCAGGCACCTGGTTGGGGTGGTCGGTCACGGTGTCTCCCTGAAATGTTGATAGCCCCGCTGCACGGGGGTGATGTCCTGGCCCTGCGGGTCACGCAGGGTCACACCCTGGCCTTGCAGCACACGCCCGATGACGTGCACCTCGCGGGCCAGGGAGGTCAGTGCGCTTTCCGGCAGGGTGAAGGCCAGCACGTAGTCGTCGCCGCCAGTGAGCGCCGCCTGCACCGCCGCCTCGCGCCCCAGGAAAGCCTGTAAAGGAGCAGACACGGGGACCTGCGCCAGGTTCACCTCAAGCGCGACGCCGGACGCCTTGGCGATATGCCCGCAGTCGGCCAGCAGGCCGTCGGAGATATCCAGTGCCGCCGTGGCCAGGCCACGCAGGCGCTCGCCCAGTTGCAGCTGGGGCAAGGGCGACCAGTAGTGCTCCAGCAGCGGGCCGGCCACCTCGGCAGCCGCCTCGCGCTCGCCCAGCACCAGCGGCAAGGCCCCCGCCGCATTGCCCAGGAAACCGCCGACGCACAGCAGGTCGCCCGGCTGCGCGCCGCTGCGACGCAGGGCCTGGCCCGCCGGTACCCGGCCGAACACGGTCACGGTGATACTCAGCGGTCCACGGGTGGTGTCACCGCCGATCAGGGTCATGCGGCAACGGTGGGCCATGCGGCCGAGGCCATCGGCGAAGGCTTCAAGCCAGTCCGGGCCGACTTCGGGCAGGGTCAGGGCGAGGGTGAAGCCGATGGGCGTGGCGCCCATGGCCGCCAGGTCGCTGGCCGCCACGGCGAGCGAGCGCTGGCCCAGCAGCAGCGGGTCGCAGACGGCGGGGAAATGCACAGCGGCCACCAGCGTGTCGGTGGAGATCGCCAGTTGCTCGCCGGCGGGCAGGTCCAGCAGGGCGCAGTCGTCGCCGATCCCCAGGGCCACGCCCTCGCCGCCCTGCGCACAAGGCGCGGCGGCGAAGTAGTGACGGATCAGCTCGAACTCACCCATGGCTGGTCAGCGCCGCGATCAGCGCTTGTTCGCCTTGACTTCCGCCTCACGCAGACGCGGAGCCAGCTTGTCCAGCACGCCATTGACGAACTTGTGGCCGTCGGTGGCGCCGAAGACCTTCGCCAGTTCCACGCCTTCGTTGATGACGACGCGGTACGGCACGTCGACGCGCATCATGAACTCCCAGGTGGACAGGCGCAGCACGGCCAGCTCGACCGGGTCGAGCTCTTCCAGCGGCGTGTCCAGGCAAGGCTTGAGCGCCTCGTCGATCTCGGCCTTCTTCGCCGGGACCCCGTGCAGGATCTCGCGGAAGTAGGCGCCGTCGACATCAGTGAAATCGTTATCGACCCGGAACTGCGCTTCCACTTCGTTCAGCGAGTGCTTGGCCATGTGCCACTGGTAGAGCGCTTGCGTGGCGAGCTTGCGGGCTTCGCGACGCTTGGCGCTCTTCGAGGGCTTGCCGGCATCCGCAGGTTTTGGATCGCGCGGGTTGAAACGATCGCTTTCGTCGCTAATCACTTGGCCTCCAACTGCGCCAGCAGACTGACCATTTCCAGGGCCGACAGGGCAGCTTCGGCACCTTTGTTGCCGGCCTTGGTGCCGGAACGCTCGATGGCCTGCTCGATGGAGTCGACGGTCAGGACGCCGAAGGCCACCGGAACACCGAACTCCATGGACACCTGGGCCAGGCCCTTGGTGCACTCGCCCGCCACGTATTCGAAGTGCGGGGTACCGCCACGGATTACTGCGCCCAGGGCGATGATCGCGTCATAAGCACCCTGCTGGGCGACTTTCTGCGCTACCAGCGGGATTTCGAACGCGCCCGGGGCACGAATGATGGTGATGTCGCTTTCACTGACGCCGTGGCGTACCAGGGCATCGACTGCACCGCTTACCAGGCTTTCGACGACGAAGCTGTTGAAGCGGCCAACCACCAAAGCATAGCGACCTTTGGGGGCGATGAAGGTACCTTCGATGGTCTTCAGGGTCATTCCGGAGTTCTCATCTTCAAGAGCGAGGCCGCGCTGTGGCGGCCTCGGGAGGGTTTGGACTCGAGTCCAGGGGCGAAAATGCCGCCTCAAGTCACTCGGAGGGCACGTATTCTACAACTTCCAGATCGAATCCGGATATCGCATTGAACTTCATCGGCGAACTCATCAGGCGCATCTTGCGCACGCCGAGGTCGCGCAGGATCTGCGAACCGGCACCGACGGTGCTGTAGGTGGTCGGCGCTTTCGCCGGGGCATCGCCCGCGCTCTCGCGGATATGCGCCAGCAGCACGTCGCCGTCCAGCGGGTGGCCCAGCAGCAGCACCACGCCGCTGCCGGCCTCGGCCACGGCGCTCATGGCCGCGCGCAGGCTCCAGCGGCCCGGTTGCTTGACCATCAGCAGGTCGCGCAGCGGGTCCATGTTGTGCACGCGCACCAGGGTCGGCTCCTCGGCGCAGATCTTGCCGAGGGTCAGGGCCATGTGCACATCGCCTTCCACCGCGTCGCGGTAGGTGACCAGGTTGAACTGGCCCAGCTCGCTCTCGATCGGTTGCTCGGAGACGCGCTGCACGGTGCGCTCATGGATCATGCGGTAGTGGATCAGGTCGGCGATGGTGCCGATCTTCAGGCCGTGCTCGGCGGCGAACACTTCCAGCTCGGCGCGGCGCGACATGGTGCCGTCGTCGTTCATCACTTCGCAGATCACCCCGCTTGGCTCGAAGCCGGCCATGCGCGCCAGGTCGCAGGCGGCCTCGGTGTGGCCGGCGCGGGCCAGGGTGCCGCCGGGCTGGGCCATCAGCGGGAAGATATGACCGGGGCTGACGATGTCCTCGGCCTTGGCGTCCTTGGCGGCGGCGGCCTGCACGGTGCGGGCGCGGTCGGCGGCGGAAATGCCGGTGGTGACGCCTTCGGCGGCTTCGATCGACACGGTGAACTTGGTGCCGAAGCCCGAGCCGTTGCGCGGCGCCATCAGCGGCAGCTTGAGCGTTTCGCAGCGCTCGCGGGTCATCGGCATGCAGATCAGGCCGCGGGCGTGCTTGGCCATGAAGTTGATGTGCTCGGGCAGGCAGCACTCGGCCGCCATGATGATGTCGCCTTCGTTCTCGCGGTCTTCGTCATCCATGAGGATGACCATTTTGCACTGGCGGATGTCTTCGACCAGTTCTTCGATGCTGTTGAGCGCCACGCGGCACCCCCTTCTCAATCAGGATTTCAAGAAGCCGTTGGCGGCCAGGAAGCTTTCGGTGATGCCACTGCCTTTGCTCGGCTCGGCGGCCTTGTCGCCCAGCAGCAGACGCTCCAGGTAACGGGCCAGCAGGTCGACCTCAAGGTTCACCCGACGCCCTGCGCGGTAGTCGGCCATGATGGTTTCGGACAGGGTGTGCGGGACGATGGTCAGCTCGAACTCGGCGCCATCGACTTCGTTGACCGTCAGGCTGGTGCCGTCGACGGTGATCGAGCCCTTGTGGGCGATGTACTTGGCCAGCTCCTTGGGCGCGCGCACGCGGAACTGGATGGCGCGGGCGCTATCGGCGCGCGAGACGATCTCGCCGACGCCGTCGACGTGGCCACTGACCAGGTGGCCGCCCAGGCGGGTGGTGGGGGTCAGGGCCTTTTCCAGGTTGACCCGGCTGCCGCTCTTGAGATCGACCATGGCAGTGCGCTTGAGGGTCTCGACGCTGACGTCGGCCCAGAAGCCGTCGCCGGGCAGCTCGACGGCGGTCAGGCACACGCCGTTGACCGCGATGCTGTCGCCAAGCTTGACGTCGCCCAGGTCGAGCTTGCCGGTCTCTACGTAGACGCGCACGTCACCGCCCTTGGGGGTGAGGCTGCGGATGGTGCCGATGGATTCGATGATGCCGGTGAACATGGTGTTCTCCTAGATACGGGCTGCGCGAGGCAAGCCTGGCATTATACGCCGGGGGGCGGCAGGGGGATGGCAGTGACTCGCCAGTCATCGCCGACCGCGCGCATTTCGGTGATCTTCAGCCGCGGCGCCTCGCTCATTTTCGACAGCGGCCAGTCCAGCAACGGGCGCGCTTCGGAGCCGAGGAAGGTGCCGGCGACGAACAGCTGGTACTCGTCGACCAGGCCCTGGCGGGCGAAAGCGCCGACCAGGCCGGCGCCGGCCTCCAGCAGGATTTCGTTGACCCCGCGCCCAGCCAGGGTGCGCAGCAGTGCCGGCAGGTCGACACGCCCCTCGCTGCCGGGCAGGTTGATCAGTTCATGGCCGGCGGCCGCATAGCGTGGGTCTTCACCGGCGGCGGTCACCACCAGTGCCGGGCCGGCCTGGAAGAACGGCGCGTCCAGCGGCAGACGCAGGCGCCCGTCGATCAGCACGCGCAACGGCGGGCGCGACAGGGCCAGGGCGGTGAGCGCGTCATCCAGGCCCAGCTCCTCGCCACGCACGGTCATGCGGGCGTTGTCGAACAGCACGCTCTCGGCGCTGGTCAGCACCACGCTGGAGCAGGCGCGCAAGCGCTGCACCGCGGCACGCGCCGCAGGGCCGGTGATCCATTGGCTTTCGCCGCTGGCCATGGCGGTGCGGCCGTCCAGGCTCATGGCCAGCTTGGCGCGCACGAACGGCAGGCCCTGCTCCATGCGCTTGAGAAAGCCCGGGTTGAGCGCGCGAGCCTCAGCCTCGAGCACACCGCTGGCGACTTCGATGCCGGCCTCGCGCAGCCGCTGCAGGCCATTGCCGGCCACTTGCGGATTGGGGTCCTGCATGGCCGCCACCACCCGCGCCACCCCGGCCTTGACCAGCGCCTCGGCGCACGGCGGCGTGCGGCCATGGTGGCTGCAGGGCTCGAGGGTGACATAGGCGCAGGCGCCGCGGGCGCGCTCACCGGCCTGGCGCAGGGCATGGACCTCGGCGTGCGGCTCGCCGGCGCGCGCATGCCAGCCTTCGCCGACCACCTCGCCGTCACGCACGATCACGCAACCGACGCGTGGGTTCGGATGGGTGCTGAACAGACCCTTGCGGGCCAGTTCCACGGCCCGGGCCATGTAGTGGGCGTCGAGAATGGCTTGGCTGGACATGCTTACTCTTTAGCCGGCTCGCGGGCCAGGCGGTCGATTTCTTCGCGGAATTCGTCGAGGTCCTGGAAACGCCGGTAGACCGAGGCGAAACGGATGTAGGCCACTTCGTCGAGCTTGCGCAGCTCGGCCATCACCATCTCGCCGACCACCAGTGACTTCACTTCGCGCTCGCCGGTGGCGCGCAGGCGGCTCTTGATATGCGCCAGCGCCGCTTCCAGACGCTCGACGCTGACCGGGCGCTTCTCCAGCGCGCGCTGCATGCCGGCGCGCAGCTTGTCTTCGTCGAAGGGCTGGCGCGTGCCGTCCTGCTTGATCAGCCGGGGCAGGACCAGCTCGGCGGTTTCGAAGGTGGTGAAGCGCTCGCCGCAGGCGACGCATTCGCGCCGACGACGCACCTGTTCGCCCTCGGCGACCAGACGCGAGTCGATGACCTTGGTGTCGTTGGCACCGCAAAACGGACAGTGCATGGTGGCAGGCAACAAAAAAAGGGAGGGCCATGGTAGCGCATTGCACTGGCAAGACAAGCCAAAGGGTTTACCATCCATGCAAATCTGCCCGTGAAGGACTACCCCATGCACCCTCGAGCGCTCGTCGTGCTGTGTTGCGCCGCCCTGCTCGCCGCCTGCGGCAGCGACCGCCCCAAGCCGGAACAGGCCCCTGCCCCTGTGCCGGCCAAGGTGGCCAAGAAAACCGAACCCCTGGGCCCGCTGCCGGCCTACCAGCGCGAGCTGAGCGGCACCCTGCTGGAAATCCCGGCGGGCGCCGACGTGGAGCTGGCCCTGCTGGTGATCGACGAGCGCGGCCGACCACAGCAACTGCTGGCCAGCAGCACCCTGAGCGGCACTGGCCAGGCCCTGCCCTACCGCCTGCGCTTCAACCCCGAAGCCTTCCCCGCCGGAGCCCGCGTCGAACTGCGCGGTCGCGCCAGCCGCTCCGGCCAGCTGATCCTGCACCTGCCGCCGGTACGCATCGCCCAGGCCCAGACCCAGGCCACCGGCCCGCTGCGTTTCGAAAAGGCACCCTAGATGGCCCCGGCAATCCTGCAACAGGCCCTGAGCGGCCTGATCGGCGAAGCGCGGCTGATCGTCAGCGAACTGCCCGGGTGCGACCTGAAACTCTGGTTGATCGACGACCAGAACATGGACCGCGAATTCACCCGCGAGGAAACCCGGCGCATTCTCGAGGAGCCGCCCTACTGGAGTTTCTGCTGGGCCAGCGGCCTGGCCATGGCGCGCTACCTGGCCGAGCGCCCGCAGTGGGTGCGCGGCAAGCGCGTGCTGGATTTCGGCGCCGGCTCCGGCATCGCCGGGATCGCCGCCGCCCGGGCTGGCGCCCTGGAGGTGGTGGCCTGCGACCTCGATCCGCTGGCCCTGGACGCCTGCCGTGCCAACGCCGCGCTGAACGGTGTGACGCTGAGCTACAGCAGCGACTTCTTCGCCGAAGCCGACCGCTTCGACCTGATCCTGGTCGCCGATGTGCTCTACGACCGCGCCAACCTGCCGCTGCTGGACGAATTCCTCAGCCGTGGCCACCAGGCGCTGGTCGCCGATTCGCGGGTGCGCGATTTCAGCCACTCGCTGTACCGCCCGCTCGGGGTGCTCGAGGCGCTGACCCTGCCTGATCTGGCCGAGCCGCACGAATTCCGCAGGGTCAGCCTGTACCATGCCAGCCGCGAGCCCTTATAGTGGGGGTATTCACGGATTTGCGAGAGTTGCGATGAGCCAAGCTCCTGATAACAAAGATGTGCCGTACATCTTCGATGCCACCGATGCCACCTTCCAGCAACTGGTCATCGAGAACTCCTTCCACAAGCCGGTGCTGGTCGACTTCTGGGCCGAGTGGTGCGCGCCGTGCAAGGCGCTGATGCCGTTGCTGGCAAAGATCACCGAGGGTTATCAGGGCGAACTGCTGCTGGCCAAGATCAACTGTGACGTCGAGCAGCAGGTCGTCGCCCAGTTCGGCATCCGCAGCCTGCCGACCGTGGTGCTGTTCAAGGACGGCCAGCCGGTCGACGGTTTCGCCGGCGCCCAGCCCGAGTCGGCCATCCGCGCCATGCTCGAACCCCATGTGCAGATGCCCGCACCGCCTGCCGCCGCGCCGCTGGAGCAGGCCAAGACGCTGTTCGCCGAAAGCCGCTTCAGCGAAGCCGAGGCCCTGCTGCAGGTGCTGCTGGGTGAAGACAACAGCAATGCCGAGGCACTGATCCTCTACGCCCGCTGCCTGGCCGAGCGCGGCGAGCTGGGCGAGGCCCAGGTGGTGCTCGACGCGGTCAAGACCGACGAGCACAAGGCCGCCCTGGCCGGCGCCAAGGCCCAGCTGACCTTCCTGCGCCAGGCCGCCAGCCTGCCGGAAGCCGCCGAGCTGAAGAGCCGTCTGGCGCAGAATCCACAGGACGACGAAGCAGCCTACCAGCTGTGTATCCAGCAGTTGGCGCGCCAGCAGTACGAGGCGGCGATGGACGGGCTGCTGAAGCTGTTCCAGCGCAACCGCGCCTACGAGAACGGCTTGCCGCAGAAGGCGCTGTTGCAGGTGTTCGAATTGCTGGGCAACGCTCACCCGCTGGTCAGTGTGTATCGCCGCAAGCTGTCCGCTGCGCTGTTCTGAGTTTGTTGGGGCTGCTTTGCAGCCCTTTCGCGGCACCAGGCCGCTCCTACAGACGAGCGCGCGCCCCTGTAGGAGCGGCCTTGTGCCGCGAAAGGGTCGCAAAGCGACCCCTCATCCTACCCAGCGATACACCGGCGCATCCACGCCGCTTTCCACCTTCACCTCACTGCTGTGGCGCAAGCGCACCAGCAGCCGCTTGCCCGCCGCCACGCTCCCGGCCAGCCCTTCCAGGCGCTCCAGCAGCTCCGGCCCACCCATCTGGCCCGCCTGGCGCAGCACTTCACGCGCTGCCGCCCACTGCCCGTCATCCTGCCGAGGCACCGGGTTGCCGGTGACCGGCAGCGCCTCGACAGAGGCCGGCACCTCCAGTCGACGCCCCAACTGTGCCCACTCCTCCGGCGCCAGCTCAACGGTCAGGTCCACCGGCCAGTCACCGATCTGTCCACGAATTCTCACGATAGGTTCCTTGCTTTCAGGCTCGATGCCGCCATGCTCCCACGAACATGAAACCTGTGCCAGACAGGCTGGCGGGGCAAAGAACAATTGTTATAACATCACAAATCATCCCAAGCCGCCTGTGGAGCCGTCCATGCGTCGTCTGTTGCTCGCCCTGCCCTTCGCCCTGCTGCCCCTGGCCGTGGCCCATGCCCACGACGACCATGATCATGACCACGCCCATGGCACCCTAGGCACCCACGAGCATGGCGTGGCCAAGCTCAACGCGGTGCTCGACGGCAACACCCTCGAACTGGAACTGGACAGCCCGGCGATGAACCTGGTCGGTTTCGAGCACGTGGCCAGCAGCGATGCCGACAAGGCCAAGGTCGCCGCCGCCCGCCAACAGCTCGAACAGCCCCTGAAACTGTTCGGCATTGCACAGGCCGCCGGTTGCAAGGAAGACGCCCAGGAGCTGGAAAGCCCGCTGTTCGGTGACGCCGACGAGGATGGCGACAGCCATGAACACGGTCACGCGCACGCCGACGTCAACGCCCACTATCAGCTGACCTGCGCCACCCCGGGCAAACTCACCCAGATCGACCTCGGACCGCTGTTCAAGACCTTCCCGCAGACCCAGAAGATCAACGTGCAACTGATCGGCCGCAACGGCCAGAAAGGCGTCGAGGCCACCCCCGCCAAGGCCGTGGTCGCGTTCTGAATGAACCAGCCGCTGATCGAACTGCATGACCTGGTGTTCGCCTGGCCCGGCCAGGCGCCGCTGCTGGAAATCCCGGCCTTTCGTCTGGAGCCCGGCGAAGCGCTGTTCCTCAAGGGCCCCAGCGGCAGCGGCAAGACCACCCTGCTCGGCCTGCTGGGTGGCGTCAACCGCCCCGGGCAAGGCAGCATCCGCCTGCTTGGCCAGGACCTCGCGACCCTGGGCCAGGGCGCGCGCGACCGCTTCCGGGTCGATCACACCGGCTATATCTTCCAGCAGTTCAACCTGCTGCCATTCCTGTCGGTGCGGGAGAATGTCGAGCTGCCCTGCCGCTTCTCGAAAAGCCGCGCGGCCCGCGCCGCCCAGCGCCATGGCAGCATCGACCAGGCCGCCGCCCGATTGCTCGCCCACCTGGGCCTGGACGACCCGGCCCTGCTCGCCCGCCGCGCCGACAGCCTGTCGATCGGCCAGCAGCAGCGGGTCGCCGCGGCACGGGCGCTGATCGGCCAGCCCGAATTGGTGATCGCCGACGAGCCCACCTCGGCCCTCGACGCCGACACCCGCGAGGCCTTCATCCGCCTGCTGTTCGACGAATGCCGCGACGCCGGCGCCAGCCTGCTGTTCGTCAGCCATGATCAGAGCCTGGCGCCGCTGTTCGACCGGCACCTGTCCCTGGCCGAGCTCAACCGCGCCGCCAAGCCCCGGGAGGCCTGATGTACCTGCTTCGCCTTGCCTTGGCCAGCCTGGCCAACCGCCGCTTCACCGCCCTGCTCACCGCGTTCGCCATCGCCTTGTCGGTGTGCCTGCTGCTGGCCGTCGAGCGGGTGCGCACCGAGGCCCGCGCCAGCTTCGCCAGCACCATCAGCGGTACCGACCTGATCGTCGGCGCCCGCTCGGGGTCGGTGAACCTGCTGCTGTACTCGGTGTTCCGCATCGGCAACGCCACCAATAACATCCGCTGGGACAGCTACCAGCACTACGCCAGCGACCCGCGGGTGAAATGGGCCATCCCGATCTCCCTGGGCGACTCGCACCGTGGCTACCGGGTGATGGGCACCACCACCGACTACTTCAGCCATTACCAGTTCGGCCGCCGCCAGCACCTGGCACTCGACCAGGGCCGGGCATTCGCCGACGATCCGTTCGAGGTGGTGCTTGGCGCCGAAGTGGCCCAGGCGCTGCACTACAAGCTCGGCGACAAGCTGGTGCTGGCGCATGGTGTAGCCGCCATCAGCCTGGTCAAGCATGACGACAAGCCGTTCACCGTGGTCGGCGTGCTCGAGCGCACCGGCACCCCGGTGGACCGCACCCTGCACATCAGCCTGGCCGGCATGGAGGCGATCCACATCGACTGGCACAACGGCGTGCCGGCCCGTGGTGCCGGGCGTATCAGCGCCGAGCAGGCTCGAACCATGGACCTGCAGCCCGCAGCAATCACCGCCTTCATGCTCGGGCTCAACAGCAAGATCGCCACCTTCAGCCTGCAGCGCGAGATCAACGAGTACCGTGCCGAACCGCTGCTGGCGATCCTGCCCGGCGTGGCCCTGCAGGAGCTGTGGAGCCTGATGGGCACGGCGGAGCAGGCCTTGTTCGTGGTGTCGCTGTTCGTCGTGCTCACCGGCCTGATCGGCATGCTCACGGCCATTCTCACCAGCCTCAACGAGCGCCGCCGGGAGATGGCCATCCTGCGTTCGGTGGGTGCCCGTCCCTGGCACATCGCCGGGCTACTGGTGCTCGAGGCACTGGCCCTGGCGCTGGCGGGCATCGCCGCCGGGCTGGGGTTGCTGTATGCGGGCATCGCCCTGGCTCAAGGCTATGTACAGGCCAACTATGGGCTATACCTGCCACTGGCCTGGCCGAGCGCCCACGAGTGGACGTTGCTGGCCATCATCCTAGGCGCGGCGCTGCTGATGGGCAGCGTGCCGGCCTGGCGCGCCTATCGACAGTCGTTGGCCGATGGTTTGTCGATTCATCTTTAAGAGACAGACATGACTCTAGACTTCACCGCCCTCTTCGCGGGTAAACCCGCTCCCACAGGGATCGCCTCACCTCCTGTGGGAGCGGGTTTACCCGCGAAGAAGGCAACACCGATCATTCAGTACTTGCTGCTCACGATCATGCTGATGACTTCGCTGCCCCTGTGGGCCGCCGACCCGCGCGAACTGGACTGGCCCGCCCTGATCCCCGAGGGCGCGCCGGTCATCCCGCCACAACTGACGCCCCTGCACGACCTGTCGCAGATCAGCGACGCGCTGTCCGCCGAGGCGGCCCCCGCCGCCCGCCAGCAGGCGCCCAACGCACCGGTGGTGAAAACCCTGGACGGCCAGCAGGTGAAGATCCCCGGCTACATCGTGCCGCTGGAAGTCAGCGACGAAGGCCGCACCACCGAGTTCCTCCTGGTGCCCTACTACGGCGCCTGCATCCATGTGCCGCCACCGCCGTCGAACCAGATCGTGCATATCGTCAGCGAGATGGGCGTGCGCATCGAAGACCTGTACCAGCCCTACTGGATCGAGGGGACGATGCAGGTCAAGGCCAGCAGCAGCGAGCTGGCGGATGCCGGTTACCAGATGGAAGCAGAGAAAATCTACGCGTATGAGCTCAAGTGAGCACTGCGTCACCCCGATAGCACGGCTTCTTTGAGCTGGGTCAAACTTTCTGTTTAGTCAGCTTCGTACCATTGGACTACTCGATTACTCACGTCCTCTGGGAGCTTCCATGAACAAGTCCTTGCTCGGTGCCTCGCTCGTCGCGTTGGCGCTTGCAGCCCCTGTCGCCCACGCCCACCAGGCGGGGGATTTCATCCTCCGCGCCGGCGCCATCACCACCGCGCCCAACGAGAACAGCGGCGACATCAAGCTCGACGGCGCCAAGGTCTCGGGCACCAAGGCGACCCTGGACAGCGACACCCAGCTGGGCCTGGCCTTCGCCTACATGCTCACCGACCACATTGGTCTCGAGCTGCTGGCCGCCACCCCGTTCCAGCACAAAGTCGGCGTCAAGGGCCTCGGCCCTGGCCTGGACGGCAAGCTGGCCGACATCAAGCAACTGCCGCCGACCCTGTCGCTGCAGTACTACCCGATGGCGCCGTCCTCGAAGTTCCAGCCGTACGCCGGCGTGGGCATCAACTACACGATGTTCTTCGATGAAGACCTGACCAGCGACCGCAAGGCCCAGGGCTTCAGCAACATGAAGCTGAAGGACTCGGTCGGCATCGCCGGCCAGCTGGGCATGGACTACATGCTCACCGACAACCTGCTGCTCAACGCCGCGGTCTGGTACGTCGACATCGACACCAAGGCCAGCATCGACGGCCCGAGCGCCTTGGGCGTCGGCAAGACCAAGGTCGACGTCGATGTCGATCCGTGGGTCTACATGGTCGGTATCGGCTACAAGTTCTGATTCGCAGGCGGGCCTGCTCCCTCCGGAGCGGGCCCGCCATGCATCGTCTCGACACTCCAGAGATACCCCCAGTAGCCCCAGGCT
>Ga0247820_10000811_pt1 | contig 17318 bp, 19 predicted proteins | sample 13C_Glucose_Day1_2_FD_192480 | JGI IMG/M metagenome (GOLD analysis project Ga0247820, IMG submission 192480) | Soil microbial communities from agricultural site in Penn Yan, New York, United States - 13C_Glucose_Day14 | ecosystem: Environmental > Terrestrial > Soil > Agricultural land | place...
GGTGACGATGACTGGCTCGGACGACCCCAAGCTCGTGGGCCGCTCCCTGCTCATCCTGGGCAGCACCCGGGGTGGCGGGCTGCGCGGCTCGCGCGTCATGTCCGTGCGCTTCACCGACTTCGAGGGTGAGGACAAGTGAACGACGCAGCCACCCTCGACCTGGTGAACCTGGAGAAGGACCTCCGGGCAGCAGCGGCCGACGCCCAGACCACGGTCAACGACCTGGTGCTGGAGATCGCCACGAAGATCGAGGCGGAGATGAAGGCGCTGGTGCCGGTGAAGTCCGGCAAGCTGCGCGACTCCATCCGGATCAAGCACTACGGCGACCGCATCGAGATCGGTCCCGAGGGCGTGGACTACGCGGTCTACATCGAGTACGGCACCGGATCGCGGGGCGAGTTCCCCACGGGGCCGTATGAGATCCACCCGCGCAAGCCTGGCGGCACGCTCATCTTCCAGGTCGACGGCAAGACGGTGGGAGCCAAGATGGTGATCCACCCTGGCATCGCACCGCACCCGTTCGCGCGCCCGGCCGCCGCAAGGTGGCTGGACTCCCTTGGGGAGGATGTAGCGAAGGTCGGTGTCGAGATGATCGTGGGGAGGACCCTCAATGGCTAGCGCTCCGGACCGTGGCGTCGTCACGGACTGGCTCATCGAGTTCGTCTCGACCGAGCTCAACATCGCCGTGGGGGACATCGAGGCCCCCAAGAACGTGGGCTGGCAGACCGACTCCGCCAAGCCCAACGCCGAGTTCGTCCCCTATCTGGTGTCGACGCCCGGCACTGCAACTCGGTCCAGCGGGTCCTTCGGGGACCCGTCCATGGACTGGAAGCTCCCGTACACGCTGACGACGTACGGGACCAATCGTCGACAGGTCGAGGACCTGGCTGACGACGTTCGCGCCGCCCTCCTGGCAGTGAAGAAGTTCCCACTGACCATGAAGGACGGGGCGATCTGGAGGATCACCACCATCGACTGCAACGCCATCGGTGGAGTCGGGTACACCACAGCGGTGTCTCCGACGGCGTTCTCCGAGACCGACTCGTTCAACCTCACCCTCTCAAGGAGCCTCTGATGGTTCAGAAGAAGTCCGCGGAGACGCTCCGCGAGAAGCCCATCCGCATCGAGAACAAGAGTGCGAAGCTCACCGGCGAGTGCCTGCCGAGCGCGCTCGACAAGGTGTGGTCCAAGCGTGGCTGGACACGTGTGGACGATAAGAGCAGCGAGAGCACCAGCTCCGCCACGACCGAGAAGGAGAAGAGCTGATGACTCGCCTCATCCCCAACGAGAACACCTGGGTCGGCTTCTCTCCGACGCTCACGCTCTCGTCCGCGCCCACGGCGGCGAACATCGCTGCGGCGGTGAAGCTCACGCCGTACCTGATCTCGCTGAACGCCTCCAGCCGTGGCAACACGGTCCCCACGCCGTCGCTCGACACGCTCTTCGAGACGTCGATCTCCGGCACCGTCCAGGCGTCCTTCGACGCTGACTTCTACCGGGACGACGAGGACGACCTCGCCTGGGAGACGCTCCCGCGTGCGACCAAGGGCACGTTCATCATCAGCCGCTTCGGTGGCACGGGGACGGACAACCTCCCCATCGCGACCGACGAGGTGGAGCTCTGGCCCGCCATCGTCACCTCGCGCACGATGGCGAACATGGCCTCGAACACGGTCATGACCTTCACGGTCTCGTGCTCGGTCCCGCAGGAGCCCCTGGAGAACGCGACCGTCGCGTCCTGATGACGAGACCCCTCCCCACGAGGACCTAGAGACCGTGGGGAGGGGTCCCTCCAATCCAACCTCATCCGCCCGGTGAGGCCAAACCGAAGGAACTGAAGATGACGAACGGTGAAGTGAAGATCGCCGCTGCTCGCCAGGACCAGAGCAAGGCTGACAAGGCCGACCTCCTGGACCGCCTGCGCAACAAGAAGCGCAAGGCGAAGGAGCTGGAGATCAACCTCGACGGCGACGTCGTGACCCTCAAGTTCGAGGCCATCAGCTCGCGTGAGCTCGACAAGCTCCGCGCCAAGCACCCGCCGACGCAGAAGCAGCGCGCGGAGAACCTCGGCGTCAACCTCGACACCTTCAACCCGGCGCTGGTCGCGGCCACGCTCGTGGAGCCGAAGGTCACCGAGGACGAGGCCGTCGAGCTGTTCAACTCCGACCGCTGGTCCGCAGGTGAGCTCGCGCAGATCTTCAGCGCGGCGAGCGACGTCTGCATGGAGGGCCTCAGCATCCCTCGCAGCGCGAGCGTCTGAGAGTTGACTCGGCCTTCTACCTGGAGATGTCGCTCTGCTCTGAGTACGGCATCCCCCACTCCGAGTTCCTCTCCTGGGACGCGGAAGATCGGGTCAAGGCGCTCGCGTTCGCCCTGGAGAAGGGCGAGAGGTGCACCTTGTGCGGGACGGCACCATGGGAGTGGGAAGAGAACAAGTTCGCCTACACGCCGCAGGACCACTACTGCCACGGCTGCTACCTCAAGACGGTAGCCACCGAGGGCTCGAAGAGGCTCCCCGGCACGACGGTCGAACTGACGAAGCTCACGCCCCAGGAGAAGGCTCGCAGAGCCATCCGGGAGCGCGAACTCCGACAGAGAAGGATGGCGGACGAAGATGGCGACGGAGGAGCGGACAGCTAACGTCGTACTGACTGCTGACGCAGGCCAGTACAACCAGCAGATGACTGCGGCGGCGGCCAACACCAACGCCACCACCGAGTCGGTCAACAAGCTCCTCACCTCGCTCGACCGCCTGACCAAGAACGCCGGTCGCAAGCTGGAGATCGTCTCAGCGGCGTCCGTGGCAACCATCACGGCTGCTACGGTCGCCGCTGGGCGCTTCGACGCCCAGCTCGCTACCCTCCAGGCGACGGCGGCCGTGACCGGTCGCAACTTCCAGACCACCCAGAACGCCGTAGACTCCCTGCGGCGGAGCCTGCCGATCACCACCGACCAGGTGGTCGCGCTGGCCACAGCCCTCCAGAAGATGGGGTCCAACCCTGCCAACCTGGAGAAGACGGCGCGGACGCTGATTCAGCTGTCCGCTGCCACTGGAGAGGACCTCGGCCAACTCGCCACCGGCATGGTCCAGCTCCAGCGGTCCATGGGCACCACCGAGGAGTCCATGGATCGGTTCGCCTCCTCCCTCGTCGGGCTTCAGTCCAACCTGGGTGTGAGCGCGAGTGGGGTGCTCCAGTTCTCGCAGCAGCTGGCCCCCATCGCCCGAACTGTGGGGATGACGCAGAAGGAAGTCATGGGCTTCTCTGCGGCGTTCCTCAAGGCGGGGCAGGACGGGTACACCGCCGCCAACGCCTTCAGCAAGATGCTCACCGACATCTCGCGCGCGTCGCGGTACGGGAGCAACGAGCTGGAGATGTACGCCAACCTCGTGGGCAAGACCACCGAGGAGTTCAAGGCGATGGGGTCCAGCGACCAGATGATGGCGCTGTTCACCTCCATCAACAAGGCTGGCCCGGACGCCATCAAGGTGCTGGAGCGCATGGGCCTGGACGGTCCTCGCGCGATGCGGGCCATCCAGGGTCTCGCCCAGAGCGGTGGCCTCAAGGAGGCCATGGATCAGGTCAACAAGTCCTTCGGCACCGGCAAGGACTCCGACCTGATGAAGGCTTCCCAGGAGGCCATGAACGGGCTGAACGACGAGACCCAGAAGCTCAAGAACACCCTGACGTCCCTGTCGCAGTCCTTCGGTGCCACCTTCCTCCCGGTGGCCGAGGGGATCGTCAAGGCCATCAACTCCATCGCCGGGGCGGTGCGCACTGTGACCGGGCCGATCACTGGCCTGCTCGGTGCCCTGACCGCTGGTGGTGCTGGCCTGGCTGGCGTGGCTGGGTTCGCCCTCAACAACTTCGGCATGCTCTCTGCGGCTGCCGGTGGCCTCATGCTCATGCGCGGGTCCTTCGGGGCTGGCCGCGCACGAGGGCGTCAGCGCGCCTTCGGCATCGACCCCACCTCCGGGATCTACCGGCGCTCCATCAACTCCTTCGAGGAGGGTGGCGGTAGCCGGTTCCAGCGCATGATGTACCAGGGCGGCCAGCTCAGCTACCTGGCCTCCCCGCGCTACCTCATGGACCGGGCCAACCGGGGCCTGGAGGCGCGTGGGCTGGAGCGTGGAGCGGGCATCGGCTCCCGTGCCGCCATGCTCGCCTCCCTGGGCGTCCAGGGGGCCATGGGGCTGGCTCGCAGCGCCATCTCGCCGCTGGAGTTCTCCCGGGTCGGGGACATCACCCGCCGCCCCGGCGAGGAGTTCCGCCGCATGGGCAACGACTGGCGCGCGGTGCGCACCGGTGAGGGTGCCTCCTTCGGTCGTGCCCTCGGTGGCGCGGTCGCCTCCACCGGTCGCTTCACCGCGTCCCTGGCGAGCGCCACAGCGGGCCTGACGCGCCTGGCAGCCACCACCACGGGCTCGCTGGTGGGTCGTGGCCTGCGCAGCGCTGGTGCGGGCCTCATGGGGCTCGTGGGCGGTCCTGCTGGCCTGGCCGTCGGCGCGGGCCTGGCTGGGCTCCTGTACGCCTCGGACTCCAACCGCGCGGGACGTGAGTTCGGCACTCGGCTGGGCGACGCCAACGGCATCGACTCCTCGTACAACCGCTACGCCACCAACCTCGGTCTGGCGGGCGCTGCCGCGCTGTCCTTCGCGAACACACTGAAGAAGGCCGAGGACGAGATCGAGACTGACACCCAGGGTGAGGCGCGGCAGGTCCGCAGCGCTGACATCCAGGCGGGTCAGACGGCTGGTCGCACCCTCACCGACACCTCGCTGTCGGGGATGAACAAGGAGCAGGCCACCGCCTACATGTCGACGATCTTCTCCAACGGAGAGTCGTCGCCGTCGGTCATGCAGGCCGCGAAGCTGGACCTGATCCAGAAGTTCGGCCCGGACCAGGCGCAGCAGATCATCGACGCTGCCTCCGGTGGCTGGTTCCGCCCGGGGAACATGCTCTCCGGGACCACCAGCAAGGACGCAGGAGGCTTCGAGAACATCCTGGGGCAGTTCCGCCCCCGGGGTGAGTTCGAGGACGCCCTGGCCTCCATCACGTCCTCCACGGACGTCACGCGGGCGCAGGTGGCCACGCAGTTCGGTGAGGACGAGGCGAACAAGGTCACCAACGCCTCGGTGAACGCGCTGCTCGGCCAGTTCGGTAACCTGTCCTCGGCGCACGAGGAGCAGCGGGTCGCCGCCGCCATCGAGAAGACGCTGGGCTATCAGTCCGGTGAGCTCGGCATGACCTTCGGGATCAACAAGCAGCTCCGCGACGCCGAGAACGACACCGAGCGCACCGACATCTTCCGCAAGTGGCTGGAGGAGAACGGCAAGGGCCAGGCGTACCTGGACATGGCTTCTGGGCTGCCCTCGGCCCAGCAGTACACCCAGATGTACAAGATGCCGAACCCCGAGGACGCCCCGACGTCCCCGCTCACCCGGCGTCTCCAGGCCACTCTGGCGGGCCAGCAGTACCTCGGGGACACCCCGCTGGGCGGCGTGCTCACCGGGGCCATCCAGAACGAGGGCTCGGAGAACGCTCAGCTCCAGGCCGCCACGCAGTGGGCCGCCGCGCTCACGCAGGCGACCGGCAGCACCACACAGGCGTCTGCGGAGCTTCAGCGCCTGAAGGGCGCTGTGGGTGACGCCAGCGACCCTCTGTTCCAGCTGGCCAACTCCGCTCAGCAGGCTGCCGACCGCCTCCAGGGCTACGGCATGCAGTACATGTCTGCCGGGCAGCAGGGGCAGGTGGCTCGGGACAACCTGACGGCCGCCTACCAGTCGCCGGACTCCCCTGACCGGGAGCGCCGGATCATGGCGGCGGAGGACGCCTACGAGGAGCAGCGCGGCGGGCTGTACAACCGCCTCAAGACCATCGTCCGTGCGGGCCGGGAGTTCGACATCTCCCAGGGTCGCGCGAGCGAGGACTTCGGCATCCAGCAGGGCCGGTCGAACTACAACCAGGCCCTCCAGGTGGCGCGCTCGAACGAGGACTTCTACCGCAACCGTCGGCGCTCGGAGGAGGACTTCCAGCTCCAGCGGATGCGCGGGAACGAGGACTACTACACCTCGCTGAACCGTGGCTGGTTCGACTTCAACCTCAGCCGCCAGCAGAGCGAGTACGACTTCAACCTGTCGCGCCGTCGGCAGGAGGAGGACTACCAGCACCAGCTCGTGCTGATGACCCGCAACACCGCGAAGCAGATGTCGGACATCTACTCGCGGATCGTCACCGTGCCCACGTGGGACGCCCAGAACCTGCTGACGAACGCCAAGGACCAGAACGCCCAGTTCTCCCAGCAGACCCAGAACCTCCAGCAGATCCGGGACATGGGCGTGTCCAGCGACGTCATCAAGCAGCTCGGGCTGAACGACCCGAAGAACGCCCAGCAGCTCGCGCGCTTCGTCCAGGACCTGGCCGAGGACCCGAACCTGGTCAAGCAGTGGAACGACGCCATCAAGGGACGCCTCTCCCTGGCCGACGCCTTCAACAAGGACACGGACAACGAGGCGTACGTCGAGATGGAGCGCCAGTTCCACCTGGCGGCTGACCGTGCGTCCGAGGACTTCGAGCGCATGGCCAAGCGCGGCGCTGAGGCGTACGACCGCTCGGTGTCTCGCATGGCCGAGGACTACACCAAGATGCAGTCGCGCATGTCCGAGGACTACGCGAAGACGACCTCACGTGGCCAGGAGGACTACGCGCGGATGATGGCGCGCAACTCCGAGGACTACGCGCGAGCCATGGCCCAGACCGTCTCGGACTGGCAGAAGCAGATGGCTCGGGCGCAGGCGGACCTGAACCGGTCCTTCGAGGAGACCACGGGCACCTTCGAGGAGCTGTCCAAGGAGGCTCTCGGCCGCATGACCGGCGTGGCCAAGGAGCAGCTCCAGACACTCCTGTCCGCCCTGGGTCTGGGCCGTGAGGACGTGAAGGAGAACGCCGAGAAGACGGCCGACGACCTGCGCAACACCTACAAGCAGAAGCTCGGCCTGAACTTCAACCAGCTGATCTTCGACGACCAGGGCCGCCAGGTGAACGGCTCTGGCTTCAACATGCGCATCGGTGGCCCGGACGGGGCGCTCCCGGCGACCCCGGGCTCGATGACGCCTGAGGGCCAGGCGCTGCTCAACCCGACCCAGGGCGAGCATGGCGGTCCGACGAACACCATGCAGGCGTTCCCGGTCATGGGCTCCTACCGCCGCACGTCCGGCTTCGGCATGCGCACGCACCCCATCACCGGCCAGCGTCGCCTGCACGCGGGTGTGGACCTCGCTGCGGCCCAGGGGACGGGCATCGCCGCCTCCGAGGCTGGCATCGTCACGCACGCGGGCTGGTACGGCGGTGGTGGCAACGCGGTGCGCGTCAGCCACGGCAACGGCTTCGACACCTGGTACCTGCACATGTCCCGCATCGGGGCCAAGATGGGCCAGCAGGTCGCGGCCGGACAGCGCATCGGTGACGTGGGCTCCACGGGCAACTCGACCGGTCCGCACCTGCACTTCGAGACCCGGTACAACGGCACCGCGCGCGACCCCTCCGACTACCTCAAGGGGCTGCCGCAGTCTGGCTACTCCGGGGAGGCGGGGACAGACCAGCCTGGTGCGCTGAACCCGTTCCAGCTCCTGGGGCTGGTCAAGGACGTCGTGGGGGCCTCCGCCAAGGTCGAGTCCGCGCAGATGCGCGTGCCGGGCCTGACGCGGGAGTACCCGCCTGGGCTCACCACCGGCATGCTCGTGTCGAACGCGCTCATCGACGCCAAGTCCAACGGCATGACGGGCTGGTTCGGCAACGGCGCGATCTTCAACAAGCCCTCGGTCATCGGTGTCGGTGAGCGCGGGGCTGAGGCCGTGCTGCCGCTGAACGACAAGGGCGCGGACTTCATGGCCAACGCCATGGCCAAGTTCGCCGTGCGCACCGATCCCTCCCGTGCGCAGGGCTCGCAGATCATGCGGACCGAGACGGTGAACTACAACCAGAACGTCGACTCGTCGATGCACTTCACCGGCGACGTCCACGTGGAGTCGAACGACCCGAACGAGATGGCCCGCAAGCTGGAGGACAAGGCTCGACTGGAGAGGCTGAGGAAGCGATGAGCGAGTTCGCGTTCGGGTCGCACTACCCGCCCAAGGGCAGCGCGGTCGGGCTGAAGTACCTGGACATCGAGGTGCACGACGGGGTGTCCTGGCTCAGCCTGAACGACCACCACCGCTACACGGCGGGGGCCAAGTCCCTGGAGACCTCTACCCAGGGGCGGCGTCGGCACACCGTGTCCTCGGCCATGTACGACGGGGAGTGGGAGGTGCACTCCACCAAGACGAACGTGCAGGAGACCGTCGAGGTCTACATCGAGGGCGAGGACCAGACCCTCATCACCACGTACCAGAACCGGATCATCGAGGCGTTCAGCCAGTCGCTGTACAACGTCCGCATCACCCGGGACGACGACGTGGAGATCTGGCGCTGCTTCCCTGCGGAGTACTCGATCAAGCGCGGCCACGTGAACCTCCACAACTTCCGCTCCGAGGTAACGTTCAGCGTGCCCCGGTTCCCCAAGGTGACGTACGAGGTGAAGCAGTGAGCGGCTTCCTGACCGGTACCGGGGAGAACTTCCTCCTCGACCTCATCTGCCGCGCCGTGACCGCGCCGCAGAGCTACTACCTCGCGCTCATCGTCAACGAGTCCCCCACGCACTTCCTGAACGGGTCTGAGCTCGACGAGCCGACGAACGCTCAGTACGCGCGCGCGGAGTACGCCAACTCTCCGGGTAACTGGTCCGAGCGCAGCGGGGAGATGTCGAACACCAACACCATCGAGTTCCCCGTCGTGACCGAGGTCTGGCCCACGGTCCGGCACTGGGGGCTGCTGGATGCCCCGGAGTCCGGCAACCTGCTCTGGGCGGGCTCGTTCGAGAACCCCATCGAGCTGGAGGAAGGGGACCGGCTCATCCTGCCCGCTGGGGCCATCACGATCAGGACCACGAACTACATCACCCGTGTGAGCCTGTGATGGCGACGGTCTACACCAACCTCATCCGCAACCCACGCGGCACGGTCAGCAACCACTGGTCCGCTGGCGGGATGGGCACCGGTGCGTCCACTGAGACCATCGTCACCGGAGCCACCGACGGCCCGACGCTGCCGGACGGGCAGCAGGTCACCTCCTACGTGCGGTACACGATCACCACCGCCACGCCCACGGCCGGGACCTACATCCTGACCAACAACCCCACCGCCTTCATGCGCCCCATGTCGACGGGGCTCGGGGTCTCGATGGTCATCTACATGCGGACCAACATCGCCTCGACCTGGTACGCGCGACGCTGGACCTACCTGGCGAGCGCAGCAGCAGGGTCCCAGCAGACCCCGAACACGGAGATCCCGGCCGACACCTGGGTGCGCCTGGAGCACCACGGCTACCTCACCCAGGACGCGGACTACTTCCGTGCGTCGGTGATCGCCACGGCCGGGCTGCCGGTGGGTCAGATCGTGGACGTCACGGCGGTGGCCGTGGTGCCCGACACCGACTCGGTGGTCCAGTTCTTCGACGGGTACAGCCCGAACTCCAAGCTCGTCACACACGCCTGGACTGGCACTGTGGAGCAGTCGGAGTCCACGCGAACCATCGAGCCCCCGAACTCGGTGCTGCGCTCCCTGGCGGGCAAGGTGGCCACCTCGGTGTTCGTGAAGCCGGTGGTGGAGCGGAACTTCAACCGCGCCGAGGCGGACCTGCACCCCTTCACCGCTACCTACGTGCGCGCGGACGCGGCCCCCATCTACCGGGGCTACCCCAAGGCCACCCCGCTGTGGGTGCGCGTGCAGCCGGTGCTGAGCGCGCAGGGCGAGGTCGTCTCCTCCAACCGCCCGCGCCCCGCTGAGCTCCAGATCGACTCCGACGTGCGCTTCGTGGCGCACGAGGACTACTGGGACGAGACCACCGGGGTGTGGCGGGCCTTCCAGTCCAACCGGCAGAACTACTTCATGCGGGGGCCGAACCTGGCCCTGGCACCGGTGCTGGAGGAGACCACCTACGTCTCCGGACGCGAGGTCATCACCACCGGGTCGTTCCGGATCAGCGACGGCACCAAGTTCCTGTGCGAGTTCCACGACGGCCTGGACTCGTTCGTGAACTCCACCATCTCCATGGTGATCGGCCCCAACCCCCAGACCGGGGAGTACCCGCTGCTGGACTGGTGGCACGCCAACGCTCCCACCGGGGACCAGCGCCTGGCCCTGTGGCTGAACGACAAGATCGACTTCTTCTACGGCGGCACGGGCGGCTCCGTGGACCAGATCGCAGGGCTGAACAAGACCCGACCGCTGTTCGTCACCGCCGTGATCGAGTCCCCGGTCATCAAGCTCACCGTGGCCTACAGCCCCCGGCACGCCTTCACCGCGTCCAAGGTCAGCCCCCTGGGCGCTCGCTCGCAGTGGATGCGCCTCCAGGTCGGCGGGTCGTACCTGCCGCTGACCACCGAGACTGAGGCAGACTTCAACCTGTTCGAGTTCAACCTCTGGGACCGGGCGCTGTCGCCCGCAGAGATCGTCCTGCTCAACTCGGCGTACGCCTCGACCTACGGAGTGGCCAGTGAGTGGCGTTGACATCACCCCTGTCTACGGCTCGGGAGGGTTCTTCCGAGTCTTCGTCACGCCCCCGAACGGCATCGCCAAGGACGTGACCTTCTTCCGCGACGTGCCCACCCAGATCAACTCCATGACGACGGTGGACCCGTTCGGGGCTGCCACCGCCCAGGTGACCTTCCCGGCCGTCACCCTGCGCGACCGTGCGGGCACGGGCGACCTGTACTGGATGGTGCCCAACTCGGACATCGACATCGTGTTCTACGACTCCGAGACCATGCGTCCCACGCAGTGGGCCTGGGAGGGCTTCACCGTCTCGGAGGACTTCGCGGACAACGGCCGCCAGGTGACCTGCAAGGGCGCGATCTTCCAGCTCGACAACTTCATGGCCACCCCGACCTACCCGCAGCAGCCGATCCCCTACGAGCTGCTCATCAAGCAGGCGTTCGACCCCCAGCTCAACCCCTCGCTGCGCACCAAGCCGCTGAAGATCGTCTACCCCAGCGACTGGGCCACCGTGGTGCCGACGTACACCGCCGAGACGCCCTGGTACCTGCGCCCGTGGGGTGTGCGCTCCGGTGACAAGTGGACGGGCCTGACGACGCGCTCCACGGGCACCTGGGAGCCCCGGCTCACCGGGCACGTCCAGACCCTGCTGAGCGTCATGTACACCGACGCGGGCGGCCAGTGGACGGTGCGTGGGGAGTACGGCCGCCAGCCCGTGCTCCAGGTCCGCCCGGCGCTGCGCTACGCCACCGAGGACACCCTCGTGGTCGATGTGGGCGCACATGGCGTCGATGTGCGGGTCAGCCGGGACTTCACCCAGTCCACCAACGTGGTCTACGCCCAGGGCCAGGACCTCGCGGGTACCACCTACTCGGGCATGCAGGTCACCAGCGACGGCAAGACGACGTTCTTCGAGCCGTTCGCCGCGCTGCCCCAGGTCTACCCGGCTGCGGACACCAACGAGCGCCTGCTGCCGTACATGATGCGCAAGGAGTCGATGCTCCAGATCCCCCAGGGCATCGACGAGATCTCCGCGCGCGAGATCGCCCAGAACCAGATCCGCAAGCACGCCGACCCGGGCTTCACCGGCTCGATCACGCTCAAGACGGACCCGATGAAGGGCTCCAAGCCGTTCTCCCGGATGCTCATCCGCGCCGGGGACAACATCATGGTCCGGGGCCTGGCGGGCACCGACATCCTCTTCCACGTGGCCGAGGCCACCGTGAGCGTGGAGGACGAGACCACCTCGCTGACCGTGGACACCAAGTTCCGCGACACCCTGACCGTCTCCGAGGTCCAGGCCCGCACCCGCGACGCACTGGACCCCGTGCGCCTGCTCCAGACCGGGCGCTACTCGGTCACCATCCAGGACCTCATCAAGCCGTGGTCCTACTCCGACGGGTCGGGCATCATCCCCTCCGGGGGCAAGCAGGACGCCACCGAGCTCTTCAACAAGCTCATGCCGACCAACGCGCAGTTCCCCTGGGAGGACTGGACCAAGAAGTACCCGCCGTACAAGTACCCGCAGTACTACATCAAGATCGGGCCGAAGAACGCCAGCGCCACCCGGAACTGGGCCGGGGTGAACCGTGACGGCATCGCGGTGGCCTCCATCCCGGTCAAGATGAGCCAGGCGGGCACCATCCGGCTGTCGCAGATCGCGGCGTACAACGCGGCGGGCGAGGTCGTCCCCGTGCGCTTCCACGTGGGCATCTACGGCAACTCCGGGGTGAACCCCCAGACGATGCCGATGATCCCGCAGTCCTGGCTGAACACGAAGGAGGGACAGGCCACCACCTACAAGGCGGGCGAGCGCTACCCCTTCTTCCCGGACGCCTTCGAGTCCCAGCTGGCCGACGGCACCGAGCAGGGCAACGCCAACTACCTGCTGGCCGCCCAGGCGGACCAGGCCATCGCGTGGGGCAACTACTACGAGCCTGCGGGGTACTCCCCGGGCCTGCGCTCTCGTGGTGCCCCCAAGTCGGGCAAGCTCGTGGACGAGACCGCCTGGACGTTCGACACCTCGACCCAGACCGGGTTCGACAAGTACAACGTGAAGAACACCCAGAAGAACCCCACTGTGGGCATGATGTACGTGATGATCTTCTGCGACGACCAGGGCAACCAGCCGGTGTACTTCCTGGGTCGCCTCTTCCGACAGGAGCCCTCAGGATGACCGGACGCATCAGTGACTGGCAGGTGGAGCAGTGGCTCGCTGAGCTCTCTGGCGACACCTGGATGGCGCTGCACTTCGATAACCCCGACGTGGCCGGGGCCTACAACTCCGAGCTGTCCGGCCAGGGCTACGCCCGTCAGAAGGTCACCATGGGGGCCACGGCCAACCGTGCTGTGTGGAACTCCGGGGCCGTGATCTTCGCTGGGCTGCCCGCCTCGATCATCACCCACATCTGCGGGTGGGACGCCGCCGTCAACGGCAACCTGCGCTTCTCCATCGCCCTGCCCAACCCACTGCGCATCCTGGCGGGCTCGCGGCAGTCCTTCGCCTCTGGGGTCCTGGCCGTCTCTCTGGACTAAAGCCACAAAAGGGACGTAAAAGGGCAAAAAAAAAGGACCAAGTGGCCCCCACCCCGCAATGGGGTGGGGGCCGATGGCCTCTCGAACGCACGTGCATGGGTCCTACTAGGGTCTCGGTCCTGGCCCTCGAAGCGCATTGCTTCCCTCGCGCTGACACTGACGTCTTCGGACCTCAGGACGGCGACGAGAAGTTAGGGCTGGAACCTGAGCTGGTTCGCCGCAGCGAGGTCCATGACGGCGAACTCCTCCGTCGCTCGGCCCAGCAAGAACATGAAGCGCAGCAGCCGCTCCTCCACGCCCATGACCCCCTCCTGCTCGGGGTGGCACGTGTCGTACTGCTCGTGCATCTCCTCGTGGATGGCGTTGGACGCCTCCTCGAAGACCGCCTGGAAGAAGCGCTCCTGCCCGTCCACCGTGAAGTGGGCGTTCAGCATCGACTCGTCCTTGACGCACGCCTTGAGGCGGGCCATCGCCGTGGAAGCGATCCGAACGACCTTCTCGGCCTCGTTGTCACTCATCGGTCGTTCCCTCCAGGTGCTGCATCACGTTGTCGAGCTGGCTGATGTCCTGGACGTAGCCGCACAGGCGAGCGCCCAGCACCCAGGACATGTAGTTGAGGTCGTCCGCCGAGAGGTCCCCGCGCTGCGGCAGGGACTCGAACATCTCGACGAGCTTCACCGCAGCGGCGCGGAGGTCATCGAGGTCCAGGCCGGGGATGGCCTCGTCGTCCTTCCAGTCCCGGCTCCAGCTGGACATCACGCGTCCGGCCGAGCTGGTCTGCTGGAAGACGTAGCCGGAGACGAAGCCGACGACCAGGGGGTCGTCGAACTCCAGCTGGAGCGTCTTGCGGAGCCTCACAGCGTGCTTGATCTGCTTGAGGCAGAGGTTGGCGTGCACGCTCAGCACGAAGTCCACCGACCCCTCGTTCTTGCGGATCAGACCGGACGGGCGCAGCATCACGTCGCTGCTGGCCTGGCTGGTGTGCGAGTAGAGAGACTCCATCACGTCGGGAAGGTTCTCCACCTTCATGGCATCTCCTGGTGTCTGATTTTGCTGATGATGTCCTGCACGAAGCGCGAGATCGTCTCCTCCGCCTCGTTGTGGGTGTCCCCCTGCGCCATTCGGATGGTGAACGCGACCAGCGGCACGACTGCGATGTTGATGACTGCGATGGCGACCTGCCACTTGCTGCGGTCCATGATGACTCCTCCGAACGACGAAAGGCCCCAAGAGGGGGCCACGCGGTTGCGTGACCCCCTCTCAGGCTGGTGCTAGATGGTGGCTGGGATCAGCCGTTGAGGGACTTCTGGTTGGCGGGCTCCAGCACCTGGATGTCGATGTCGCCCACCTCGTCGTTGCGGAACTGGACCTTCGTGGCCAGCGCCTCGACGACGGTCTCACCCAGGAGCTGGTCGAAGGTGACCTTCTTCTGGGTGTCGCTGGCGTCACGGTGGAGGTCGTGCTGCTTGCGCAGGAGCTGCGCCGCCTGCACGAAGTCCTCCGTGGTCAGCTTGAACTGGTGCGCCCGCGCGACGGTGTACTCACCGATGGCGCGGAGCTCGTCCGCCGTGCGGATGAGCGCCCGCTGGCGCGCCTTGACGAACGTGCGCCGCAGGAACGCGGGCTCGTAGTCGAGGACCGACTCGTAGATCGCGTCGAAGTCGACGTCCTCCGCGAGCTGGTCCTTGTTCACGAGGCGGATGAGCTTCTCCGCCGCCTCGCGGTTGAGCGGGCCGATCTCGATCATGTCGTCGATGCGACCGGCGCGGAGCATGCCCTTGCCGAGCTTGTCGACCTTGTTCGAGGTCATGACCACCATGACCTCGTGGCCCTTCGAGGAGATGCCGTCGAACAGCTCCAGGAGGCGGGACTGCGCGTGGCTGCCCTGGTCCTCCGCGTAGATGTCGACGTCCTCGACGAAGACGACGGACGGGGCCAGGAGGCGGGCCGTCTGGATCGTCTTGCGCAGGTCGTCCTGCGTGCCCTCACCCGAGTTGTACGAGATGAAGGTCCAGCCGTTCTCGACGGCCTTCTTCGCGGTGAGGCGACCCGCCTCCGACTTGCCCGTGCCGTACGGGCCGTAGAGCAGGACCTTCGGGTCGATCTTCGACTCGGGGTCGTTGCGGAGCAGGTCGGTGTGGCGCAGGTTCGACCACACCGCGTCGTCGAGCTGCACGTAGACGTCCTCGTTGTACACGATGGACGTGTCCGTGTTCAGCGGGAGGAACTTGGGCTCGTCCGTCCCGCGGATCGCCTTGCCCTTGTAGATCGAGTTCTCCTTGAGCTCCTGCTCCAGGAGGTTGAAGAACCCGTGGACGGCGGCGGCGAACTTCTTCGGGCACTCGATGGACACCCGGAAGAGCTGGCCGTACTCGGAGTCGTTCGTGCCCCCGAGCATGATCGTGCCCTCCAGGTGGGCGAACTCGATGTGGCCCCACGGGACCTGGATGGTCTCGTTGTAGCCGATCTCGATCTCGACCGTCTGGGGCGGCATGGTGCCGAAGAAGCCCATGTTGATGGCGATGCCGCGACCGGTCGTGCCGAAGTACTTCAGCATGACGCGCTGGAGCGCGGCGGCACCGTCCCAGGGGCGGTACTTGAAGGTCTTGTTGAAGACCATCGTCTCGGCGGCGGCGGTGGCCGCCTCCGCGAGGGTCTTCGCACCCTTCGCGAGCGTCATGTCCGTGGGGAGCGAGATCTTGTGCTTCGGCGTCTCGTGCCGCGCGACGCCCTCGTCCACGGCCGGGTGGCCAGCGGCGAACTGCGCGAGCGTGTCGCGGACGGTCTGGGCGTTGATCTCGGCCTCGGACTTGATGGACTCGCGGGCGATGGTGGGGTTCGACATCTGGTTGCTCTCCTTGAGCTCGTTCTGCTGGTTGTTGGTCGTGCTGGTGTTGCTGGTGAGGACTGCCACGTCTGCGGTCAGTCCTCGATGGGGATGAGGGTCTGCTTGCGCGAGTACTTGTCGCACATCGTGCAGAACCCTCCGGACACGTCGTGGACGTGGGAGCCACCGGCCAGGGCGGCGACCTTCGCTCCGTCCCCAGGCTCGCTGGCCGGGATGATGACGTCCTTGATGAAGTTCGCGATGGCTCCGCGCTCCTCGAAGACGGCCTTCATGATGGCGTCGGTGTCGCCCTTCTCCACCTCGATGTCGAGGGCGACTCGGATCTGTGCCATGGGCACCTCTCTCTGCTATGTCGGGTCTACGTCGAACAGGTCGTCGAGGATCTCTCGCGACTCATCGCTCGGGCTGCTTCCGTGGCCGGAGAATCCGAGCCGAGCGCCTGTGGCTGAGTCGATCACCTGGGTAGCCACGAAGCCGTTGCGCATGAAGCGCGTGGACTCCTTCAGCTGGTTCGCTACCCAGGCGACGGAGTTCCTGTGCTCCTCGACGCCTCCGGTCGTCTCCACGACGACCTTGACGTTCAGCACCGACCTCCTCACGGTTGGGGGCATGTCTCACCTCCTTTCGACGAATCGACCGCGTGAGCGGTCTACTGCGTACGCCGCCTCGTAGCGGCGTGCTCTCCTCAGCGCGGCGCGCAGCGCGAGATCCTCGCGGCTGTGCCTGCTGAAGAAGTTCGTGGGACGGCCGTACCGTCGGTGCCAGGGCGAGCGGACCACGTAGTACCAGCCCTGGTACAGGGCCACGTCCAGCACCACAGGGGGTGCGTAGTCCGGCGCTGCCTGGATCTTGTGGACGACGCCGTAGCCGTCGTCCTCCAAGTGCTCGTGCGTGATCACGCCGTCGCAGCCTCGTCCAGGCCCTTGAGGAAGGCCACCCGCAGCGGGCTGGCCACCTGGACCCTCATGAGCGCCTTGCGGGCCTCGTCTCGCACGTCCTTGAGCGGGACGCCCTTGCCCTTGAAGTTCTCCTCGTACCAGGAGTACCCGTAGGCCCGAGCGTTCGACCCGTTGGTGAACAGCTCCGCGTCGATGTTGACGTCGAGCTTCATCCGCGGCGGCTTGGCTGCCGGGTGGTCCTTCTTGGACTGCTCGCGCTGCTCCGCCTTGGTGGTCCGGACCTCCTTGACCACGTTCACAGCCATCCGCACGGTGTCGAAGCCGACCTTGACGACGACCACGCCGGTGGCGACGGCGGATACCACCGGGGCCGTCTTGGCGGTGGCCTTGGCAACCGTGAGCCCCACCATGACGATGGGGTCGTCCTTGAACGTGTTGACCGCGCCTC
>Ga0247820_10000814_pt1 | contig 17303 bp, 18 predicted proteins | sample 13C_Glucose_Day1_2_FD_192480 | JGI IMG/M metagenome (GOLD analysis project Ga0247820, IMG submission 192480) | Soil microbial communities from agricultural site in Penn Yan, New York, United States - 13C_Glucose_Day14 | ecosystem: Environmental > Terrestrial > Soil > Agricultural land | place...
TCAAGAAAGAGCTGCTGACCCTGCAGCGCGAGAAGGACAAGCTTGAGCTGTCGCTGGGCGGCATCAAGGACATGGGTTCGATCCCGGACATCATGTTCGTCATCGACACCAACAAGGAGTCGATCGCGATCCAGGAAGCTCGCAAGCTGAACATCCCGATCATCGCCATTCTGGACACCAACTCGGATCCGGACGGCATCACCTACCCGGTCCCGGGCAACGACGACGCCGCTCGCGCCATCCAGACCTACTGCGACCTGATCGCCGACGCCGTTCTGGACGGCCTGGCCGCCGGCGCTTCGGCCTCGGGCATCGACCTGGGCGCTTCGGAAGCTCCGGTTGAGCCGATGCTGCGTGAAGCCGCTGCTGCTCCGGCTGCTGCTGAAGCCGCTCCGGCCGGTACGGAAGGCGCTGCTGAAGAGCTGCTCGCGACGGCTGAAGAAAAGGTCGAGGGCTAAGACGCCTTCGGGTTCGATCGTGTGATTGGACCTACGCCAAACTGACATGCGGCCGGGCTATTCATGCCCGGCCGCTCATTTGAATTTCCAGGAGAAGAACATGGCCGAGATCACTGCCGCCCTCGTGAAGGAGCTTCGCGAGCGTTCGGGCGTCGGCATGATGGACTGCAAGAAGGCGCTGGTTGAAAATAACGGCGACATCGACGCGGCCATCGACTGGCTGCGCGCCAAGGGCCTGTCCAAGGCCGCCAAGAAGGCTGACCGCGTCGCCGCTGAAGGCCTGGTCGCCGTCGCCGTCCGCGCCGAAGGCAAGGGCGAAGTCGCCGCCGCCATCGAGTTCAATGCGGAAACCGACTTCGTCGCCCGTAACGACCTGTTCCAGAACGCCGCCAAGTCGTTCGCCCAACTGGGCCTGCACCACGACGGCGTCGACGCCATCCACGGCGCGACCCTGGAAAACGGCCGCACGGTTCAGGACGAAGTGACCCAGCTGATCGCCACCATCGGCGAGAACATGCAACTGCGCCGCGCCGCTCGTCTGGCCGTCGATGAAGGCGTGGTTTCGACCTACGTCCACAACGCGGTCTCGCCGGGCGTCGGCCGCATCGGCGTGCTGGTGGCTCTGGAAGGCGAAGGCGACCAGGAAGCCCTGCGCGAACTGGGCCGCAAGATCGCCATGCACGTCGCCGCCACGGCGCCGCTGTCGCTGAACACCGACGATCTGGACCCGGCCGCCATCGAGAAGGAACGCGCTGTTCTGATCGAAAAGGCCAAGGAAGAAGGTCGCCCGGAAGCCATGATCGAGAAGATCGTGGAAGGCCAGATCAACAAGTTCCAGAAGGACGTGGTGCTGTCGAAGCAACCCTTCGTCATGGACCCCGACGTGACCATCGAGCAACTGGTCGCCAACTCGGGCAAGGAACTGGGCTCCTCGAACCTGCGCCTGGCCGGCTTCGTCCGCCTGGCCTTGGGTGAAGGCGTCGAGAAGGTCGAGACCCCTGACTTCGCGGCCGAAGTGGCCTCGATGACCGGCGGCAACTAAGGCTGAAGTTTCTTCCCGAAAGGGAAGAATTTTCAAAAGGGCGCGTTCGGCTTTGATGGCCGGCGCGCCCTTCGTCTATGATGAACCGCCGATTCACTCGCGCGGATGCGTAACCCCTGTATCCACGGACCCATGACCATGCCCGACGCCCCCTCCGAGTTTCGCTACAAGCGCGTCCTGCTGAAGGTCTCTGGCGAGGTCCTGATGGGCGATCAGTCCTACGGCATTGATATGAAGACCGTCGATGTGGTGGCGGCGGCCGTGGCTCAGGTCGCGCGCGAGGGGGTCGAGATCTGCCTGGTCATCGGCGGCGGCAACATCTTCCGCGGCCTGTCCAAGGCTGCAGAGGGCATGGATCGCGCTAACGCCGACTACATGGGCATGCTGGCCACCATCATGAACGCCCTGGCCATGCAGGGCGCGCTGGAGAAGATCGGCGTCGACACGCGGGTCCAGAGCGCCATTCCGATGGCCGCCATCGCCGAGCCCTACATCCGCCGCCGCGCCATGCGGCATCTGGAAAAGGGCCGGGTGGTGATCTTCGCCGCCGGCGTGGGCGCGCCCTTCTTCACAACGGATTCGGGCGCCGCGTTGCGCGCCGCCGAAATGGGCTGCGACGCCCTGCTGAAGGGCACCAGCGTCGATGGCGTCTACACGGCTGACCCCAAGAAGGACCCGGCCGCCACCCGCTATGAGACCCTGAGCTATCAGGAGGTCCTGGCCAAGGACCTGCGCGTCATGGACGCTTCGGCCATCGCCCTGATGCGCGACAGCGATATTCCGATCGTGGTCTTCTCGATCCGCGAGGAAGGCTCCCTGCGCAAGACGCTGAGCGGCGAAGGCACCTTCACCGTCATCACAAACAAGGCCGCCTGAGCGGCCCTCGAAACGAACGACAGACCAGGAAGACACTCATGGCCAAGCCCGAGCTCAAGACCTATCGCGACCGTATGGACAAGTCCGTTGCGGCGCTGAAGGAAGAGTACGCCGGTCTGCGCACGGGCCGCGCCAACGCCGGCCTTCTGGACCCGGTGCAGGTCGAGGCCTACGGCTCGACCTCGCCGCTGAACGCTGTGGCGGCCATTAGCGTGCCGGAGCCGCGCATGATTTCGGTCAGCGTATGGGACAAGAGCATGGTCGTGGCGGTCGAGAAGGCCATTCGCGCCGCGGGTCTGGGATTGAATCCGATCGTGGACGGCCAGACCCTGCGCATTCCGGTGCCGCCGCTGACCGAGGAACGCCGCAAGGATCTGGTAAAGCTGGCCGGCAAGTACGCCGAGCAGCAGAAAATCGCCGTGCGCAACGTGCGCCGCGACGCCAACGACGATCTGAAAAAGGCTGAAAAGGCCACCGAGATCAGCCAGGACGAACAGAAGAAGATGGAAGCCGAGGTCCAGAAGGACACCGACGCGGCCATCAAGCGCATTGACGAGGCTCTGAAGACCAAGGAAGCCGAGATCATGCAGGTCTGACGCCCGTACGCGTCAGGAGGGATCTAGATGTCGGTCGAGACCGTCGCCACGGCACCTGAGAAGGGGCCTCGTCACGTCGCCCTGATCATGGACGGCAACGGTCGCTGGGCCGAGCGCCGGGGCTTGCCGCGCGTCGTGGGGCATCGTGAGGGCGTTCAGGCCCTGCGACGCACGATCAAGGCCGCGCCGGATTTCGGCGTGCGCTGTCTGACTGTCTTCGGCTTCTCGACCGAGAACTGGAGCCGTCCGGCGGACGAGGTGTCGGACCTGATGGGCCTGGTGCGATCCTTTGTCGGCAGCGACCTGAAGCGCCTGGAGGCTTCCGGGGTGCGCGTGCGTGTCCTGGGCCGCCGCAAGGGGTTGCCCGGCGACATCGCGGCTATCGTCGATCGCGCCGAAGCTCAAACGGCGCATAATGATCGTTTCCTGTTGCAGGTGGCTTTCAACTACGGCGGGCGGGCCGACCTGGTCGACGCCGCCCAGCGGCTGGTGGATCGTGCACGCGCGGGGCGGCTCGAAGGCGATGTGACCGAGGATGATCTGGGCGCGGGACTGTCGACGGCCGGGGCGCCTCCGGTCGATCTGATCGTGCGGACCTCAGGCGAGCAGCGACTGTCCAACTTCCTGTTATGGGAAGCCGCCTATGCCGAACTGGTGTTCCAGGACATCCTGTGGCCTGACTATGGGGCCGAGGCGCTGGGCGAGGCCATTGCGCTCTATGGACATCGCGAGCGGCGTTATGGCGGTCGTGACGTGCTGACGGACGCGCCCGTCGCCAAAGCGGCGGCGACCTAATGGCTTTGAAGATCGGCGACATTGGTCTGAGAGCGGCGTCGGCCGTGGTGCTGGCGCCCGCCGCTGTGCTGGCGACCTGGGCCGGCGGGGCCTGGTTCTGCGCCCTGGTGGTGGCTGCATGTGGATTACTGGCGTTTGAATGGGCGCGAATGAGCGCGCCGAGCCTCTGGCGCTCGATCGGGGCGGCGGTTGCTCTGGCGCTGATCACCGCCGTGATCGCCGCCCATATTGGACAGATTTCCCTCGCTCTGATCCTGCTGGTCTTCGGCGCCCTGGCGGCGGGTCTGTTCGCGCGTTCGCGCGGCGGCCAGGCGCTGGATGCGGCCTATGGCGTGCTCTACCTCGGTTGGCCCTGTGTCCTGCTGATCTGGTTGCGCGACCTGAACGCGGCGCAGGGCCTGTACTGGACGGTGCTGGTTTTCGCCGTGGCCTGGGCTTCCGACATCCTGGCCTATCTGGTCGGCAGCGCCGTGGGCGGCCCCAAGCTGTGGCCGCGCTTTTCGCCCAACAAGACCTGGTCGGGTTTCATCGGCGGATTGTTGGCGGGCATGGTCGCCGGCGCGGCGATGGCCGGGTGGCTTGAAATGGGTCGCCTGAACGTCTTCTGGGGCGGCGTCCTGGGGTTGGCGGCGGCCCTGGCCACCATGGCTGGAGATCTGTGGGAGTCGGCGCTTAAGCGGCGTTTCGGGGTGAAGGACGCTGGCAATATCATTCCCGGTCACGGCGGTCTGCTGGATCGGGTCGATGGCCTGATGTTTGCGGTCGTGGTGGTGGCGGCGGGGCGTGTGATCGTTCTGATGCTGGGGCAGGGTGCATGATCGCCCGCAGGGTCAGCGTGCTGGGCTCGACCGGCTCTGTTGGAACATCGACGCTGGATCTGATGGATCAGGCAGAGGCGGCCGGCTCGGGTGCTTTTCAGGTCGAGGTCCTGACCGGTGGAAACAACATCGCGCGTCTGGCCGACCAGGCCCGACGTTGGCGCCCCAGGTTGGCGGTGACGGCGGATCCCGCCCGTCTTTCGGAACTCCGCGACGCGCTTGTCGGAACAGAGGTCGAGGTCGCCGCAGGTCCCGAGGCCATTGTCGAGGCCGCGACCCGGCCCGTTGACTGGGTCATGGCCTCCATCGTCGGCTCGGCGGGCTTGCGCTCGGCCTGGGCCGCAGCCGGCACGGGCGCGACCCTGGCCCTGGCCAATAAGGAAAGCCTGGTCTGCTGCGGCCCGGCCTTGATCGAGCGGGTCGGGCGCAGCGGCGGCAAGCTGATTCCCGTCGACTCCGAGCATTCGGCCATCTTTCAGGTCTTTCCCGCCGAGGCGCCTGAGCAGGTGTCCAAGCTGGTGCTGACGGCATCGGGCGGGCCTTTCCGCACCCTGCCGCGTGAGGCCATGGGCCGCATCACTCCGGAACAGGCCGTGGCCCACCCGAACTGGAGCATGGGCGCCAAGATCTCTGTCGACAGCGCCACCATGGCCAACAAGGGGCTGGAGCTGATCGAGGCGGCCTATCTGTTCGCCATGAGCGGCGACCGGATCGACGTGGTCGTCCACCCGGAATCAATCATCCACAGCCTTGTGGAATATGTGGATGGTTCGACCCTGGCCCAGATGGGGCCGCCTGACATGAAGACGCCGATCGCCTGCGCCCTGGCCTGGCCCGATCGGATGGCCTGGCCCGCGCCCCGACTGGACCTGGCTGCTCTGGGCCGTCTGACCTTCGAGGCGCCCGATATGGCGCGGTTCCCGGCCCTTCGACTGGCGCGCGAGGCCCTGGCGGCGGGCGGGGTGGCGCCCATCGTCTTCAATGCGGCCAACGAGGTGGCGGCTCTGGCTTTCCTTGACCGTCGGCTGGGCTTTCTCAATATTGCCGCAGTCGTCGCGGACACCTTGGAGCGTGCGACGAACGCGGGGATGGATTCCGGTTCCGACGACGCCTGCGACGCGGCTCTGGCCGTTGACGCGGCGGCCCGACGGATCGCGAACGACATTATCGCCTCGCTCGCGATTGCGGCCTGAGGGCGACGGAGACAATGACCGGCATGCTAGGAATTATCGGGCAAGCCCTGATCTATGTCGTGCCGTTCCTGCTGGTGCTGACCCTGGTCGTCACTGTTCACGAACTGGGCCACTTCCTGACGGCCCGCGCTTTCGGCGTGAAAATGGAGCGCTTCTCCATCGGTTTCGGCCGCGCCCTGTTTCAGCGCACCGACAAGCACGGCGTGGAATGGCGTCTGGGCTGGTTGCCGCTGGGCGGTTACGTCAAGTTCGCCGGTGATCTGGACGCGACGGGCGTGCCCGACAAGGCCGGGCTCGACGCCTTGAAGAAGGAAGTGGTCGCCGAGCACGGGGTCGGCGCCGAGAAGGACTATCTGTATTTCAAGCCCCTGTGGCAGCGGGCCCTGGTCGTCGCCGGCGGCCCCTTCGCCAATTTCGTGCTGGCCATCTTCATCTTCACCCTGCTGTTCAGCCTGGTCGGGGTCGAGCTTCGCCCTGCGCGAGTCGTGCAGGTGCAGGTGAATTCGCCAGCCGCCGCCGCCGGATTCCTGCCGGGCGACCTGATCACGCACGTCAATGGCAAGCTGATCGCCGATGGCGGTGAGGTCACCGGGGTCGTGGCGCTGAGCAGCGGGGACCCTGTGCGGTTCACGGTTGAACGCGCCGGGGCCGAGGTGCTTCTGACCGCAACACCCGAACGCCGGATTGAGAATGATCCTATTGCTGGGCGGGTCTCGATCGGTCGCATTGGCCTTGGTCTGGGATCCAGCCGCGACGAGGTGCGCCATGTCCGCTATGGACCGGTCGAGGCCGTGGGGCAGGGGTTCAGGCAGACCGGATCGATACTGAGCACGACCTTCACCTATATCGGCCGCATCTTCACTGGTCGGGAAACGGGTGATCAACTCAGCGGTCCGCTGGGTATCGCCAAGGCCTCCGGGGCTCTGACCAACGCCGCCGTCGCCGCCAACCCGGACCCTGTGGCCATGGCGGCGAATCTTCTGCTGACGCTGACACAGTTCGCCGCCATACTTTCGGTCGGAATCGGTTTTCTAAATCTGCTGCCCGTTCCGGTGCTGGATGGGGGGCATCTGATGTTTTACGCCTATGAGGCGGTGGCGCGACGGCCTGTTGCGGCCAGGGTTCAGGAGGCGGGATATCGCGTCGGTCTTGCTTTGCTGGCCAGTTTAATGTTGTTCGCCACCTGGAACGACCTGCAGAAACTCAATCTTTTCCAATTCCTCGGCGGGCTCGTCTCGTGAGCCGACGCCAGCCCCCGATGGTTTCCCGAATGATCCAGAACGACAGTCGCCTCATGATCCGAACCCGTGGCCGTATCCTTGGACCCAGCGTGCTGGCCCTGGCGGTCGCCGCCGGACTGGCGGGGCCCGCCCTGGCGCAAACATCGCCGACCGCCGCGGCGCCTGCTGAAGACCCGCAAGTCGTTGTGACCGCTCCGGCGGAAGATCGCGCCGTGGTCAATCGTATCGTGGTGCGCGGCAATCAGCGGATCGATCAGACGACGGTCCTGTCCTATCTGCCGATCCAGCCTGGCGACACGATCGACGCCGCCGTGATCGACGTCGCCGTGCGCACCCTGTCGCGGACCGGCCTGTTCGCGAACGTGCAACTGGGCCTTCAACCGAACGGCGACCTGATCGTCGAGATCGCCGAGAACCCGATCATCAATCAGGTGACCTTCGAGGGGAACAAGGCGCTCACCGAGAAGAAGCTGCAGGACGAGGTCACCATCAAGCCTCGCGGCATCTACACGCGTGCGCGGGTGCAGGAAGACGTCGGCAAGATCATCGAGCTGTATCGGCTGTCGGGCCGCATTTCGGCGACGGTGACGCCCAAGCTGGTTCAGCTGGAGCAGAACCGTATCGACGTGGTGTTCGAAATCGACGAGGGACCGGAGACGGGCGTCGCCGCCATCACCTTCCTGGGCAACACGGCCTTCTCGGACAGTGATCTGCGTGAAGTCATGGTGACCAAGCAGTCCAGCTGGTGGCGCCTGTTCAGCTCGAACGATAACTACGATCCCAACCGTCTGGACTACGATCGGGAACAGCTGCGGAAATTCTATACGAACCGCGGCTACTATGACTTCCGGATCCTGTCTTCGGTGGCTGAGCTCAAGCCGGACGGCAGCGCGTTCGGCATGACGCTCACCCTCGACGAGGGCGACCGCTACAAGTTCGGAGACGTGAAGGTCGTCACCGAGAATGATCGTTTGAATGCGGACTTCCTGCAGCGCCTTCTGCCGATCCGGTCGGGGGATCTGTATGAAAGCGATCGTATCGAGAACGCCGTTGACGCCCTGACCTTCGCGGCCGGCTCCGCAGGCTACGCCTTTGTTGAGATCAATCCGACCTACCGCGCGAACCCGGACACCGACACGGTGGACGTCACCTTCAATCTTCGGGAAGGTCAGCGGGTCTACATCGACCGTATCAATGTGGTCGGAAACACCCAGACCCTTGATTCCGTTATCCGCCGTGAGCTGATGGTCGGGGAAGGGGACGCCTTCAACCGCAGTCTGGTGGAGCGTTCGCGTAACAATCTGCGCGGCTTGGGCTTCTTCAAGGACGTCAAGATCGAGGAGACGCGCGGCAGCGCCCCTGACCGCACCGTTGTCAACGTCACGGTTCAGGAGCAACCCACGGGCGAACTGTCGGTTGGAGCGGGCTTCAGTTCGGTGGATTCGTTCGTGCTGAACCTGGGGGTCACGCAACGCAACTTCCGCGGTCGCGGCCAGAATGTCGTGGCGCGTGCGGAATGGGGCTCGCTGCGCCAGCAGATCGACTTCCGCTTTACCGAGCCCAAGTTCCTGGGCCGGGATTTGCGGGCCGGTTTCGACCTGTTCCACACCCGTTACGATCTGAGTGAATATTCGTCCTATGACTATCGCTCGACGGGCGCGGGTCTGCGTCTCAGCTATCCGCTGAACGGCTATTCGCTATTCAGCCTGCGCTACTTCCTGAAGGACGACGAGGTCATCATTCCTTCGGGCTATTGCAACGGCACCGGTTCGTCGGCGCTCTGCGATCAGGCGGGCTCCTATATCAACTCGTCGGCCGGCTATACGCTGATGGTTGATCGCAGGAACGATCCGGTGCGTCCGACGCGGGGCTGGACGGCTTCGCTGCGTCAGGACTTCGCCGGCATCGGCGGGGACGTGAACTACCTGAAGACCGAGGCGGACGGCGCCTGGTACTGGGGCATCAGCCCGGCGTGGGTGGTGAGCGTCCAGGGATCGACGGGTTACGTGTCGGGCTGGAACGGCGATCCGATCCGGATCAACGACCGTTTCTTCAAGGGCGGCAACACCTTCCGTGGTTTCGAGACGGCCGGTATGGGCGCTCGCGATCTGACCACGACGGATGCCTTGGGCGGCAACTTCTACGCCATCGGCACGGTCGAGCTGACGGTGCCGAACTATCTGCCCGATGAATATGGCATCAAGACTTCGCTGTTCGCGGACTTCGGCACGATCGGCATGCTGGATGATCGGTACAAGATCAATTCGAGCACGGGCCTGCCCAACGCCAACATTGTTGACGATCTGAGCCTTCGCGCCGCCGCCGGCGTCAGCATCCATTGGCGTTCGCCCATGGGTCCGATCCGCTTCGACTTGTCAAAGGTCCTGTCGAAGGAAGACTACGACAAGACCGAGACTTTCCGCTTCTCCACCTCGACCCAGTTCTAACTGCAGCCTTCCAGACTGCTCAAAGGTTCAAGATGAAACTGTTCGCTATCGGCGCCTTCGCCATCGCTTCGCTTGCCGCTTCGTCGGCCCTGGCTCAAACCCAGGCTCAGGGTCCGCAAAACCCCGGTCCGGTCCTGCCGGGCGTTTGCTCGGTGTCGGGAGAGCAGGTCCTGCTCGGTTCCTCGGCGGGCCAGGCCCTTCAAGCCCGCATGGTCCAGCTGGCTCAGGAGGTCCAAGGCGAAATCGCGCCGTACGCCCAGCAGGTCCAGACCGAGTACCAGGCGTTGCAACAAGGCGCTTCGACCATCCCGGCTGATCAGCTGAACCAGCGCCGCCAGGCCCTGCAACAACGCGTCCAGGAAGCCCAGCAACTCGAGCAGACCCGTGACAACGAGCTGCGTTACACGCAGAGCGTCCAGGCCAAGGCGATCGAAGACGCTGCTCGTCCGATCATTCTCGCAGTCTACCAGGAGCGCGGTTGCGGCGTCCTGCTGCGCGGCGAAAGCATCGCCTACATCAATCCGGCGATGGATATCACCGCCGCAGTGGTGCAGCGTCTGAATACGGCTCTGCCGACGGTCAGCTTCAACCGCATGCCGGTTCCGGCTCAGCCGCAGTCGTAAGACGGGCCATGCCCGATCCGAGGTTCTTTCAGACCCTGTCGTCCCTGACGGTCGCCGCCCTCGCCGAGCATATCGGCGGGGAGGTGGTCCGGGGCGGCGAAGTCGTCATCTCGGCCGTCGCGCCCCTGTCCACAGCGGACCGGGGCGCGATTGCGTTTCTGGGCGACCGCAAGTTCGCCGCCGCCCTGGCCGAGACCAGAGCCGGATGCGTGATCGTGCCGGCTTCTGCGGTCGATCTGGCGCCGGCTGACGCCGCCGTCATTGTCTCGGGCGAGGCTCAGGCGAGCTGGGCGCGGGCTTCCGCCCTGCTGCACCGACCGATCCGCCTGGACCGCGCCATCAGCGCCGCCGAGGCCGCCGAGGACGATACCGTGGTGATTGAGCCGGGCGTGGTGCTGGGCCAAGGCGTCCGCATCGGGCGCGGCACGCGCATCGGCGCCAATACCGTGATCGGGCCGGGCGTCCAGATCGGTCGTGACTGCCTGATCAGCCCTGGCGTCACCGTCGGCTTCGCCCTTCTGGGGGACCGAGTGAAGCTGCTGGCGGGCGCGCGGATCGGCGAGTCGGGCTTCGGCGCCGCTGGTTCGAAGGCCGGGCCGGTGGATATTCCGCAGCTGGGTCGGGTCATCCTGCAGGATGGGGTGACGGTCGGCGCCAACTCCTGCATCGACCGCGGCGCTTATGACGACACCGTCATCGGCGAGAACACCAAGATCGATAATCTGGTCATGATCGGCCACAACTGCGTCATCGGGCGCAACAACCTGATGGCAGCCCACACCGGCATCTCCGGCTCGGTCACCAGCGGCGACAACTGCATCTTCGGCGGCCGGGCGGGCGTGGGCGACCACATCACCATCGGCGAAGGCGCGCGCGTTGCGGCCGGCGGCGGCGTGTTGGCTGACATTCCGCCGGGCGAAATCTGGTCCGGCTATCCCGCCAAGCCGCTGCGCCAGTTCTTGCGCGAGACGGTGTGGCTGTCCAAACAGGCGTCCCAGAAGAAGGGCGCGAAGGAATCGAAAGAATGAGCGAAGACAACAAGATCGACTACGCCGAGGTGATGCGTCGCCTGCCGCACCGCTATCCCTTCCTGCTGGTCGACAAGGCCGAGGATTTTGTGGCGGCGACCTCGATCGTCGGCATCAAGAACGTCACCCACAACGAGCCCTTCTTCCCCGGCCACTTCCCGATCGACCCGGTCATGCCGGGCGTGCTGATCGTCGAGGCCATGGCCCAGACGGGCGCCCTGTTGATGTCCAAGTCGCTGGACGTGGCTGTGGCCGACAAGGTCATCATGTTCATGTCGATCGACGGCGTGCGCTTCCGCAAGCCCGCCCGTCCGGGTGACCAGCTGCGCATGGAGGTCAAGGTCATCAAGGCGCGCGGCGACGCCTACAAGTTCCGCGGCGAGACCTTCATCGACGGCAAGCTGGCCGCGGAGGCCGAGTTCATGGCCATGGTCGTCACCGTGGCGGAGCCCGCCCAGTGACCATCCACTCGACCGCCGTCATCGACGCCTCGGCCCAGATCGCCGACGGGGTCGTAATCGGTCCCTGGTGTGTCGTCGGCCCGGGCGTGACCCTGGCCGAGGGCGTCAAGCTGGTCAGCCATGTGGTGGTCAAGCAGGACACCAGCGTCGGCGCGCGGACGGTCATCCATCCCTTCGCCGTGATCGGCGGCGATCCGCAGCACAACGGCTACAAGGGCGAGCCGGTGCGGCTGGAAATCGGCGCGGACAACGTCATCCGCGAGCACGCCACCTTCAATCGCGGCACGCCGCAAGGCACGGGCGTGACGCGGGTCGGCTCGAACGGCCTGTTCATGACCGGGGCCCACGTCGGCCACGACTGCGTCGTCGGCGACAATGTCGTCATGGCCAATAACGCCACCCTGGGCGGTCACGCCCAGATCGGCGACAAGGTCTTCCTGGGCGGTCTGTGCGCCGTGCACCAGAACGGCCGGGTGGGGCAGGGCGCCATCGTCGGCGGTCTGGCCGCCGTAACGCGCGACGTCATTCCCTACGGCTCGGCCTGGGGCAATCACGCCAGCCTGCACGGCCTCAACCTGATCGGGTTGAAGCGCAAGGGCTACGGCAAGGATGCGGTGCGCCGCCTGCTGGCCGCCTATCGCGACCTGTTCGAGGGCGGCGGCGTCTTCGCCGAGCGTCTGGACCGGGTCGAAGCGACCTATGCCGACCTGCCCGAGATCATGGAGATCGTCGCCTTCAGCCGCGACGGCGCCAAGCGGCCGCTCTGTCTGCCGAACGCAGAATGACAAGCCAGGCTTCGGGGACGCCCAAGTTGGCCCTGATCGCGGGTTCGGGCGACCTGCCCATTCGGGTCGCCCAGCGTTGCGAGACCGAGGGGCGCGAGGTCTTCATCATCCGCCTGAAGGGTTTCGCCGACGCCCACCTGCACCGCTGGCCGGGACAGGATTTCGGCATGGCGGAGATCGGCAAGATCCTGAAGGCCATGCGCGCCGAGGGCTGTCGCGCGGTCTGCCTGGCGGGGTATGTGAACCGGCCGGACTTCAAGACCTTGAAGCCCGACCTGAAGGGCGCGTCCCTGTTGCCCGGCATCATCGCGGCGGCGTCCAAGGGCGACGACGCCCTGTTGCGCAAGATCCTGTCGGTGTTCGAGGACGAGGGTTTCGCCGTCGAGGGCGCGGACGACATCCTGGGCGGAGAGATGCTGGCGGCGGGCGCCCTGGGCCGCGTGGCGCCGACGGCGGAGCAACTGGCGGACCTGAAGAAGGCGCTGCATGTCGCTGAAAAATCAGGTGAACTGGACATTGGTCAAGGCGCAGTCGTCTGTGACGGCCTGGTGCTGGCGGTCGAGGCGCAGGAGGGGACGGACGAGATGCTGCGTCGTGTGGCGGGCTTGCCTGCCGACCTGCGCGGCTCGTTCGACTTTGCGCGCGGCGCCCTGGGCAAGGCGCCCAAGCCGATCCAGGACCTGCGCGTGGACATGCCGGTGATTGGGCCTACGACGGTCGAACTGGCCGCCGCCGCCGGTCTGGCCGGAATCGGCGGGTTCGAGGGGCGGCTGATCGTTATCGATCACGAAGGTCTGGTCGAGGCGGCTGACCGTCTGGGCCTGTTCGTCTGGGGCGTGGAACGATGAGCCGTCCGCTGAAGATCATGCTGGTCGCTGCCGAGGCCTCGGGCGACGCCCTGGGCGCCGGACTGGCGCACGCTTTGAAGTCGCGCCTGGGCGACGATGTCGTCTTTGTCGGCGTCGGTGGCCCCAAGATGACGGCCGAAGGCGTCGCCAGCCCGTTCGACATCGCCGAACTGTCCATTCTGGGCTGGATCGAGGGGCTGAAGGCCTATGGTCTGGTCAAGCGCCGGGTGGCCGACACGGTCGAATTGGCCAGGGCCGAGCGGCCAGACGCGGTCGTCCTGATCGACAGTTGGGGTTTCACCATCCGCGTGGCCAAGGCCTTGCGCGAGGCCCTGCCGGGCGTACCGCTGATCAAGTATGTGGGGCCGCAGGTCTGGGCCTCGCGTCCGGGCCGGGCCAAGACCCTGGCCGCCAGCGTCGATCACCTGCTGTCGCTCTACAGGTTTGACGCGCCCTGGTTCGAGCGCGAGGGGCTGCCGACGACGGTCGTGGGGTCACAGGCCCTGCACGTAGATATGGCCGGCGCCGACGGCGCCCGTTTCCGCGCCGCGCGCGGGATCGCCGCCGATGCGCCCCTGCTGCTGGTCTTGCCGGGCAGCCGCCCCAGCGAGATCACCCGCATGACGCCTGTGTTCGAAGCGACGGTGAAGCGTCTGAAAGCGGCGAACCCGTCGCTGGAGATCTCCGTCGTCGCCGCCGGCACCGTCGCCGCCGATGTGGCGGGGCGTGTCGCCGCCTGGCCCTTCCGCGCCCATCTGGTGCAGGAAGCCGACAAGTATGATGCGATGAAGGCCGCCAATGTCGCCCTGGCCACCAGCGGCACGGTCTCGACCGAACTGGCTCTGGCCGGCGCGCCCATGGTCATCGCCTACAGGATCGACGGGCTCAGCTACGCTCTGATGAAGAACCTGGTGACGGCCAAGCACATCACCCTGTTCAACATCGCCGCCGACGATCGCATCGCGCCCGAGTTCATCCAGAACGACGCCACGCCCGAGAAGCTGACCGAGGCCGTCGGCCGTCTGCTGTCGGACCCACAGGCCGCAGCCGATCAAGCCGCGCGCCAGACGGCGGCTCTGGATCTGATGGGGCGAGGCGGTCCCGATCCGTCGGAACTGGCGGCGGACGCTGTGCTGAGGGTGATCGCGGCTCGGAAGTGGTGAAGGATCAGCCTGGTTCAAGTCTGTTCCGACGTCCGATCCAGTTCAAACCGCCTAGCGCGTCATCCAGGGTTTATTCACGCCTGACTTCACAGTGACCGACTTGTCGCGCTGGAGTCCGCCTTTCTGTGGCGGGCCGGTGCGGGCTTTCTGCGCGGCCTGCTTGAGACGAAGCGCGCGCTGTGCGGGCGTCTCGGCGGGCTTGTCGTCGGGGTTGGTCATGATGGCCAGCGCCTACTTCTTGCGGAACTGGTCCAGGGAGACGACCTTGGGGCCGTCGTCGTCGCCCGAGGGCGGCGGGGCGGCGTTCGGGTCGCGTGCAGGCGGCGACAGGGGCGCGATCTCGGCCTCGACGATCTCGGGCTCCTCGAATTGCAGCATGAACTGCACGCTGGGATCGTAGAAGCGGGTCACGGCCGAATAGGGCATGGCCAGAACCTTGGGCATGCCGCCGAACTTCAGCATGATCGAGAAACGGTCGTGCTGGACGTCCAGGTCCCAGTACTGGTGCTGCAGGACGATGGTCATCTCGTCTGGATACTTGGCCAGGACGTCCGCCGGCACCGAGACGCCAGGCGCCCGTGTCTTGAAGGTGATGTAGAAGTGGTGCGCGCCGGGAATGCCGTCAGGCTCGGCCGCGCGTTCCAGCGCAGAACGGATCACGCCGCGCAGGGCGTCCTGGGCGAGCTGCTCATAGTGCATCTCATCGACCGGGGGGGCTTGATCCGTCATCAGGGCCTCGAAACTGGGAACGGCCGACTGTTACCCGCGACAGGCGAGCGACGGAAGATGCGGATTTAAGGAAAGCGACGGGATTCTGTCGCCAGGTTCCTGCGATGTCCAAGGAAGTGGGGGGCTTCTGTTGCCAGGCGCCCCCCGGGCCCCGCCTGAGGATCTGAACCCCCAGGACTTAAGTGTTCGAAATCAACCGAACCGCATTACGCGGCGAGGCGGACTTCTCCAGCGAAGTTATCGTTCGCAGTTAGATAATGGCCCGATACGGTGGGCCAGGACGGGCAAAAGCATCCTCTTTACACGTCCGTCGATGCTAGTCGGCCCCATGCTGCCTCCGCCGATAACGCGGGGAAGAAGATGGTGGAGCCGCCGGGAATCGCACCCGGGTCCGGTCCGCTTATTACAGGCGCGTTTATCGCCATAGTCCGGGCGAACCCGAACAGCCTCAATATAGGTGTTTGTTTCCTGACAGGGAAGGGGTCAGCCGCCACCGCCGCGATCAGCAGCGCCCGGCTCGAAGGGCTGGTTCATGCTTTTCTGAAAGTCTTGGCTTTCCTGACGAATGCGGTCGCGCTGTTCGGCGGTCATGCACACGCGCTGGCGTCTGTTGGAACCCACGACCGATTCCGTGCGACAGATCAGGCGCTCGCCTTCGCGAGGACGCTCGGCCAGGGAGCCCGGATTGGCGGCAGAGGTCGGCGTCACCGGCGAAATCTCGACCACGCGGGGCGTCGTCGTCTGTCCGGCAAGCAGTGCAGCCGTGAGGGCAAAAACGATCATCACACTATTTCTCCACTAGATGGGTCGCAGTCTAGATCGAACGACGGTTTTCTGTCACCCAGATTTAGCGAGCGAAGCTTGGCGGGTCCAGTTCGGCGTCTGGTTGCGGAACCAGGTCAACTGGCGCTTGGCGTAGTGGCGGGTGGACAGGCGGATGGCGGCTATCGCCTGCTCCAGGGACGCGCCGCCGGTCAGGTGGGGGACCAGTTCGGGGACGCCGACGGCCTTCATCGCAGGCAGAGCGGGATCGAGGTCGCGAGCCAGCAGGGCGCGGACTTCGTCCAAGGCGCCGTTGTCTATCATCAGGCGGACGCGGGCGTCGCAGTTGGCGTAGAGGCGATCGCGCGGAGGCTCGACCACCAGGGCGTCGTAGGAACCGGGCGCCAGCAGGGGGCGGGTGTCGGCCCTCCAGTCGGTGAGCGAGCGGCCGGTGGCCTCAACCACGGCCGAGGCGCGGACGAGGCGCTGGCGATCGCCGGGGGTGATGGCGGCGGCGGATCCGGGGTCGAGCGCGGCCAGGCGGCGGCGAAATGCAGCTTCGCCCTCGGCGTCATAGGTGGCCTGCACCGCGTCGCGCACGGCGTCCGGCACGGCGGGGATGTCGGCGAGGCCGCGCGTCAAGGCGCTGAAATAGAGGCCGGTGCCGCCCACCAGCAGGGCCGGGCGGTCCTGAGCCGCCAGTTCGTCCAGAAGGGGCATGACGGCGCGGGTCCAGCGGCCGACCGACCAGGATTCGGCTGCGTCGGCGACGCCGTAGAGCCGATGCTCGGCTCGACCTTCGTCGTCCACCGAAGGGCGAGCGGTGAGGACGCGCAGGTCAGAGTAGAGCTGCTGGCTGTCGGCGTTGATGATGACGGCGTTGGTCTTCCCAGCCAATTCCAGCGCCAGATGCGACTTGCCCGAGGCGGTTGGGCCGGCGATCAGGGTAAGGCGGGGGGCTTTGGTCAAGGAACGGGCTCGCGAACAGGATCAGAGGGCGATAGAACGCCCGCGACCGGCCCGGCAAGGGCCAAGGAGCAGAGCCTTGATCGACCGCACCGCCGTAATCGCCGCCCTCGACGGCATCATCGACCCGAAATCGGGACGGGGGCTGGTCGCCTCGGGTCTGGTTCAGGGGCTGACGGTGGCCGAGGACCGTGCGGGGTTCGTCATGGAGGTTCCTGCGGGCGAGACGGGGATCTACGCCCCTGTGCGCGACGCGGCCGAGGCGGCGTTGAAGGCCATGTCCGGCATGGCGCGGGTGTCGGTGGTCCTGACCGCAGAGACGGCGCCCCCCGCCGCGCCGCGCCGTACAGCGGGCCTGTCGAAGGCTGCGACCGATCAGGGACGGGCCAAGGCGCCGGTTCCCACCGAGCGTCCCGCCCATGTGAAGCGCGTCCTCGCCGTGGCCAGCGGCGTCTTCTGGATCAGGGTCAAC
>Ga0247820_10000815_pt1 | contig 17275 bp, 21 predicted proteins | sample 13C_Glucose_Day1_2_FD_192480 | JGI IMG/M metagenome (GOLD analysis project Ga0247820, IMG submission 192480) | Soil microbial communities from agricultural site in Penn Yan, New York, United States - 13C_Glucose_Day14 | ecosystem: Environmental > Terrestrial > Soil > Agricultural land | place...
CCCCCACGCCGGGCACCCACGCAGCGCCCGCCCACCGCGCACGAAAGGCCCACCGAACAGACCGCTCACCAAGACGAGTGTCTTGACTTTCGACCTCCGCGATATATCGTGACTCACGTAAGACGCGATATGGCGCGTCCACGCGCCACCGGGCCATCGCCACCCCAGGAGGTCGTCACCATGCCCGAGTCGTCCGTAGCGGAGCCCACAAAGCTCACCTTCGACGCCCCCGTGACCGAGCTCCACGTACGCATCGTCAACGGCACGGTCAACGTGGTGGGCACCGACGAGGGCCCCGCCCGCCTGGAGGTCTCCGAGATCGAGGGCCCGCCCCTGCGGGTGACCGAGAGGAACGGCACCCTCACGGTGGCCTACGACGACCTTCCCTGGAAGGGCTTCCTCAAGTGGCTCGACCGCAAGGGCTGGCGCCGCAGCGCGGTCGTCTCCCTCGCCGTCCCCGCCCGGACCCGCGTGGAGGTCGGCGTGGTCGGCGCCGGCGCCATGGTCTCCGGCATCCGCGGACCCGCCGCCGTCAAGGGTGTCGCGGGCGACACCACCCTGGTCGCCCTCTCCGGCCCCGTCCGCGCCGACACCGTGACGGGGAACGTGGAGGCACAGTCCGTCACCGGCGACCTCCGCTTCGCCTCCGTCTCCGGAGACCTCACCGTCGTCGACGGCTCCGGATCCTCCGTCCGGGCGGACTCGGTCAGCGGATCCATGATCGTGGACCTCGACCCCGACGGCCCCACCGACGTCCGGCTGACCAGCGTCTCGGGCGAGATCGCCATCCGGCTGCCGGAACCGGCGGACGCCGACGTCGAGGCCAACACCGCGAGCGGCGCCATCTCCAACGCCTTCGACGACCTCCGGATAGAGGGCCAGTGGGGTGCCCACAAGCTCACCGGCCGCCTGGGCGCGGGCAGCGGCAAGCTGCGCGCCACCACCGTCTCCGGGTCCATCGCCCTGCTGCGCCGCCCTGCCGGGGAGGACGAGCCCGGCCCGCGGGACGGCTCGGGAGAGACCGCCGGCACGACCGACAAGAAGGTGCTCTGACATGCCCCCCGTCTTCGCCCACGGACGCCTCCGCCTCTACCTGCTGAAGCTGCTCGACGAGGCCCCCCGCCACGGCTACGAGGTGATCCGCCTCCTCGAGGAGCGCTTCCAGGGGCTGTACGCCCCGTCGGCGGGCACCGTCTACCCGCGGCTCGCCAAGCTGGAGGCGGAAGGCCTGGTCACCCACACCACCGAGGGCGGCCGCAAGGTGTACTCGATCACGGACGCCGGCCGGGCCGAACTGGCCGACCGCAGCGGCGAACTGGCCGATCTGGAACTGGAGATCCGCGAGTCGGTCGCGGAGCTGGCCGCCGAGATCCGCGCCGACGTCAGCGGCGCCGCGGGCGACCTGCGCCGCGAGATGCGGGCGGCGGCCGGCCAGGCCCGCCAGAGCCGTAAGGGCGGGGCGTCCTCCGAAGAGGGCGGCGGTTTCGGCGACTTCGACTTCGGGGTCTTCGGCGACAGCGATGCCTGGCGGGCCGCCAAGGAGGAGATGCGCCGCGCCAAGCAGGAGTGGAAGGAACAGGCCCGGCGTGCCAAGGACGAGAGCCGCCGCTCCCGCGAGGAGGCGCAGCGCGCCCGCCGCCAGGCCAAGGAGGCGCAGGACAGGGCGCAGGAGCAGGTGCAGCGCATCGCGCGGCAGGTCCAGGAGCAGGTGCAGGGCCACTTCGCCCGGGGCGACTGGCCGACGGGTCTGCGCGAGGGCCTCGGCGAAGTGGTCAAGGAGATGAGCGAGTTCGGCAAGGACTTCGCCTTCGGCCGCCCCGGCGCGGGCGGCCCCGGCAAGACCTCCGAGCCGTCGTACTCCCGGACCTCCGAGGACTTCCCCGCCGAGTACGTCCCGGCCTGGGGTCACGGTGACCCCTCGGACTCCACCGGCGATCCCGCCCGGGACCTGGAGCGTCTCCTGGACCGCTTCCGGGACGACGTCCGTGACGCGGCCCGCGACCACGGCGTCACCGCCGACCAGTACCGCGACGCCCGCCGCCACCTGTCCACGGCGGCGGCCCACATCGGCGCGATACTGCGCGCACCGAAGTCCTGAGCCGCCCGGCCTCGGTCCCGACCGACGGGACCGAGGCCGGCCGGGCCCTGCGGAGCCGCCGTCAGCCGGCCTTGGCCTCGCCCTCTCCGTACAGCACCCGGGTCACGGACTCGTAGGTGACGCCGTGGTCGGCGAGGACCTCGGCGGGGACGCCGGGGCGGGTGGTCAGGGCCAGCAGGAGGTGCTCGTCACCGATACGGCGGTCGCGCAGGGCGGTGGCGGCACGCAGGGCGCCCGTGAGCACGTCCTTGGCCGCGCGGTCGAACGGCCGGTGTCCCGACCTCCGGCCAGGGCCCTTCCGGTCGCCGGACATCGCCCCCGTCCCGTGCACCTCCTCCACCCGGGCCACGATCTCCGAGACATCGATCCCGATCCCGGCGAGCGCGTCGGTCTCGGCCTGCGTCAGCCCGGCCCGCCGCCGGGCCTCCCCCAGCGCCGTCCGCACCGACTCGCGCCGCTCACCGGCGCCGAGGGCGGACAGCGCGAAGGAGGCCCGGCTGCCTTCCCGGTCGAGCAGGGCCAGCAGCAGATGCTCGGCCCCCACCCGCTCGGCCCCCGCGCCCTCCGCCTGTTCGACCGCCCCCTTCACCACGTCACGGGCGTCCTTCGTGAATCGCTCGAACATCAATGCCTCCCGTACTTCTTGTGCGCGGCCTGCCTGCTGACCCCGAGCTCGGCCGCGATCTCCTGCCACGACCAGCCCTGGTTGCGCGCGTTGCGCACCTGCACGGCCTCCAGTTGCTCCAGCAGCCGGCGCAGGGCGGCGACAGCCCGCAGGCCGACCCGTGGGTCGCGGTCGCCCGCCCGCTCGGCGAGGTCGGTTGCCTCAGTCATGCTGTCAACCTAGATTGACAGCCACGGGATGTCAACCACGGTTGACATACAGACGGCCGGCCCGGGTGACCGGGCCGGCCGTGGCGGAAGAAAGGGGGACGTCAGGGGTTGGTGAGCACGATCTTGCCGAACTGCCCGCCGGACTCCATCCGTTCGAAGCCCTCCCGCGCCCGGTCCATGGGCAGCGCCTCGTCGATGACGGGCCGTACGCCCGCGGCGGCGCAGAAGGAGAGCAGGTCCTCCAGCTCGTCCTTGGTGCCCATCGTCGAGCCGACGATCTTGAGCTCAAGGAAGAAGATCCGGGTCAGCTCGGCATGCGACGGCCGGTCGCCGCTGGTGGCGCCGGAGATCACCAGCGTGCCGCCGGGGCGCAGCGACTTCACCGAGTGGGACCAGGTGGCGGCGCCCACGGTCTCGATCACCGCGTCGACCCGCTGCGGCAGCCGCGCCCCGGGCTCCACCGCCTCCACGGCGCCGAGTTCCAGCGCCCGCTTGCGCTTCGCCTCGTCCCGGCTGGTGGCGAAGACCCGCAGCCCCGCGGCCCTGCCGAGCACGATCGCGGCGGTGGCGACGCCGCCCCCGGCGCCCTGCACCAGCACCGAGTCCCCGGGCCGCACCCCGGCGTTGGTGAACAGCATCCGGTACGCGGTCAGCCAGGCCGTCGGCAGACAGGCGGCCTCCTCGAAGGAGAGCTCCTTCGGCTTGGGCAGGATGTTCCAGGTGGGCACGGCGACCTGCTCGGCGAAGGTGCCCTGGTAGCGCTCGGTCAGGATGGAGCGGGGCTCCTTGGGCCCCACCCCGTGACCGCTCTGTCCGATCACCGAGTGCAGGACGACCTCGTTGCCGTCCTCGTCGATGCCGGCGGCGTCGCAGCCGAGGATCATCGGCAGCTTGTCCTCCGCGAGGCCGACGCCCCGCAGGGACCAGAGGTCGTGGTGGTTGAGGGAGGCGGCCTTGACCGTGACGGTGCTCCAGCCGGGACGGGACTCGGGAGCGGGGCGCTCTCCCAACTCCAGACCCGTGAGCGGCTGGTCGCGGTCGATTCGGGCGGCGTAGACGGCGAACATGACCTTGACGATAGGTTCCCGGCCCCGCCGAAGGAACCAGGCCCCGCTGTGAGACACGCCCTCTTGCCACCCGGCCGCGGCGGCCGCACCGCCGGACGGGTCCCCGGCAGAGAAAACGGCCCCGCCCCCGCATCCGGGGACGAGGCCGACGGCACGGCACGCCTCAGCGGCGGGCGACGCCCTCCGCCCGGGCGGCGGCGGCCACGGCCGCGGTCACCGCGGGGGCGACCCGCTCGTCGAACGGGGACGGGATGACGTAGTCGGCGGCGAGGTCGTCACCGACCACCGAGGCCAGCGCCTCGGCCGCCGCCAGCTTCATCCCCTCGGTGATCCGGGAGGCGCGCACCTGCAGCGCCCCCGCGAAGATCCCCGGGAACGCCAGCACGTTGTTGATCTGGTTCGGGAAGTCCGACCGTCCGGTGGCCACGACCGCCGCGTACTTGTGCGCGACCTCCGGGTGCACCTCCGGGTCCGGGTTGGCCATGGCGAAGACGAACGCGCCCTCGGCCATCGACGCCACCGCCGGCTCCGGCACCGTGCCGCCGGAGACGCCGATGAAGACGTCGGCGCCGGCCAGCGCGGCCTCCAGGGAGCCGGAGATCCCGGCCTTGTTGGTGAACGACGCCAGCTCCGCCTTGATCGGCGTGAGGTCGTCGCGGTCGCGCGACACGACGCCCTTGCGGTCGGCCACGGCGACATCGCCGATGCCGGCCTCGACCAGCATCCTGGCGATCGCGACACCCGCCGCGCCGGCGCCCGAGATGACGGCGCGCAGCTCGCCCAGCGTGCGTCCGCTCAGCCGCGCCGCGTTGCGCAGCGCCGCCAGCGACACGACCGCCGTGCCGTGCTGGTCGTCGTGGAAGACCGGGATGTCCAGCCGCTCCTGCAGCCGGCGCTCGATCTCGAAGCACCGCGGCGCCGAGATGTCCTCCAGGTTGACGCCGCCGAAGGACGGGGCGAGCCGGACCACGGTCTCGACGATCTCGTCGACGTCGGTGCAGTTCAGGGCGAGCGGGACGGCGTCCACCCCGCCGAACTGCTTGAAGAGGATGGCCTTGCCCTCCATCACCGGGAGGGATGCCTCGGGCCCGATGTCACCGAGTCCCAGCACGGCCGTGCCGTCGGTCACGACGGCGACGACCGACGACTTCCAGGTGTAGTCGTGGACGAGGTCCGGCTGCTCGGCGATCGCGCTGCACACCTTCGCGACGCCGGGCGTGTAAGCCAGGGACAGATCGTCCTTGTCGCGGATCGGCACGGTGGCCTGCACAGCCATCTTGCCGCCGCGGTGCAGCGCGAACGCCGGGTCGAAGGAATCGAGGGGCTCGGCCCCGTTCTCCCGCTCGGTGGGACCGTTCCGGCTTTCGCTGTCGCTGCGAGGATTGACAATCTCCGCTGCCACTTGGTTTTACCCCTTAATTGTTCATGGTTTGAGGGTTGCCACTCCTGGTGAGGGGTGGGCGGGACCGCGCAAGGCCCGGAGGGTTGATGCGTACGGGCCAAACGCGACGGGCGCGCCGCACACGCGCCCTTGAGCCCCGGATGAGGGGTGTAAAGAACCTTCTTACCGGACGGACGTCGTCGGCGACGAGTCCATAACGCGAAGGTCACATGCCGGGGCCTTGAATTGTCGCTCGATATCAGGACAAGGCCGCGGGGAAGTAGGAGCAAGCCCACAACCGCGGCAAAATCCTCGCGGTACGCGTCCACATCCTGGGATATACCGAAGATCTTCCTGCCGGAACGACAGATTCCCGCAGACTGTCCGGTCAGATGTCCCGGAGTGATGCGGTTCGGGTGTCACCCGTTATCCGATTTTGACATCGGGAGCCCCCTGAACGGCTCAGTCCGAATGGCAAGATGCCGTAATCGCACGAGGTCGCGACACTCGAAGACGTGTGTTCTCGGCGACCTGCGGCGCTGCCGATGCCATCGGCGGCGGCCCACCCATCGGCATCTCCATCCATCCGCCGGAGGAACCCACCATGACCGCAAGCACCACCCGTCGTACCACCGCCGCGCGCTCCCGTCTTGCGGCGGCCGGCGCGATCGCGGTCGCAGGCGCACTGCTTCTCACCGGCTGCGGTGACCAGACCAAGGACAAGGGCTCCGGTGAGAGCAAGTCCGAGAGCAAGGCCCCGCTTGCCGACAAGCTCCCCCAGTCGATCCGCGACAAGGGCGTCGTCAAGGTCGGTTCGGACATCGCCTACGCCCCGGTCGAGTTCAAGGACGACTCCGGCAAGGTGGTCGGCATCGACCCCGACCTCGCCGCGGCGATGGGCAAGCAGCTCGGCGTCACCTTCGAGTTCGAGAACGCCACCTTCGACACGCTCATCGGCGGTCTCGCCTCCAAGCGCTACGACATGGCCATGTCGGCCATGACCGACACCAAGGACCGCCAGGAGGGCGTCGACGCCGACACCGGCAAGAAGGTCGGCGCGGGCGTCGACTTCGTCGACTACTTCACCGCGGGCGTCTCGCTCTACACCAACAAGGGCGCCGACCAGGGCATCAAGACCTGGGACGACCTCTGCGGCAAGACCATGGCCGTCCAGCGCAACACCTTCTCCCACGACCTCGCCAAGGACCAGGCGAAGAAGTGCACGGACGCCGGCGAGAAGACGCTGAAGATCGAGCCCTTCGACACCAACCCCGAGGCCGAGACCCGGATGCGCTCCAAGGGCGCGGACGTCGTCTCCGCCGACTTCCCGATCGCCGCGTACTCCGTGAAGAACTCCGGCGGCGGCAAGTACTTCGAGATCGTCGGTGACCAGGTCGAGGCGGGCCCCTACGGCATAGCCGTGGCCAAGGACAACACCGAGCTGCGTGACGCCCTCCAGGCCGCCGTCCAGGCCGTCATCGACAGCGGCGAGTACCAGAAGATCGTCGACAAGTGGGGTGTCGCGGACGGCGCGATCACCGAGGCCAAGATCAACGGCGGTTCCTGAACCAGCCCCGTTCGATTCGGCTCCGAAAGGCTCCACCCGTGACTGCTGACGTCAACAAGACGGACGGTCCCGGCGCAACGCCCTCCGCCGGGCCGGAGGCCATCAAGGCCATTCCGGTCCGGCACCCCGGGCGGTACGTGTCCGCGGTCGTCGCGCTCGCCCTGCTGGGCGCGGTCGTCTACGCCTTCGCCCAAGGCAAGATCAACTGGGGCGCGATCCCCGACTACTTCTTCGACGACCGGATCCTGCACGGTGTGGGGAACACCCTGCTCCTGACCGTGCTGTCGATGGTGATCGGCATCGCCGGCGGCATCCTGCTCGCCGTGATGCGCCTGTCCAAGAACCCGGTGACCTCGTCCCTCGCCTGGTTCTACATCTGGTTCTTCCGTGGCACCCCGGTCCTGGTCCAGCTCTTCGTCTGGTTCAACCTCGGCCTGGTCTTCGAGTACATCAACCTCGGTCCGATCTACAAGGACTACTGGGCGTCGTTCATGACGCCGCTGCTGACGGCGCTGCTCGGTCTGGGTCTCAACGAGGCCGCCTACATGTCCGAGATCTGCCGGGCGGGGCTGCTCTCGGTCGACGAGGGCCAGACCGAGGCGTCGCACGCGCTCGGCATGAGCCACACCAAGACGCTGCGCCGGATCGTCGTGCCGCAGGCGATGCGAGTGATCGTGCCGCCCACCGGCAACGAGGTCATCAACATGCTGAAGACGACCTCGCTGGTCTCGGCGGTGCAGTTCGCCGACCTCTTCCAGGAGGCCAAGGACATCGGCCAGAACTCGGGCTCCCCGGTGGAGATGTACTTCCTCGCCGCCGCCTGGTACCTGATCATGACCTCGATCCTCAGCGTCGGCCAGTACTACATCGAGCGCCACTACGCCCGCGGCTCGGTCCGCTCCCTGCCGCCGACGCCCCTTCAGCGTTTCAGGGCCGCGGTCCTCCCCACGCGCCGCACGAAGGGAGTCCCGGCATGACGAAGACGGCCGCCACGCCCATGGTCAAGTCCGAGGGCGTCCACAAGTCGTTCGGTGCCGTGGAGGTCCTCAAGGGCATCGACCTCGAGGTGCAGTCCGGCGAGGTGTTCTGCCTCATCGGCCCCTCCGGCTCCGGCAAGTCCACCTTCCTGAGGTGCATCAACCACCTCGAGAAGATCAACGCCGGACGTCTGTACGTCGACGGCGAGCTGGTCGGCTACCGCCAGAAGGGCGACAAGCTCTACGAGCTGAAGGACAGCGAGGTCGCCCTCAAGCGCCGGGACATCGGCATGGTCTTCCAGCGCTTCAACCTGTTCCCGCACATGACGGCCGTCGAGAACGTCATGGAGGCGCCGGTCCAGGTCAAGGGCGTGAGCAAGGCACAGGCCAGGGAGCGCGCGATGCAGCTCCTGGACCGCGTGGGCCTCGGGGACAAGACCGGGAACTACCCCTCGCAGCTCTCCGGCGGCCAGCAGCAGCGCGTGGCGATCGCGCGGGCGCTCGCCATGGAGCCCAAGCTGATGCTGTTCGACGAGCCGACCTCGGCGCTCGACCCGGAGCTGGTCGGTGACGTCCTCGACGTCATGCGCGACCTCGCCGAGTCGGGGATGACGATGGTCGTCGTCACCCACGAGATGGGCTTCGCCCGCGAGGTGGGCGACAGCCTGGTCTTCATGGACGGCGGTGTGGTGGTCGAGTCGGGCAACCCGCGCGACGTCCTGACCGACCCGCAGCACGAGCGCACGAAGGCGTTCCTGTCCAAGGTCCTCTGAGGTGCGCTGAGGCGCGCCGGGCGGACACGCGAAGGGGCGGTACGGACTTTCCGTACCGCCCCTTCGCGTGCGCCCGCGGCTACTTCAGCGCCAGCAGCAGGGTGTCCGACGGCGAGCACCACACCGGGCGCGCCTCGGCGAACCCCTTCTCGCGCAGCACGGCGGCGTGCCAGCCGGCCCCCGGCATGTCGCCGTCGGCGTGCTCGCCGTAGATCGCGAAGCGGCGGGCCGTCGGTCCGGCGAGGACCGGGTCCTTCGCGGCGAGCTGCCACCACTCGGCCCAGTCGAGGGCGCCGTCCCGCCGGGCCCGGTCCATGCGCGCGTGGCGCAGCGCGCGCTCGGCCGCGTTGATCCCGGGCGTCGTCTCGTCGATCATGTGGTCCGCGTTCATGAAGACACCGCCGTCGCGGACCAGGCCCGCGACGTGCCCGTAGAGATCCGCGAGAGGTTCCCGGTGCAGCCAGTGGAGGGCGGTCGCGGTCAGCACGGCGTCGTAGGAGTCGTGCGGCAGTGCCGCGGGCCAGTCGGGGTCCTTGAGGTCGGCGGTCACGAAGGTGACCCGCCCGTCACCCGCGAAGGTGCCCTCGGCGATGGCGAGCAGCGCCGGGTCCAGGTCGACGCCGGTGCTGGTGGCGTCCGGGAACCGGTCGAGCAGCCGGGCGGTGATGCTGCCGGTGCCGCAGGCCAGGTCGAGTACCCGGGGCGCGGTGCCGACGAGGGCCTCGACCATGTCGAGCATGATCCGGAAGCGTTCCTCGCGGTCCGGCATGTACCACTCCTGCTGCCGGTCCCAGCTCTGCTGCCAGGCCCCCCAGTCGGTGGTGGCCGTGGTGGTGTCCGCGTCCGTCATCGAGCGCCTCCCTCGCGTACGTCACGTAATACCCTGGATGCACGATCGTCTGTTACTTGACCGCACGCACGACCCTAGAGCCCCTGCGTAAGGACTACAAGTGGAACTGGCCTATTACTCGGATTACGCCGTACGCCTCGTCAACACCGAGGAGCCGGTCCGGGGGAAGGACACGCTCACGTCGGTCGAGGCGGTCCGCGATCTGTTCGGCGCGAACCAGTCGGCCGCCCGGCGCACCGCCGACGCGGACGTGACGCGGTTCCGCTCGGTGCGGGCCCGGCTGCGCTCGGTCTTCGAGGCGGCGGACGGCGGCGACGAGACCCTCGCGGTCGACCTGCTGAACTCGCTGCTGCTGGAGTTCCCGGTGAGCCCGCAGATCTCCGGGCACGACTTCCGCGACGACGACGGCCGCCCGCTGTGGCACATGCACCTGGCCGACCACCCGTCCAACGCGACCGCCGGGTACGCCGCCATCGCGGCGATGGGCCTGGCCTTCCACCTCACCGAGTACGGCGTGGACCGCCTCGGGCTGTGCGAGGCGTCGCCCTGCCGCAACGCCTACCTGGACACCTCCACCAACCGCTCCCGGCGCTACTGCTCCGACCGCTGCGCCACCCGCGCGAACGTGGCCGCCTACCGCGCCCGCAAGCGTCTGGAGGCCGACCGGCCGGAGAGCACGGGCCGGGCCGACGACAGCGCCCAGCCGGCCAGCGCCAGCGGCGAGCGCCGCCCGGAGCCTCGCGGCCGGTAGCGGAAGCGGACCCGGCCCAGCACCAGCTCGTCGGGCACCACCCCGTAGTCGGTGCTGTCGCCGCCCGCGTACGCGTTGTCCCCGAGCACCCACCAGCCGCCGTCGCGCCGCTCGGCGGCCCGTTTCACGACCAGCAGGTCCTGCTGGAACGGATGCCGCAGCACGATCACGTCACCCCGTTTGACCCGGGCGCCGTAGTGGACCAGGAGCCGGTCCCCGTGGTGCAGCGTGGGCACCATGGACGGCCCGGTCACCTCGGCCACCCCGAAGGGCAGCGGCGCCCTCGCCCGCTCGGCGTCCTGCGACAGCTCCGGCATCTCCCGGCACCTCCCCGGCTTCTTCCTCCACCAGTCTCAGTCTGACCCCGGACTTTTGTCCTAAGCCCACGGGGGCAGGCGCGAAAAGCACTCCGCCACGGAGTAATGTCCCCTGTGAGAAGACGATCACGAGGAAGGAAACGCTTCATGCTTTCCCGCCTGTTTGCCCCCAAGGTCAAGGTCAGCGCCCACTGCGACCTGCCCTGCGGCGTGTACGACCCTGCCCAGGCCCGCATCGAGGCGGAGTCGGTGAAGGCCGTCCAGGAGAAGATGGCCGGCAACGACGACCCGCACTTCCAGGCGCGTGCCACCATCATCAAGGAGCAGCGCGCCGAGCTGGCGAAGCACCACGTCTCCGTGCTGTGGAGCGACTACTTCAAGCCCCCGCACTTCGAGAAGTACCCGGAGCTGCACCAGCTGGTCAACGACACCCTGAAGGCCCTGTCGGCCGCCAAGGGCTCGACCGACCCGGCCACCGGCCAGAAGGCCCTGGACTACATCGCCCAGATCGACAAGATCTTCTGGGAGACCAAGAAGGCCTGAACCGGCCTGCCCCCGCGACGACCGGCGATCGGTGCACCATCGCGGGTTCGCGGACACCTCCGAGGGGTCCCGTGCCGTCTCCATCGCGGCCGGGGCCCTTCGGCATGCCCGGGACGGCCGCACCGGGTCGTGGGATGCTGGGCGGATGGAGCTGGAGGATCTGGTGCGGCTGCGGCGGGCCCGGGACCGGATGGACCGCGAGTACGCCGAACCCCTCGACGTCGCGCAGCTGGCGCGGACCGCGCTGATGTCGCCCGGCCACTTCCAGCGCAGCTTCCGCACGGCGTACGGGCAGACGCCGTACGCCTATCTCATGACCCGGCGCATCGAGCGCGCCAAGGCGCTGCTGCGGCGGGGCGACCTCACGGTGACGGAGGTGTGCATCGCGGTCGGCTGCACCTCGCTCGGCTCGTTCAGCGCCCGGTTCACCGAGCTGGTCGGGGAGACGCCGAGCGCGTACCGCGCCCGGTCGCACGAGGAGAGCGCGGTGATCCCGCCGTGCGTGGCCCGGATGTACACCCGTCCGGTGCGCGGCCGGCCCCGGGTCGATCCGAGCGAAACCTTCTAACGTGGGCGCATGGACACAGGATCGGACGTGAAACTCGCCCAGTGCTTCATCGCCGTCGACGACCACGACAAGGCGCTGGCCTTCTACCGTGACGTGCTGGGCCTGGAGGTCCGCAACGACGTGGGGTTCGAGGGGATGCGCTGGGTGACGGTCGCCTCGCCGGAGCAGCCGGACGTGGAGATCGTGCTGGAGCCGCCCGCCGCGAGCCCGGACGCCTCCCCCGCCGACAAGCGGGCGATGGCGGAGCTGCTGGCCAAGGGCATGCTGCGGGGCGTCAATTTCACCACCACCGACTGCGACGCCCTCTTCGAGCGCGTCCGGGCCGCCGGGGTGGACGTGCTCCAGGAGCCGGTGGACCAGCCGTACGGGGTGCGTGACTGCGCGTTCCGTGATCCGGCGGGGAACATGCTGCGGTTCATGGAACGTCCCGGCCGGTGAGCGTTCGCTGGACGTACGCCTTCCTCGACCTGCCGGCGTCCGCGGTCGGCCGGGCGGGTGAGTTCTGGACCGCCGTCACGGGGACCCGGCTGTCCGAACCGAGCGGCGAACACGGGGAGTTCGTGACCCTGTCGGCGGACGGCGCCGACGCCTGCGTGGGCCTGCAGCGGGTCGGTTCGGGCCCGGGCGGCGCGCATCTCGACTTCTCCGTGGACGACGTGCCGGCGTTCGCCGCGCACGCCTCCCGGGTGGGTGCGGAGACGGTCGCCGAACACGAGGGGTGGGCCGTACTGCGGTCGCCCGCGGGCCAGTTGTTCTGCGCGGTGCCCTGGCACGGGGAGTCGGCGCGGCCGCCGGTCGTGCACGGCAGTCGTTTCGACCAGGTGTGCCTCGATCTCCCGCCCTCCGGATTCGATGCCGAAGTCGCCTTCTGGAGCGCGCTGTTGCCCGACTGGGGCTCCACGCCCGGCTCGCGGCCGGAGTTCCATGTGCTGGCGCCGCCGGCGGGGCTGCCCGTGCGCATCCTGCTCCAGCGGCTGGAGGAGGACCGTGCGGTCTCCGCCCATCCGGACCTCGCCTGCGCCGACATCGCCGCGGCCAGGGCGCGGCACGAGCGGCTCGGCGCCATGGTCACCGCCGCGTTCGACCACTGGACGGTGATGCGGGACCCGGCGGGCGGCACCTACTGCCTGACCGGCCGGGACCCGGAGACGGGCGGACTGTCCCGCCCTTCGCATCGGCGGGGGTGACGAAGGCAGGCGGCGGCCACCACACCGCCCTCGGCGTCCGGCGGCGGCGTGGGCCCGGGGACCTAGCGGTCGCCGGTATCGGGGCCCGCCGCGTCCTTGTGCACCAGGGCCGGCTCGGCGTGACCGGGCTCCCCGGTCCGCCGGGGCCTCGCGGTCTCCGCGCTCTCGCGGGAGGGGAACTCCTCGCACTCGGGGTTGCGGCACGGGCCGTGCACCCACACCGGAACCCACGCGCCCAGCGTCTTGTGGCGCCGGACCACCGTCTCCACAGGCTGTCCGCAGGCGGGACAGACGGGTTGTTCGCTGTCCATGCCCCCAGGGTAGGCCCGTGGCCGGTTCAGCGCTTCCTGCTGTAGTTCCGCACCAGCGCGCCGTTGCCGAAGGTCCGCGTCGACTCCAGGGTGAACTCCGTGATCGAGAAGCCGGAGGCGAACATCGGCATGCCGGAGCCCTGCACGATGGGGTACGTCTTGATGATCAGCTCGTCGATCTCGTCGACCAGCTGCCCGGCGAGATCGGCTCCACCGCAGAGGTAGATGTCGAGCTCGCTGTCCTCGGCCTTCAGCGCGCGCACCCGGCCGACGAGGTCGTCCGCGATGATCTCGACGTTGGGGTCGGGCGACTCCCCCAGCGTGCGGGATGCGACGTACTCGCGCAGATGGGCGTAGGGGCTGGTGATGCCCTCCTTCAGCGCCAGCTCGTAGCTGGCCCGGCCCTGGACGACCGTGTCGAACCGCTTGTTCGGCAGGTCGTCGATCTTCATCTGCCTGCGGCCGGGGGTCGGGATGGTCTCGGGGTACTCCGCCGCGAGGAAGCCGAAGAACTCCTCGTCGACGAAGGCGTACATCGCCGTCGCGTCGCCCTCCGGGTCCCCGATGAAGCCGTCGATGGAGCAGGCGATGTAGTAGGTGAGCTTGCGCAACTCGGCCTCTTTCCGTGGGCTGCCTTCTGAACAACTCCAGTTGTAGTACTCCAGTTGTAGTGGTGCAAGCGGATTAAGGGGATCGGGGACAAGTAGAAGAAGCGGGTTCCGCATCCAGCGGTGCCCGTTTGTGAAGGGTCAGCCGGTCAGTGTGGGTGGTGACCGCGGGCCGGTGCGGCACGCCGGACCGTACGGGTGTGCCGTACGGCGATCACCAGGAACACCCCCACGACCAGCGCCGGGACCGTGACGATCACCGCGGGGACGGCGGTGGCCGCCGCTCCCGCGACCGGTCCGGCGACGGCCAGGGCGGCGACCGCCGCACGGGGGCGAGGGGCGCCCGCGGGCAGCGGTCCGTGCGGCAGCTGCGCCCACTGCCGGGCCGTTTCCCGCCGCTCACCGGCGTGCCGCAGCGCGGCACCCGCCCACAGCGCGCCGGCGGCCGTGCCGCCCACGGCCACCACCGTCGCCGGCACCCACCACGCCGTGGCCACGAGCAGCACCAGGGCGACCGCCCCCAGCGTGCCCCAGCCGGTCAGGCAGGCGAGCGCCGCGGTGCGGCGGGACAGCGGACGGTCGGGTCCGGCACGCAGATCCGTGACGGCCGGCAGGTACCAGACGGACCCGGCGGCCGTCACCACCGCGCACCCCAGTGCCAGAACGGGCTGCGGCACGGCTCACCTCCCCGATTCGAGCGCGGCGATCTCGGGGTGGTGCAGGTCGAACGCCGGAGACTCGCTGCGGACCCTGGGCAGGGTGAGGAAGTTGTGCCGCGGCGGCGGGCAGGAGGTCGCCCACTCCAGGGAACGGCCGTACCCCCAGGGGTCGTCGACACCGACCGGCTCGCCGTACCTGGCGGTCTTCCAGACGTTGTAGAAGAACGGCAGGATCGCCAGGCCGAGCAGGAACGACCCGATCGAGGACAGGGTGTTCAGGGCGGTGAAGCCGTCGGCCGCCAGGTAGTCGGCGTAGCGGCGCGGCATGCCCTCCGCGCCCAGCCAGTGCTGGACCAGGAAGGTCAGGTGGAACCCGGCGGTAAGGGTCCAGAAGGTGATCTTCCCGAGGCGTTCGTCGAGCATCTTGCCGGTGAACTTCGGCCACCAGAAGTGGAATCCGGCGAACATCGCGTACACCACCGTGCCGAAGACGGTGTAGTGGAAGTGCGCCACGACGAAGTACGTGTCCGAGACGTGGAAGTCCAGCGGGGGCGAGGCCAGGATGACGCCGGTCAGACCGCCGAAGACGAAGGTGATCAGGAAGCCGGTCGTCCACAGCATCGGGGTCTCGAAACTCAGCGATCCCTTCCACATGGTGCCGATCCAGTTGAAGAACTTCACTCCCGTCGGGACCGCGATCAGGAAGGTCATGAAGGAGAAGAACGGCAGCAGCACCCCGCCGGTGACGTACATGTGGTGCGCCCACACCGTCACCGAGAGGCCGGCGATCGCGATGGTCGCGCCGATCAGGCCCATGTAGCCGAACATCGGCTTCCGGGAGAAGACCGGGATCACCTCGGAGACGATGCCGAAGAACGGCAGCGCCAGGATGTACACCTCTGGATGCCCGAAGAACCAGAACAGGTGCTGCCACAGCAGCGCCCCGCCGTTGGCCGAGTCGAAGACGTGACTGCCGAACTTCCGGTCGCACTCCAGCGCGAACAGCGCCGCCGCCAGCACCGGGAACACGATCAGCACCAGCAGCGCCGTCAGCAGCACGTTCCAGGTGAAGATCGGCATCCGGAACATGGTCATACCGGGGGCGCGCATGCAGATGATGGTGGTGATGAAGTTGACCGCGCCCAGGATCGAACCGAAGCCCGACAGCGCCACGCCCATGATCCACAGGTCGGCGCCGATGCCCGGCGAGTAGACCGCGTTCGACAGCGGGGCGTACAGGAACCAGCCGAAGTCGGCGGCTCCGCCCGGCGTGAGGAATCCGGCGGCCGCGATCGAGGAGCCGAACAGGAACAGCCAGAACGCCAGCATGTTCAGCCGGGGGAACGCCACGTCGGGAGCGCCGATCTGCAGCGGCATGATCCAGTTGGCGAAGCCGGTGAACAGCGGCATCGCGAACATCAGCAGCATGATCGAGCCGTGCATCGTGAACGCCTGGTTGAACTGCTCGTTCGACATGATCTGCAGACCCGGCCGGGCCAGCTCCGCGCGCATCATCAGCGCCATGACCCCGCCGACGACGAAGAACACGAACGCGCTGACCAGGTACAGCGTGCCGATCTTCTTGTGATCGGTGGTCGTCAGCCAGTCCACCCAGGCGGCCCGCCGTACCGCGGGCGCCCGCTCGGCGGCCGCCTCGCGCGGCACCGGACGTGGCCCCTCGTCCACCGCGGTCCTCATGTGCTCCATGCGTATCTCGTCCACCGGACGTCTTCCTCCCCAAGCTGTTTCGCGCGCCCATGATCGACGGCGGGGAGAGGGCTCCACATGGGTCGAAGGGGCCCTGCGACGGGCTCCGGGCAGGGGCCGATGGTCCCTGTCGTCCCGTCAGCCCGTGGCGCCGGCCGCGGTCGCCGCTTCCCGGGCGGCGCCCTCGGGCCAGACGATCTCCACGGGGACGCCTCGTGCGCGGGCGTACGTCACCAGATGGGCCGTGGCGTCACGGCCGTCGGAGGGGGAGCCGTCCCAGACGGCCAGCACGAGACCGCCGGCGGCGACGAGCCGCTCGTCCGCGCCGATGCAGGAGTCACGGTCCGTCGGGTCGTAGGTCAGCAGACGCACCCGGTCGGCGAGGGTCAGCAGCTCGCCGGTCGCCATCCGGTCGCGCCGGGGCGGCATCGCGGGCATCCCGACCCGCGTGGGGATCGCCACGACCAGCGGGCATCCCGACGCACGCGCCGCCCGGCCGGACGCCAGCGGGGTGCCCGCGCCGGTCCGCACCATCGCCATGGCGGGGGCGGGCCGCCGCGCCAGGCGGGCCCGCAGCGCGGACTCCACCAGCGGCAGTGCCTCCGGGGTCAGGTCGGCGTGCCCGACCACCATGATGTCCCGGCCCGGCCTGCCGTCGTCCGCCGCTGTGCTCATCCCGCCCCCGCCGCCTCGTCGTCCGGCGCCGCCGGGCCCTCGCACCGGCCGGCGGGCGCCACCCGCGAGCCAGTGAAGCCCGCGGACACATCGGCGGACAGGGCCGAACGTCCCTGTCCGGGGCCCCGGAGTGTCGTCGGGGGTGGCGGCCGTGGGCCGCGGGGAGACGGCTCAGGGCACGGAACTCACCCCTCCAGGCCGGCCCCCGAGCCGCTGGGCCGGGGCTCGCGCCACATGGGCCACATGTACGGGCCGTCCGGGAGGGCGAGCGGCTCGCCGGACGTCTCGAAACCCAGCCGCCGGTACAGCCGGACGCTGCGCTCGCTGCTCGCCTCGAGATACGCCGCCCGGCCCTCCCGGTCGCAGCGGTCGAGGACCGACCCGATCAGCGCGGTGCCGAGC
>Ga0247820_10000816_pt1 | contig 17271 bp, 17 predicted proteins | sample 13C_Glucose_Day1_2_FD_192480 | JGI IMG/M metagenome (GOLD analysis project Ga0247820, IMG submission 192480) | Soil microbial communities from agricultural site in Penn Yan, New York, United States - 13C_Glucose_Day14 | ecosystem: Environmental > Terrestrial > Soil > Agricultural land | place...
CTTGATGGCTCACCGGTAGAGGTCCTTTGGGGCAGGCCGCAGAGCGGCCAGGGGCGGCGGCGTTAGCGCCCGAAGCCCAGTCCGGGTTCCCCGGCCGGGCTTCGCAGCCCCCTCGGGGGGCCGCCGCCAGACGGCGGGGGGCTCAGAAAAACCCCAGCGGCGATTCGCTGTAGCTCACCAGAAGGTTCTTCGTCTGCTGGTAGTGGTCGAGCATCATCTTGTGCGTCTCCCGCCCGATGCCGCTCTGTTTGTAGCCGCCGAACGCCGCGTGCGCCGGGTAGGCGTGGTAGCAGTTGGTCCACACGCGGCCTGCCTGGATGCCCCGACCCATGCGGAACGCCGTGTTCATGTCGCGGCTCCACACGCCGGCGCCAAGGCCGTAGAGCGTGTCGTTGGCGATCGCGAGCGCCTCGTCCTCGTCCTTGAAGGTCGTGACGGAGACCACCGGGCCGAAGATCTCCTCCTGGAAGATGCGCATCTTGTTGTGGCCCTTGAAGACCGTGGGCTTCACGTAGTAGCCGCCCTCGAGGTCGCCGCCGAGCAGGTTGCGCTCGCCGCCGATCAGGCACTGCGCGCCTTCCTGCTTGCCGAGGTCCAGGTAGCTCAGGATCTTCTCGAGCTGCTCGCTGGACGCTTGCGCGCCGATCATCGTGCTCATGTCGAGCGGGTTGCCCTGCTTGATGGCGGCCACGCGCGCCAGCACGCGCTCCATGAACGGCTCGTAGATCGACTCGTGGATCAGCGCGCGCGACGGGCAGGTGCAGACCTCTCCCTGGTTGAGCGCGAACAGCACGAAGCCCTCGATCGCCTTGTCGAGGAAGCCGTCATCCTTCGCAAGCACGTCGGCGAAGAAGATGTTGGGGCTCTTGCCGCCGAGCTCCAGGGTCACCGGGATGATGTTCTGGCTCGCGTACTGCATGATCAGCCGACCGGTCGTCGTCTCGCCGGTGAAGGCGATCTTCGCGATGCGCGGGCTCGAGGCCAGCGGCTTGCCGGCCTCGACGCCGAAGCCGTTGACGACGTTGAGCACGCCGCGCGGCAGCAGGTCGCCGATCAGCTCCATGAGCACGAGGATGGAAACGGGGGTCTGCTCGGCCGGCTTGAGCACGACGCAGTTGCCCGCGGCCAGCGCCGGCGCGAGCTTCCACACCGCCATCAGCAGCGGAAAGTTCCACGGGATGATCTGGCCCACCACGCCGAGCGGCTCGTGCAGGTGGTATGCGAAGGTGTTGTGGTCGACTTCGCCGATCGAGCCTTCCTGCGCGCGGATGCAGCCCGCGAAGTAGCGGAAGTGGTCGATCGCCAGCGGCAGGTCCGCGGCCATCGTCTCGCGGATGGGCTTGCCGTTGTCCCAGGTCTCGGCGGTGGCCAGCAGCTCGAGGTTGGCCTCCATGCGGTCGGCGATGCGGTTGAGCACGCCGGAGCGCTCGGCCGGCGAGGTGCGGCCCCAGGCCGCCTTCGCGGCGTGCGCCGCGTCGAGCGCGCGCTCGATGTCTTCGGCGGTCGAGCGCGGCACCTCGCAGAAGGCGCGGCCGGTGACCGGCGTGATGTTCTCGAAGTACTGTCCCTTGGCCGGCGAAACCCATTCGCCGCCGATGAAGTTGCCGTAGCGTTTCTTGAAGTTCACCGCGAAGCCGAAGCGGCCGGGTTCGAGCATGTCCATGCGTGTCTCCAGAGAGTGCCCCAAAGTGGCAGCACGGCGGGGCGTAAAGAGTCGGCTGCTGCGACGCGGAACGCGAGTTGCGTGCCAGCCGGATCAGCGCCGCCGGCGCTTGGCGTTGTGCCGCCATGAAGGAGGGTGAGTACCGAGCCGCCGGCGGCCGGGTGCCTCGCGACGACACAGGCGCTCCACCTGTGCTCGTACCATCCTGGGACACCTGCCGGGGCGCTCTTCCCTGCGTGTTGCGCGCCCAGCGCCGGTTCGGGTGCGGCCCGAAGCTGCTGCGCCAACCGGGCCAACACCCGCGCCATGGCGTTTGCGGCTCGCGGTATCAATGCAGGATGAGCAGCGGCGTCTTGCACCGTGCGAGCACGCGGGTCGTCACCGATCCGAACACGGCGCCTGTAAGCGCGGAGTGCCCGTGCGACCCCATGACGACGAGGTCGTATCGGCCGCTGTCCGCGACCTCCGCGATGACGTCGCCGGCATGGCCGACGCGGTGCTCAACGTCCAGTGGCCAGCCCTTCCGTGCGGCAAAGCGCTGGACGGGCTCGAGCACTCGTGCGGCTTCGGAGCGGTTGTACTCCTCCACGATCGACGGGTCGAGGAAAGACCGTGCGCCCGGCGGGATGGCTGGTACGACGGTGAGCGCGGTGAACGCGTCGGCCTTGCCGAGCATCTCCTCGTGCGTGGCGAGGTAGGCCAGCATGCGCTTGGTTCAAGCGCGAACGCGATCGCAGCCGACTGTGATCGCTGAAGCGCGATGAACAAAGAGCTGGTCCGTCTCGGCGCGGGCCGTTAGGCGCGCGAGCCGATCCCGTCGAAGAGCGGTCCCGCTTGCGGCTCAGGCGAGCTGCTCGCCCCCGCGTTGTGTCGTCGGAGCTCCGAGCCGCCGCAGGCAGTCGTCGAACCATCGGGCCTGCAGGTCCAGCGTGGGTTGCCAGAGCGCGCGTTGCCATTCGGTCCATTGTTCGGCGCAGCGAGAGCCCAAGTCGAACCAAGCGATGCAGGCGCTCAGCGCCGGCGTCGACGTCAGGCTCGTTTCCTGGCCGATAGTGCTCTTCAGTTGCGCATCGCCTTTCATCGCAAGCTCCTTTGAATCCGGAACCAATCTTAGGAGCTGAGGCCATTCGCGCATTGAGGCGGATCAGACAAAGGGTGATGCCGGCACTTGCGCTGCATCAACGGCTTCACGGCCACCGAGCTTGCGGCATAGGCAGTCGCGCTCCACGCGGCCGATGAGCCCGGAGATGCTCATGCCGCCCTCGGCCTTCTCGCGCGACAGCGACCGCACGTGAGCCAGTTTGGTGCAACATATTTGCACATTGATGGAGCCGGAAGAAACAGTCGATTGGCAGGCTCGATCTTCGCTTGTCCCCGTGACAGTCCTAGGGTTTACCACGATGCTCTGACGCGAGATTCTTCTTGCGCAGCGAGCTCTGTCCAACTACTATTGAGTCAATATATTTACCTATCTAGCTCCGGCGGCGTCCCTCCGCTCCGCCACCCAACCCCACCGAAAGGAACATGATGCAACGCTTCCAGCACAAGACTGTCGTCGTCACCGGGGGTGGCGGCGGCATCGGCGGCGCCACCTGTCGGCGCTTCGCCGCGGAAGGCGCCGCGGTCGCCGTATTCGACCTCAACCTCGAGGCGGCCGAGAAGGTCGCCTCCGCGATCCGCGCCGAAGGCGGCCGGGCCCAGGTCTTCCGCTGCGACATCACCGACCGCGCCAGCGTCGACGCCGCGGTCGCCGAGACCGAGAAGACGCTTGGGCCGATCGACGTGCTCGTCAACAACGCAGGCTGGGACGTCTTCAAACCGTTCACGAAGACAGAGCCGGCGCAGTGGGACAAGCTGATCGCGATCAACCTGACCGGCGCGCTGCACATGCACCACGCCGTGCTGCCCGGCATGGCGGCACGCAAGAAGGGCCGCATCGTCAACATCGCGTCGGATGCGGCGCGCGTCGGTTCGTCGGGCGAGGCGGTCTATGCCGCCTGCAAGGGCGGCTTGGTGTCGTTCTCCAAGACCATCGCCCGTGAGCACGCCCGCCACGGCATCACCGTCAACGTCGTCTGCCCCGGGCCGACCGACACCGCCCTGTTCGCCGACTACAAGGAAGGCGCGGGCAACCCCGAGAAGCTGATGGAAGCGTTCACGCGCTCCATTCCGCTCGGCCGCATTGGCCAACCCGACGACCTGCCGGGTGCCATCGCTTTCTTCGCCAGCGACGACGCCGGCTTCGTCACCGGCCAGGTGCTCAGCGTGTCTGGCGGCCTGACGATGAACGGCTGACACCCACCACCGACAAGGAGACTCTTCCCATGGACTTCCAAGACATCCTCTACGAGATCCGCAACGGCGTGGCCTGGATCACCATCAACCGCCCGGACAAGATGAATGCCTTCCGCGGCACCACCTGCGACGAGATCATCAAGGCGCTGAACAAGGCCGGCTACGACCGCAACGTCGGCTGCATCGTGCTCGCCGGCGCCGGTGAAAAAGCCTTCTGCACCGGCGGCGACCAATCGGCGCACGACGGCAACTACGACGGCCGCGGCACCATCGGCCTGCCGATGGAGGAACTGCACACCGCGATCCGCGATGTGCCCAAGCCGGTGATCGCCCGCGTCCAGGGCTTTGCCATCGGCGGCGGCAACGTGCTGTGCACGATCTGCGACCTCACCATCTGCTCCGAGAAGGCGGTCTTCGGCCAGGTCGGCCCGAAGATGGGCTCGGTCGACCCCGGCTACGGCACCGCCTTCCTCGCCCGCGTGGTGGGCGAGAAGAAGGCGCGCGAGATCTGGTACCTGAACAAGCGCTACTCGGGTGCCGAAGCGGTCGCGATGGGGCTGGCCAACGTCTGCGTGCCGCACGAACAGCTGGACGCCACCGTGCAGGAGTGGGCCGAGACGATCTGCGAGCGCAGCCCGACGGCCATCGCGATTGCCAAGCGCAGCTTCAACATGGACACCGCGCACCAGGCGGGCATCGCCGGTTTGGGCATGTACGCGCTCAAGCTGTACTACGACACCGACGAGTCGCGTGAAGGTGTCAACGCGCTGAAGGACAAGCGCAAGCCCGACTTCCGCAAGTACGCGAAGTAGCCGCGCCACCGACCCACTCAATCCAGTTCCCCAGGAGACACCGATGACCCGGAAGTCCACTCCCCACTCGAAGTCACGCCGCCTGCTCGCGGTCTGTGGCGCAGCCTTCCTTGCCTGCGCCAGCTTGCCGGCCGCGAGCCAGCAGGCGGCTTGGCCGAACAAGCCCATCCGCCTCGTGGTCGGGTTCGCCCCGGGTGGCGGCACCGACGTGATGGCCCGCGCTCTGGCGCATTCGCTCACCGAATCGCTCGGCCAACCCGTCATCGTCGACAACAAGCCCGGCGCCAGCGGCAACCTCAGCGTCGGCGAAGTGTCCCGAGCGGCAGCCGACGGCTACACCATCCTCGTCGCACCGACCTCGGTCGAGACGGCCAACCCGTACCTTTTCAAGTCCAACGTGCTGCCCTCGCGCGACCTGACGCCCGTGATGGCCATCGGCCGCATGCAGATGTACGTGGTCGCCAAGCCCACGATCGAGGCCAAGGACGTCAAGGACCTGGTCGCGCTGGCCAAGTCCCAGCCCGGCAAGCTGAACTACGCCTCCTCCGGCACGGCCACGCCACCGCACTTGGCCGGCGAGCTGTTCAAGCAAAGCACCGGCACCTTCGTCACCCACGTGCCGTACCGCGGCTCTGCCCCCGCCTTGCAGGACGTGATGGCCGGCCAAGCCGACTTCGTGTTCGATCCGGGCATCGCCTTCCCGCACATCAAGGCCGGCAAGGTCAAGCTCCTGGGCGTGGCCAGCGACCGCAAGTCGCCGTTCTTCCCGGACGCACCCACCTACGCGGACCTCGGCATCAAGAACGCCAGCCTGGACATCTGGTTCGGCGTCTGGGCGCCGAACAACCTGCCGGCCGATGTCACCGAGCGCCTCTCGCGCGAGTTGACCAAGGCCCTGGGGGCGCCCGCGCTCAAGGAGCGATTCAACGGCCTGGGAGCCGAGCCCGCGCCGGTGGCGACGCCCGAGTTCCGCAAGTTGCTGGCCGAGGAGGGCAAGACGCTGTCGGCCCTCATCAAGGCCCGCAACATCGTCCTTGATTGATTGAGCGCAAAGGGGCACGACCATGGCACTCGACGGCGAATCCTTCGACATCCTGCTGGCCACGGTGCAGCGCTTCGTGCGCGAGCGCCTGGTGCCCGCCGAGAACCACCTGGAGGAGCACGACGAGGTTCCGTCCGAACTGGTCGAGGCGATGAAGGAGATGGGCCTGTTCGGCCTGACCGTGCCCGAAGAGTTCGGAGGCATCGGCTTGTCGGTCGCCCAGGAGGTGCAGGTCAACTTCGAGCTGGGCCGCACCGCGCCGGCCTTCCGCTCGGTGTTCGGTACCAACATCGGCATCGGCTCGCAGGGCATCCTGATGGACGGCACGCCCGAGCAAAAAGCCGAGTACCTGCCCCGAGTGGCCAGCGGCGAGCTGGTCATGTCGTTCGCGCTGACCGAGCCCGACGCCGGGTCGGACGCCGCTTCGTTGAAAACGCGCGCTGAACTCGACGGCGATCACTACGTGCTCAACGGCACCAAGCGCTTCATCACCAACGCACCGCGTGCCGGCGCCTTCACGCTGATGGCCCGCACCGGCGGGCCGGGTGCGTCCGGTGTCTCGTCGTTCATCGTGCCGGCCGATTTGCCGGGCATCAAGCTCGGCAAGAAGGACAAGAAGATGGGCCAGCGGGGCACCATGACCTGCGACGTGATCCTGGAGAACGTGCGCGTTCCGGCTGCGAACATCATCGGCGGCGTGCCCGGCCAGGGTTTCAAGACCGCGATGAAGGTGCTCGACCGCGGGCGGCTCAACATCTCTGCGGTGGCCTGCGGCAGCGCGCAACGCGTGCTCGACGAGTCGGTGCGCTACGCGCGCGAACGCAAGCAGTTCGGCAAGACGCTGGGCGAGTTCCAGCTCATCCAGGCCATGCTGGCCGACAGCCAGGCCGAACTCCAGGCTGGCTGGGCGCTGGTGCGCGACGTCGCACGGCGTTTCGACCAGAAGCCAGCACACGCGTCGAACCCAGACATCTCGATGCGCGTGTCCTGCACCAAGCTGTTCTGCACCGAGATGGTCGGCCGGGTGGCCGACCGCGGCGTGCAGGTTCACGGCGGTGCCGGCTACATCAACGAATATCCGGTCGAGCGCTTCTACCGCGACGTGCGCCTGCTGCGCCTGTACGAGGGCACGTCACAGATCCAGCAACTGGTCATCGCCCGCGAACTGCTGGGCCGCGACTAAAAACCACAGGAGTCCCCCATGGCCCCCTCCCAATCCCAACACGCCCGTTTCGACTGGGCCGACCCGCTGGCGCTCGACGCCCAACTGACCGCCGACGAGCGCGCGATCCGCGATGCGGCGCAGGCCTACTGCCAGGAGCGCCTCGCGCCGCGCGTGCTCGACGCTTTCCGCAACGAGAAGACCGACCCGGCGATCTTTCGCGAGATGGGTGAACTGGGTCTGCTCGGGCCGACGATCCCGGAACAGTACGGCGGCGCCGGCCTGAACTACGTCGCCTACGGCCTGATCGCTCGCGAAGTCGAGCGTGTCGACTCGGGCTACCGCTCGATGATGAGTGTGCAGTCGTCGCTGGTGATGGTGCCGATCAACGCCTTCGGCAACGCAGCGACGAAGCAGAAGTACCTGCCCAAGCTCGCCTCGGGCGAGTGGATCGGCTGCTTCGGCCTCACCGAGCCCAATCACGGCTCCGACCCCGGCAGCATGGTCACGCGTGCGAGGAAGGTGCCCGGCGGTTACTCACTCAGCGGCGCGAAGACCTGGATCAGCAACAGCCCGATCGCCGATGTGTTCGTTGTCTGGGCCAAGGATGATGAAGGCGCGATCCGCGGCTTCGTGCTCGACAAAGGCGCGAAAGGTCTGAGCGCCCCCGCGATCCATGGCAAGGTCGGCCTGCGCGCGTCGATCACCGGCGAGATCGTGATGGACGAGGTCTTCTGTCCCGAGGAGAACGCTTTCCCCGAAGTGCGCGGCTTGAAAGGCCCGTTCACGTGCCTCAACAGCGCGCGCTACGGCATCGCCTGGGGCGCACTCGGCGCGGCCGAAGATTGCTTCCACCGAGCGCGCCAGTACACGCTCGACCGCAAGCAGTTCGGCCGGCCGCTGGCGGCAAACCAGCTCATCCAGAAGAAGCTCGCCGACATGCTGACCGAGATCACGCTCGGCCTGCAGGCCTGTTTGCAACTCGGGCGCATGAAGGATGCGGGCACCGCGTCGGTGGAGGCCACGTCGATCATCAAGCGCAACAGCTGCGGCAAGTCGCTCGACATCGCCCGCGTTGCGCGCGACATGATGGGCGGCAACGGTATCAGCGACGAGTTCGGCGTCGCGCGCCACCTGGTGAACCTGGAAGTCGTCAACACCTACGAGGGCACGCATGACATCCATGCGCTGATCCTCGGCCGTGCCATCACAGGCATTGCAGCGTTCAACTGAGGACAGGACCATGCAAGTCGATCTCTCCGATCCCGCGGCCGTCGTGTGGCGGCCCGACACGGCAATGGTGGAAGGGTCCAACCTGACCCGCTTTATGCGGGCGCTCGGGGTCGAGAGCTTCGAGGCGCTCAATGCGCACGCGAGCCAGGACCCGGCGGCGTTCCACGACGCGCTGATCCGCTTCCTCGACTACCGCTTCGAGCGTCCCTACGAGCGCGTGCTGGATATCAGCGACGGCCTGCCCTTCGCACACTGGTGCGTCGGCGGCGTGACCAACGTCGTGCTCAACTGCGTCGACCGCTGGCGCGGCACGTCGCGCTCCGAGCAACCCGCGCTGGTGTGGGAAGGTGAAGACGGCGCGGTCACCACCTGGACCTTCGCCGATCTGGACAGCGAGACCTGCCGCCTCGCATGGGGCCTGCGCCGCCTTGGCTTGGGCCGTGGCGACGTGGTCGGCATGTATTTGCCCAACCTGCCGCACGCGGCCGCGGCGATGCTCGCCGTGGCGAAGATCGGCGCCATCGTGCTGCCGATGTTCTCGGGCTTCGGCGCCGACGCCATCGCGCAGCGTCTGAACGATGGGCGCGCCGTGGCCCTGATCACCGTCGACGGCTCCCTGCGCCGCGCCAAGCCGGTCGGCGCGAAGGCCGTCGTCGACGAGGCGCTGGCCCAGTGTCCCGGCGTGCGCCACGTCGTGGTGTTGAACCACCTGCAAACGGGGCACGACTGGAAGGAAGGACGCGATCACTGGTGGCACGAGCTCACCGCCGGCGCGCCGGCCGATGTGGCGGCGGTGCCCACCGAGCCGATGCCGGCCGACGACCCCTTCCTGCTGATGTTCACCTCGGGCACCAGCGGCAAGCCTAAGGGCGTGGTCCATTCGCACTGCGGCTTTCCGGTCAAGACGGCGCTGGACCTGTCGATCTGCATGGACCTGAAGCCCGACGACCGCTTTCTGTGGATGTCGGACATGGGTTGGCTGGTCGGGCCGTTGCTCGTGTTCGGCGGTCTGCTGGTCGGCTGCACGGTCGTGCTGGCCGAAGGCGCGCCCAACTATCCCGAGCCCGACCGTCTGTGGCGGCTGGTTGAGCGTCACCAAGTCAGCTACCTGGGCCTGGCACCGACGGTGGCGCGCCTGTCGATGTCGCTGCCCGACGAGACGCTGGCCGAACGGGACTTGAGTTCCCTGCGCGTCATGATCTCCACCGGCGAGCCCTGGACGCCCGAGGCCTGGCATTGGACCTTCGAGCGCATCGGCCAGCGGCGCGTGCCGCTGCTCAACTTCTCCGGCGGCACCGAGATGGGCGGGATCCTGACCGGCACGGTGATCCATCCGCTCAAGCCCTGCGCCTTCGCGGGCCCGGTGCCGGGCACCGGCGCCGACATCGTCGATGCCGAGGGAGCCTCTGTCGCTGCCGGCGTCACCGGCGAGCTGGTGATGCGCACGCCCAGCATCGGCCTCACGCGCGGCCTCTGGCATGACCACGAGCGCTATCTCCAGAGCTACTGGTCGCGACTGCCGAACCTGTGGGTGCACGGCGACTTCGCCAGCCGCGATGCCGACGGCATGTGGTACGTGCACGGGCGGTCCGACGACACGCTGAAGATCGCCGGCAAGCGCACCGGGCCCTCCGAAATCGAGGCGCTGCTGATGGCCACGGGCCTGCTGCAAGACGCCGCCGCGATCGGCATTCCCGATCCCATCAAAGGCACCGCGGTGGTCTGCGTCTGCGTGGCACGGCCGGATGCCGATCAGGGGGCCGCGGCGAAAGCCTTGTCGGCTGCGATCACCGCGGGCCTGGGCGGCGCGTTCAAGCCGGCCGCCGTCGTGTTCGTTGCCGACCTGCCGCGCACGCGCAACATGAAAGTGATGCGCCGGGTGGTTCGCGCCGCGTGGCTCGGTGAAGAGCCGGGCGACCTCAGCACCTTGGTCAACCCGGAGTCCGTGCAGGCGATTGGCGCCGCGCGGCCTCGCTAGCGTCGAAGCAATGGAACCGCAGGACATTCCTTGCTGCCCGCGCTGTCGACCGGGATCGCCACCGTCATCGTGCCGCTGTTCGTGATGCAGCCGGCCGATGGCGCTGCCCCCATCGCCCAGGACACTCGTTGCTCCTGCGGCCAGGTTTCGTGTCTCTCAAGCGGACGGCTACGTGTCGCGTGCTCTGCGAGCGCCGTCGGGGACCCTTGAGACCCGGACAGATCGAGCCTTTCTCTGACGCAGCGCAAAATCCATCGCCGGCGCATCTGCACACTGGCGTGTGCGGTCATTGCACAGGCCGCACTGAGCCGAGGCAGGAGGTTGAAATGCTGCTCGAAGGCATGGTTTCCCTGGTCACCGGGCCGCCCTCCGGCATCGGCCGCGCCATCGCACTCGCACGGTGAAGGAGCCTGTCGTGTTTACTCACATCCTCGTAGCCGTGGACGGCTCCGCTGCCGCAGCGCAGGCCCTTGCGCTGGCCGACCGCATCGCCGGCAACGCCCGCCTCTCGGCCCTGACAGTGGTGCCCGACTACACCACCGCAGACTTCGCGCGGGCCGTGTTCCTCAACAGGCCCGATGTCCATGATCTGCACGAATCGCTGACGCGCCAGGGGCATCAACTGCTGGAGGCGTCGCTCGTCGCGCGCTCACCGACCGCTCGGCAGGTGCACACGCTGGTCGCGGTCAGCGACGATCCGGCGTCGGAGATCGTCGAGGCGTCGCATCGCGAGGGGTGCGACCTGATCGTGATGGGTTCGCGCGGGCGCGGGCGCATCGCCTCGGCGCTGCTCGGCAGCCAGGTGCAGCGCGTCCTCGCCACCTCCGAGGTGCCAGTGCTCGTGGTTCCACCCGTGCCAATCGACTGAGCCCTCTCTCGCATCCCGACCTCCGCAACCGCAGACCTCATGCGACTGCAATTCCTCGGCGGCACCGGCACGGTCACCGGCTCCAAATACCTGGTCGAGCACGCAGGGCGAAGGCTTCTCGTCGACTGCGGGATGTTCCAGGGCGTGAAGCAGCTGCGGCTGCGCAACTGGCAGCCGTTGCCGCTGCCCGCGGCCGAGATCGACGTTGTCGACGACATGGCGTTCGTGGCGACGGACCTGCTGGCGCGCGGACGCGGCGACTTCGCATGGCGTTTCGTGAGCGGCTGGCTCGATGCGACGGGCGACCACGACGCGCTGCGGGCACTGCGCTTCTCCATGGTCTATCCGGCCCTTGTGCGGGCGCGCGTGGCGACGCTGCGCGCAGGGCAGGGCCAGGATGCCGCGCGCTATGTGCGCGCAGCACGGCAAATCGTCGAAGCCCCGGATGCGCGCCTGCTCATCACGCATGGGGTGCCGGGCTCCGGGAAGACGTATCTTTCGCAAGGCCTGCTCGAAGCCGCAGGCGCCGTCCGCTTCCGCTCGGACGTGGAGCGAAAGCGGCTGTTCGGGCCTGGCGCGTACGAGCCCGCGCACACGCGGCAGACCACGCGCGCCTTCTGGCGCTGGCCAGCATGGCGCTGAGCGCCGGATATCCGACGATCCTGGACGCGGCGGCGCTGCGCACCGGCCCGGGGCTTGACGCAGCAGGCCTGTCCGCCGAGCCGTCTGCGACTCTTCAACGACTCGCCGGACCGGCGGGCGGCACCCGCGCAATGCCCAACTGCCTCCAGCGCGAGGCGGGTCACCTGCAGCAGCGTGTCCGGCGTCACGCTGATCGAGTCGATTCCCCGCCGCGGAAGCCGATCATCGGGTTCTCCTCGCGAGGCTCGAACGCGCGGCCGCCGAGCAGGGGCGTTGCATCAGGGTGGAGATGGCTTGGCTCATAAGGCGTTCTCTCCAGAGGGCATCTTCGTGACTCGGGTGGTGCGTCAGTGCGCCATCAGCACGGGCACAGTCATCGAATCCATGATCGTCCGGCTCGCGCCGCCGAGCACTTGCTCGCGAGCCCGGCCGTGGCCGTAGCAGCCCATCACGAGCAGGTCGGCACCCAGGTCCGCAGCGTGCGACAGGATCATTTCGCCGATCTCCCTTCCGGCATCCGGTTCCCGGTGGAACGTCGGCGTCACCCCGTGCCGTCGCAGCCAGGGCTCCACCTCGCGTGGATCGCCGTCCCAGGCCGTGACATGCACATGCTGCGCGGCCTGGAGCAGCGGCAGCGCTGCGGCGATCGCGCGGGCCGATTCGCGCGTCGGCTTCCACGCGACCAGCACCGATTTCCAGAGGCCGACGAAGTCGCCGGCGCACGGCACGACGATCGCCGGCTTGCCGCTGCCGATCACCACCGACTCCGCGAAGTCGGACGGCACGATCCGTCCTCCAGGGTCGGATCGGTCGTACTGGCCGAGCATGAGCAGGTCAGCCGTCAACGCAGCGCGGGTGAACGCCCGCATCGGCACGTCGCCGGCCAGCTCGCGCCATTCGGCACGCCATCCCAGGCCGGCCTGGTCGAAACGCGCGCGCGCGTTTCGAAGGTTGTCTGCGTCGATCTCGGCGGCAGCTGCCGCGAGCATGCTGCTGCCCTCACCCCATGCCAGAGCTCCCATCATGGCCGCCGGCGTGGCGGCGTACGCAGCGCTGAGGGTCGCGTCGTAGCGCGAGGCCAGCGTCTCGGCGAGACGTAAACGGACGACGCTGCGCGGCGACGCGTCCATGTGCACGAGGATCGATCTGAAAGCGGCCATCTGATAGCACTCCTGCGATGCCCGGTACATGAATCACTAAGTTAGGCGCTGCCGTGGAAGGCGTCTTGACAGGCGTCAAACTGCAGCACGAGGGTCGATAGTTGTTCAGCGGTCGAAACTGGCGCATGCGTCATGCCGGGGCTGCGGCGGCATGGACATCCCGCGCGCCTTTCGCCCGTTCGGCCATGCGCGTGTGATGCGCTTCCATCTTGGCGGCTCCGTTGAGGAGCTCGCCGGCATCGTCCACCAGGCGTCGCACACCGAGGGGACCGTTCATTGGCTGCCAGGGGATCACGTTGCTTGGCCGCGTTGACGTCGATCAAAATGCTGGATGGCATGTGGCGGCACGATCTCCGCATTCAGTCGATAGGCGGCTGTGGAGGCTCCTCATGGACGACTTGATGAAGCAGAAGATCCTGGCTCTGCTTGAGGCTCACAGAATCATGACGATTGCGACCCTGCGGCCGGATGGCTGGCCGCAGGCAACGACGGTTGGCTACGTGAATGAGGGTCTCACGCTCTGGTTCCTCTGCGGCCTGGAAAGCCAGAAGGCCAAGAACCTCGCGCACGACAATCGCGTGTCGATCACGATCGACCATGACACACCGGACATCATGTCGATCACTGGCTTGTCGATGGCGGCGCGAGCCCGCCGCGTGAGCGACCGGGCCGAGGCGGAGAAGGTGATCGGGAAGCTGCCGCTGAAGTACCCCGACGCGCCGCCCACGACCGCACAGATCAAGATGCCCGCACCGGAGGATGTCGCTCTCTTTCGGGTCGTTCCGGAAGTCGTCTCCGTGCTCGACTACACCAAGGGATTTGGGCACACCGACTTGGTGACCTGCCAAAGCGGGTAGGGTCGGTATAGGCGAACTGAAGTGCTTCCGCATGACGCTGCGACGACGACCCCAAGCGGCAACTCCTGGGCGACTTCGCGGTGGACTTCGAATGTGTCAGGGCGCCTTGAACTGGAAGGCGGCCTCGAACGGCACCGGGACGCCCGGACGCTGGACCTGCGCCGTGACGGTGTAGTCGCTTCCGCCGGTCAGACGGAAGTAGCCGCCATAGCTGACGCTGTTGTCGGCCGCCACGAGGCCCAGCTCCTTGCTCTGGCTGTTCATCCCGTCGGACACGCGCACCTTCACCCGCGCATCGGTCACTGGCACGTGCGACGCACTGTCCATCAGCGAGATGTTCACGTGGTAGTAGCCCTTGCCGGTCGGGATGTCGTTCGTGGCCACCCCGCGGGACTTGCGCGCGTCGCGGATGGCCTGCGCCTGCATCATGCCGAGGTAGACGTCGGTTCCGGAGACAAGCTTGTGGCGCGCATCCGCCGCCGAGGGCGTTTGGCTCGGCGCCGCGGCGACCGTGGGCACGCCGTAGTTGAACATGTAGACGATGGCGCCGCGCAGTTCCTCGTCGCTCAGGTCCGGCAAGCCGCCGCGCGCGGGCATCCCGCCGTGGCCGTGGATGGCCGACGCCTGCAGGGGATCCAGCCCTTTCTGCAGGCGCGGGACCCATGCCGCGCGGTCGCCGATCTTCGGCGCGCCGTTCACGCCGGACTGGTGGCACTTGGCGCATTGGTCACGCACGATGGTCTCGCTCGTGCGCACGACGGCCGGCGTGGCGCCGCCGACCGGCTCGACCCAATGGCCGCCGGACTGGTTGACCATGTAGACGATGGCGCGCTCGATCTCGATGTCGCTGAGGCCCGGATTGCCGCCGTGCGGCGGCATGTTGCGGATGCCCTTGAGCGCATGGTCGGTGAGCGCGGTCAGCCCCTGCGACGCTCTCCCCGACCAGGCCTGTGCATCGCCGATCTTCGGGGCGAGGTTGGTCCCGCCCAGGTGGCAGGCGCCGCACACCTCATCGACGACATCCTTGCCCTGGCGCTCCTTGCGTTGCGCATCGGCGGCGCCGCTGAACGCCGCGAGTGCGGCGCATGCCACGATCGCTGGCGCCAGCGCCCGCAGGTGAGCCGATCCGGATGAATAGCGCATCGCAACCTCCTTCGACCTCGCCGCCCTAGCGCCGCCGCGCGGCCATCTCCCGCCCCATCTCGCGCCGCTCGGTGGCGTGCGTGCGCGCGCGGGCCTCGGGATAGATGCACGACTCCTCGAGCGCCACGTGATCGCGCGACAGCTCGGTAAAAATCTTCGCCGCGTGCTCGAGCGCGTCAAGGTCGTTCCAGGCGCTGCCGGCGCCCACCGCGTCGAGCATGGCCCCCAGCTCGATCCAGTTCGCTTCCAGCCACGCGTGGTCCTGCTGCAGCCTGCGCACGTCCTGCACGAGGCCCGGATCTGCCATGGCCACGAGCTTCGGAAAGACGTGCCGCTCCTCGTCCTCGTGGTGCAGGCGGGCCGTGGTGGAGAAGAAGTGGCTGATCCGCTTGGCCATCTCGCGGGCTTCCGCATCCGCACCGCGGCTCCTCAGCCTCGAGATCAGCGCGGCCAGCACGCCGAGCTTGAAGATGATCTGGCGATGGCAGCCATCAAGCAGGTCGAATCCGTCGAGGGAAAGACCCGGCTCCTGTTTCGTGTCCACCGTTGCGCTCCTTGGCTGACACCCTGTGTCTAGCCTATGCCGCTCGCGGGCGAAGGCCTTGACGCCGATCAACTCCGCGATGAGCGGCATCGGTGCCGTTGGTCGATCTGCTCTACGTCTTTCACAATCTGGCTGCGGCGCTACTTCGGCCCGGCTGTCTTGGCGAGCAGTGGCGACTGCGCTAGATTACGTGCACAAGGGCCGACGGCTGGAGGTGAATGATGTTCAAGAGGATCCTGATCCCAACCGATGGGTCCGACCTGTCCACCGAGGCCGCGTTGCGCGCCGTGCCGCTGGCCAAGCTGGCCGGGGCCGGCATGACTGTGCTGTTCGTGCAGGACATCTACATCTACAGCGGCATCGGCGAGAGCAACATGAGGGGCCTGCAGGAGTACACAGCCGCCGCGCGCGCCGCAGGCCTGCGCGGCGTCGAGCGCGTGGCCGACGCTGCCAAGGCCGAAGGGGTCGTGATCGACACCCTCGTGGTCGAGAACCAGCAGACGGCCAACGGGATCGTCGAGGCGGCGCAGGCAGTGCAGGCGGATCTCATCGCGATGGGATCGCACGGCCGCAGCGGACTGGCCAAGTTCGTGATGGGCAGCGTGGCCGCCAAGGTGGTGGCCTTGTCGCCGATACCGGTGCTGGTCTTCAAATGAGCGCCGCCGTGGGCGCGTGACATCCCCTGGAGTGGGGCACCTGCACGGCATGCCGATTGCTTCGCTGGCGCCCGTCGGCGCTTGCCACGCCACCGCGCACCGGACCTGGGCTGCCGTAGCTGCTGCCGAAGAAGTTGCCGCCCTGCTCGGCAAGCGCGGCGATGATGGCGCCGGCCTGCCGGCGCCATGCTGGCGCTGCGCGCGCCAGCCGTGCTCCTGGGCGAACCGGACGGCCGGCTAGAGGATCTCGCCCGATCTTCATGCCGCGTGCCGTGTCGTCAGTGCAGCACAAGCAGCGGAACGCGCGACGCGGCCATCACGCGCTTGGTGATCGAGCCGAACATCAGCTCGCTGAACGCGCCGCGGCCATGCGTGGCCATCACGATCATGTCGCAGTGGTGTTCGGCGGCGGCTTCGGCGATGGCTTCGGGAACCCGAGGCGCCTGGCGGTAGTGGCCGCTGAACGCGACGCCCGCGGCTTGCGCCCGCGCCTCGAATGTCTTGAGCACCTCGTGCGCATGGTGAGCGATGTGCAGGTCGTGCAGTTCGCTTTCGGCGATCACCATGGCGGCCGGGCGGCCTACGGCGGGCAGCGGCAGCGTGGGCTCGACGATGAAGGCTGTGATGGTCGCGGCAAGCTGCTGCGCCAGTTCGATGCTGCGCAGCATCGCCTTGTCGGAAAGCTCGGTGCCATCGACGGGGACAAGGAGGTTCCGATACATGGCGTGCGGTCGGTGTGGGCTTGCGATCAGACTAGTCGATCCGCCGAGCGCCCGGGTTGACATGGATCAGCCGCCACCTTGAAGCCATTGTTATGTGCCCCTTGACGCGGCGGCAAATAAGCGATCTTTAAGCCGCCATCTGCACACTGGCCGCAGCCACTGCCGCACACCACCATGCGCACCACCTTCGCCGAACGCATTGCCGCGCCCCCTGCCAGCGAACTGAGCCGCGTGTCCGCCCGGGTGGAGCCCGCCCGGCGTCCGAACGCGGCATCGGTTCGCGGCATGCCGCGCGTCTCCTGCGTCGTCCCCTGCTTCAACGAGGCCGAGAACCTGTGCCGCCTGCTGCCGGAGTTGGTAGCCTTCCTGCAGCACCGCTTCGGCGTTGCGTGGGAGGTCGTGCTCGTCGACGACGGCAGCGACGACGCCTCGATCGATGTGATTGAGCCTTGGACCCAGCGCGCCAACATTCGCGCGCTGCAGCTCTCGCGCAA